>Ga0207797_1001333_pt1 | contig 17903 bp, 17 predicted proteins | sample PRCRCaboRojoPR_6_FD_187275 | JGI IMG/M metagenome (GOLD analysis project Ga0207797, IMG submission 187275) | Marine sediment microbial community from Cabo Rojo, Puerto Rico - PR CR 10% Liquid 1 (SPAdes) | ecosystem: Environmental > Aquatic > Marine > Coastal > Sediment | place: Cabo Rojo, Puerto...
CATCCGCTACTCGGGCGACGCGGCGAAGGCTATCGCGGCCGGCGCCGACGCCGTGATGCTCGGCTCCTACTTTGCGGGCACCGAGGAAGCCCCGGGCCGGGTGATCACCATCCAGGGCAAGAAGTACAAGCAGTACCGCGGTATGGGCAGCGTCGGCGCGATGCAATCCGGTGGTGGGGACCGGTACCTCAAGGAAGAGCCGGAGGACGAGGAGTTCGTCCCCGAGGGCGTCGAGGCGGCGACGCCCTACAAGGGTACGCTGGCCAGCGAGCTCCACCAGCTCGTGGGCGGAATCCAGTCCGGTATGGGCTACGCCGGAACGCCGGACATCCCCACCTTCCAGCGCGAAGCCAGCTTCGTGCGGGTCTCCCAGGCCGGCCAGCAGGAGAGTCATCCCCACGACGTGATGATCACGGACGAGGCGCCCAACTACAAGCCTCAGAGCGAATAGCGAGCGCCAAGCCAGTCCGCTTCTCCAGGGCGATATCGGCGATGAGAACGCCCCGCCAACCTTCTTATACCAACCCGGCGCAGGTACGCGTGTGGACCGAGAGTCTCTCGCCGCGCTCGCGCTCACCGGATACGGGGGGCTCCTCGCGGTGGTGTACCTCTGGCAGGTCGGCGGGGCAGATGCCGGGTCCGTGCTCCGACTCGGCCCGTTCCTCCTGATCGCTGGAGCCATCGCCTATGCCGGTATCTGGCTGTACCGCCACGAGGAGTACCGCGACCAGGCCGAGTGGGTCGTGGCGTGGACGGTCGGGGGCGGATCGACGTTCATGGCGCTTGCAGCCCTGGTGGTGCTCAACCACTGGGTCGACGTCGCGACGACGGCGCCGGCCGCCCGCACCATCCTCGATACCGTCACCGGCGGGAGCCTGGCAGGCGTGGTCGCGGGCCTCTACGACGCGCAAAGCCGACATCGGTACGCCGAACTCCAGGTCGAACGCGATCGGGTCGAGCGGTTCGCCAACAAGGCCGAGAGCCTGAATCGCTACGCCCAGGCGCTCAATGAATCGACGCACGTGGACGAGATCAGCGCCCTCTCACTGGAGGTCGTCCAGTTGCTAATCGGAAGCCGCGACGCGGCGTTCCTGGTCGTCGACGGAGGGGTCAGGATCGTCGACTCGACGTTCCCGGAGCGGGTTTCCCTCGAGGAGATCGGTCTCGAAGTCGCGGCTGGCGAGCCGCTGCAGAGCGTGCGCTGCCCGGAGGAGACTGCCTGCGACGCGCCCGAGCACCCGTCGATCTCGGAGGTGGTGGCGATCCCGGTCCCCGCTGGCCGCGAGCGCGCTGTGGTCCTGCTCGCCGTGCCGGAGGCCAGGGATTCCTACTCGGACGAGGACGTCGACCTGCTCGAGTTGCTGTCGGCGCACATGGCGACTGCATTGCCGGACATCGATCCGGGCGCCGTGGACCCTCCGGAGCCGTGACGAACGGCCCCGTTGCCCGGCGACAGTCCCTCAGTTCAGCGCCCAGAACGCGTAGTTGAGATAGCCCGCGAACGAGACCCAGGCCAGATACGGCACGAGTAACAGCGCCGCGCGGCGATCGACCCTCGCAAAAGCCCACATCGTGGCGACGATCGCGAGCCACAGGACCCCGATCACGACGAGGCCCCCGGCAAGCGACTGCAACCCGAAATACACGGCCGACCAGGCGATGTTGATGAGGAAATGGACACCGAAAATCGCCAGGGCAACGCGACCGGCAGCAACATCGCCGCCGAGGGCGCCACGCCAGACCAGCCAGACGGCGATCCCCATCAGCGCGAAGAGCGTCGTCCAGACCGGGGCGAACACCCAGTTGGGCGGGGCGAGCGCCGGGCGGGTGAGAGTGGGGTACCAGGTCTCGAGTCCCATCGTCGTGAAGATGGACCCCGACGCGCCGACGAGTTCGCACGCGACGATCGCGATCGCGAGGGCGAGCCACGGACGGCGGTCCGGCAGCGAGTAGAAACGGGTCGAGCGAACACTCATACCTGCACAAAGGAGTTACTCTGACTTCGTCTTCTCGGCCCGCCGGCTGAGAGCCAGCAGGGCCGCGAGGAGTGCGAGAATCGAGATTCCGAAGCCGAAGCCCGGCAGCTTGACCTCGAAGTCATCCCCGTCTCCGGCCGTTCCCGAGCCACCGTTGCCGCCACTATTCGAGCCCCCATTCGATGAGCCGCCGCCGGACGTGGTCGTGGTCTCGTTCGCTGGCGGCCTTACGTGTATCGTCGCCGTCGCATTGGCCGCGCTGGAAGCCCCGTGATCGTCGGCGACGGAGACGTTGACGATATAGGTGCCAGGGTGCTCGAAGGAGCGGGTGATAGTACTCTCGCCGACCCAGCCCGTGTTGGTACTATTATTAAATGCGAACCGGTACCATGCCACCGACCCGTCGTCGGTCGAACCCGCCGCGCTGAACTCGACTGGGATTCCGACCGTCGCGTTCGTGGTGGACACCTCGAGACTCGCCGTCGGCCGCTCGTTGACGCCGACGAACGAGGACTCGGCGTACGGGAGGAAGGCCACGGTTTCCAGGCCGCCGTTCAGCGAGTTCCCGTCGCCTTCCGGATTGATGGAGGCGTGGTAAGGCCCCGAGGCCGCGCCCCAATAATTATTGGTCACGTTGGCGACAAGAGCGCCGGCGCTCTCGGGGACGTGCATCCCCTGGCCGTTCCCGTAGATATCGGAGGATTCGATGGTGTTTCCACGGGACCCGGCGCCGACGAACGCGATCCCGGTCCGATTATTGTATTCCACCAGCACCCGCTGGATCGAAGCGGGATGGTTCGATACGTTGATTCCGACGTCGTTGCCTGCCAGGATACTCCCAGCTATCGATGTCGCAACGTCATCGCTGGTTCCGTTCACCGCGACGCCCGCCTGCCCATTCTGTGCCGACTGCGCGTCCGTCACTTCGACGGTGGAGAGCGCGCCACCATCGATCGAGATTCCGTTCGCGCCGTTGCCGAACGTCCGCACGTTCCTGACCTGGAGTCCGTTGCTCGCGGTCCCGTTGATCGCAACGCCGTGGCCACCGTTGAGCCTGGCGACGCTCCCGCTGATCTCGATCGAGGCCGCTTCACGGTCAGCTTCGACGACTGCCCCACTCGCCCCGTTACTCGCGACGGTCGTATCGGCGACGATCACTCCGCTGAGATCGCTGTACGCGGCATCGATCTTGAGGCCGATGTTCCCGTTCTCTTCGATCGTACTGTCCCGCACCGTGAGATTCGTCGTCGGTCTGCTCCCGCCGGCGCGCCCGATGTCCTGGAGATGGATGCCGTTCCCGCCGTTCCCGGAGACGGTGCTGCCACGCACCGCAAGTCCGATCAACCGGTCGCCGAACACCCGCAGCCCGACGCCGCTATTGCTCGCGATCGTTGAATCGGCGACGACCAGTTCCGTCACGTCACCACCGCGGTTGTGCTGGTCGACGTCGCTCTCGAGATTGATCCCGATATCGTTGTCCGCGACGGTCGAGCCCCGGACCGAGAGACCCACGATGTTAAGCGTGTTCGTGAGTTTGACGCCCGACCGCGAGTTGTTCCGGATCTCGGAGTCGACGATACGGTACCGCTCGTCGTACCCCCGGATCCCGAACTGGTTGTGATGGAGCCACGAGTCCCGGATCGTAATCTCGCCCTTCGGCGAGTAGCCATCTGACCCCGTCCCGTTGATGCCCGCGCGGGCTGCGTGGGCGATCTCGACCTGTTCGAGGCTCACGCGCTGTGAATCCGCGAGCGAAATCCCATCCTGGGCATAGGTGATTTTGGCGTGGTGGACGCGGGTGAGAGAGCCAAAAGAGCCGGCGAGCCGGAGCGTGTCCCACGAGCCGGGGGTCGGGGATTCCTTCGAGGACGTGAACTCGATCGGGTTCTCGGCCGACCCCACTGCCTGTAGATTCCCCTCCACCGTGATCGAGACTCCCTCCGCGACCTCGACTGTCACGCCGGGTTCGATCGTCAGCGTAGCGTCCTTCGCGACCGCAATAGACTTGACCACACGATACGGGCCGGTGTCCGCCGCCCAGGTCGTATCGCTCGTGATGTCGGCCTCGACGAGGACCGAATCCTGGGCCGCTGCCCTGTCGACGAACCCGACCGATCCGACACTCGCCCCGAAGACGACGAGCACGACGACGACCGCCACGACGGGCCGCTGTGACATACGTACTACGTATTCCAAACACCCTAATAAACCGTTGGGCGACGTCGGACGAGTGTGTGGCGGGTACTTCAGCGCTGGCTGATAATTCAGGGCCACTGCGTTTGCAGCAACTGTCTTTGCCAGGCTCGCACGTCGTCCGGACATCCATTGTCATTCGGATGTCTGACAAGAAGTGGGTAGCCGAGTTCGGGGAAGTATCGCCTCGGAGATATCTCTGGGCGGTGTCAGAAGCGGGCCGGGCGCGATTTGAACACGCGACCGTCTGATTAAGAGTCAGACGCTCTGCCGGACTGAGCTACCGGCCCTCGCATTGACCTATCGGGGGCGACGTAAAATAGGTGGTGGTTTGCCGCCGGGTGGCGGTTTCCGCGCCTGACAGGTTGTCGGGAGGATTAAGTACGAAGCCGGGCAACCACTTGGTGCCATGAGTAGCCGGGCGACTATCTCTTCGATGTCTTCGTATGCGATCTTGGGGTGTGGGAGCGTGGGTCATTCGGTGGCGGAGGAACTCGTCGAGCGGAGCAAGGACGTGCTCATCCTCGACAAGGACAGCTCCCGCGTGGAGGCACTCCGGGATCAGGACCTGAACGCCAAGGAGGCCGACATCGGCGATCCGGAGATCACGGACCTCATCTCGGGACACGATGTCGTGTTGATCCTCGCCTCGGACATCGAGGCCAATAAGGCCGCAGTCGAGCACATCCGGGAACAGAACGAGGACCAGTTCGTCGTGGCCCGTGCCACGGATCCGGTCACCAGCGACGAACTCTCCGAACTCGGTGCGGACGTCGTCATCAATCCGTCCGCGGTCATCGCGGACGCCGCACTCCGCGCCCTCGAATCTGGCGAACTCGAGTTCAAGGCCCGCCAGCTCGCCGACGTGATCCAGGCCTCGGAGGAGAAGGTCGCGATCCTGACCCACGATAACCCGGACCCGGACTCGATCGCCAGCGCGGCCGCCCTCGAATCGATCGCCGAACACCTGGACGAGGAGGCGGATATCCTCTACTTCGGGGACATCGGTCACCAGGAGAATCGCGCCTTCGTCAACCTCCTCGACATCGATCTGACCCACTTCGACGCGGTGGACTTCGACGAGTACGATACCGTCGCGATGGTCGACCCCGCAAAGGCGGGCGAGGTGTCCTTCGAGGGCAACGTCGACATCTACATCGACCATTACGAAATCGAGGGCGAGATCGATGCCGCGTTCGTCGACGTCAGACCGAACGTGAGCGCGACCTCGACCATCCTCACGAAGTATATCCAGGAGTTCGACCTGAGCGTGAGCGAGGAGGTCGCCACCGCGCTCCTCTACGGGATCAGGGCCGAGACCCTCGACTTCCGCCGGGATACCACGCCGGCCGATCTCACTGCGGCGGCCTACCTGTATCCATTCGCCAACCACGACACCCTGGAGCAGGTCGAGTCGCCGAACATGAGCCCGGAGACCCTCGACGTACTCGCGGAGGCGATCACGAACCGGGACGTCCAGGGGAGCCATCTCGTCTCCAATGCCGGGTTCATCAACTCGCGTGACGCCCTGACCCAGGCCGCACAGCAGCTCCTCAACCTCGAAGGGATCACGACCACCGCCGTCTTCGGCATCGTCGAGGACACAATCTACCTCGCGGCGCGCTCGAAAGATATCCGTCTCAACATCGGGAACGTGCTACAGGACGCCTTCGAGGACATCGGTGAGGCGGCCGGGCACTCGACGCAGGCGAGCGCGGAGATCCCGCTCGGGCTGTTCACCGGAATCGAGACCTCGGGGGAGAATCGCGCGACCTTACTGTCACTCACCGAGGAGGCGGTAAAGCGGAAGCTCTTCGACGCGATGGGTGTCGAACAGGAAAACAGCGGGAACGGCGGCTGAGGAACGAAACCTCGGCTGCGTGTATCGGCCGGCCGCGGGTCACTCCGCGACCTGTTCGTCCTCTTCCTCTTTGAGTCGCTCGACCACGTCGTTGATGAGTACCACGTCGCCGACCGACCGGACCCACCGGTAGGGCACGATGACGCCTTTCTCCCCCGTTTCCGCGTTCTCGAAGAGTGTGGGATTGAGCGTCGAGAGCGCGATACCGTTCACGACTTCCGTGTCCAGGTTGAGCCGCAGGTCCTCGACTTCCCCCACGAACACGCCGTTGTTCGAGTAGACTTCCCGTCCGACAAGGCTTGTTATCTCCTCGGGTTCCTCGTCCATGTCCCGAGGATGGCAGCGGACCCTCTTAACTGTTGGAACGACGCCCGTCAGACGTCCGGGAAGCGCCGAGAACCCGTGCAGGCTACCTTTATGAATGCAGCCTCACAACGTGAAACTATGCCCCCCGACTCCGACGAGGAGGACGACGAGCGGGGCGGTGGCCCGCGACGTCGCGAAGGGCCGCCGGACGAGCGAGTGCTGGCGCCGGAGGACCTCGACTTCACCGAGGACGAGAAGGTCGAGCAACTCGACGACGGCAAGTTCGTGATCGGGACCGACAGTCGCCCCAAGGTCCCGGCGGAAGAACGCGAGGCGGGGCGAGGGGGAGCGTCGGCCTCCCGCGGGGAGCACTCGACGGGAGCGGACACGGCCGAGGAGACGGGCGAGGAACCCGATTCGGAGCCCACCGGGCAACAGTCGGGAGCAGGGGCGGCCGAGCGCGCCACCCCCAACGCGAGGTCCCCGGACGAACTCACCGGGCGGGCTGTAAAGGAGTTCGTCTCCAGCGAGCTCCGCCGGACCGACAGTCAGTACGCCTACCGGATCGCCGCGAAGACCGAGGACCGCGTCGCCCACCAGCAACTGGCGTCCGACGACATCGGGATGGCCTTCGACGGGTTGCTCATGTGGTACGCCCAGCAGGTCGGGGCCGAGACCTCCGTCGAGGAGGCCCTGGGAATTTTGCTCGCAAAGTCGAACATCAGGATCCGCTATCCTACCAAGCTCCTCGCGGCCTATCTCAAGGAGAAGGACCTCTCTCCGGACGACGACATTTCCGACCTCATGGCCGTGATCCGGACGGAGGACGGTCTGGTGTTCCCCCCGGACGTCCGGTAGTCCGACAGTCTCGCGGTACGGGCCACCGACCGACCCTCGCTCGGCCTCCGATTTTCAGCGGTTGATATCGCCGCGCAACAGTTATAACCGCCCTTCTCGGGAATGCTGATAATGACACTCGACGTCGCACAGGAGAAGACGGACTCGGGTGAGGACGGCGGGTTCCAGTTCGGGCGCCAGGCGGCTCACGTCGTCGAATTCACGCTCGGGGACGAACTCTGTGCCATCGACATCGACATCGTAGACAGCATCGTCGAGATGAAGCAGGTCACCCGGGTGCCCAGGGCCCCCGACGCCGTCGAGGGCGTGATGGACCTGCGCGGAGAGACGACGGCTGTCGTCGATCCCAAGGAGTTCCTCTCGGTCGGGGATAGCGATAGCGAGCGGAACATTCTGGTGCTCGACCGCGAGGACGACAAGCAGAAAATCGGCATCAAGGTCGACGACGTCACGGAGGTCGCGACCTATGGCGAGACCCAGGTCGACAGCAATGGGGAACTCGCCGGCATCGAATCGAGTGCCCTGGAAGGCGAACTCGTCAAAGGGGTCATCAGGAAACCCCTCGGCGACGTTGACGACGACGGGAACCCGGAGGACGTACGGCTCATCCTCTGGCTCCACATCGAGAACCTCATCCAGCGCGCCGAGGGAACGGCCGGGGAATCCCAGGACGCCGGCAGACTCGACGCCGATACTCACGCCTGATAACGCCCCAGGTGAGTTTATAACCAACCTCCGAATATACCCTCCACAAGCTATGACACGGGACGTTCTCCTCGTCGACGACTCGGAGTTCATGCGCAACCTCCTCCGGGAGATCCTCGAGGAGGAATTCGACATCGTCGGCGAGGCGGAAAACGGCGTGGAAGCCGTCGAACTCTACAAGGAGAACCGACCGGACCTCGTAATGATGGACATCGTGATGCCCATCCGGGACGGGATCGAGGCCACCGCGAAAATCAAGGAGATGGATTCCGGGGCCAACGTCATCATGTGTACCTCCATCGGGCAGGAGGAGAAGATGAAAAAGGCCGTGAAGGCTGGCGCGGACGGCTACATCACCAAGCCGTTCCAGAAGCCGAGCGTGATGGACGCCATCAATAACGTCATCTCTGCATGACGCGGGCGCTGGTGGTCGACGACTCGCATTTCATGCGAACCGTCATCAGCGACATGCTCGAGGATGGCGGTATCCAGGTCGTCGATCAGGCCGCAAACGGCAAGGAAGCCGTCGAACTCGTGGCGAAATACGAACCGGACGTGGTCACGATGGACGTCGAGATGCCGGTCATGAACGGCATCGAGGCCGTCGAGCGGATCATGCAGGAGACGCCGACGCCGATCCTCATGCTTTCCGCGGTCACCACCGACGGGGCCGACGCGACCCTCGAGGCGATCGACAAAGGCGCAATCGACTTCTTCACGAAGCCGGGCGGCAGTATCTCCACGAAGCTGTCCGGGCAGAAGGACGAACTCGTCGCGGCGGTGCGGTCGACCGCCCAGGCGGATCCCACGGTTGGGACACCCACCACCGCGCCGGCACCGCAACCGGTCGAGGAGCCGCCCAGCGAGTTCCTCGACGACCCCACACTGATTATTGGCGCGTCGACGGGGGGCCCGAGCGTCGTTGAACGGATCGTCTCGGAACTCCCGGCCGCTGCGGATCTCAGGGTGCTGATCGTCCAGCACATGCCCGACCAGTTCACCGGTCGGTTCGCCAAACGCCTCGACGCGGCCTCGGAGTACGACATCTCGGAGGCGGCCGACGGCGCCAGGATCGGGGGCGGCGAAGCACTCGTGGCGCGTGGGGACTATCATATGCTGGTCGCCGGCTACAGTAACGGCCGCCTGCGGGTGAAACTGGACCAGTCCGAGCCTGTCCACAGCGTGCGGCCGGCTATCGACGTCACGATGGAATCGGCCGCGGAGCGGATCGACGACCCGGTCACGGCGGTCGTCTTGACCGGGATGGGCGCCGATGGGGCTGCCGGCATCGAGGCGCTCAAAGGGACGGGTGCGCGCACGATCGCCCAGAACGAGGCGACTTCGGCTGTCTTCGGCATCCCCGGCCGGGCGATCGAGACTGGATGCATCGATCGGGTGCTGCCGGTCTCGGAGATCACGGATGCGATTCTCGACGCGATACGGAGGGATACACAATGGATGACTACCTAGAGGATTTCGTCCGCGAGGGCGAAGAGCACGTCACCGACCTCAACAACGCATTGCTCACGCTGGAAAGCAACCCCGAGGACGAGGCGGCGATGGACCAGATCTTCCGGACCGCCCACACCCTCAAGGGCAACTTCGGGGCGATGGGCTTCGAGGAAGCCTCCGATCTGGCCCACGCGATCGAAGACCTCCTCGACGAGATGCGCGAGGGGGAGATCGAGGTCACCTCGGACCGGATGGATCACGTCTTCGCCGGAATCGACGAGATCGAGGCCTGCCTCACCGAGATCGAGGAGACCGGCGAGACCAAGCGTGACGTCGGTGACACCATCGAGGATCTCCGAGGCGTCCTCGAGGAGGGTCGGGCGGGTGACCAACCCGAGGGGGAGGCCTCGGATGCGAGTGGGCATGATCCAGCCCAGGGCAGCGAGGAAGTATCGGTCGATCACTTCGACCTGGAAGCACTCGGAGCCGCAACCTCGCCCATCTACGTAACCCGGATCGACCTCGGCGACACGGAGATGCCGGGGGTCGACGCGATGTTCGTACTCGAGGAACTGGCGGATCTCTACGAGATGCTAGACACCGAACCGGCCAGAGACGAGATCGAGGACGGTGAGTACGAGGATACCTTCGACGTGGCGGTCGCGTCCGACGCCGCGGACATACAGGAAACGGTCGGGCAATTCGGGCGGGTCGATTCGGTAACGGTCACGGATGTCACTGACCAGGTCCGCGAGCGCCAGGGCGATACGGGCGACGGGCCACAGGCCGGCGAGACCGACCTCTGGGAGGAACCGGAGGGGACCGAATCAGGGGAGGCCGACGAGGACGCGGGTAGCGAGAATCTTGACGACGAGGCTGCGGGCGATTCGGGGTCCGGGTCGGACACGGCAACGGAATCCGGCGCGACGAGTTCGGCCGACTCGAAATCCGGATCGGCTGGGTCTCGCTCGGACAGTTCCTCGGGCAAGTCCGCCGGCGAGATCCAGTCCGTCCGCGTCGACGTCGACCAGCTCGACGAACTCCACGGCCTCGTCGAGCAGCTTGTGACCACCCGGATCAAATTGCGTCGGAGCGTGGACCCGGACAACCGCCGCGCGGAGGAGGAACTCGACGAACTCGACAAGATTTCCTCGAGTCTCCAGGACACGGTCATGGACATGCGGCTGGTCCCGATGAAGAAGATCGTCGGGAAGTTCCCGCGGCTGGTCCGGGACCTGGCTCGGGAGGAGGAAAAGGAGGTCGATTTCACCATCGAGGGCGACGACGTCGAACTCGATCGGACCATCCTCACCGAGATCAGCGACCCGCTGATGCACCTGTTGCGAAACGCGGTCGACCACGGCATCGAGTCACCCGAGGAGCGCGAGGCCGCCGGGAAGGACCCGACTGGCAATATTATATTGCGCGCGGAACGCGAGCGCGACCGGGTACAGATACAGGTGGTAGACGACGGTGCGGGGATCGATCCCGACGCGCTCCGGCAAAAGGCGGTCGAGAAAGGCGTCCGAACGCAGGAGGAGGTCGAAGCGCTGGCGGACGAGGAGGTCCCCGAACTCATCTTCGCCGCCGGATTCTCCACCACCGACGAGGTGACCGACGTCAGCGGTCGCGGGGTGGGGATGGACGTCGTGCGTGATACGGTCACGAGACTCGACGGACACGTCTCCATCGAGAGTGAACCCGGCGAGGGGACCACCATCACCCTCTCCCTCCCGGTGACGGTGGCCATCGTGAAGGTCCTCTTCGTCGAGTCCGGCGAGGAGGAGTACGGCATTCCGATCAAATCCGTCGACGAGATCGGCCGCATGCGGGAGGTCAAGACGGTCGACGGGGAGGAGGTCGTCACCTACGGGGACGACGTCTATCCGTTGATCCGGCTGGGTGAGGCCCTCGACGTTCCTGGCGCGAAAGCCGACGGCGGCGGCATGCTGGTCCGGATCCGCGAATCGGAGCGCAAAGTTGCCCTCCACTGCGACGAGGTCCGCGGCCAGGAAGAGGTCGTCGTGAAACCGTTCGAGGGCATCCTCTCCGGGATTCCCGGCCTCAGCGGGGCGGCAGTCCTCGGTGAGGGCGAGGTCGTTACGATCCTCGACGTCGGGTCGCTGTAGACATGAGCACGAAGATCGATATCCGTCGGCTACGAGACGTGAACCGGCTGGCCAAGGCCGGTGCCGAGACGGTCGCGGACCACCTGGAACAGCTCGTCGGGGTCGAGACGGAGATGCAGATCACCAAGATCAACGTCATCGACGTCGAGGACCTCGGCGCCCATCTCGGGACCCACAAGCGGGTCGGGGTGAACGTTCCCTTGCTCGAATCCCCGCACGGCTCCGTGTTGCTCCTGTTCAGCGACGAGAGCGCCAAGAAGCTCGCGAGCATCATGACCGGTGGCGCGGGCGAGGACGGCCCGGGCTACTCGGAGATGGAACGCTCGGCGATCAAGGAAGTCGGGAACATCATGACCAGCGGGTTCATCGATGGCTGGGCGAACGTGTTGGGCCGGACAATCGACATCTCGACCCCACAACTGTTGCGGGCCGGCGGTGAGGACATCGTGGACCATTGCGTGGACGCCGGCGGGCAGGAAATCGCGATGGTGTTCGATTCGACGCTCAAGGCCCCCGACGCGGACATCGAGGTGACCATCTACACCTTCCCGGACGTCGAAGCCTTCGTCCAACTCATCAACTCTATGTAACCATGCGCGTAGACCTCAAATCACTCGGAACGTTCAATCGGATCGGTAGTGCAGGTGCGAAACGAGCGGCCGACGCCCTCTCGTCTCTTACGGACGAGGACACCTTCGTCGAGCGCACCGCGATCAACTTCACGCCCGTCGACCATGTCGATGCGGTCCTCGGCGCCCCCGAGACGCAGGTCGCGATCGAGTTCGACGGCGCACTCGAGGGCCGCGCGCTGCTCGTCTTCGACGAGGCCAGTGCCGACCACGTCCTCGAGAACCTCCAGGGGGCGGGCGAGGACCCTGATCCGGCATATCTCCACGAGGTCGCGAACATCATGACCTCGAGTTTCATCGACGGGTGGGCCGAGCACCTGACTGGTACCATCGATATCTCGACCCCTTCCGCGCTCGATACCGACGAATCCCTCGTCCCGCCGGGCGAGGACGTCGGGGGCTCCTCGTTCCTCTTCACCTCGACGATCGGGGTCGGGGGCGATCATCGCTGTCGCTTCTATCTCGTGCCCGAACCGACCAGTTTCGTGGGAACGTTGCGAGACGGCGCGAGCAATGGCGCGGCCCTAGACGTCGACGTCGACGAGCTGACCGCATTCCTCCAGCTAACCGCCTCCGGCGCCTCGACGGTCTCGGAACAACTGGAGATGCTCACGGGAATCGACGCGGAAGTCTCGGTCTCCCATCTCAACTTCGTCCCCGTGGAGGAAGTCCCCAACACGATCGATCCGGGCACCTACCAGGGGACCGTCTTCCAGTTCGAGGGGCCGATGGAGGGCTATCTGGCGGTCCTCTTCGACGGCGCCACGGCCGATTCGGTCGCCGAAGCCATGCTTCCGGGCGGAGCGGACGATCCCGAGAAACGGCAGGGCGCGATCGAGGAACTCGGCAACATCACCGCGAGCGGGTTCATCGACGGTTGGGCGAACGCGCTTGGAACCACGATCGATCACTCGGTTCCCGACTTCGTCGACGACATGGGTAAAGCCCTCCTGGAGTCCATTGCCGCCCAACTCGGCCAGCGCCAGGAGTTCGCCTACGTCTTCGACGTGGAGATCACGGCCGGGGACCCGATGTCGTGTCGCGTGTTCGCCTTCCCGGACGAGGCGGGCTTGCAGACCACCATCTCGTCGCTCGACGCCGACATGGATGTCGCGGACGTGGAGCGCCTCTGAACCGATGACTCCGGGGGCCGAGGACAGACTCCGCGTCGGGGTTGCCGACGCGACAGCGACCGACGGCGACGAGACCATCGTCACGAGCGGTCTCGGGTCCTGCGTGGGGATCGCCCTGTACGATGATACCGGCGTCGGGGGACTGCTCCACGCGATGCTCCCGGAGGCACCGGAGAACGGCGAGAATGCCGCGAAGTACGTAGATACGGGCGTCGCGGAACTCCTCTCGGAGATGGAAGCGCTGGGCGCCGATCGTCGCTCGATCAAGGCGAAACTCACGGGCGGCAGTTCGATGCTCGACCTCGGCGAGGACAAACCCGTTGGGGATAAGAACGTCGAGGCCGCACGTCGGGTATTGACCGACGCAGACATCGAACTGATCGCTGACGAGACGGGTGGTGACTCGGGCCGGTCGGTCTCCTTCGACCCGGAGACCGGCGAACTTCGCATCAAGCGGGTCGACGCGGAGGCCCAGGCCATATGAGCGCCTTCGAGGACCTGCTGGAGTTCGTGGAGACCGAGACCTCGTTTGCGAGCAGCTACTACGACGAATCCTACCTAGACCGACGCGTTTCCGCCCGGATGCGCCGGACAGATACGGAAACATACGAAGAGTACCACGCTCTCTTGCGGAAGAGCGACGAGGAGCGGGCCGAACTCCTGGACACCCTGTCGGTGAACGTGACGAGTTTCTTCCGCGACGAGAAGGTGTGGTCGGTCCTGGGCGACGTCCTCGAGGACCTCGTCGACGAGAGAGGGTCGATCTCGATCTGGAGCGCTGCCTGCGCGGACGGCCGCGAACCCTATTCGCTCGGGATGTTGGCTCTCGACGCAGGCCTTTCCAGCCGCGATGTCCACATCCTCGCCACGGACATCGACGAGAACGCCCTCGATCGCGCCAGGCAGGGCGTCTATACGAGTACGCGGACGACGGATCTCGACGAACAACTGTCCTTCCTCGACGCTCCGGAGCGGTTCGTACGGAAAGAGGGAGACAACGTCATCATGCAGGACGAGGTCAAAGAGCTGATCGACTTCCGGCGCCACGATCTGATCACCGGGGACGCGAAGTCGGACTTCGATCTGGTCCTCTGCCGGAACGTCTGCATCTATCTGGACACGGAGTACAAACGTCCGATCCTCGAAACCGTGAGCGCGTCCCTGGGCGAGGGCGGGTACCTGGTCTTGGGACAGACCGAAACGCTCCCACCTGACATCAAGGAGCGATTCGAAGCGGCGGACCCGCGGCTCCGGATCTACCGGCTGGCCGATTCCGCAAGTTCGTAATAGTAGGTCGAAATACCATCAGGTACCGACATGACGGAATCCGTCGTCGCGGACTTCACCACTGACGTCATCCCCGACACCGCCGCCTACGGCGAACCCGTGACGGGGCGGGTGTTGATGAGCGACAAGCGCGTGGTGATCGCGACGCCGGAGGACAAACGGACCATCCCCATCGAGGCCGTCTTCGACCTGGCCTATGGGAGCGCCCCGTCAGACCTTCGGCGGTTCTTCGAGACGACGGTGACGGTCGCGTTCGAGACGGACGGCGGCAGAGGCGTCGCGCTCGTGGAGGGCGCGGACGAGAAGGTAGAGCGGTTCACCAACCTGCTCTTCAAGGCCATCATCAACGGGACCGATGCCCTGGTCAAACACCCGGCGAGGATCGGCGGCCGGATCACCGACAACGCAGTCGTTCCGATGACGGTATCGCTCAACCCGGGCACGGTCAGCTTCGACGGCAGTGACCCGTTCGCCATCGAAGTGTCGACGGTAACCCATTTCGAGCGGATGAACCGGCAGGTGAAGGGACAGGACCGCTCGGTCCTCTCGGTCCGCCATACGCCCGAGATGCAGGCGCTCACCTCGGAGATCACGCTGCCGTCGAACCGGAAGATGAACATCCTGGGCCGATTCCTTCGCATCGAGTACTCGCAGCTACGGGAGGCCCTGGAGGACACGGAACTCAGCGACCGAGAGACCCAGGCCCTGGTGGGTCTCTATTCCGGTGGCAGCGACGCGAGCCTCGCCGGGATGTTGGGCATGGAGTCGAACCAGGTCACGATGCTCCTGAACGGCCTGGTGGATAAGGACCTCCTCCAGGAGGGCGAGTCCGGGATGGAACTCACGGACCTCGGCAAACTCGCCGTCAGCGACAACATCGAGCAGATCAACACGTAAGCGAGCAGCGCTGCCTGCTCCTGCGGTTCGAGTTCGAGTCGCGACGGGGATTCACTGCTCGTTGATGACTTCGCTCGCGATGTTCCGACCCCGGGTCTTGAGGCTGACTTCCCGGCGCCGGCGGACTTCCTCGAGCACGTCGACCTCGATGAGCCGATCGTAGATATCTTCGACCTCGTCGACGTCCATGCCGAGGAAATCGGGAATCTCGAAGGGAGAGACGCCGGAGTACAGTCCCATCAGGACCTGCTTCTCCGTTTCCGAGAGCTCGACCGACCCCTGGGCCTCGCGCACGCCCTTATTGAAGAGCGATTCCAGTACGGCCATGGTGTGGGACTTGCCGGCGAAATAGGTCTGCACGCTGGTCTCGCCTTCCGTATGCTCGACTTTGAGTATCGGCCGCTCGCTCCCCTGCACTGACTGTTTCCCCGAATCGACCTGTCCGACGTCGTCGATTTCGATCGTCACCAGCGTCCCGCTCTCGAGGGCAACCGTCAGTTCGGGCGTCTCCGGTTCGGTGTTGATCTTGAGCTTGGCGCGCTCGTACCCGCCGTCCTGGATCACCCCTCCCTTCACCGCGGGATGCTTGACCGACATCTGGGTCTGGTCGAGCATCGCGCCGAAGAGCTTGAACTCGAACTCTTCGGTCCCCGAGCCCATCGAGAGCAGGAACACGCTCTCGTTTTTGAGCCGCACCGACACGTAGTCGCTGACCTCCGCGACGGTCTGGTTCACGTCGTAGCGACCGGTGAGACTCGCGACCTTGGCCAGCGGGAGGGCCTGCTTGCCGTCGTTACTGACGAGAATGATGCGTTTGTTCGAGAGGATGATCCGACCGCTGCTCCACTCGACATCCTTGAGCCGGCGGCCCTGCTTGACCGCCTGCAGGAATCGTCCTTTCGTGTCGGCAATCTTGTACTCGGACTGACTCATAGCAGCGGACTACGACCCCCGAAGCATCGGTGCGACGCGCCTGCCTGCCGGGTCTGGACGGAACGAACCACCTGGTGTCCATGCCAGCACCCGGTCATGTATGGGTATGTTGCCCCCATTCGATATTTAACGCTTTGTCTGCCAGCGGGCGGTCCGGCTGTCGGGTGGCCCGCCTGCGCCGTCGTCCTCCGCCACCTAGAATGACGGTCCGGTTCCACCGAGCTTCGAGAGCGCGGAGAAGGCTCGACTGCGGACCTCCTCACTCTCCGTTTCGTCGACGAGCCGATCCAGGCGGCTCTTGGCGCGCTCGCCACCCACTTTCCCGAGGGCGAACGCGGCCATCGCGATCGATTCGTCGTCGTGAGCGGAATCGATGTGATGGATGAGGGCCGTTTCGACCTCCGAACCGCCGATCTCTGCGAGGCTCGTTGCTGCGAACTGCGAGATGAGGTGGTCTTCGTCCTCCAGGGCGCCGATCAAGGCCTCGATCGCAGCCTCCCGGTTCGTCTCCCCTGTCACCCGCCCGAGCATCCACACTGCATTGCGCCGCTGGTGCATCTGAGTCCCCTCCTCGATGATCTCCACCAGCGAGTCGACGATGCTCGCATCCTCGCGAGCGCTCATCTTCCCGACGATCTCGTTGCGGAGCTGGTCGGAGCGCTCGGTCGAGACGTTCGAGAGGATTTCAATGAGGGAGAACGTCGCTGCTCGTCGGACGAGGTCGCTATGGTCCTCGAGCCGGTCGACGAGCGTATCGATGGGTTTCGTGTTGCCGAACTGGCCGAGCGAGCTGGCGATGGTCCGGCGGACGGCCTCGCTGTCGTCATCTGCAGCGGCGATGAGACCATCGAGGGCCACTTCGCCGCCGATGTATCCCAGTGCGTCCGCGACTTCGCGGCGAACGCCGACCGGTTCGCCCGAGAGATGTTCCACGAGGCGGTCCGAAGCGGATGGGTCCTCCAGTTTCCCCAGTGCACGGGCGATCCGAGCCCGGACCTTCGGATTCGAATCGTCCAGATGTTCCACGAGCGGCTGGACGGCGTTCTTCGAGCCCATCACGCCGAGGACGTTTGCAGCCGCCATTCGCAAAGCGGGTTCCTCGGCATCGAGGTCGGAGACGAACGATTCGGCCTTGGCCCACTCCGCGGAGTCGTCATCGACCTCGAGTCCGAGGGCCTCCAGCAAGACGTCGATCTCTTCGAGATTCGTCAGGGCGTCGATCGCTGCGGCCTTGACGTTCTCGTTGTCATCGGTCTTGACCGCGGTAACGAGTTGCTTCAGGGACTCTGGTTCCTCCGTCGTTTCGTCGATGTCCCCGAGGATCTCTGCGGCTCGCGCGCGGATGGTCGGGTTGTCGCTCTTCGAGACGAGTTCGGCGATCGCCTCGACGTCCTTGTTCTTCTCGAGTTCGAAGAGCGAGGGCACGGTACCTTAAGGTAGCGAGTAACTAATAGTAGTGTCGATAAACCCGGACGCAGAGAAGCGGGTGGGAACTTACAGCGGAACTGCGTTCTTGCCCTGGAGCGACTCAGGGACGTTGACCA
>Ga0207797_1001334_pt1 | contig 17884 bp, 14 predicted proteins | sample PRCRCaboRojoPR_6_FD_187275 | JGI IMG/M metagenome (GOLD analysis project Ga0207797, IMG submission 187275) | Marine sediment microbial community from Cabo Rojo, Puerto Rico - PR CR 10% Liquid 1 (SPAdes) | ecosystem: Environmental > Aquatic > Marine > Coastal > Sediment | place: Cabo Rojo, Puerto...
TCCTTGAAGGATCCTGAGCTCGAATGAAAGGAAGGGCTCCTAGCGGTTCAAAGCCCCGCACCATATGGAACCAAGCGAGGCGACTCGGCCGAAAGGTGCAAAAAATAACAGCTTGGAGAATTTTCTCATATAAAACGTATTTAAGGAACGCGACACTAGGAACGCCGCTATGTGCAAAGCGAACGATTCAGAAGGGTTTCTGCAATGGCTGAGCTCCTGTCCGAGATAGTCGATAAGTACAACTACTGGCTGTACATCATTCTCATGATGATCGGGCTTTACGCCATGATCGTCAAAAACAACCTGATCAAGAAGCTCGTGGGCATGAACATCTTCCAGACGGCCATCATTCTTTTTTATGTTTCCATCGGGTACAAGAAGGACGCCACCATTCCGATCATCAAGAACGCCCACGGTCACGGCGCCCAAGCGGCCCACAAGGCGATCGAGGCGGCCGAGTACATCAACCCTCTGCCGCACGTGCTCATGCTGACGGCCATCGTGGTCTCTGTGGCCACCTTCGGGGTGGCTCTCGCCCTGATCATCAAGATATATCAAGGTTATCAAACTCTGGAAGAAGACGAGATCCGCATGCGGCTTCGGGAAAGGTAGGGGAGACGAGATTCATGCTATCGGAGCTCCCCGCAATTCTCATTGCAGGACCTTTTCTGGCCGCCTTCGCGGTCAGCATCTTTACCTGGCTGGACAGCAGGTACTGCTACCCGATCACCCTGATCGGGCTCGTTGTCTCGCTTGTTTCCAGCACTGCGCTTCTTGCCTCGATCGCCCAGTCCGGTCCGATCCAGTATACCTTTGCCGGCTGGTCTCCGCCGATGGGCATCGAGCTCCGAATTGATCTCCTGAACGGGCTCGTCCTCGTGATCATCAGCTGCCTGGCCTTGCTCAACCTCCCGGCAAGCCGGGGCTTTCTGCAACGCGACATGCCCGAAAAGACCGGCACCTTCCTGGCCCTGTACCTCCTCTTCGTTACCGGTCTTCTCGGGGTAACCGCCACATCCGACCTGTTCAACCTCTACGTCCTGATTGAGATCACCTCCCTGGCTTCGTACGCCATGATCGCCATGGGCGCCTCTAGGCGTTCCCCCTTGGCCAGCTTGAACTACGTCTTCATCGGGGTTATCGGGGCCAGCTTCTACCTTTTGGGTGTCGGCTACCTGTACATCATGACCGGCTCATTAAACATGAGCGACGTGGCCTCGCTCCTTCCGGCCATCGCTTCATCCCAGGCGGTCATGGTGGCTTTTGTCTTCTGCATGGTCGGGGTCTGGATCAAGATGGCCTTTTTCCCGTTGCATATCTGGCTGCCGAACGCATATACCTTTGCGCCATTGGCCGCCAGCCGAGCCATCGCTCCCTTGATGACCAAGGTGATGATCTACGTCATGATCCGCCTGATGGTCTCCGTCTTCGGCCTTGACTACATTTTTGAACAGCTCGATCTGCAGCAGGCGGTGGTCGGCTTGGCCGCTTTGGCCATCATCGCCGGAGCGGTAATGGCTTTGGCCCAGAAGGAGCTCAAGCGCATGCTCACCTATATCATCGTCGCCGAGATCGGCTACATGGTGGGCGGTGCCTGGCTGGGGAATCAGGCCGGCATGACCGGAGCGGTGCTGCACATTATCAACGATGCCCTGATGACCTTTTGCCTGTTCCTGGCCGCTGGCAATATGGCCTTCGTCCTGAAGGATCTGCATTTCGACAACCTCAAGGGCCTCTTTCGCTCCATGCCCCTGAGCATGGGCGGTTTTGCCCTGGCTGGCATGAGCATCGTGGGAATTCCTCCGACCTGCGGTTTTTTCAGCAAGTGGTACCTCATTCTTGGCAGCCTCCAGGCCGACTCGCACCTTTTTCTCGTTGCCTTGATAGCCAGCAGCCTGATCAGCGCGGTGCTGTTCCTGCGCATTATCGAGAAAGGTTTTTTCGAGCCGCTCCACAGTCATGGCCAGGCCGTCCACCACCAGGCTGAAGCCCCTGCCGGCGAAGCGCCGCCGATGATGCTCATTGTCCTGGCTGTTGCAACGGTGGGGCTGTTTGCTGTTGGGCTCCTCAGCGGAAGCATAGTCAGCAATCTGATCCTGCCCGTGCTCCCCGGGGGATTGATGTAATGGAAGCCATCGAATCGATCAGGCCCCTCTTGGCGGTCCTCGTCTCGGCCCTCGTCATCCCAGTGCTGATCTCCAGCGGAGGCCGCCCGAATATCCGCGAAGCCTGGACCCTGCTGGCTGGATTGATCAAGTTCTCCATTGTTGTGTCCATGCTTCCGGCCGTGCTGAAAGGCCAGGAGTTCACCGTAACCCTGTTCCAGGTTCTTCCGGGCGTACCCATCGCCTTCCGGGTCGACGGCCTCGGGCTGCTCTTCGCTCTGGTGGCCTCCTTTCTCTGGATGGTTACCAGCATTTACTCCATAGGGTACATGCGCGGCCTGGAGGAGCACAGCCAGACCAGATACTTCTCTTTTTTCGCTCTGGCCCTGTCCGCAACCATCGGAGCGGCCTTTGCGGCCAATCTGCTGACCCTGTACCTCTTCTACGAGATTCTGTCCCTGTCCACATATCCGCTTGTGGCCCACCATCAGGATGAGAAGTCCAGAGCCTCCGGCCGGAAGTACCTGGCCTATATCCTGGGGACGTCCATAGGCCTCGTCCTGCCAGCCATGCTGATCTGCTACCATCTCGCTGGTACCCTGGAGTTCAGCCAGCAGGGCTTTTTGGCCGGCCAGGCCGGACCGACTGCACTGCTTATGCTCTTTCTCCTGCTCCTGTTCGGCTTTGCCAAGGCAGCCATCATGCCGCTGCACTCCTGGCTGCCCGCGGCCATGGTCGCACCCACGCCGGTGAGCGCTTTGCTGCATGCCGTGGCCGTGGTCAAGGTGGGCGTGTTCAGCATCGTGCGCGTCATGACCGGGGTCTTCGGGATCGATCTCTTGGCCGAGCTGAGCTTGGGCACCGCAGCCGGGACCATTGCCGCGGTGACCATTCTCATTGGCTCGCTCATCGCCATGTCCCAGGACGAGCTCAAGCGGCGGCTGGCTTTTTCGACCATCAGCCAGCTCTCCTATATCGTCCTCGGCGTGGCCCTGCTCACGCCCAAGGGCATGATCGGCGGGATCATGCACATCGCCATGCATGCCTTTGGCAAGATAACCCTCTTTTTCTGCGCCGGTGCCATCATGGTGGCCACGGGCAAGAAGTACATCAGCGACATGGACGGCATAGGCAGAGCCATGCCCATTACCTTGGGCGCCTTTTTCATCGGCGCCATGAGCGTGATCGGGCTTCCTCCCTGCGGAGGATTCATCAGCAAATGGTACCTGGTATTAGGCACACTCCAGGCTGAGAACCTCGTCTTTCTGGTTGTTATCTTGACCAGCTCCTTCCTCAATGCCGTCTACTTCTTGCCCATTGTTTACAGAGGATTTTTTCGACCTCCGCCACAGCAAGGAGGGGCTGCTTCTGTACAGATCACGGAGCCGATTTGGTGCGTCGTGCCCCTGGTCGTGACCGCGATCGGATCGATAGCCTTATTCTTTTACCCTGAGCTGTTTATAGAGCTTGTCCGTAGAGCCGTTCTCAGAGAATAATCAGCAAGCATTTTAGGTGCGTCCATGACAGATCTGGAAAAGCAGGAGCTCCATCATGAGCCCGAGCCGGGCTACAGGGCTGCTTTTTATATCGTTACCGCTGTGGCCGTCATCTACTTGCTGCTCTGCTTTTGAGCATGAAGGAGGGCGTGATGAAACGAGAGCTGAAGATTTTTGATAACCCGAAGAATGTCAAGCGTCTTCTCATACTCTTTTACATTTCGCTCTTTATCCTCCTTATTCTCGATCTACTCATACATAGACATTCGGAGTTCGCATTCGAATCATCTTTAGAGTTTTATGCAGTATATGGTTTTGTATCCTGTGTTGCGCTCATCTTTATTGCAAAGATTTTAAGAATTTTTGTTAAAAGGTCAGAGGATTATTACAGTAAGTAAGATTGTTACTATGGGGCTAAATAAATAAGTATGCTTGAATCTGCAATCTTCAATATTCTTCCTCCTCCTCTTGTTTTTATATTAGGTTCTTTTCTTATTCCTTTATTTAACAAAAGGAATAAGTCTATATATATGCTTATTTTGCCAGTTGTCACTTTTTTTGTCTTATTTTTTACCTCTTCTGGAAATTATTGCATTGTAGAAATCTTAAATTATAATTTAATATTGGGAAGAGTTGACGGATTAAGCAGAGCATTTGGTTTTATTTTTATAATAATTACATTTATATCAGTTCTTTTTGCTCTACAAGAGAACGATAATGTTCAGTATATTTCTGCTTTTTGTTATGCTGGAGGTGCTCTTGGCGTAACTTTTGCTGGCGATCTCTTTAGTTTATATATATTTTGGGAAATAATGGCTGTTGCTTCAACATTTTTGATACTAGCTAGAAAGACTGAGGAAGCATATAGAGCTTCTTACCGGTATGTACTGGTTCATATTGTTGGAGGACTCTTTCTATTAGCGGGAATAGTCCTTTACTATCAAAATACAGGAACTCTTGAGTTTGAATATATTGGCTTAAGCGGCTTGGAATCGTACTTGATATTTATAGGCATTGCTCTCAATGCAGCCATCCCGCCGCTCCATCCCTGGCTGCAGGATGCCTATCCTGAAGCAACTGTGCCGGGCGCAGTTTTTTTAAGCGCTTTCACGACGAAAAGTGCTGTCTATCTCATGGCTCGGACCTTTCCCGGAACTGAGCTACTTATTTGGCTTGGCGCCATTATGACTGCTCTCCCTATTTTCTATGCCGTTCTGGAAAACGATATCCGCAGGGTCTTGGCCTACAGCTTGATCAACCAGGTCGGATTCATGATGTGCGGCATAGGCATTGGCACCGCCTTGGCGATCAACGGCACTGTCTCACACGCTTTTTGTCACATTCTTTATAAAGCACTCCTTTTCATGTCTGCTGGATCTGTGTTGTATATGACCGGGAAAATAAAATGCACAGAAATTGGTGGCCTCTACAAGACCATGCCTTTAACCTGTTTATTTTGCATGATTGGTGCAGCCTCTATCTCCGCATTTCCTCTTTTCAGCGGTTTCATCAGTAAGTCGATGATTGTAAGTGCAGCAGGGCATCATAAGTTGGTGCTAGTGTGGCTTATGTTACAATTCGCTTCTGCCGGTGTATTTCATCACGCCGGTATTAAGGTGCCTTTTTTTACATTTTTCGGGCACGACTCCGGGTTACGCCCGAGTGAGCCACCCTGGAACATGCTGACGGCCATGGGTATTGCGGCTTTCCTCTGTGTTTTCATCGGCATATACCCACAGCCGTTGTACAATATCCTGCCTTATCCAGTGGACTACGTACCCTATACAGCCAGCCATGTTGTCAGTCAGCTCCAGCTGCTCATGTTTGGCGCCTTGGCCTTTGCGTTGCTCATCCTCTCCGGGTACTATCCGCCTGAGATTCGGGCAATCAACCTCGACCTGGACTGGTTTTACCGCAAAGGAGGGAAGGCCGCCTTCCAGGCATTCGATAGGGGCTTGAACACCCTGAATGCGGTCGCCGACAAATGCCTGCGCGCGCTTCTGACCTTCTTGGCTCGCTTCTTCCAAGATGCCGCCGGTCGCATCGCGTTGTTCTTTCTGGTCAACTTCTGGCTCCTTACCGGCATGTCCTCAAAACGTTTGGAAATAAAAAAAGCCAGCGTCTACTACGACATCCGGCAGGGTTCCCTGCCCATAGGCGTTGGCGCGGTCATTGCCGTCCTGTTCATCATTTTGATATACTACTGGAGCTGAGCAAGCAGCCAACACGAGCAGCTTCTGCCCGGCCTGGGGCAGAGTGAGGTGACGATATGGTCAGCAAGCGGGAACTTCGCAAGATGAACCTGCTCAAGGACATGCCGGAGGGTATGCTGGAGGATATTGCCAGAGTTGCGCAGATTCAGATCTTCAGCGCCGAGTCGGTTCTCTTTCGGCAAAACGAGAAGCTCGAGTACTTTTACATGGTCTCAAGCGGCCAGGTATCCCTGTCCATCGATCTCGTTCCGGACGTGACCATTATACTTGGAACCATCCGTCCGGGATACTCCTGTGGTATCTCAGCCTTTATACCCGGCGCGCAAAGCTCGTCCACAGCCGTCTGCGACGAGACGAGCGAGCTCATTTGCCTCTCCCAGAAGAAGATGACCGAGCTGTTCGAACAGGACTGGGATCTGGCTTTCCATTTCACCTATCACCTGGTCCGCATGTTCAAATCGATCATGGATCATCGCTCTGATCTGTTTAAGAAATGTGTGCAAAGCCATCCTGAGCTTCAAGATTCATTTAAGGATCTTGGGTACTTGGCTCCAATCTTTTAGCAAAGCTGGCTGGCTGCAAGGCAGGACGTATGACTCAGCTCGATGCCCAGATACTAAAATCAGCCAAGATCTTCCAGGACATGCCCGAAGACATGCTTGAAAAGGTGGCGGCCATCGGCGAGATCGTCGTGCGTGAAGAAGACACGGTTCTCTTCTGGCAGAAAGAGAAGCTGGAGTACTTCTACCTGGTCTTGGAGGGAGAGATTGCTCTGCGCCTGGAGCCGCCGATTGCCGGAACCGAGCCCATGCACCTCGGTGTGGTTTCGCCCGGGTATTCCTGCGGAATCTCGACCTTTATCCCTGGCACGCGAAGCTCGGCAACCGGAGTATGCACCCAGCAATGCCGGTTGATTCGGATCGAAGGCAGCAGGATGCTCGACCTCTTCGAGTCGGACGGAAAGCTCGGCTACACCTTCATGATCAAGGTTATGCGCATCTTCAAAACCCGTCTGAACCAGCGCACCAGGCTCTTTCTCAGGTCTTTGGAGCGGCATCCCGAGATTCAGGCGGCCTTTCAGGACCTCGGGCACATGTCCTACGGCTAAGCTGAGTGTTTCGGTCTGGGACGGATCAGCGGAGCTGGTACTTGCGGACGGCCTTGTTATGCTCCCGAAGGTTGGAGCTGAAGTGATGCCCGCCATCGCCTGTGGCTACGAAGTAGAGATAGTCATGCTCGGCCGGGTTCGCGGCCGCCTTGATTGAGGCCAATCCCGGAGAGCAGATGGGACCTGGCGGTAGCCCTGCATGAGCGTATGTGTTGTAGGGATTGCTCGAGTCGCGGAGATCCCTCCTTTGCAGATTGCCGTCAAAGGAGCGTCCCAAACCGTAAATCACCGTGGGATCGCATTGCAGGCGCATGCCCCGCTCAAGGCGGTTGGTGAAAACCCCGGCGATCCTCCGTCTTTCCTCAGCCACGGCGGTTTCTTTCTCCACCAGAGAGGCCAGCGTCACCAAGCGCAAGACCCTTTCCCGGCCCGGGGGCTCGTTTCCCCAGATGGGCCCTGTTGCCTTCCAGAACTGCTCGAGCATCCTGGATACAATTGAGTGGGCGGCCTTTCCTTCCCGCTTCTGAAAGGAGTAGGTTTCCGGAAAGAGAAAGCCTTCAGCCGACTGGGCCGGGATGTTGTGGGCCGCAAGCAGAGTGGCGTTGTGCACCTGCGCAGAGAAGTCCTCAAAGGAGGCCAGATCCGACTCCTGCACCAGCTTGCCGATTTCCCACCAGGTCAGCCCTTCTGGAATCTGCAGCCTGTGCACGATGGCCGTGCCGCTGTGCAGATGCTCAAGGAGCTTCAGTCGGGACCAGCGCGTATCGATGCGGAACTCGCCGGCCTGAATGCCCGTGGCTGTGCCGCTCAATCGTCCGAGCAGAGCAAAGAGCCCGGGGTGGGCGATCACCTGCTGCTCTTCGAGCTTTTCGGCAATCTGTAAGAGGGTCTGTCCGGACTCGATGCGGATGATCAGCTCCCTGCCAGACCGTTCAATGGGCAGGAAGGCATAGTGTGAGGCCAGAATGGAGCCACTGAGAGCAATGAGGAGGAAAAGGACCAGTATGGCCATCAGGGTTTTTTTCATAGCCAGAACGCTCATAGTGTGTCTGGGTCAGCTTGTCAAGCAGTGAAGCCGATCCAGTTGGCTTGGCAATTCGTTGACATGGTCGATCAGAAATGGGTATCTTAGCGTAAAATAAGGGCCATTCGAAAACGAATAAAACGCCATTGGAGGCCATGTGGAACCGAAAGTTCACCATGACGATGCCTTTACGCTTCGTGAGCTCTTCTTCTCCACAAGAGTGCTTGGGCCGATGCAGCGCTTTCTTCGTCTGGAGATCTCCAGCAGCGCGCTGCTGCTGTTTGCGGCCATTGTGGCTCTCTTCTGGGCCAACTCCGGCCTGGCCCAGACCTATCATCATTTTTGGCACCGTGAGTTCGAGCTCTGCCTTGGCGAGACGTGCTTTTCCCTGGCCATCTTGGAGTGGGTCAATGACGGCCTGATGGCCTTTTTCTTCTTTGTCGTCGGCCTGGAGATCAAGCGGGAGGTCCTGGTTGGCGAGCTTTCCTCACTGAGGATGGCCATGCTTCCGGTGATCGGCGCCTTCGGGGGCATGTTCGTTCCCGGGCTCATTTACACGCTGTTCAACTTTGGGACTCCGGAGATGTCCGGCTGGGCCATCCCCATGGCCACGGACATCGCTTTCGCCCTCGGGGCTCTGGCCGTTCTCGGGCGCGGGCTGCCAGCAGGTCTGCGCATCTTTTTAGCCGCCTTTGCCATTGCCGATGACATCGGCGGCGTGCTCATCATCGCCTTTTTCTACACCAGTGCCTTGTCCTGGACCTATCTTTTCATCTCCGTCCTGATTCTGCTGCTCATCGGTCTGTTCAACTTCCTGCGCTTTCGCTCCCTGCTCCTGTATGCCATTCTCTGCTTCGCCCTCTGGGTGGCCGTGCTCAACTCAGGGGTTCATCCAACCATAGCCGGCGTGGCTGCGGCCATGATGATGCCGGCACGAGGCAAGTTCGATTTTGAGTACTTCATCAAGAAGGTCAATGCCATTCTCGGGCAGACGGACGACTCCAAGCTCGATGTCTGCAACTGGTACACCATCCTCCTGGACAAGGATTACCTCAACTCGGTCTACAATATCCGCAAAGCCTGCCAAAATGTTGAAACCCCGGTGCAGCGCTTCGAAAATGCCCTCCATCCTTGGGTTGCCTTTCTGATCTTGCCTATTTTCGCCTTAGGCAATGCCGGAGTCACAGTTGTAGGCACACCCTTGAGCGAAGCCTTTCTCAACCCGGTCACCCTGGGCATCATTCTCGGGCTGCTCATCGGGAAACCCGTCGGAGTGGGGATCTTCTCCTATCTGGCCGTCAGGTCTGGCCTGGCGACCTTGCCGGAAGGGGTGAACTGGCCGGAGCTGCTGGGTGTTGGGCTCCTTGGCGGGATCGGCTTTACCGTCTCCTTGTTCATCTCCTCACTGTCGTTCGAGACTGTTGAGCTGCTCAACTTCGCTAAGCTCGGCGTTTTGACCGGCTCAGCCTTCTCAGCCATCGGCGGAGGCCTTATTTTGGCCTATGTTGCCCGCAGCAAGAGGCGCTCCCTCCATGATGCCGTCCCGGAAAGCGATTAAAGCGCGGTCAGCATGGATTGGAGCATCAACACTCCGTTACCGGGGAGCTGAGAGCGATTCCTAGACAGCCTTCTGGGACTGCTTTTGCCTTACCAAGGTCTGAACGAGATCCACTGCCTCGTCCATGCTGATCCGGCTCATGTTCAAGACCAGGTGATAGAGCATGGGGTTGTCGAAGTCCTCTTTGCCGAAGTATCGAAAGAGGTTGGTCCTGATCTTGTCCTGCTTGGCGATAATCTGGCTGGCCTGGCTGTGATCGAGGTCGTACTTGCGGCGGAGCAGCCCGATGCGGTCGGTACGCTCGGCGACAAGCATCAGATGGATGGTTTCCGGATGGCTCTGCAGGATGTACTGCCCGCCGCGGCCAATGATGATGACGTTATCATCAGCTGCGATGGCCCTGATGACCTCGTCTAAGAGCTCCACATAGCGGTGTCCGTCGATGAAACCCTGCTTGTCGACCATGGTCTTGTACAGATAGCTTTTCCTGAGCGGGCTGAGGCCGGAGACGTAACGAAGCAGCTTTCCGCCAGCGTCCTTCTCCACCGTTCGCACAAATTCTGAAGAGACGTTGGCCTTCTGAGCCACCTGCTCGATCAGCTCCTCGTCGATGAGGGAGTACTCCAGGCTCTCGGCCAGCTTCTCGCCAAGGGTCTTTCCGCCTGCTCCGAACTGCCTTGAGATGGTGATGACAGCCATACGCTCCTCTCCAATGGTCTTTCGTTCTGCCTGCCAAATGCGGAGTGAGGAAGCCGCTCCGATCCGGGGGGCGCCTTTCGATTGCAACCGAGCCCCAGCCTGAGCTACGCATGAGCAGCGCAAGCTGCCTGAGTGCTCCCAGGTCACCGGCTAGAAAAAGTGGGTGCGGTTTGCTTCATGCAGGACCCGCTTGACCTGGTCGTGGCCATTCACAAGGGCACCATGCAGGGCGATGTATCCTTACCATTCTCTATGCTTCATAGCTCAGAATCTGTCAATCCAGGACGTGCCCAAGGCGCATCGGGCCGCCGTCCGAATGCTTTGCGGCCAGAAAAGCGTCCAAGATCTCCACGGCAGCCTGCTGATCGACAATGGCCTTGTGCTTCCTTCCGGAGATCCTGGCCTGCTTCAGCTTCTCCTCGGCCAAGGACGAGGTCAAGGTCTCATCCACCAGAAAAACCTCCAGCCCGGTTCTTGAGCGCAGCTTCGCGGCGAAGTTCTCAGCCTGCCGCGTGCTCGTGGTAATCTGTCCGTCGAGCCCTTTGGGGTGCCCGACCACCAGGGCCTCGATCTTTTCGTTTTGAATAATGGCGGTCAGGTCGTTGAAAAGCCGTTCGTTCGTGGTCTTGTGTAAGGTCGTCAGAGGAAAAGCCATACGCTCGGAGGCATCGGAAACAGCCAGCCCGATCCGCTTCAGTCCATAATCGATGCCGAGGTAGCGCATGGCAGTTCCCTTGGCTGGGCTGTGATACCGGAGTCAATCCGGGCTGGTGGCCCTGGCAGCGATCATGCCCTTCAGGTCGGCCCGCCAGCTTCGTCCGCCGATGATGCCAGCAAGAAACTCTGTTACGTGGAGGATTTCGTGGTTCAGCCCATCCATGGACGAGATTCTGCTCAGCCCGATCTTGCAGGAAGGGCAGCCGACCAGGACAGGCAGTCCCTGGGGATAGCCGTTGAGATCATTCTGGAGCTGCTGCCTCTTTCGGTCCTGTATGGTTGAAAATATCTGCGGGGAGGTCATCGCGCCGAGCCCGCTTTCGCCGCAACATCCTGGAGAGATTGTCACCCGGCAGTCCAGGAGGCGAGCAAGCTTTTCTGCATACTCCGCGGTGCTCGCATCCGCAGGCAGACCATTCCATTCCGCATGGCAGGCAGACTGAAACAGAAGACGCTCGGGCGGGGACCAGCTCGACTGCTTGACCAGCCTGGCCATTCTGGTGGGGACCTCCTCCAGAATGTACTGCAGGACATCCTTTTGTCTTGGGCGTGACTGCGGGCTGAGCCCGAAATCATAGCCTTGAAGCGCCTCGCGGCACGTCCCACACGAAGTCAGCAGAGAGGAGGGAGCAAACCCCTTTCTGGCCGTGTCCTCAAAGAGCCTGTGCAGAAGGCGTTGGTTTCGCTGCCTGTTCTTTTGAAAATCATCCAAGCATCCTGCGGCCAGCAAGGGGTAACCGCAGCAGAGGTGAGTCGGTGGCAGGAGAACGGCCAGACCTGCCTTGAGGAGCAGAAAAATGGAGGCCTGACCTATGGCCTTTGAGAACAGTGATGCTCCGCAGCCTGGAAAGTAAAAGGTTGCCGGCGTCTCTTGGGCATGTCCTGGCTCGATCGGGAGGAGGAGGTTGCCTTTATCCAGCTGCAGGCTTTCCTGGAGGTTCCGGAAGTCAAGCAAAGGTGCTTTGCCCCTCAGGAGAGGATGGCTGAAGCGATGCCTCTGCCTCTCCGGGAGCAGGCCGATCACACTGTGCTGGAGCTGCATGGCTGCGGAGGCGGTCTTGGCAGTCCAGGGAAGGGCTCCGGGACGTACGCTCAGGAAGTGCAGCAGGCTGCTCTTGACGGGATGATGTCCGCCAGAGGCCCTTTCCTCGATGAAGGAGCGCATGTTCAGGATCTGGCCCGGCATATCGATGTGCACCGGGCAGACGGCGGTGCATTTGCCGCAGGCAGTGCAGCGCTCCAGAATGTCCTGCAGCTGCTCCAGGAGCTTTTTGTCAAGGGACTGCCGTACGACCAGACCATAGAAGAGGGCCTCAACCAGGGCGCCGAGAGCGATGATCTTGTTGCGCGGATGGTAGAGGAAGCCCTTTTCCGGATAGTACATGGGGCAAACCTGCTTGCATTTTCCGCATCTGGAGCAAATCTGAATGGTCTTGAGCAGAGCGATCAGCTTGTCCTTGGGCGGGAAGGAGGCAGTATCCAGATCCTGAATGAGCCGGTTGAAGGAGAAGGTGTAGGGCAGGGCCGGAGCGCCTTTCCTGGTGAGCTTGCCCGGATTGAGGATGTTCAGGGGGTCGACCTCGGCCTTGTAGGCCTGGAGAGCCTCTATCTTGCTCTCGGACAGAAAGTCGATCTTGGTTATTCCGATGCCGTGCTCGCCGGATACGGAGCCGTTCAGCTCGAGCACCTTGTCGAAGACCTTGCCAGCGGCTTCCCGGGCCAGCCTGAGCATTTCCGGGTCGTTGGAGTTTACCGGGATGTTGACATGGCAGTTCCCGTCTCCGGCGTGCATATGATTGGCCACCATGATCCGGTTGGCGAACAGGCTGTCCTCAATGCCCTTCAAATCCTCGGCACAGTCGGGATACCGGCTGCGCAGGTCGCGGAAGAAGTAGTGGATCTGGAGCTCAAACTCCTGCTCGGCGACCTTCTGGTTGGTAATCCGGCCGCTGATGATCCTGGAGGCGAAGGTCAGCTCCATGTCGATGAACTCGTCGGCCGGATCGATCTCCTCCAGCTGAGTGACCTGCTGCAGGGCTCGGCGGTAGGAGCGGGCCAGATAGAACAGGTTGAGGCCTTCAATAAAGTCGGAGAACTCCGGAATGACCTCGATGGGGATGACCACGTCCTCATTGATCTTGAAGCCGCTTGTTCGCCGGGCAATGGCGCTCAGCTTATGCCGGTCCTCCCAGAATCGTTCCGCTTCCTGATCGTTGTCCGCCACGAAGACATCGACCTGATCGTAGGAGTCGGCCAGATGGACGATCTCCTTGATGGTCGCCTCCAGGGCCTTGAGATCATCTGAGTCCAGCTGCAGGAGGAGGACCGAAATGGGCTCTCCCTCGTAAGTGCAGGACTTCTTGACGTACTCGATGGCCTGGACGTACTTGGTCCCGAACTCCTCCAGTGCGGACATGGTCACCGTCTCGCCCCGTTGGCGAATCTCGTCACGCAGGGAAACGAGCTCGCGGATGACCAGCATGGCCTTGTGCATGGAATGGCCGAAAAACTCCAGACAGAGCGTTCGGGAGTAGGGAAGCTTCTGGTGCAGGATGAAGCAGGCTTCGGTGATGATCCCGTCAACTCCCTCCTTTTGAATCCCTGGCAGCCCTCCCAGGTACTTGTTGCTGACATCCTTGCCCAGGCCTGAGGCGCGGATCTGATCGCCGGGAAGGCTGACAATGTTCGTCTCTCCGCTGGTCTCCTCCAGGATCTCGAAAACCGCGGTCTCCTCGGGAAGGATCTTATGCCAGGGATGACTCCTCCTGGAAACGTGAATGAGCCGGCCATCGGGCATGACCATGCGGTAGCTGTACAGATTGTCCAGGGTCGTGCCATACTCGAAGGCAAACGGCCCACCGGCATTTTCAGCAATATTGCCGCCAAGGGAAGACGAGGCCTTGGAGGCCGGATCCACGGTGAACAAGAGCCCAGCCTCCGTGGCAGCCTTCATGGCGTTCAGGGTAATGACTCCGGATTGGGCGCAGAGAAGGCGTTTGTCCGCATCCAAGCTCAGGATGCCTTTCATCTTGCTCAGGCTGAGAACGATGGATCGAGGCTCCGAAGGCACAGCTCCGCCGGTCAGCCCAGAGCCGCCGCCGCGCGGTACGATGCTGAATCCCAGCTCGTTGGCCAGCTCAATGATGCTGTGGATCTCCTCTGTCGAAGCTGGGGAAACGAGCAGCAGGGGAACTTCCAGACGCAGATCCGTAGCGTCGGTGGCGCACTCGACCAATGCGTTGGGAGCGGTGACGATATGCTCCGACGGAAGGATCTGCTGCAGCCGTTGAACGATCCGCTCCTTGAGGTTCTGGTCTTCGAGGTAGCGCCGCCAGAACTCGGTCAGGCCGGCTTGAATGGAGGCGAAGTGCTCCGGCTCAAGCCCCGGTCGTTCGGCCTGGAGCCTGTCGAAGACGCTGGATTTGACATCCCTGGCCGGAATAAAGGGATTGTACCGGATGATGAACAGCTCGGAGGCCAGGCTTGCTGCGATATCCTGCACCTGGGACGGCCAGGACCGGAGCACTTCTGCCGAAATGCCCAGAACCCGATGGACGAGCTGTTTGTTGGGGACTGAAATATGTGGTCCGCTCTGGGACATGGCTGTCTCTATGGCCTGTGCCGCGAAGGAACCTGCCTTCGGCGCCCCGCCCACTTGGCACTTTTTTGATGCTTGGTTGTGGCTACCCAGGTATGGCGGTTTCTATAAAAAAATGCTGCAAGCTGTTGATTTTTTCCACGTTTCGGCCGGGGCGCCTCGCTTGGTTCCATATGGTGCGGGGCTTTGAACCTCCAGGAGCCTTTCCTGTCATTCGAGCTCAGGATCCTTCAAGGATGGAATACTGAGCCGTTGCCTGTCTCTCTGGCCTGTGTCGACATGGAACCTGCGCTCGGCGTCCCGGCTGAAACGTGCTTTTTTTATGCTTGGTTGTGCCTACCCAGGCATGATGGTTGTATAAAAAGGCTGCAGGTCATTGATTCTCTTCAGGCGAATGTTTTTCCTTTGGGCTCCTTGTCTCTGCGTTCCTGAAGTCCGGGAAAATCTCGGGAAAAGTTAAAAAAATAGCTTAAGGACCTGCAGATAGCAAGGGTGTTTCAGGAAGGAGAAAATGCTCCCCCTAGTGTAATGTTCCAGAAATACATAGGTATTTCTGGAAGGATCGCGTCGCCGGAAAACGTGGTTTCCGGCTCGCTTACGCCCCTTGACGAGGCGGGCCGGACCTTCGTCCGGCCACGGGTCGCGTTAAGAAAAGGGAATTTTAAATAAACGTATTTAAGGAACGCGACACGAGCAGGCTTAGCCAGAAGGGAATGTGGCTCCGCGTCGGTTTTGCGAAAGCTCACCTTTCGAGTGGCTGAGGCTGAAGAAAGCCTGCTCAAAGGGCAATCCTTTGTAGCCCCATGAGTCAGGTGGGTGGTTCATGTTCACTCAAGGAGCTGATCCACGACGGCTACTTCAGTCCTCTGGGAATTCCGGCGGTCTTGCCATGGACAGTGCCGTTCGGGCATAGGCCGCCTGTCCCAGAGAGATACAGGCGTCGTTCGGCGGGAGACTGGCGTGGACAAGGGGCCTTAAGCCCATGCGGCGCAGCTCTTCAGGGAGCCGGCTGGCTATGGTCATGTTCTGCAGGACGCCCCCGCTCAAGGCCACATCCCGGACTCCCAGGTCGCCTGCGGCTCGGGAGGCCCATTCGGCGACGCCCCGACAGAGTCCGAGATGGAAGCGCCGGCTGATGACACCCGGCGCAGTTTTCCGGCGCCACGCCTCATGGACGGCCGCAAAGAGCTGTCCGGTCTCCAGGATCGAAAGCCCAGAGCTGAAGCGGTGCGGGCAAGGGTAGCCAGCAGTTTCTGCAGGATCCTGCATGGACTCCAGGCGAATCGCGGCCTGTCCTTCATAGGAGATGCTCAAGCTGAGACCGAGCAGAGCCGATACGGCATCGAACAATCGGCCGCAGCTCGAGGACAGCGGGCAGTTGACTCCCTTCTCAAGCATCTGGTTGACAAGCCTGCTGGCCTTGGAGTGCTCGGCCAGCCAGGGCCAGCCTTCATTCCCCGACATAGCCTCTCCCAGGGCGTAGAGATGGCTCTGGGCTGTTCGCCAGGGCTCAGCTATGGCCGCTTCCCCTCCAGGCAGGGCGATCTGCTGAAAGTGGCCGAGCCTGTGATGCTCGTTGGTGCGGGGGGCCACATAGAGGAGCTCGCCGCCCCACAAGGTGCCATCATCGCCCAATCCGGTCCCGTCCAGGGCAACGCCGATGGCCGGATCCTCATGGGCGTTTTCAGCCAACACCGCCCGGATGTGGGCGAAATGATGCTGCAGGGTGAAGACGGGAAGGCCCTGGCTCTCTTGGGCCAGCTGGGAGCTGAGGTAGTCTGGATGCAAGTCACGGATAAGCGCGGTGGGCTCAACTCCGAGCACGGCCTTGAGGTGCTCCAGGGTCTCCAGAAAGAAGTCGAAGGCTTCCCGATTGTCCAGATCGCCAATGTGCTGAGAGACAAAGGCCAGATTCCCTTTGGTCAGGCAGAAGGTGGACTTGGCCTCCGCGCCCAAACCGAGAACGTTCGGCCCTGAACCGGTCAGGCGTATGGGCTTTGGCGTGAGGCCCCTGGCCCGGCGGAAGAGAAGGGGGGTCTCCACGTCCGGAAGAACAGCCAGGACCGAGTCGTCGCAGCGTACGAGGATGTCCCGGTCGTGCAGGAGAAAGCAGTCGGCAATGTCCCCGAGACGCCTCAGGGCTTCCCGATTGCCCAGGGCGATGGGCTCCTGGCTGGCGTTGCCCGAGGTCATGATCAGCACTGGCGGCTCTCCTTCGGACAGCTCCTGGGCATAAAAATGCAGGAGACAGCGGTGCAGGGGCGTATAGGGAAGCAAAAGCCCGATGCGGTCCGTGTCGGGAGCAGCATTCCGGGGAAGGGGGCTGTCCGGCCTTTGAGGAACAAGGGTAATCGGCGAGGCCTGCCCGAGAAGCCACTCCGCCTCGGAAGGAGAGACCACAGCGATCGTGCGGGCGGTTTCCAAGTCCGGAACCATGACGGCCAGAGGTTTCGCCGGCCGGCTCTTCCTTCGGCGGAGAGCCTCGACGGCCTCTGGGTCCAGAGCATTGCAGGCCAAGTGGAAGCCGCCCAATCCCTTGACAGCTGCGATGCGGCCCTTGGACAGCTCTGCGGCAAGGTGCCGAATGGCCTGCTCGCCCCGTGCAGCCGGCTTCCCTTCGGAGTCCGTGGACCACAGCTGCGGTCCACAGGCAGGGCAGGCGTTCGGCTGGGCATGAAAACGGCGGTCCAAAGGATTGTCGTACTCCCTTTGGCACTCGGGGCACATGGGAAAGCAGGCCATGGAGGTCGTAGACCGGTCGTAGGGAACCTGAGCGGTGATGGTGTAGCGGGGTCCGCAATCGGTGCAGTTGGTGAAGGGGTATAGCAGACGGCGGTTGGCCGGGTCGTCCATGTCCTTGCGGCAGCTCTGGCAAAGCGAGATGTCTGGGCTGATGAGAACGATGTGCTCAGGTCCCTGCTTGCTTTGCAGGATTTGGAAGTCGGTTGCTTCTGAATCGAAAGGGATGTCTTCGATCCAAAGCTCAGTGATGCAGGCAGCCGGCGGATGGCTGCTCCGAAGTCCGTCTACAAAAGCCTGCAGGCCTTGGCCGCCCCCGTGCACCTCAAGGATCACGCCTTCGGGCGCGTTCTGAACGAATCCGGTGAGCTGGCAATGCCGGGCCAAGCGATAAATGAACGGACGGAACCCCACCCCCTGGACCTGCCCATGCACGGTGATGTGCAAGCCGGCCGGGGCAGTATCCACCGACTCGGTCTGAGCGGTTGTATTCGTCGGCATCATGAGGTTTTTTTATATGAAAAATGCTCCAAGCTGTTGATTTTTATACGTTTCGGCCGGGGCCCCTCGCTTGGTTCCATATGGTGCGGGGCTTTGAAGCCACAGGTGCCCTTCCTGACATCCGAG
>Ga0207797_1001335_pt1 | contig 17882 bp, 20 predicted proteins | sample PRCRCaboRojoPR_6_FD_187275 | JGI IMG/M metagenome (GOLD analysis project Ga0207797, IMG submission 187275) | Marine sediment microbial community from Cabo Rojo, Puerto Rico - PR CR 10% Liquid 1 (SPAdes) | ecosystem: Environmental > Aquatic > Marine > Coastal > Sediment | place: Cabo Rojo, Puerto...
AAAACCGGGAAAAAGAAGGGAAAAAAGACTAGAGATGCTCAGCCGCGAAGGAGTCCACCACCCGGCGGAGCGCTTCCTCGCCTGCTTCCCCCACGCCGTACCTGACCCGGACGATGGGCTTCTCCACGTCCACCAGACGGGTAATGTCGATGGGCGTGGCGGAGATAACCACGTCGCAGTCCACCCGGCTGATGGTCTCCTCCAGCTCCGCCACCTGCTCCTCGCCGTAGCCCAGCGCGGGCAGCACGTTTTCCAGATGCCCGTATTTCTCGAAGGCATCCCGGATGGAGCCAACCGCAACGGAGCGAGGGTCAACCGGCGTCGCATTTGCCTTCCGGGCGGCCACGATGCCGGCCCCGTACTGCATCTCCCCATGGGTCAGCGTGGGCCCGTCCTCGATGACCAGGGCCTTTTTGCCCGTTAGGTCGCCGTCCTCCAGCCATACCTCGGATTCCATCCGGATGATCTGCGCATCCGGGTTCACGCTCCGGACGTTCTCCTCGACCTGTTCGATGTCCGTTTCGTCGGCGGTGTCCACCTTGTTCACGATGACGATGTCCGCCATCCTGACGTTGACCTCCCCCGGATAATAGGCCAGCTCGTGCCCCGCCCGATGGGGGTCAACGATGGTGATATGCAGATCGGGCCGGTAAAACGGAAAATCATTGTTGCCGCCGTCCCAGATGATGACGTCGCCGTCCTTTTCAGCCTCCTCCAGGATGGCGCCGTAGTCCACGCCCGCATAGACAACGCCGGCCATGTCGATGTAGGGCTCGTATTCCTCCCGCTCCTCGATGGTCGTCTCATGCCGGTCGAGGTCGTCGTAGCCCGCGAAGCGCTGCACCGCCTGCTTCGCCAGGTCGCCGTAGGGCATCGGATGCCGGATGGCCGCCACGTCGTACCGCTCGGAGAGCAGCTCAAACAGCTTCCGGGAGATCTGCGACTTGCCGCAGCCGGTCCGCGCAGCAACGACCGCTATCAGCGGTTTTTTCGACGTGAGCATGACATGGTCGGGCCCCAGCAATCGGAAGTCGGCCCCGGCGGCGTTGGCCACGGCCGAGCGATGCATCAGGTAGTCGTAGGGCACGTCGCTGTAGGCGAACACCACCTCGTCGACATCGTGCTCCTCGATGATGTCCGGCAGGTTTTCCTCCGGCAGAATCGGGATGCCGTCGGGGTACAGCCTGCCCGCCAGCTCAGCCGGATATTTCCGGCCGGCGATGTCCGGTATCTGCGTGGCGGTGAACGCCACGACCTCGTAGTCCTCGTTGTCCCGGTAATAGGCGTTGAAATTGTGGAAATCTCTTCCTGCAGCGCCCATGATAACGACGTTTTGCTTTGCCATGATAACACCTTCGGTGGTAATGCCGCCTCTCTTTTTATGTTTTTTCAATGCCCGCGTTCAAAGCCCGAGCCCGTCGGCCACGCCGTCGAACCGCTCGATGGGGATGACGGCGAGGATGCGGCTGTGCCGGCCGGCCAGCCCCCACAGCCGGTCGACCATGTGCTTCTCCTGCGCCCGCTTTATCCCCCGGAACGACCGGGTGGCGTTGAACATGCCGTCCCATTCCAGGACGAAGTCCTCGGCGCTTCCCGCGTCAAAGCTCTTTTTTTCCGCCCGCCGGTTTTTCCAGCGGTTGAACATGAGCCCGAGCAGCGACATCTCGTCGGTGAACAACGACGCGTATTCCTCGTCGTTCAGGTCGATGGCCTCCAGCGCCACATCGCGCTCGTCGGCCAGGGTCATGGCTGCCACGAGGTCGGCCGGGGGCACCGCCACGCTGCCATATGTGGCGAGCTGCTGGAAGAAGATATCGCGCTCCGGCGTGGTATCAAAATCGGGGTTTTCGTCGCCGTGGCACTGGCGCAGGGTTTCCACGTCTTCCTCGGGGATGCCGACGGCGCAGCAGTCCGGCTCAAAGGACAGGAAGGCCTCCCGCACGCGTTTTCCCTCCCGCTCGAGGCCGTGGACCACGCCCAGCAGCCTGACGCTGGCGTGTCGCACCCGGAGGCTGACATCTTTTTTCATGCTGCCTCAAAAAAACTCCCGGTAGTAGTAGCGGCGCATGGCGAAGTTGATGGACGGGACGACCAGCGAGGTGGGCGCCAGCTTGCTGATTTTCATGGTGCCCAGGACCCGCTTCAGGCTCTGCGGCACGTTGTAGTAGCCGTCGATGACCCGCTTGGTGCCCTCCATGAGCTCCTCCGGGGTCATGTTCTTGGGCTCGTAGACCACGTTGGACTGCGTGTACTTGGACCAGTCCTTGGTGAAGATGCGGTCCTCCTCGTCCAGGCGGTCGAAGAGCGCCGTCCCGGGGTAGGGGGTGAGAATGTTGAACTCGCCGACGTCTATCTCCCATTCCAGCATTTTTTCCAGCGTGGTGTCGAAGATGTCCGGGGTGTCGTGGTCGAACCCGAAGATGATGCCGGCGATGACCGCCATGCCGTGATCCCGGATGGTCTTGATGGCCTGCCTGTATTTGCTCGCCGTGTTGGAGGTCTTGTGGGCCTCCTTGAGGCTTTCCGGGGAGATGGACTCGATGCCGACGAACCAGGCGATGCAGCCGGCTTCCCTGGCCAGATCAAGGAATTCCTCGTCCCGGCTCAGCATGTTGATGTTGCCGTTGGCGATCCATTTCTTGTTGAGGTCCTGCCGTATCATCTCGTTGAAGAGCTTCCGGCTGTACGGGGGGTTGATGGTGAGCGACGCGTCCCGGAATATGATCAGCTTGTTGGGGATTTTTTTCATCTCCGCGACGACGTCGGGTATCGGCCGGGCGCGCACCCGCCGTCCCAGAAAGGCTGAGGTGGAGCAGAACTCGCAGGCGTGCGGGCAGCCCCGCTGCGTCTGGATGCAGCCGGTGAGCGGCTGATATCTGACGAGGTCCATGCGCGGCTCGGGTATCTGCTCGGGCTGCACGCAGCTGTCCCGGCCGTAGAACTGTTTGAGCTTTCCGTTGTTTTCCAGGTCGTGGAGCAGCTCCGGCCATCCGCCTTCGCCTTCGCCGATGACGATGGCGTCCGCATGCTGGCTGGCCTCCTCCGGGCAGGCCGTGGGATGATAGCCGCCGAGCACCACGGGGATGCCCCGCTCACGGAACCGGTCCGCCATCCGGTAGGCGTAGGGAGCGGTCATGGTCAGGCAGCTGATACCCACCAGGTCCCAGTCCCCGTCATACCGGACGGGCTCAAAGTTTTCGTCGAGGATGCGAACATTGTGCTTCTCTGGTGTCACGGCGGCTATCTGCGGCAGCGTCAGCGAGGGATTGCCGAACAGCTTCGAAAACGGGGTGTGGCTGTCCTCCCTGGTGGTGACGCCGTGCTCCAGGTGAGGATAAATAAGAAGGATATCCATCGTTTGGGCAAAATCAAGGGGTTATATAATGCTTTGTGTCTGCGGCGCGGAGCAGACCGGCATGCGAGAGCAAACGTTTTAAAAGCATATCTGTTTTACCAATCCACGACGTCCGGTGGAATCATGAGAAAGGAAAGGTTACTCGGCATTATATCACTCATCATCGTTACCGCCATCGCGCTTTCCGTCAGCCTCGTTATGGCCAACGGCCTGGGAGGCCAGCCGCCAACTGTAACGATGACGGCACCCGTGGAGGGAGCCACGGTCGACGGAACCCTGCTGGTGCAGGGCAACGCCAGCGACGCGGACGGCAACGAAACCCTCCAGCAGGTCGAGGTGCGCATCGGCGACGGGGCCTGGCAGACAGCCACCGGGACCACGAGCTGGAACTACAGCTGGGATACCGCGACCGTGCAGGACGGCAGTCATACCATCGCTGCGCGGAGCTACGACGGCGGCAACCATTCGGCGGTCGCCCTGCGCAACGTGACGGTGGACAACGTCAACATTGAGCTGGCAGTATCATTCAACGGCACCCTCGGCCAGCAGGGCTGGTACACCAGCAACGTGTCCGTCACCATCACGGCGGTGGACAACGTCACCCATTACAATTACACCAACTACAGCGTCGACGGCGGGCCATGGCAGGCCTACAACGGCTCGTTCAATCTCACCGCCGACGGCATCCACACTGTTTCATATTACGCGGTCGACCATAACGGCACGAAAGGGGAAATCCATACACGCCAGGTCAAAATCGATACCACGCCGCCGTCCATCGACTGCATTCTCGACCCGGCGTCCCCGGGCGGCCGCAACGGCTGGTACGTGGGCCCGGTCGAGGTAACCCTGGACGCCAATGACACGCATGCGGGTGTCAACCGGACGGAATACCGGAGCGTGGCCAGCGGCATATGGAAGGATTACACCGGCCTCTTCCAGTTAAGCGAGGAGGGCAACCATACCTTCATGTTCCGCGCCACGGACCGGGCCGGCCATACCACGACCGGCACCCGGCAGATACGGATAGACCATACCGCGCCGGCTGTCGACGTCCTGGCCCCCGTCGCGGAATACGTGACGGGAACCGTGACCGTGTCCTGGAACGCCACCGACCTGGTCGACGGCAACCTGAGCCATTCTGTCAACCTCTCGCTGGTCAGCGATGACAATGTCACCATCCCCGTCGCATCGTCTCTCAACAACACGGGCGCCTACACCTGGAACACCAACCTGTTCGCGGGCGGCGTCTACCGGATGCAGGTCAACGTCACCGACGACGCGGGCAACGTCGGCTCCAACACCTCCGGCCAGTTCACCCTCGACAACCAGCCGCCCGTCATCGTCATCGAGCAGCCCAAGCAGGGACAGATACTCGGCGGCGAAGGCCTCGAGGTCATCTGGAACGCCTCGGACAACATCGACGAAGACCTGGACCGCACCATCTGGATTTCCTACCGGGAGGCAGACGAGGACACCTGGCACGTGGTCAACGAATCATGGATAGAGGGCGATGCGTTCCCGCTTTTGAACACGGGCAGCCAGCATATCGACGTCAGCACCTGGGACAACGGGCAGTATCAGCTCCGGCTCAACGCCACAGATAACGCGGGCAACACCGGGGTGGCGATTTCCAGCAACTTCACCATCGACACCACCAAGCCCGATGTATCACTGGTGACCCCGGAGCCGGACTACCTCTACATCAACCTTCTCGGCCGGGAGATCATCCCCCCCATCCCCATCGGGCTCCTTCCGCTCCAGTCGGTCAACACCGTCATCGTCGGCCAGATGACCGTCGAAGCGGACGCCAGCGACGCGGTCTCCGGCATCGAGAAAATCGAGTTCTACGTCAACGGCCAGCTTCGCTACACCGGGTCGTCGTCAACATGGACGTGGAACGAGCAATCCTACGGGGGCACGTACACGCTCACCGTGAAGGTCTACGACACTGCCGGCAACCACGATGAAGCCATGCTGACAGACGTGGTCTACCTCAACATCTAACCGCCGGGGTTACACGATCTGGTCGAACTCGTAGTCATTCCAGTCCCGTTCCCCGACCAGTATCTCGAATTCTATCGGCGTGAGCACCGGCTGCCCATAACGGCCGGCGTCGTCGACGGCAACCCGGGGGCAGGCCGTCGACACGTAAAAGTCCATCCCGAGATGGTCGAGGCGCTCCGGCTGCAGCAGGTCCGCGGTGACCAGCGCCGCCGTGTAGCCATGTCGCTCGGCCAGCTCTTTCAGCCGCATGGCCAGCTCGGGGCGCTGCTGCCCCAGCTTTTTTCCGATGATGACGCCCACCCGGTGGCCTTCCTGGGCCCGGGCGATGTGGGCGTAGCGCCGCCTGAGCACAGCATCCCGTTCCTCGGTGAGCTCCTCGCGTATCGCCCGCCGTTCCGCCGGGTTCGCCGCCACCACCGGCAGGTCCGTGGCCAGGGCCAGCCCCAGCGGATGGAACCGGCCGTCGCCGATGTAGAGCAGGCAGTCCACCCGGCCGGCAATCGCGGTGCCCGCGGTGAGGTCGCAGCCAAGTATCTGGCCGTCGTGGGCGGTCCGCCGGCTCCTCTCGCCGACCGCGACGGTGAAGCCAGCCTGCTGGAGCATGTCCACCACGATGTCGAGCTGGTCGATGTAGGGCGCGATGGTGACCACGCCGACGGCATGGCCGGACAGCAATGGCAGTGCCTGCTCAATGGCCAGCTCGACGTCGTATGATGCCGGCACGGGCAAAAAAGCTGCCGGAGCCGGATAGCATCCCTGGAGCGAGGGCATGGGCGCCTCGCCGACGTAGATAATTTTGTCGCATCCCGGGGCGCCGCCGCACCAGTCGCAGGCGCCAAAGCAGGGGTCGGCGGAGACAACCGCTTCAACATCGGCGGATGCCAGGGCGTCCACGATGGCCGGGGCATGCCGGAGCAGGCCGTCGGGCAGCCTGACCAGCACCCGCGTGCAGCCCTCGGCCAGCGCTTTCAGCCGGTCAGTGTCCAGCTTTGATTTCGACGTCATCGTTCACAGCTATGTCAACCAGGGTATGTATCGGCATACCCACTTTTTTTTCAATGGCGGGAAGGTCGCCCTTGCCGACCGCCACCAGGATTTTTTTGACGCTGACATCCATGTTTTGGAGGGCGGCCACGACCGCGGTGAGCGTCCCGCCGGTGCTGACCACGTCGTCGACGAGGACCACCTCGTCACCCTCCCGGAGGCCGTTGATGAAAAGCTCCGATGACGAGTAGCCGGTGACCTGTTCGACGGAGACCTCGCCGGGCATCCCGTAGCATCGCTTCCGGATGACGGTGAACGGGATGCCGGTGCGCAGTGATAGCGCCGCGGCGATGGGAATTCCCATTGCTTCGGTTGTCACGATCCGGTCGCAGGCGGGCAAAAGGGTTTCCATGCGCTCCGCGACCTCCTCGAGCAGTTCCGGTTCAATGCTGGGGATGCCGTCCGTGATGGGATGCACCACGTAGCGGTAGCCGTTTCTGTCGACGATGGGTGCCTGCCTTAGCGACGTCTCAAATCCGGTCATGCTGTCACCATTGCCAGGTCTGAAACGAAGCTGTCTATTAATGTCTTTTTCACGTGGGGCATCATCACCAGGCGGAGCGCTGTATCGCTTTCGTTGACGCCCACCATCCAGCCCAGCTCCGCCAGCTGTTCCGCCACCCGCCGGGGCTCGTCCACCCGGACGCCCAGCACGTTGGTCTCCGGCTCGGTGACCAGGGCGAAGCCGGCCTCGCTGATACGCTCGGCGGCATGCCGCGTGGTCTCCATGCACGCTGCTACCATGGAACGGTAGCCCGTCCATCCCAGCTCGTGCAGCACCGCGTACGTGGCGGCGGCGGCCGCGCCGGGCCGGGTGCCCAGCAGCGAGAGCTGTCGCCGGGTGTGGGTACAGGTGGCCCGGACGGCGATGCGCTCAAACCATTCGCCGTCTCGGAGCATGAGCAGCCCGGCGGGGATGACCGACATGCCCATCTTGTGGGGGTCCAGCGACATGCTGCTCACCCCCGGGAGGGAGAAGTCAAACGCCTCGTCGGACAGCCCGAGCTGCCGGAGGAACGGCAGGACGAACCCCCCGAAGGCCGCGTCCACGTGCAGCGGCACCCCGGCCGTCTGGCAGCAGCCGGCCATCTCCTCGACGGGGTCGACGAGCCCCAGGTTGGTGGTGCCCGCCACGGCGACCACGCAGGCCACGTCGTCGTCCAGCATGCCGGCCAGCGCGTCGCTGTCCGCAACATGGTTGCGGCAGGGCAGCGTTTCCAGGTCCAGCTGCATGAGCGAGGCCGCCTTCTGAAACGAAAAATGGGCGTGCTCCGGCACCACGATTTTTGTGCTGCCCCTGAGCTGCGTGTGCACCCAGAGCGCCGCAAGGTTGGACTCCGTCCCCCCCGAGGTCATCTGTCCGTCCATCGTCGCCGGCGCGTGCAGCAGCTCGCCCACCCGGTCGATGACCTGCTGCTCCAGTCGCTTGGTGCCCGGAAACAGCGTCGGGTCGCCCAGGTTGGTCTCTAGGAACTCCCGGTAGGCCGCCAGCGCCGCGGGATGCGGCTCGGTGCACATCGAGCCCAGGATACGCCCTGACGCGAACGACCGGTCGTGCTCGTGCGCGCGTTGCAACGCCCGCCAGGTGTCTTTTTTCATGGCTCGACCACCTCCAGGGAGATGCGCTGCCCGTGGTGGTCGTAGGCCCGCCAGGATGTATCGTCGTAGGGCGCGGCGATGATGATGTGGATGCGGCCGTATTTCTGGAACAGGTGCATGTCGGCCTCCGACGCAGTTGGATACGGCGATGGATGCGAATGGACGGTGCCCACGATGCTGCTGTCAGGCGGCGACATGTCCAGCCGGAAGATGGCATGGGTGCTCCCGGAGATGGTGCCCGGCAGCAATACGATCTCCGATATCACGCCGGGGTCGTCTCCCACCGCCAGGAACCCGCCGAACTCGTTGGGGTATATCTCCCGGGCGCTCTCCTGTATGAGCTGCAGCGTGCTGCGCTCGATGCCCCGGATGGTCTTCATACTTCGTGCCTCTTGGTGTGGAAGGACAGGGTCTCGTAGACCTTCCGGTAGAAATTCCGCTCCAGGCGGATGAACTCCGCGGTGCTCTGGGACAGCGACAGCTCCAGCGTTCCCCGCTGCGACAATGTTCCCTCCTGGATGCCGTCGGTCACCACGGTGGCATCGCGCTTCCCCATGATTTTTACCTGCAATGTCCTGTCAGCCGGGATGATGAGCGGCGACGCCGTGTGGCGGAAGGGCGCCATCGGTGCCACCACGAACGCGTCGATGGACGGGTCGACGATGGGGCCGCCCACCGACAGGGCATAACTGGTGGAGCCGGTCGGGGTGGCGATGATCATGCCGTCGCCGTCGAGCTCCTCGGTGACCACGCCGTCGACGATGAGGCGCAGCGACAGGATTTTTCCCACCGCCGAGGTGTGCACCGTCACCTCGTTGGTGGCGTCGTGCAGCCGGGAGCCGTTCAGCGCGGTCTTGATGCGCATGCGCTTCTCGATGAAGCAGTCACCTTTGAGCACCTTTCGCATGCTTTCCACGGCGTCTTCGACGCTGGCCTCGGTCATAAACCCGACCTGGCCGGTGTTGATGGTGAACATGGGCTTCGATATCTTCCGCATGACCATCAGGATGGTGCCGTCGCCGCCGATGACCACCAGCCGGTCCACCATGTCGCCGAGCTCACGGACGGTGTATCCCTCCCGGCCGAGCTGCGCCGCCACCTTTTTTTCCAGCAGCACGTCGTCCATCAGCTGGTATATCTGGTCGGCGACGGCAAAGGACGGCTTCGAGGGCTTACATATCATGCCCCATTTCATATGAGCACCTCCCGCATCCCGGGGCCGGAGACGGCGAGCACGCTGCTCCGCACGTCCAGGTCAAGGGGCACGTCGAGCATGTCGCCGTGGCTGTCATAGACGGCGCCGCCCGCCGCCCGGACCAGCAGGGTCCCGGCAGCGAAATCCGTCACCCTGAGATACTCGTTGGCCTGGTAGTAGGCGTCCAGCGCCCCGGCGGCCACCAGCGACATCTCAAGGGCTGCTGCACCGAGCGCCCGGATGTGGTGATGGCGAACCCGCTGCCAGGTCTCCTCGGCGCCCGAGGTGCCCAGCACCAGGGAAAACAGTGGCTCCTCGCGCTGCCGGACGGAAATCGGCCGGCCGTTGCATGCAGCCCCGTTGTCCTTCTCGGCCGTGTAGGTGTCGCCGGTGGGCAGGTTGCGCACCAGGCCGAACACGATGTCGCTGAGGCGCCGCCGCCCGATGGCAATCGACGTGCAGTAAAACGGGACGCCGTTCACCGCGTTGCGGGTGCCGTCGATGGGGTCCAGCACCATGGTATACTCGCGGCCGTTGTCAACGTAGCCGGCCTCCTCGGAGAGCACGTTGACCCGGCCGTCGATGACCTCGAGGGCGACGTCCTCGGCCACCTTGTCGATGTGCTGCGTCGGGGTCCCGTCGGCTCCCATGCACACCTCGGTGCCAAACCGGTCAAAGCAGTTCTCCTGCTCCTGATGTACCACCGCCGAAATCGCGTCGGCCACGTCGATGCAGAGCTTCTTCAACAGGGCAATCGATTCCATGCGTACAGATGTAACCCTCTCTGTATATAAAGAGGTATTGGAAACCGGGATGCTAAAACGTTTTATTGCGGTGTCCATTAGCCCAGCATGGCCCGGGACTCCATCGACGACCTGCCCGTTGACGAGGGCATCCGCCGGCTCATCAAAGCGCAGGGTTACACCGAGCTGTGGCCGCCGCAAAAGAAGGGGCTCCCGCCTGCCCTGCAGGGGGACAGCGTCGTCCTGTCGGTGCCCACGGCCAGCGGCAAAAGCCTGGTCGCCTACCTCGCCATCGTCCAGGCCGCTCTCCAGGGCCGGAAAAGCCTGTACATCGTCCCGCTGCGGGCGCTGGCCCGGGAAAAATGGGAGGACCTCCGCCGGTACGAGGAGCTCGGCATATCCATCGGTGTGTCCACGGGCGACTACGACGAAAGCGGCAGCCGGCTTGCCGGAAACGACATCGTCATCTGCACGTCGGAGAAGGCGGACTCGCTGCTGCGGCACGGCGCCCGGTGGATAGACGACGTCGACATCGTGGTCGCGGACGAAATCCATCTCATGGACGACGCATCGCGGGGGCCGACCATGGAGATGGTGCTGTCCCGCCTCCGGATGATGCATCCCGGGCTGCAGGTCATCGCGCTCTCCGCCACCATCCAGAACGCCGAGGAGATAGCGGAATGGCTCGGCGCGCATCTGGTCAAGGACACCTGGCGGCCCGTGCCCCTCCGGGAGGGCGTCTTCCACGACGGCACCATCTACTATGCGGACGAGTCCACCCGGCGGATAGCGGGCACCGGCACCATCGCTCTCGTCACCGACACCGTCGCCGACCACGGCCAGTGCCTGGTCTTCGTGAACAGCCGCCGGGCGGCGCAGCGCTTCGCCGGCAAGCTACGGGAGCACGTTGCCCCCTACATCGACGACGTACAGGCGCTGAAGCAGGCCGCCCGGGACGTGGTCGCCGGCGAGGAGAGCACCTCGGTTGCCACCAGGCTGGCCGAGTACATACAGCAGGGCGTCGCGTTCCACCACGCAGGCCTGCGAAGCAGCCAGCGCCGCGCCATCGAGGATGCCTTCCGGGCCGGGGCCATCAAATGCATCACGGCCACGCCGACGCTGGCGGCCGGGGTCAACACGCCGGCTCGGCGCGTCATCGTCAAGCACACCTACCGCTACTCGGGCGACGCGGGCTGCATGGTGCCCATCCCGGTGATGGAGATAGCGCAGGCCATGGGCCGGGCCGGCCGCCCCGGCTACGACGACGAGGGGGAAGCGATACTTGTAGCCCGGAAACAGCGGCAGCTCCAGCAGCTCAGGGAGCGCTACATCAATGCGGAGCTGGAGCCCATCCATTCCAAGCTGGGCAGCGAGCCGGCGTTGCGCATCCACGTCCTGTCGCTCATCGCCACCGACTTTGCGGTCACCATCAGCGAAATCAATGATTTTTTCAACCGCACGTTTTACGCCCATCAGCGAGGAGTCGTCTCCGAGAAGCAGCTGGAGGACATCGTCTCCTTCCTTGAACGGGAGGGCTTCGCCGTCAAAAAGGGCGTCTGGACGGCCACGCCGTTCGGCCGAAAGACATCCAGTCTGTATCTCGACCCGCTCTCGGCGATAAAGATGCGGGAGGCGCTCGAGGCGCCGCAGGCGTCCACGTTTGCCTATCTGCATGCCATCTGCGCGGCGCCGGACATGCGCTGCCTCTACGTTTCGAGGGGCGACCGGTGGCTCGAAGACACGGTGGACGAAAACGTCTTCGCTCTGGAGGTGCCGCTGCCGATTTCGCCGGATTTTGAATGGTTCCTCGCCCAGGTGAAAACGGCGGCGCTGCTTGAGGACTGGATGCTGGAACGGCGGGAGCAGCATCTGGTGCAAAAATACGGTGTGGGGCCCGGTGACATACATTCCAAGGTCGAGGTCGCCGAGTGGCTGCTCCACGCGATGCGGGAGATGGCCCGTATATTTGACTTCGATGCGGTGCCGGAGCTCACGAAGCTCATCATGCGGATGCGCTACGGCTGCAAGGAGCAGTTGCTCAACCTGGTGGAGCTCCGCAACGTCGGTCGCGTACGGGCGAGGGCGCTGTACAAGGCCGGCTTCAGGAGCGTAAACGATTTAAGGAAAGCCAGCATAGCACGGCTGCAGGAGATACCGCACATCGGTGTGGAAACCGCTACATCTATAAGGGAGCAGGTGGCATAGATGGACATAGAGATATACGGCTGCCGGGGCAGCATCCCGGACACGGAGGCATTCATCGCCGAGCTGCAGGCGTTTGCCGCGTCGCACGATGTTGCATGCCAGGCGTTCGATGCCGGCGCGGTCTACGGGGCAACGCATATCCGGTCGGCGGTGCAGCACGCGGTCCGGTCGTTCCGCCGGGATACCATGGTGTGCAACGACCTGTCGATGGAGATATTGCTGTATGCGTCGGGCTGCCGGCAGATCCGCGACGCCATCGGACGGGCCGGCATCCGCAGCGGCCCCGTGGTGCTGGTGGCGGTCGGCCGCACGGGCATCCCCGGTGCCGACGGCGACCTTCCGGACATGGCGGCGTTCATGGACGAGCATTCGCTGGCTTCCGATGACGACGTCCTGGCGGGTACCGGCGAGGTGCTCGACCGCTTTGGTATCCCCGCGGACGTATGGGAGGCAATCGATACCTCTATGTATGAGAATCTCATATTGGAGCAGGTGGCGATGGTGGACCTGCACATGTAGCCATATGCCCGGATGGGGTAGCTTGGATATCCTAAAGCCCTGCGGAGGCTTGGACTCGGGTTCGAATCCCGCTCCGGGCGTTTTTCTTTTTTCCACGAACGAGTTGGAGGCATGGCGGGATACGGTGACTGGAAAACGCGTGGGCGGCTCCCCGTCGCTGCTATCCTGCGGGTGCATGCATGCATTGGTTCAATCGACCTTGAGAAAACAGAAACATTTAAGCCTCTCCCGCCATTGCAGAGCATGCAGTATAAGATCACCGGTGACAACCTCCAGATTGTGACCGTTGAAATCAGCGAGGGAGAGACGGTGTACGGTGAGGCGGGCGCCATGGTCTACATGTCCCCCAACGTGGAGATGGAGGCAAAGAGCCGCGGCGGCATCCTCAAAGGGCTGGGCCGCAAGCTGGCCGGGGAAACGTTTTTCATGACCGAGTTTTCCTCCGCCGGCGGCACCGCCATCGTGGCCTTCGCCGGCAACGCACCCGGCAAGATACAGGCCCGGGACCTGTCCACGGGCACCGATTTCATGGCTCAGAAGGATGCCTTTCTCTGCGCCGAGGACGCCGTCGACATGAAAATCGCCTTTCAGAAGCGGCTGGGGGCCACGTTTTTCGGCGGCGAGGGATTCATCCTGCAGCGGATGTCCGGCGACGGCACCGCCTTCGTGCACGCCTGCGGCGACTTCATCGAAATGGAGCTCGACCCGGGCCAGCGGCTCAAGGTGGACACCGGCAGCGTCGTCGGCTGGGAGGCCACCGTGGACTACGACATCGAGCGGGTCAAGGGCATCAAGACCATGCTCTTCGGCGGCGAGGGACTGTTCATCACCAGGCTCGAGGGCCCTGGAAAGGTGCTGCTGCAGTCGCTGACGCTGAAAAACCTGGCGATGGCCCTGGCACCCTTCCTGCCCCAGCAGGGACAGACCTCCGGCAAATCCGGCCTGGTCGGAACGCTGATAGACGAAAGCCTGAGCTGATACCCATGCTGCGAATCGGTGCGGGAGCACTCGCCGCCCTGGGCGTCGCCCTCCTCGTGGCCTACACCATGATCATCGTGGCCGTCGTGCTCTTCGTCATCGCGGCTGCGTTAATCGGCGTGTACATGCTGGCGGCAAAAAAACCGGAGATAGAGCGCCACGGCGACTGGACGCTGGACAAGGTACGGGAAAAAAAGGATTAGAGCAGGCCCCGTTTTTCGAGCTCGCCGCCGATGTATTGTATCGCCATCTCGACCTGCTCCCGCTTCCGGGCCCCGGTGCACACCAGCCGGCCCGAGCTGAACAGCAGCACCACGACGCGGGGCTCCCGCAGCCGGTAGACAAGGCCGGGAAACTGCTCCGGTTCATATTCCACCTTTTCGAGGCCGAGCGCCAGGGCGATGGCATGCAGGTTGAGGCTGGCCCCGAGATTCGCGGAGGCCACGATGTTCTGCACCTCCACCTGCACATCGTCATGGATATCCGCCCCCGCCGCCGCGGTCATGTCCCGCACCTGCCGGATGGCATGATGCACGTCCTCGCTGGTCTTGCCGCCCGTGCAGACCATCTTTCCGCTTTTGAACAGGAGCGCCGCCGTCTTCGGCTGCTTGAGACGGAGCACCAGACCGGGGAATTTTTCCGGGTCATACTCGCTTCCCGGCAGCCCCGCTGACAGCGCTGTCAGCTCGAGCTCGTCGGCGATGGTTGTCGAGGCGACCATGTTTTCTATGCGGATGTCTGCCATACGTTGCGCACCTCCAACGACTTTAAATAGTATATAAACTATATTTATAAGTGTTCGCGTCAACAGCACGTGCTGGATGGTAACGCTCATATAACCCATATCATATATAAAGGCGGAGGTGACAGTACCGCCGGCAGCCTGCCGCGCTCCATCTCCGGGTGCGGCGAGGGCCATGTGCCGGGGTTACTCCATGCAGAACGAGCGTGTATCGTGGGGTCGAAAAGCACGTGCCTTCCTTCTTATGACCAGGCCGGAGCTCGCCGTCATGGCCATCGTCAGCGTGTACATCGGCGCCGGCGGCATTATCTCGACGGATATCCTGCTGGCCATGTCCGCTGTTTCGCTGATAACCGCCGGCAGCATGGCGTTCAACGACTACTTCGACCGGGATCTCGACCGCCTCGCGCATCCGGACCGCCCGGTCCCCGCCGGCGTGGTGCTCCCCCGGGAGGCGCTCTGGTTCTCCGTCGCATTGTTCGCCGTCGCCGCGGCCTTCTCCCTGCTCATAAACCCGTGGTGCCTCGCCCTCGCCGCCTTCGGCGTCGCGTTCCTGGTGCTCTACGAGACGAGGTTCAAGCGGCAGGGGTTCATGGGCAACATCGTGGTGGCACTGCTCTCCAGCCTGGCCTTTACCTACGGGGGCACGGCCGCGAGGCATCCTGGGGACGCCGTGCTGCTCTCCATCATGGCTTTCTTCGTCATCCTGGGGCGGGAAATCCTGATGGACACCCGCGACATGTCGGCTGACACCATAGAGCGGTTCACGCTTCCCATGCGAATCGGTCAACGGGCAGCCGTCAGGGTCGGCAGCGTCTTTACCGCGGTATCCATCATCCTGACACCGCTCCCCGTTGCATGGGGCATTCTCAGCCGGTGGTATCTCGTGCTGTACATCCCCGCCGCCGCGCTTATCGCCTACGGCATCTTCGCCGCCCTGCAGGACACGGAGGAGGCCGGCTACGCCTCGGACCTGTTCCGCATGGCGATGGCCATGGCCCTCGGTGCCTTCCTCCTGGGTGTCGCCCTGTAACCCTGGAAAAGCCACGTTTTTAAAGCAGCTCTCGTTACCATGACATGAAGGCAGTCGCCTTTAACGGAAGCGCCCGCCGGGAGGGCAACACGGCCCTGCTGCTCGACGCGGTGCTGGAGGAGCTGGAAGCCGAGGGCATCGCAACGGAGACGGTATCGCTGGCCGGACATGACGTCCGGGGCTGCACCGCCTGCTACCGGTGCTACGAAAACGCTGATGGACGGTGCGTCATCGACGACGCGGTCAACGACTGCATCGAACACATGCTCCAGGCGGACGGCGTCATCCTGGCCTCCCCGACCTATTTCGCCAACGTTTCACCGGAGCTCAAGGCGCTCATCGACCGCGCCGGCCTGGTCGCCCGGGCCAACGACGACATGCTCCAGGGAAAGGTCGGCGCAGCCGTGGTCGCCGTCCGGCGGGCGGGCGCCCTTCCCGTCTTCGACGCCATCACCCATTTTTTTCTCATCAGCCAGATGATCGTGCCGGGCTCATCCTACTGGAACCTCGGCGTCGGCCGCGATCCCGGCGACGTCACCGGCGACACGGAGGGCATGGAAACCATGCGGACCCTGGGCGCCAACATGGCCTGGCTGCTCAGACGGCTGCACGACCGACCCCGGTAATGCAATATATTTATAAACAAAGGGATGATATGGACACATGAAAAAGCTGTTGGTTTTATTGGCAATCGGCATTTTTGTGGCGCCGGCGCTGCTCACCGCGGCTCCGGCAGCCGCGGATGACCCGGCAGAGCAGGTCACCGCGGAGGTACAGCAGGTCAGCCCCACGGGCATCACCACCCGCACCCTCACGCTTGACGCGGACGAGGCCGCGGCGGTCGAACAGGACATCGCCAACGATGATGTCGACAGCGCCATGGCCCGGCTGGGCATCAGCTTCGACATCGGGTTTTCCAACCTCATATTCAGCTACGGCAGGGGAGACGTCTACGTCCCGCTGGCCCGGGACTGCGCCCTGCTCAGCCCGGAAAACGGCTTCCTGTTCCGGTTCATCTTCCGGCCGATTTTCTTCAACTACCATTCCGGCGGCATGACCATGGTCAAGTTCGGCGCCAACTACTTCTGGAAGGGCCAGACGTTCCGCGACTTCGGGTTCATGCTCGGCGACCAGGCCGGCATGATGCTGGGCTTCTACGGCACCCACGTCAAAATCCCCTGGCTGCTCCGGCCCGACACCCATATCTTCGTCGGCGGCAACCTGATGACCGTCGGCTACAACAAGTTCCTGTAGGCACCCGGCGCTAGCGACCGTGCCGCATGCCCCATGGCGCCCACACGGCTCCCTGCAGTCCGCCCATGATGAGCAAGGCGATGATGAACACCGCGATGTTCTGGTAGATGCTGTAGCCATCGGCATAGAGGTACAGCCATCCAGCCAGGAGCAAAAACACCGCCGGCACGCTGACCGCCGAAAAAGCAACGCGCCACCGGAACCCCCGCGTTTTCATCATCCGTATCTCCTCAGGTTTCCGCCGCCAGCCCCATATCGTCCACGGGATCCCGAGCAATCCGGCCACCGCCAGCAACGACAGCATCACGATAGCCACGTTCTGGTAGCCGGAGTAATCGGATGCATAAAAAATAAGCCAGACGAGCAGAAACACCAGCCAGCCCACGCCGCCGAGAATCGACAAAGACACCCGCCAGCCCATACCTTCTTTCACATGCCGGCCCGGCCACTCGTCCTCCCACCGGTCGTCCACTCCCTCCGGCACATCCCCAGGGTCAGTCATCCTGCACCTCACCGGCGAAGCGCTCCACGGCGGGACGCCATCCCTCCTTTTTTATCATCTTCCGGCTGACAGCCAGCCTGGCCACCGGCTCCCGGCCGCAGCATGCCTGCATGTCGGCAAACGTCTGCGCAGTGTTATCCCCGCCGGCGGTACAGAAAAACGCCACCTCCGGCAGGCTATCCCGATGCATTTCCAGAAAGCTTCTCACCGGCGTGGACATGGTCCCCGCCCAGACCGGCGTGCCAATGACAACGAGGTCAAAACCGGCGAGGTCGTGCTCCAGCGGCGCCAGGTCCGTGGTCTCACCCCGCGCGGCCTGCTTCCCTGAGCGAAGCCAGCCCACCAGGCCGGAGCGCTTCTGGGTGTCAACGATGCCCTCGGCCGGGCAGGACAGCATGTCGGCCAGCGCCTCGGCCACCATCCCCGTGTTCCCCGTCCTGGAGTAGTAGACAACCAGCGGTTTCATACCCCTCTATAATCCGTATGGCTATTTAAATTGATTTCTCGCCGAGCAGCGTCGAAAACCGCAAGCTTTTAAAGAGAAGACGAGATTACCCTCCGATGTTTGCTTTCGTAGGGACCGCTGTTTTCTGCTTCGTCGTGTGGCTCGCCCTCACGTTCAACGGCCAGCTCTGGGCGCTCGACGAGATCGTCGCCGGAGTGGTGCTGTCGGCAGTTGCCGGCGCGGCGGGACGCAGCATTTTCG
>Ga0207797_1001336_pt1 | contig 17870 bp, 12 predicted proteins | sample PRCRCaboRojoPR_6_FD_187275 | JGI IMG/M metagenome (GOLD analysis project Ga0207797, IMG submission 187275) | Marine sediment microbial community from Cabo Rojo, Puerto Rico - PR CR 10% Liquid 1 (SPAdes) | ecosystem: Environmental > Aquatic > Marine > Coastal > Sediment | place: Cabo Rojo, Puerto...
GGACGTCAGCATCGGCTCTATGACCCCCACCGAGCCCCGCTCCGAGGTCCTCTGGTTCACCGATCCCTACTACTACACCCCCGCCTCCTTCGCCGTCCACCAGGAGAACACCGACATCGAGACCGTCGACGACCTCTCTGGCAAGACCCTGGGCCTCGGCACCGCCACCACCTACGAGGACTACCTCAACGACTCCCTCGCCATCATGGGCGGCGAGATCATGTACGAGCCCCCCTCCGGCGTCGACATCAAGCCCTACCCCACCGACGCCGAGGCCATTCAGGACCTGGCCCTGGGCGACGGCGTCCGCCTCGACGCCGTGATGTCCGCCCAGCCCACCATCCAGACCGCCATCGACAGCGGCGTCGACCTCAAGTACGTCGGCACCCCGGCCTTCTACGAACCGCTGGTCTTCGCCCTGGATAAGACCCGCGGCCCGTCGGACCGCATGATCGCCCGGCTGAACGAGATCCTCGACGAGATGCACGCCGACGGCACCCTGACCGAGCTCTCGCTCGAGTGGTACGGCATCGACCTCACCACGCTGACCGAGCCGGAGTAGGCTGCCGCACTGATGAAAGAGGCCTGACCCAACGAACGAAGGCTACACATAGCCAGCAGGGGCACCGACGGGTGTGCCCCTGCTGGCATATCTCTCAGGTAAGAGGAGCTGCCAGACAGGACCCAACCCTCTGACAAGCTCCCGGACCAGATTCAAATAGACGGGATCTCGCTATGCGTCTTGCAGAACCGTGCATCCTGAGAAAGGAGGCGTGGCATCGTGTCGTACCCTGATTCTGTACCTGGATCTCATTCCCGAGCAAACAAGCTGCCACTGATTCTCATCTCCATAACAGTGGTGCTCAGTCTGCTCTACGCCTTTCAACACTACGCTGGCGGCCCAATACGCCTGGCCGTTGTCAGTCGCATCCAGGACCTGGTTCTCAGTCCAGACAACTCGATGATTGCTGCTGGCGCCAATGACGGCCGGATCTACCTGTGGGACACTCAACAGGAATGGACGCCCGCCGTTCTCTCAAAACATAGACGCGCCGTTCTTAGAGTCGCTTTCACGCCAGACAGCGCCACGTTGGTTTCTGCCAGCCAGGATGGAGAGATCCGATTCTGGGACGTGGATACGGGGGACGTAAGACAGACCATCGACGTCGATGCCAGACTGAAGGACCTTTCCCTGGCCAGCGATGGATCCACCCTCGCGGCCGTCGGCGAGGATGGGCAAGTCCGGGTATTCGACCTCCCGTCAGGAGCGCTAACCCAGTCCCTGGGCCCCAATTCAAATGGGGCCATAGCCGTGGTCCTCGACGCGAACGGGACACGGGTGGCGGCCGGCGACGGGAATGGTATCCGGGTCTGGGATACCCGCACCGGTGAGCTAGTGCACACGCTGGCCCCCTACTGTGAGGATGAGACGAAAACCACCCGGGCGGCGTGCGAGGAGGCCGAAGAGGATTGGCTGGGCCACGAAGAGCAGGTGACTGCCCTCGCCTTCAGCCCCGATGGCCAGATCCTGGCCTCGGGAAGCGCCGATACGAGCATCATCTTCTGGGACGTGGAGGCCGGTAAGGTCGAGTGGGCCTCAATCGGGCATTGGGCAACCGTCACCAGGATGGTCTTCAATCCCGACGGCCGCTCGATGTTGTCTGGAGGCGAGGACAACAAGATCCGCACCTGGCGGGTGCCCGGGGGGCAGAGCACGGCCATCTTCGAAGGGCATCTCAGCGCCGTCAACGGCGTGGCTTTTGGCTGGGGTCCGGAGATGATCCTATCCGGCGGGGCCGATGGCACGGTTCGGGTCTGGGAGACAAGAAACCAGAAGAGCACCTTCATTGCCTGGACGAAGAAGGGACTTCAGCCGGTGTGGGGCAACCTCCTGCGTCACTGGATGCTGGTCAGCGGTATCCTGGGCCTCCTGAGCCTGTGGGGCCTGTGGAGACTCCGTCCCTGGGGCCACCTGTTAGCCCTCCTTCTATACGTGGTGGGGCCTATTACCGTGGTGGGCCTCCCGCTGCTGGAGGTTCTCATCTATCCCCTCTCGTTTGCCGAACAACTGAGCATCGCCTGGCCCCTGATCGTCCTGCTGCTGTGGTACGTGGGGATTGTGTTCGTCCTTATGCGGCAGCCGGTGGCGGTGTCCTACGAAGCCCCGGAGTCCCTGTCTCTCTCCGAGCAGTTGATGGTCAGCCAGAGAACGCGGAAGCTACGGATAACCATCTTCATCGCAGCCGTCTGGCTGCTGATCCTCGTGGTTCTCTACTCCGTCTTGCGCCGCTTCAACCTCGACGTCGCCTTTATGCAGCACTATTTCTCCTTCATTATGGCCGGGGCTTGGATCACCTTGCGGATATCGGCGCTCTCCATTGCCCTGGCTGTCGTTCTGGCGCTCCTGGGCGCCCTTGGCCGCCTATCCAAGAATCCAGTCGCCAATGGCATCTCCGGGTTCTACATCTCACTGATCCGCGGGACCCCTCTACTGGTACAGATCTACATCTGGTATCTCGGCTTGCCCCGGGTCAACATTGTCCTGCCAGCGCAGGTCGCCGGCACGCTGGCCCTCGGCGTCAACTACGGCGCCTATATGACCGAGATCTTCCGGGCCGGCATCCAGGCCATCGGGAAGGGGCAATACGAAGCTGCCGAGGCGCTGGGCATGTCGCGGACCCAGCTCTACCGGCGCATCGTTCTGCCCCAGGCCTTCCGCATCGTTATCCCCCCGATCGGGAACCAATTCATCGCCATGATGAAGGACTCCTCGCTCGTCTCAGTGATGAGCATCTGGGAGCTTTCGTACCGGGCGCAGAAGATTGGCCGCCAAAACTTCCGATCGCTGGAGACGTTCATGGTCGCCGCAGCCTTCTACTGGGTGCTGACCGTCGTGTTCCAGTTCCTCCAGGGTCAGCTCGAGGAGTATATGGCTCGCAGCGAGAGGAGGTAGAGAGATGACCGAACCGATTATCCAGGTTCGCGACTTACACAAGTACTTCGGGCCCTTGCACGTCATTCAAGGGGTCGATCTCGACGTGAAGGTCGGAGAGGTGGTCGTCATCATTGGACCCTCCGGCGCCGGCAAGAGCACCTTCTTGCGCTGCTTGAACTTCCTGGAGGAGCCGTCGGCCGGCACCATCGAGGTCGACGGACTGACCATCGACGCGCAGGAGTCGCTCCGCCGCCAGCGCCAACACATCCGCAAGCTCCGTCAGAAGGCCGGAATGGTCTTTCAGCAGTTCAACCTCTTCCCCCACATGACCGCGTTGGAGAACGTCATCGAGGCACCGGTGACCGTAAAGGGATTGAGCAAGAAAGAGGCCACCGCCAAGGGGGAGGAGCTATTGGAGTGGGTGGGCCTGTCGGACAAGAGGGACGAGTATCCATCCCGACTGTCAGGTGGTCAGCAGCAACGGGTCGCCATCGCCCGAGCCCTCTCCATGGAACCGAAGATCATGCTATTCGATGAGCCCACGTCCGCCCTCGACCCGGAGCTCATCGCGGAGGTCGTGGAGGTAATGGAGCGCCTCGCCAGCGAGGGGATGACGATGGTCGTCGTGACTCATGAGATTCACTTCGCCCGGGACGTCTCCGACCGGGTGATCCTCATGGCTGACGGTCAATGGGCCGAGATCGCGCCTCCGGAAAAGTTATTCACGGATCCCGACGAGGAACGGACCCGGCAGTTCCTGGCACACATTTTGTGACCTGAGCGGAGCCAGGGTTGATCGTGAAAAGTGAGCCATCAGCAGCCGTCCGCGACTTCCGACGGGCGCGTAACCGCGCCAACTTGCAGGAGATTGTGGCCAGCCTGACCGGTCGGCCGGCGACTCTGCTGGCCTACCCGGAGGTGCGAGAGAAGCTTGGGGGCAAAGAAAGCACGGAGCGTAGGCTGGAGAAGATACCCCTCGACAGCATCGTCGGCAGCGTCGGGCGATACCACGACTTCACGCGTAGCTTCCTGCCGCGACTGGATAGCGCTGAAGAGCGCTGGACTGAAGCCCGCGAGACGTTGATCAGCCCGGGTCCAGTGCGCCCGATCGAGGTCTACCGCATTGACCAAGTCCATTTCGTCCTGGATGGCAACCACCGTGTCTCCGTAGCCCGGCAGCTCGGCCATACCCACATCTGGGCCCACGTCATCGACATCGAGACGAAGGTATCGCTCTCACCGGACGTCGACCCAGAAGCCTTGATCCTGAAGGCCGAGTACACCGACTTCCTGGAGCAGACCCATCTGGACGACCTGCGCCCCGCTGCCGACCTGAGCGTCACAGTGGCGGGCCAGTATCAGGTCCTAAAGGAGCAAATCATAGAGCACCAGCTCCGCCTGGACCTGGAGCGGAAGACGGACACCCCCTATCACGAAGCCGTCGCCCATTGGTACGATCAGGTCTACCTGCCGGTTGTTCGAGTGATCCGGCGCGATAACGTGCTCCGTTATTTCCCGGGCCGGACGGAGACAGATCTCTACGCATGGGTCTCAGAGCATCGCGCGAGACTGAAAGCGGAGCTAGGCTGGGAGATTGAACCCGAGACGGCGACAGCAGACCTGGCTGCGCGCTTCAGTCCCAGGCCCGATCGCGTCGCCGCTCGAGTGAGCGAGAGGATCATCGACGCCGTCACGCCGGACGAGGTCGAGGCAGGTCCGCCCCCGGGACAGTGGAGGCGCGAGCGATCGGCAATCCGGCAACCTGGACGTATGTTCGCCGACATCCTGGTGGCCGTCGATGGCGATGAGGCGGGCTGGTGCGCGGTGGATCACGCGCTTTTCGCAGCCCGGCACGAGGGCGCTCGGCTACATGGACTGCACGTGGTACCCTCGGAGGATGATATCGATAGGGCATCTGCCCGGTCGCTCCGAGCTGAGTTCGCCCGCCGTTGTGCAGAGGCCGGGGTCGTGGGAGAGCTCAACCTTGAGGTCGGACAGGTACCGCGCGAGGTGTGTGCACGCGCGCGATGGACGGATCTGGTCGTCTTGAGCCTGAGCCATCCTCCCGCCCCCCGCCCCATAGCCAGGCTCGGCTCGGGACTGAGTACCATCATCAGACGCTGCCCCCGGCCGGTCCTCGCGGTGCCGCAAGGCGCCCCCAGCCTGCAGCGCGCCCTGCTGGCCTACGACGGCAGCCTCAAATCGGAGGAGGCCCTCTACGTCGCCACCTATCTGTCGACCCGCTGGGAGATCCCCCTCGTAGTTCTCACCGTGCTGGAGATGGGACGTACCACGTCGGAGACGCTGGAGCATGCCCGGCGTTACATAACCAGACGCGGGGGAGAGGCAGCGTTCGTCAAGGGCTACGGACCGGTCGCCGCGGAAGTCATAAGAATCGCACGGGCACGCCGTTGTGACCTGATTATCATGGGAGGGTATGGGTTTGATCCAGTGCGGGAGATTGTGCTCGGTAGCGAAGTGGATAAGGTGCTGCGAAAGAGCCGGCGGCCGGTGCTGATATGCCGCTAGGGGGGAGACGGTCCGAGTGCCGTCAGCGCGGTGAAACCTGAGCAGATAGCCTCTCGACGCAGCTTCGAAAACCTCAGCCGACGAAATCCTCAACATACCTTGAGCATAGAGGAAGGAATGCGCGCAGTGACCAGAAAACTTGAATCGATCACCGATCCCCGTCTTCGCCTTCAGGTCCTCAGCGACCGCGACGTCGAGCGCATACACACAGCGACGCTCGACCTCATCGCCTCTACCGGGGTCCGGTTCCCCCTCCCGAGAGCTCTCGACATCTGGGAGGCTCACGGCGCCTCGGTGGACCGGGAGACGATGATCGTCAAAGCGCCCGGCCACGTCATCGAAGAGGCTCTGGCCCTGGCGCCGCCGACGTACACGCTAGCAGCTCGAGACCGTTCTCAGGACCTGCCGCTGGACGGTAACCACGTCTACGTGGGCACCGACGGGTGCGGCACCCACGTGATCGACATCGAGACCGGCGAGCTGCGGCGCTCTCGACTCCAGGACGTCGTCGACATCGCCCGCGTCGCCGACTATGTCCCGGAGGTCGCTTTCCATTGGGTGCCCGTCTCCGCCCAGGACTATCCTCCGGAGACCCGGGGACTGCACGAGCTCCTCGCGGTGTGGCGCAATTCGACGAAGCACGTCCAGACCGAGAGTATCTACACCGGTCACGAGGCCCGCGCCGCCGTCGGGATGGCAGCCCTCATCGCTGGCGACGAAGCGCGCCTTCGCCAGCGACCGAACCTCTCGATCATGGAGTGCACCCTATCGCCATTGGGACAGGACGGGGGAAGTCTCGAGGCAGCTCTGATCGGCGCCGAGGCGGGCTTGCCGGTCGGATTCATGACGATGGCATCGTGCGCCTCCACGGGACCGGCTACCGTGGCTGGCACGCTGGTCGTGGGCAATGCGGAGGTAATCAGCGCCCTGGCCCTTATGGAGCTGGCATACCCCGGCACACCGATCTTCTACGCCGCGGCCCAGACGGCGATGGACCTCCGCTCGGGGGCGTACACGGGCGGCGGGCCGGAGGACTTCCTGTTCGGCGCAGCAACGAACGCCCTGGCGGACTTCTACGAGGTGCCCCTTTCCATGGGCTCGTTCGCAACCGGGGCGAAGGAGCCGGACTGGCAGGCCGGCATCGAAAACAGCCTGTCGACCTTCATGGCCTCAGCGGTCATGTCCGATATGCTTCTGGGGGTCGGCCTTCTGGATGGGAGTCGTATCTGGTCCTACGAGCAGATGTTGATGGACTGTGAGATCTTCAGCATCGTGGAGAAGATGATGGAAGGGATCGAAGTGACCGAAGAGACGCTGGCCCTGGACGTCACCCACGCCGTGGGGCCGGGCGGTCACTTCCTGACTCAAGCCCACACCCGCGAGCATATGCACGATCTCTGGGTGCACACGTTGATGGATCGACGTCCTTACGGCGAATGGCAGGAGAAGGGGGACGGGGCGCGGGATTGGGCGCGTATAGAGGCGCGACGAATCCTGCGCACCCACGAGCCCACGCCCCTTGATCCTCAACTGGTGGAAGCGCTGGAGAGCGTCGTCACGGACACCGAGTCAGCCGTCCTTTAGCCCGTTCAGGTCGGGCAGGAGCGCATCAATCTCCTGCTCCTTCTCGGCGAGCATCGCCGCGGGGACCCCGGCCCATTCGACCAGCTCCTGGCCCACACCCCGCATGTGGCGCATCGCCTGGCGCGATGCGGCGTCAGCGTCGTGAGCGGTGATGAGGGCGACCAGAGTCCGATGCTCCTCGAGGTCCCGCGCCATAGCGCCGCGGCGGATCTCTGGCTGCTCCGCCAGGTCCCCGTACATCATCCAGTCGGGGAAGCGATTGACCACCAACTTGTATAGCCGGGCCAGCAGCTGGTTCCCACTCGCGGCGGCGATGGTCTGATGAAGCCGTCGATTGAGGTGCTGGTACCCGGAGACGTCCTCCAGGCCCAAGAACCGCTCTGTCTCACGCAGAACCTGGCGCAAGATGTCCGCCTGCTCCTGTGTGATATTGTAGGCGGCCAGCCGGGCGGCGGTCACCTCCAGGAGCAGGCGGAAGACGTAGGCATCGACGATCTCCTCCACCGTCAGCTGGAGGACACGCACCCCACGGTAGGGGATGCGCTCGGCCAGCCCCTCCGCCACCAGTTGATCGAGGGCCTCCCGGACTGGCGTGGGGCTCACGCCGAGCTCGTTGGCAATCTCCTCCTGCCGCAGCCACTCGCCCAGCGCATACTCACCACTGACGATGCGGCGACGCAGAAGCTCGAAGACCTCGCTCTTGAGGGACTTCTTCTCCAGGGGCCCCTCGGCGTCGCCCCCGGCGCCGGCAATCATAATCGTTGCCTCCAGACCGGGCGAGCCCATCCGCCCATACTAGCTTTGCGCCTCCAGGTCATAGCGGGTTCGGTCTCGCCCGGCGTCTACTGAGCCAGATCAACTGGCCAGTCGCTTGCCGAGGGCCACAGCCCCGATCACGTCCTCGGCGTATCCGTCGGCGCCGATGCTCTCGGCCCACTCCTGGGTAACCGGGGCCCCGCCGACCATCACCTTGACCCGGTCTCGAATTCCCGCCTCCTCCAAAGCCTGAACAACTTCCCGTTGCGCGGTCATCGTGGTGGTCAGGAGGGCCGAAAGACCGAGCAGGTTGGCGTCCGTCTCCTTCACTTTGTCGATGAAAGCCTCGGCCGAGACGTCCACGCCGACGTCGTAGACCCGGAAGCCGTTGGCCGACATCATCGTGGCCACCAACGACTTCCCAATCTCGTGGATGTCTCCCTTCACGGTTCCAATGACCATCGTCCCCGCCGACTCCGAGACCTGCTGACGGGCGTGCAGCTCCGGCTCCAGAAGATCCATGGCCTGCTGCATCGCGTTAGCCGCGATGACCATCTGAGGCAGGAAATACTCCCCGGCCTGGAACTTCTCTCCCACGGCTTCCATGCCCGGTACGAGCCCCTGATTGATAACGGCAAGTGGCTCCGTGCCCTCCTCCAGCGCCTTCTCCGTCAACTCGGCTGTCCGGTCGGGTTCACACGCCACCAGACTCCGGGTGATTTCCGTCAGAATATCCTCTGTCATTGTCTATCTCCTCGCTATCAGTCTTCCGGCAACGGCGGCAGCTCATCCATTCCGAAGCGCTGAGCCGCCTTGAGCGTAATGGCACGCAGTTCATCGCGCAGGTCATCCGAGATGGGGGAAGGCTCATAGGTGGCCAGGAGCGCGCCCACCCGATCTTGGGCCCGCTCCCACGCGGTCTTGGCCCCTTTCTTCTTCCACCCCTCCAGTGAGCCGCGATCGATGACAGCCGAGGGGATGTACTGCTCCTCGCTGAACCACTTCGCCGTGTGCAGCTCTCCCAGGTAGTCGGCGCGATGCCCAAGCTTCCGCATCAGACCCAGGGCAATGGGCTCGTCACGGGCCTCCACGCCGGCGATGAGCCGCTTCGCCATCCCGATGATCTCAGCGTCGATGACCAGTTTCTCATAGCTCTGGCAGCTCTCGAAATCCATCATGCCGGCGCCGGAGACCATGTTCACGCCCGCCAGGGCCGCCATGAAAGTTCCTCCCGCCGACTCCAGCCCACACTGAGCGTCGACAACCTTCGCATCGCTCATCCCCAGATAGGCGTGGGTGGGCAGGTCCAGCGCCTTGCCGACCTCCGTGTAGGACGTGTCGATCATCCACGTTCCTACAGCACCCATCGGCGTCGTCCCTTCACGCATGTCGAAAGCGGCCGGAGATCCGCCCCACACAATTGGAGCTCCCTCCTCGGCCAGCTGGCAGATCGTCACGCCGCTCATACACTCCGCCGTATGCTGGACGACGGCCGCCGCTATCGTCACCGGCGCCGTCGCACCGGCCAGCGGCATGGACACCAACTCCGACGGGATGCCATAGCGCGCACAGTCGATCATGTTCTGACACGTCAGGTCGCTCCACAGCAGGGGCGGCGACGGACAGACGTCGAAAATGGCAATCGGCTTCTCGGCCAACGCCTGTTCGCTCCCCGCCACCGCGACGAGCATGTCCTTCATCGTCCACCAGGTGTCCTTCCGAAACGCCCCGGTGACGATCGGCTTCTCCATATAGTTGAGAGCCAGATAGAGACGATAGAGGTCGCCGATCTCCTCCGGCACGTCCGTGCAGATGAGAGCCGTGCTCTGGGCATCCAGTTGGGGTAACGTCTCGACCAGCTTGACGAACTTGACAAAATCCTCCGTCACCGGCGCCCGCTGCTCCTGGGTCTCGCTATCGAGGACGGTGATGGCGGCCGAACCGGGATCGAACTGAACGCTATCGCCGCCATAGTGGACCACGGGCTCGCCATTCATATCGTAGAGATCGAAATCCGACGGCGCGGTCTCCAGCGCCCGCTCCACGATGTCCCGGGGGATGTACGCAATCTGAGCGTCGGAGTCCACCTCGGCTCCCGCGTCAGCGAGCAGCTCCAGCGCCTCCTCGTTGTGGACCCGCACGCCTGGATCCATCAGCAACTCAAACCCTTCGGCGATGATCTGCTCAATCAGCTCATCGCTCAGAATCTTGAACTGCGGTCTCATATCTATTCCTCCTATGTCGTCTACGCGGTCACGCGTAGCTATGTCGATTGCCCGGGTTCCATGCGAGTGCCTCTAGCAAGCACGCTGAATGGCACCCCGGCATACGTGTCCGAAACCAGCCCTGCAACTGACGTCCAGCACGGTTAGAGCACTCGGCCGGGCAATGCGCCGGTATGAGCGCCCTCATCGATGACGATCTCGCCGTTGACGATGACGGTCGGGATTCCTGACGCGTACTGGTGAGGGTCCACGAAGGTAGCTTGATCCGCCACCTGATCGGCATCGAAAACCGTCAGATCAGCCCAGGCTCCCACCGAGACGATGCCTCGATCGATCAGCCCGAATCGCTGCGCCGTTTCCGACGTCATCTTTCTGATGGCGTCCTCCAGCGACAACACCGCCCCCTGCCGCACGTACCGGTCCAGCACGCGGGGGAATGCCCCGTAGCTGCGCGGATGCGGCTTCCGTTGACCGAGGATGCCCTCGGGGACCAGAGAGCTGCCATCACTCCCGACGATGACCATTGGATGACGCATCAGCACTCGGACGTTCTCCTCCAACTGGTCGAAGAAGACGACCGTCACGCGCCCCTGGCTGATGGCGATCAGGTCGAAAACGGTCTCGAGGGGATCCTGGTCGTCTTCCGCGGCAATCTCGGCAACCGTCTTCCCGACCGCTTCTGACCGCTCAGGACAGTCGCTGACCAGTACGTCGGACCAGTTGCGAATGCCACCCCGATCTTCCCATGCGGCGCGATTCTCCTGCCAGTCGCTGCGCAACTCCGCCCGCACGCCCGGGTCGCGGAGCCGTTCAGCCACGGCGCTGTTGCCTCCCGTCTGAAAGCGGTAGGGGAGCAGGCACCCCAGCCAGCAAGCGCTCGCGTTGTAGGGGTACTGATCGCAGCCTATCCCCAGACCTTCCCCTCGCGCCTCCTCCAACCTGGAGAGCAACGGGGCGAGATCGTCCCAGTTGCGATAGCCGGACAGCTTCACGTGCGCCACCTCTACTCGGACGTCCGCTCGCCGGCCAATCTCGACCGCCTCCGACACCGCAGAGAGAAGGTGATCGCTCTCGCTCCGTATGTGACTGGCATAGATTCCGTCATTGCGTGCGACCACCCGGGCCAGGGCCACGACCTCGTCGGTATGGGAGTAGACGCCGGGCGGGTAGAACAAGCCGGTCGACAGGCCCCGGGCTCCCTGCTCCATCGCCTCCGCCACCAACCTCTCCATCCTGGCCAGCTGTTCGGCCCTGGGCTGTACATTGTCGTAGCCGAGTACACAGCCGCGCACCGTATTATGGCCGATCAGAGGAACCACGTTTACGGATGTGCCGGATTCGCGCAGATGTGCCAGGTACTCGGCCGTGGTACGCCAGGGGACGTCCAGGTCGAGGCGGCCAGCCTGGGTGGTGACCTCGTCGACCGCGGCTCCTTCGAGCGGGGCCGGAGAGAACCCGCAGTTGCCAACGATCTCCGTCGTCACGCCCTGGCGAATCTTGCTCTCGGCCCGCGGCACGACCAGCAGCGTCAGATCGGAGTGGGTGTGGGGATCTATAAACCCGGGAGCGACGTGGAGACCTTCGGCCTCGATAGTGCGCTCGGCCTCTTGCTCCATGTCCCTCTCAATCAGCCTGATTCGGCCATCCCCAATCCCCACGTCGGCCTTGAAAGCCGATTGGCCCGTGCCGTCTACGACTGTTCCGCCTTTGATCAGAATGTCTAGCATATTCCCCTCTGGAACGGACAGACATGGAGGCGAGTAAAGCCCTGACCCGGGAAGGGTCTGGCGCATCTTGACTCGTCTTCGACGTCCCGGAGACAGGGACTGGGACCACTGAACCCGAGTCGCCCCAGAAATGACGTGCATCCCAGCCCGAGCGAAGCTTGACAGAGCCCGGAAAATTATATATAATGCATTATATAGAAAATCGGAGCACCTGTCAAGGCAGACCCAGGTTTGCTCCACAGGCTAATTGAATATGAGGGATCAAGGAGGAAACGGTCAAACTACCTCGGCCGACTTCGATCGACGGTTGTTTCCCTAGTTACACACCAAACGTCCCCGCTTCGTCAGAACCAGGAGGTAAACGTGATACTACCCAGCACCAGTGAAGAGACTCTGCAGAAGATCCACGATCGTTCCCTCGATCTGATCGCGGAACACGGAATCCGTTTCCACTCGGAGAAGGCCCGAGAGATATGGCACGGCGCGGGAGCCGACGTCCTCGATGACGTGGTCAAGATCCCCGCCGACCTCGTCACCTCCGCCCTGGAAGAAGCCCCCGCCTCCTTCACCCTCTACGCCCGGGATGGCGAACACGACCTTGACCTCGGTGAAGGACGGACGTTCTACTCGCAGGACGGCTGCGCAGCCCTGGCCATCGACTTCGAGACCGGGAAGAGAAGAGGCACGCAGAAGGCCGACATTGCGACGATGGCCTTAATATCCGACTACCTCGACCCCGTCGACATCGTCAGCCCCACGGTCAGCGCCCAGGACGTGCCCAGCGAGGCCCTGGCCGTGACCGAGCTTCAGAGCTGCTTCTTGAACAGCGGCAAACATGCCCTGACCGAATCCGTGACCACGGCTCGGGACGCCCAGGCGCAGGTGGACCTGGCTGCGGCCATCGTGGGCGGGAAGGATGAGCTGAGGAAACGCCCGATATTCAGCAACTTTGTCTGCACCATCTCCCCGCTCACGCAGGACGCGGGTGGCCTGGAGGCAGCCATGACCTTCGCAAACGCCGGCGTGCCGGTGGGGATATACCCGATGGCGACGGCCGGCGTCACGTCGCCGGTGACCCTGGCCGGCACGATGGCCGTGGTCAACGCCGAGGTGATCAGCGGATTGGCCTTGCTCCAAATCGCCGAACCGGGCGCGAAGGTGTTCTACGCCGGCGGGCCGGCCACGCTCGATCTGAGGAGCGGCGCATACGTCGCCTCCTCCCCCGAGGCTCTCTGGCTGCGGATGATGGTAGCGAAGATGGCTGGCTTCTACGAACTCCCCTCCATCGTAGGCGCCGGCGCCACCAGCGCCAAGCTCCCCGGGCCCCAGGCCGCCTGGGAGGACACCCTTTCCTTCATCCTGGCCTCTATGGCGGGGGCCGGCGTCCTCTTCGGCCTCGGCCTCCTCGACGGCTCGAACCTGCTGCGGTATGAGGAGATCATCCTCGAGGCCGAGGCCGCGGCCACCGTGCGCCGGATTCTCGAGGGCGTTGATCTGAGCGATGAAGCCTTCGCCCTCGATCTGATCAAGGAGCTGGGCCCCGGCGGGGTCTATCTCGGACGACAACACACGGTCGATCACATGCGGGAGGCCCTTTCTCTTTCCACACTGAGCGATCGCGACAGCTTCGAGGACTGGTACGAGAAAGGACAGCTCAGCCGGACCGACGTCGCGCGAGCGAAGGTTCAGGAGATTCTCGATACCCACGAGCCAGCCCCCCTGCCCGAAGACGTCCTCAAGGATATGGAGGAGGTCGTCGCTTCCTACGGCGCCTAGAGCGGGCGTCGGGCAACTGGACGAAACCGTCATCCGCCCGCTCGATATGACAGAGCAGAGCGGAGGCCAGACTCGGTCTGGCCTCCGCTCTGCTGCTCTCCGCCGTCGCCAGCCGGGCTGGTCAGTCCATGATTAGATCCTCGATGAAAGCCTCCCCTCGCGCCATCACGTCCTCGTAATCCGCAGGTCCCTCCAGATCCCGAATCAGACGACGGGTGTAATCCCTCAATACCTCCTCGGCTCTCGGGCGCCCCCGATCCCGCCAGCCCTCGAGTGTCAGATGGGGCAGAACGTCGCTCTGCTGGTAGGCATCTCGGAAGCGCTCGAAGGTGCGATCCGATTCGAGATACGTCCCCCCCGGGCCGATCTCCGCGATCTCCCCGAACCCGACCGAGGTCGCATCGAACTCGAACCCGGCAGCGAGCTGACGCGCCTCCCGGATCACGTCGTTCGCGTAGACGACCAGCGCCGGGGAGAAGGCCTTGGCCCCCAGTATGTCCCCCACGAAGGGGACCAGCTCCATCGTGCTGACACAGGCTAGAAGATGGTTCATCCATTGATGACCGGCCGCAACCAGGTCGGGGCCCCACCCGACGCCGCTGCCGGAGGTGCCACAGTGAGGCAGCCCGTAGTGTTTCATCATCTCGGCGCAGGCCAGGCCGAGCAGGTATCCTTGCGGCTGGTAGAACGTGCCCATCCCCCGCATATCGAATGACGCCGGTAGGCTTCCCAGGATCACCGGCGCTCCCTCTTTGATGATCTGGCTCAGCGTCAGCCCAACCAGCAGCTCGGCGTTGAGAAGGGCCAACGTTCCGGCCGACGTAATGGGCGTGGTTGCGCCGATCATACCGTAGTTGGAGTAAATCAGGGGCAGGTCACGCTCAATGGCGATGACCATCTTCTGCACGGTCCCGGCGTTCACAACCAGAGGCGTTATCGGATTGAAGTAGGGGATCGCAAAAGGACGGGAGGCCACGTCGCCGCGCAGGTGCTCCAACAGACGGATACAATCTTCGAACAGCTCCTCATCGCTGACGAGAATGACCAGCGGTTTCGTCGTATTCGCCGTCATCTCGAGCACGGCATAGAGGTCCGCGACGTCCGGGGGGAGGTCCTGGATGATGCCCACCGTGGAGACGACGTCAAAGCTGGGGAGCGCGTTTCCCAGCCGGACCGTCGAGCGGAAATGGTGTCGGCCGAAGGGCACCGTGTCATCCGTCTCCGGGTCCTGATACTCGAGCGCGGTCACTCCGACGCCGAAATGGGCCTCACCGGACCCAAGAGAGAAACTGAACGCGCCCCGCTGGTCGTAGATGTCCACCACCGAGGGAGCCGTCTCCAGGGCCCGCTCGATCAACTCCGGTGGGATCCGAGCGCGATCCCCCTCCCACGTCACACCCGGCGCATCTTCCAGAACCTGTCGGCCCTGCTTAGAGTCGACCCGCACGCCGACGGACGAGAGAATACGGAGGGATGCCTCGTGGACCCGTGCAATGTGATCTTGATCGAGAAAGGTAAGTCTGGGTCGAATGGGCGTCGATGACGTCGATGATGTCATTGGAAGGCTCCTTGGTCTCGCTGCGATGAACAAGCGAAGTAAGCAGGTGTTACGATGGCCTTGCCGATTCCCGGGCCAGCTGGAGGGCCTCCTCCTCCGTCTCGACCTCGCCGGCGGCCACAGCCTCTCGCAAAAGGGCCAGCAAGCGGCCGACCTCCGGGCCCGGTTCCAGATCCAGCGCCTGCATCAAATCGTGACCATCCACCGGCAGCTCCGGCGTCACCGTCGTCTGCCGTCGCTCGAAGAAATGGTGTAACAAAAGCTCCGCCACCTCCAGAAGGCTGCACCAGCGTGCCGCCTCCAGATCAGATCCCCACGCCGCCAGGCGATCGGCCAGGCCAAGGAGCAGCGTGTCCACCCCGGCATCACCGGTATCGCGGAAGTAGCGGTAAATGGTACGTCGCGTGACAGTCTCGCCCCGAGCCAGCCGGGCAGGGCGAGAGTGAGCCTCCACAATCGCGCGCACATGCGTGGCTTCGCCCCTGCTGAAGCGGAGCGCTCGCATGCGCGCATCCGCCAGTCGTCCCCCGGTCGACGCGTGACCGTAGAAGTGAACCTGCCCCTCGTCTCCCACGGAGCGAGTCCGCGATTTCCCGATGTCGTGGAACAGGGCCGCCAGCTTGAGGAGCAACCAGCGGTCCCGATCAGCGGACATAGTGACGGACAGATGGGACTGCAACGCACCGGCGAACCGGCCGAGCCGGCGCGCCAGGCCTTCCCAGGCGGATGGCGGAACGTCGGCTGATGGGTGAGGGCCTGCCAGCGAGGGCTTGCCCACGACGGTGGCGATAACGTGCTCCAGCGTGTCCAGACTGACCATCGTGTGCCGCCACACGTCAGGACGAGAGGGTGCCCGGGTCAGGCCTTTCAACGCATTCACTTCCGGCAAGAGGTGGATCAGCAACGACAGCTCGTCGAGGCGCCGGACGAAATCGGCAGCCCCGGACACCGCCAGCCCCCGGGTGAGCTCGTCCCGCAACCGCTCCGCCGCCGATCCGACCAGGAGTGGCGCATCCCGTTCGATCCAGGATTCCGTCTGAGGCTCCGCCGTGAATCCGAGCTCGGATTCGAGCCGGACGGCACGGAGAACACGCACCGGGTCGTCACGGAAGGCGTCCTCGCTGGTAGCTCGGATCCGCCCGGCCTCCAGGTCCACTCGGCCGCCCAGGGGGTCGAGCAGCATCCCGGCCTCGCCCACGGCCATCGCATTGACGGTGAAGTCACGCTCGACCAGGTCGGCATCGAGAGAACCACCGCGCAGGAGCGCAAAATCGAGCGCTACCGATGCACCGGCCTCGGCGTTGAGTACAACCCGCGCCGTCCCCCGCTCCTCATCCAGGGGGAAGAAAGCGCCACCCAGGGCATCCCCGACAGCTCGCGCCAGCGCCATGGCGTCCCTATCGACCGCAAAATCCCAATCGTGGACCGTCCGGCCCAGTAGGAGATCGCGCACCGCCCCGCCCACGAGCCAGTACGTCACGTCCAGCCTTTCCGCTTCCCTGCGGACGACCCGCCACGGCCATTCAGGGAGTCGAATCGTCCTCAAGGAGACCCTCTGCGCTGGGGCCAGCCCCCAGTCTGCTCCCCTTCGGACCCGCTCTCTACCGACGGTTGACACCCATTATCGACGTGCCACCTCATCCTGATTGCCCCTCCCTCCAGCTGACCCGACCCGGCCCCACCTATCCTCCCCGCTGGAGCAATGATAGTAAAGAACCCTGGTGTGTCAAGCCCTTAGCACTCGGCACTCACTTGCGCGGTTGACAGAGTAGTCAACATACGGTATAGTTACGGTGAAGTTGTAAGACATCTTACCATTAAAGACGATGCACGAACTCAAAACCGATCGACGTCCTCTGCACATCCAGGCCCGTCAGCACCTCCTCACACTTATCGAAGAAGGAGTCTATCAGCCCGGACAGCAGCTCCCCTCTGAGTCCGACTTGGCAGCTCAGTTAGGTATCTCTCGCCCCACCCTGCGCGAGGCCCTCTTTAATCTGGAGCAGGAGGGAGTCATCGTGCGGAAGCACGGCGTTGGCACCTTCGTCGCGCCTGCTTACGACCGGCGGGTGGAGGGTGGGCTGGAGCGTCTTGAGAGTATCCTGGCCCTGGCTGATCGTCAAGGCAGGTCGACTCAAATGCTCAGATTGAGCGTGAACCGGGTCCCGGCCGACGAGCGAGTGGCCGAGAGACTTGCCTTGGAGCCGGAGGCCCCCCTCACCTGCGTTCGTCGCACCATCGCCGTCGATGGGAGACCAGCCGTTTACCTGGTCGACTTCGTATCGACAGCGGTTCTGCCACCGGAGTCCCTGGATGAGTCATTCACCGGATCGGTGCTCGATCTTCTGGTGCGGAGAAGCGCCGTCCACGTGCACGAGGCGGTGGCAGAGATCACGGCACTTAACGCCGATGCGTCTCTGGCAGAGCATCTGGAGGTCGATCTGGGGCAGGCGTTACTGGTCCTCCGTGAGACACTGTTCACCGAGGACCTAACCCCGGTCGAGTTTTCGCGCAACTACTTCTTGCCTGGCCTCTTCGACTTCCACGTGCTTCGTCGGTAAGATTCACAGATAAGACATTGATTCTTTACAAGGAGGTAGACTCACATGAAGACCGAAAGTTTCCGTGGCCGTGACTTCATCACCCTGCTCGACTGGAGCAAGGAGGAGATTGAAACGGTTCTAGACGTCGCGCTCGATCTGAAGAAGCGCAACGCAATCGGCGAGTATCACGATCACATCCTGCGCGCCAAGTCGCTGTTTATGATCTTCTACAACTCG
>Ga0207797_1001337_pt1 | contig 17864 bp, 12 predicted proteins | sample PRCRCaboRojoPR_6_FD_187275 | JGI IMG/M metagenome (GOLD analysis project Ga0207797, IMG submission 187275) | Marine sediment microbial community from Cabo Rojo, Puerto Rico - PR CR 10% Liquid 1 (SPAdes) | ecosystem: Environmental > Aquatic > Marine > Coastal > Sediment | place: Cabo Rojo, Puerto...
ATGCCCTGCGATCCGAGGACGAGCTGCGAGAAGAACGTGACGTTGAAGCCGATGAAAATCATCACGGCCGCGATCTTGCCCCACATCTCGTTGTACATCCGGCCCGTGATCTTCGGCCACCAGTAGTGCATGCCGCCGAGGAGCGCCATCACCGAGCCGCCCATCATCACGTAGTGGAAGTGGCCGACCACGTAGTAGGTGTCGTGCAGGTGCACGTCCACGGCCAGGACGCCGACCATGATGCCCGTGAAGCCCCCAATGGTAAACAGGAACAGGAAGCTCAGGGCGTAGAGCATCGGCGTCTGGAGCCAGATGGACCCCTTGTACATCGTGGCCACCCAGTTGAAGACCTTGATGCCGGACGGGATGCCGATCAGGTAGGTAATCAGCGAGAAGATGATCGAGGACACGGCCGACTGCCCGGACACGAACATGTGGTGGCCCCACACGAGGAAGCCGAGCATGGCGATGGCCACAGACGACAGCGCGATGGCCCGGTATCCGAAGATGCGCTGCCGCGAGAAGGTGGCAATCAGCTCGCTCAAGATGCCAAACGCCGGCAGAATCATGATGTAGACCGCCGGGTGGCTGTAGAACCAGAAGAAGTGCTGGAACAGAATCGGGTCGCCACCGAGCGCCGGGTCAAAGATGCCGATCTGCAGCGTCTGCTCCAGAATCAGGAGCACCATCGTGATGCCAATCACCGGCGTCGCCAGCACCTGCACGATGCTCGTGGCGTACAGCCCCCACACAAAGAGGGGCAGCCGGTTCCAGGTCATGCCCGGCGCGCGCATCTTGTGGATCGTCACGATGAAGTTCATTCCCGTAAAGATGGACGCGAAGCCCGAGACAAAGATGGCGGCCGTCATCCAGAGCACACCGCCGCCGGTCGATGAGGAGTAGGGCGTATAGAAGGTCCACCCCGTGTCGACGCCTCCATAGAGCAGCGCCATGACCGTCAAGATGGCGCCGGCCATGTAGACGTACCAACTGGCGAGGTTGAGCCGGGGAAAGGCCACGTCCTTCGCTCCGATCTGGAGCGGCAGCACGAAGTTACCCAGAATGGCCGGGATTGACGGCACCAGGAACAGAAAGACCATCAGGATGCCGTGCATCGTGAACACCTGGTTGTAGGTGTCCTCGTTCATGATCGTCTGTCCCTGCGCAAGCAACTCGGTGCGTACGGCGATGGCGAGCAAGCCCCCCACCAGGAACACGAGCGCAAGCGCCAGGCAGTACATGATGCCAATGCGCTTGTGGTCTTTCGTGGACAGCCACGACCACACGCTCGTTTCGTGATTGAGATAGTTCACCTCTTCGTGCGAAGCCTCGGAATGCTCTGCCGTGGCCGGATGGGTTTCCGTGCTCATAGGTCGTCGATCCGGTGAAAGGTTTGTCGCAGGGGGTAGGCACGTTTGGGTCAGACGCCACGAATGACTCCTGAAGGGTCATTCGCTTGAAGGGTCATTCGCTCACTCCAGCGTCTTGTCACTTTGCTCCTTCATAAAGGCAATGAGGGCAGACAGTTCGCGCTCGGACAGGGACTGGTAGTTGGCCGGCATGACGTTGCTGTAGCCCTCCACGATCGTCGCCCCGGGCTCCAGGATCGCCTCGCGGAGATAGTTTTCGTCCGCAGTTACCGTCGATCCGTCGGCCATGGCGTGATTCTCCGTTCCGTACAGGCCCTGCCAGGTCGGCCCCACCATGCGGGATCCATCGAGGCTGTGGCAGGCGTTGCAGCCCTGCTGGCGGTAGAGCCGCTCGCCCAGCTGCGGAAGCGGCATGTCGTCGGTCGCGCCGCCGCCGCTTTCCACCCAGTCGCTAAACTCCTGCTGCGAGACCACCTTCGTCTTGGTGATCATGTCCGAGTGGTTCGTGCCGCAATACTCGGTGCAGAACAGGTCGTAGGTGCCCTGGTTCGTTGCCTCAAACCAGACGGACGTGTAGCGGTTGGGCAGCACATCTTGCTTCACGCGAAACGCCGGAACGAAGAAGCTGTGGATGACGTCCCGGCTGCTCATTGTAACCTTCACAGGACGTCCTTCCGGAACGTAGAGGGTATCCGACTGGGTGCCGTTCGGATAGGTGAACAGCCAGTTCCACTTCCACGCCTCGGCCTGGATCTCGTAGGCGTTCGGCGGGGCCACGTTCATCTTGATGAACGACTTGAAGCCCCAGTTGAACACGAGCAGGACAAGGATCGTCGGCACCACGATCCACGAGATTTCGAGCAGCTTGCTCTCGTGCACGGGGGTGGGACGGTCATCCGGGCTCTGCCGCCGGTAGCGGTAGGCAAAGTAGATCATCGCGCCGATGACGCCCACAAAGAGGATCGTGCTGACCCACGTGACGAAGAGAAAGAGCCCGTCGACCTCCGACGCAATCGTCGATGCGGACTCAGGGAGCCAAAAAGAGCCGGTGTCACCCATACGTCTGCGTTCGTTTTCCTGGGGGATACAAAAATAGCGGCGTCAGCGTTTTGGCACGAACGCGTCGTGCCACGGGCACAATCCAAAAGGGACGTTCTTCCCCGCTGCTTACGGCGTCCAAATCCTACGCGCTCGGAGGGCACTCCGATCCAACCGTGATAATACGGGCGATCACTGCTGTGCGGGCTGCCCCCCTTGCTGCTGAAGCTGCTCCTGCTGATACGCCTCGTTGGCGATGATATCCATGGCGCGACCGATCGGGATTCGGTACGTCCCTTCTTCTTCATCCACGACCCCGTACTGTTCCAGCTTTTGTGTGGCCTGCAGTTCGGTTTCACGAAGGTCGGCGTTGGAGCCCATGGTCGCGGCGGTGCGTTCGGCCTGGTCGGCCACCTGCCCCGACCACACGAACACGATCGCGGCCGCCACCACGACGACGAGCAGAATCGAGAGGGCAATCGCGGCGATCTGGCCGGCCGCCACGCCTTCGTAGGCCACGCCCATCTCCTTCTCGCGCTCCAGGCGCCGGCTTTCGGGCACGTCGATCACCGTCTCGGCCACGTCCTGCCCGGCCGATCGCACGAGTTCCGCCGCGGGCCCCATGTCCTCCTCTTCCGACGGGAGGGCCGCATGCTGTTCGGCCTCTTCGGCGGTGGCTGCCACGAGGCTCTCCACACGCTCGCCCCGGCTCCAGTCTCCGTCCCGACGGGCGAGAACGCGCCAGAAGAAGGTTTGCCCGTCGGTCGGGAACAGGCCGCCCATCGTCACGGCCGTGGTGCCCTCGAAGGTCTGCTCGTAGAGCACCTCGTCGAAGGAGGCGGTTGCGGCCACCTGAAGGCGATACGCGTCGGCCCCGTCGACCGGGCGCCAATTGAACGTGACCTCGGTGCCGTCAACCACTGCCGCCTGTCGCGGAGCAACGAGCTCCGGTGAGGCCGGTCGGTTGCGGGTGGTCGTAGCTTCGGAATTCGCCATGATGCTTATCTACTTTCGCAGGGACCACAGTGAACGTCTGATGCCGGGCTGAGGTCGGATGCGCTCCGTGAAAAACGACCAAATTGGCCGCGCGCCCAGCGCTCTCGTGTCACGTGTTCTCGAAGTGCAGCGAGTCGGCCAGGTACGGATCGTTTTGCGGAACGAGCGGGTGGCGGGCCAGCCGGTACATCAGGGCCCCCACAAACACGCCGGTCAGTCCCAGCCAGCAGGTGAAGTCCAACCAGTGGAACCCTGCGTTGGTGTCGTGCACTGGGAGCACGACCCAGTGCATGTCGAACCAGTGCATGCCAATCAGCCACACGGCCATGATCGACAGGAGAAACGGGATGCGCTTCGTGAAGCGCGGCAGGAGAATGAAGAACGGAAGCACGAAGTGAAGCAGCAGCAGCATGGCACTGTGCCAGCCCCATCCGCCCATGAGGCGATGCTGGTACCACGCGATTTCCTCCGGAATGCCGCCGTACCAGTACAGCATGTACTGGCTGAACGCGATGTACGCCCAGAAGACCACAAACCCGAACATGTACTTGCCGAGGTCCTGGTAGTGCTCCAGCGTAATCACGTTCGTGAGCATCCCGCCCGAGTGTTGCAGGACCAGCGCGAGAAAGGCGATGGCCGAAACCGCGGCCAGTATGCCGCCCGAGAAGAAGTAAACGCCGAAGATTGTCGAGAACCAGTGCGGGTCCGTCGACATCAGAATGTCGTAGCTGGCGAAGGCCGTCGTCACGGCCAGGACCGGCAGGCCCCACGCGCTCACGGTGCGGAGGCGGGCCGGGATGTCTGGATCGGCCTCGACGTCCTGCTTCACCGAAAGCGTGTACAGCCGGTAGGTGAGGTACGACCACACGGCGAAGTACAGCACGATGCGCGCGCCCCAGAACGGCAGGTTGAGGTAGGCGCGTTTGCCCGCCAGGATCTCATCGTACTCCGGACTGCTCGGATCGTAGAGCGACTCGTGCGTCCAGTGGTACAGGTCGTGCAGGCCAAACAGCAGCGGCAATCCCAGGAGAAACAGCAACGGGAAGGCCCAGACGAGCGCCTCGTTGATGCGTTTGACGACGACGCTCCATGCGGCACGCGTAAGATGCTGAAAGAGAAGGAAGAAGGTCCCGCCGACGGCGGTCGTCAACAGGAAGGCCCAGCCGGCGAGGTACGAGAAGTAGAACTGCGCTGGATCCAGCACCCAGCCGATCACGCTCACGCCCAGCAGCGCAAGGCCAAGAGCCAGCGGAGCGATCCACGCGCGCCGGTCCCCGCTAAATCGGTAGGACGACTCGGCCGCGTCGGAGGTATCCTGCAGCGGATCGACCAGCCAGCCTATGAGGGAGTTGCTTTCTACAGTGTCGGCCATGGGAAGAAAAAGTGCAGTCTTCGATGATCAAAGAGACCTCGGCGGCATGGGCGTCAGTCCAGGGGTTACTCCACGTTGGCGCTGCTGCCCTGCTCGATCTGCCGCAGCGCGCTGTCCGGGAGGTCTTCCTCGCGAGCGTTCTGGCTGCGCTGCAGAGCGCGCACGTACGCCACGATGGCCCAGCGGTCGCGCACCGGGATCTGCTGCGCATAGCCCGGCATGTTGCGGACGCCGTTCGCGACCACGTCGTAAAGGTATCCGTCGGTGACGTTGCGCAGCCGCTCGCTGTGGTAGGTGGGCGCCGGGGTGTAGCCGTACCCCTCGCCCGTGATGCTGCTCGTGCCGGTCATGATGATGCCGTTGCCGTCGCCGGCCTTGCCGTGGCACACGGTGCAGTAGATGTCATAGCGTTCCTGGCCCCGCTCCAACAGCGACCGCGTGACCGGAAACGGAACGCGCTCCACGTACTCGCCCGCCTCATTCCGGCCCGTGTGCAGGGCGGTGTTTTCCTTGAGCAGCCCGCGGGCCACGGTGCCCGCGACGGGCTTCCGCATGGCTGCGTTGTCGGCAAACAGCGGATTGGCCTCCTGCTCCTGGTACTTCTGCTGGAAGTCCATATTCAGGTTCGGATGCACCGGGGGATCGCCGGATTCCATGCCTCGGCATCCCGCAAGCAGAAGGGCCGTCAGAAGAACGCCGGTGGTGAGGAGTATACGCATCGATTCAACAAGGTCTCGGAAGAAGCAAAGAGAGGCCGACAGGCTGCGCGCCTTCACACTTCGGCGGTGCCGTCGTCCTGCACGAGCTCGACGTGCAGGGCGCCGATGTCGCGCAGCATGTATGCGGTGTCGTCGGCATCGAACTGGGGGTCGCTCGCGGCAATGTGCAGGAAGAAGCCGTCGTCGGTCGCGCGCTCGAACCGGTCGGAGTAAAAGAGCGGGTTGTACGGACGCGGCAGGCCGTTGAGCGCAAGCATCCCGCCCACGGCGCCGAACGCCGCGAACAGGACCGTCAGCTCAAACAGGATCGGCACCGAGGGCTCGACGGCGAAGAAGGGCTTGCCGCTGATGTTGAGCGGATAGTCGACCGCGGCCGTCCACCACTGCAGGAGGTAGGCCACGGCGAAGCCCGTAAGGCCACCGGCGAACGTGAAGTATCCCACCTTCGAGTTGCCGAGGCCCATCGCCCGGTCCATTCCGTGAATCGGGAAGGGGCTGTGCGTGTCGAAGTGGGTATACCCGTTCTCGCGCACGGCCTCGGCGGCGTGCATGAGGGCGCCGGGGTCCGAGAACTCTGCGAGCAGGCCGTAGACCTGGTCGTCGTTGCTCTCGTAAATCCCCATCGAGGCCTTTACTTCGCGGGTCAGTTCCTTAAGCATGAGCAGGTCGCGCTGTGCGCGTTGTGCTGGATGACGAATCGGACGGTCTCGTACGAGGGCCGAGACCCGGCCCGGCGGCAGCTAGGCGCCGCCCCGCACCTCGCCCGAGTCCCTCCGTCGGGAGTCGTCGGACGGATCGATCTCCGCCTCGGCCTGAATGTACGGCACGTCCGTCTGGCCCGGCGTCGGGTGGCCGTCGCCTTCGTAGGCGTGCGGGTCGGCCTGCGGCATCACGCCCTTCACCTCTGCGATGGCCACCATGGGCACGAACCGGAGGAACAGGAGGAAGAGCGTAAAGAACAGACCGAACGACCCGACGAACGTGCCGATGTCGATCCACGTCGGCGTGAAGTAGCCCCACGAACTCGGCAGGAAGTCGCGGTGCAGCGACGTGATCGTAATCACGAACCGCTCGAACCACATGCCGATGTTCACGACGATCGACAGGGCAAACATCACCGGAATCGAGCGGCGAAGCTTCTTCGACCAGAAAAGCTGGGGCGAAATCAGGTTGCAACTCATCATGATCCAGTACGCCCACGCATAGGGCCCGAAGGCCCGGTTCAGGAAGGCGTACTGCTCGTACTCTACGCCTGAGTACCACGCCATGAAGAACTCGGTGATGTAGGCGAACCCGACGATGGTGCCCGTCACCAGGATGATGATGTTCATCTTCTCCAGGTGGTCGATCGTGATCAGGTTCTCCAGCCCATAGGCCTTCCGGGCGATGACCAGCAGCGTGACCACCATGGCGAAGCCGGAGAAGATGGCCCCCGCCACGAAGTAGGGCGGAAAGATCGTGGTGTGCCAGCCGGGCAGGATGGACACCGCAAAGTCGAACGAAACGACCGAGTGCACCGACAGGACCAGCGGCGTCGCGAGACCGGCCAGCAGCAAGTAGGCCTTTTCGTAGTTGCGCCAGTGGCGGTTTGCCCCCGTCCACCCGAGCGAGAAGAAGCCCATGATGCGCTTCCGCCAGAAGCCTTTGGCGCGGTCGCGCAGCGTGGCGAGATCAGGCACAAGGCCCACGTACCAGAACATGAGCGACACGATAAAGTAGCTCGACACCGCAAAGACATCCCACAGAAGCGGGCTCTTAAACTGCGGCCACATTTCCATCTGGTTCGGGATGGGCAGCATCCAGTACACGGCCCACACCCGGCCCACATGGAACGTCGGGAAGATGAGCGCACAGATCACGGCGAAGAGCGTCATCGCCTCCGCCGAGCGGTTGATCGAGGTGCGCCACTGCTGGCGGAACAGGAAGAGAATGGCCGAGATGAGCGTCCCGGCGTGACCGATGCCCACCCAGAACACGAAGTTGACGATCGGCCAGCCCCATCCCACCGGCTGGTTGTTGCCCCACACGCCGACGCCGTTCCACACCTGGTAGGCAAGCATCACGACGAGCAGCCCCGCCATCGACGCGGCGATCGTGAACAGCACGTACCACGTCAGGGGCGTTTTCTTCTCCGTGTGCCGCGCCACCATTTCGGTCACGTCGTGGAACGACAGGTTCCCCTTCACGAGGCGCTCGCGCTCGTGGACCCCGTCGCCTGCGTGGGCGGAGGATGGTTCGCTTGAGGTATTCTCCACGGGATTTCAGCTTGATTCTACAGATAAAGGGCGCAGGATCCTCGCGGCGTCTCAGGCCGGAGCGGCCTCCGCGTCGGTCGACTCTTCGTACTCCTGGATGCGCGGGTTCGTGTTGCGGACGCGCCCGAGGTACGACAAACGCGGCTTCACGTTGAGATACGACAGCAGCTCGTACCGGCGCGGGTTGCGCTTCTGGCGCACCACATCGCTGTCCGGATTGTTGAGGTCGCCGAAGGTGATCGCGTCCGTCGGGCAGGCCTGCTGGCACGCGGTCTCAATCTCGTTCGGACGCAGGTCGCGGTCCTCGTTGTCGGCCTGGCGCTGGCTTTCGCGCACGCGGTGAATGCACCACGAGCACTTCTCCATGACGCCGCGCGAGCGCACCGACACCTTCGGATTCTGCGCCATCTGCACCTCGGCCGGCAGCGTCTTCGTCCAGTTGTAGAAGTTGAAGCGCCGCACCTTGTACGGACAGTTGTTGGAGCAGTACCGCGTGCCGATGCAGCGGTTGTAAATCATCTGGTTGGTGCCGTCGGGCGAGTGCACGGTCGCCGCCACGGGGCACACCGACTCGCACGGCGCGTTCTCGCAGTGCTGGCACATCACCGGCTGCGTCATCATCTCGGGATCGTCCTCGTTCCCTTCGGTGCTGACGTAGTACCGGTCGTTCCGAATCCAGTACATGTGGCGGCCCGCCGAGACCTCCTCTTTCCCTACGACTTGCACGTTGTTCTCGCTCGTGCAGGCAACGACGCAGGCGTTGCACCCGGTGCAGGTGTTGAGGTCGATGACCATCCCCCACTGGTTCTCAAAATAGGGGTTGTCTTTGGAGGCCTGCTGCTCGCGGGGATGGTTGTCCTCCCACAGGGTGGGGTACTCCTGGAATCCCCCGCCCTTGCCGTCGTCATGGTCTTCCATGGATTCCTGCACGTCGTCGAGCACCGGCGGGCCCTCCTGGCTCCCTTCCTCGTCGGGTGCCTGGCCGTCGCCGCCGTGGCCGGCCTGGGGCACGTCGCCTTCCGCGTCATGGCCCTCGCCGCCGTCGTGGTCGAGCTTCGGAACGTACGACTCGTCATCTTCGACGAAGTCGGGGTTCTCCCTGAACTCGTCGAGCGTGGCCCAGCGCACGATCGGGCGCCCTTGCATCGAGCCTTCCTCCTGGGTGGATGCGATGAGGTAGCCGGAGCCGGTTTTGGTGACGCTCGCCCCGGTCGCTCGCTGCGCCCCCAGCGGCCGCAGCGGTGCCACGTTGGTCCCGACGCTCTCGCTTCCGTCCCCGGAGCCATCGTTGACGCCTCCGGCAATCGGGCCGTCGCCGTAGATGTCGGTGTAGTCGTCGGTGTCCCAGAAGGGGGTGCTGCGCGTGCCGCGCGTGGTGGCGATAGAGCGGCCGTAGCCCATCATCACCGTGATCGACCCGTCGGGGTGGCCGGGCTGAACCCACACGGGGAGGTTGACCGTCTGCCCGTTCACCGTGAGGTCGATGCGATCGACGTAGAAGTTGCCGCTGTCGTACCGGCGCTCCACCCCGAGCTCGTCGGCCGTCGTCCGGCTCATGATGGCAACGTTGTCCCACACAATCTTGGTGATCGGGTCGGGCAGCTCCTGCATCCAGGCGTTGTTGGAGAAGCGCCCGTCGAGCAGCGTCGGGTCGAGGCGCACCACCACCTCGAGCCCGTCGTCGTCCGGCGCCGCCACAGGCGGCACCGACTGGACGGAGGCCGTGGTCGTCGGATACTGCGTGTCGGCCAGGTAGCCGTCGTGCAGGGCGCGGCGCCACGTGTCCTCGAAGTCGTCCGCAATCTGCTCGCGCCACTGCTGGCGGACCAGGTCGTACCCCGCCGCGTCCATGCCCGTCGCGAGGGCGTTCAGCACTTCAATCTCGGAGTGCGCATCGTCGTAGAGCGGCGCAATGAGCGGCTGGATGACGGAGAGCGTGCCGTCGTAGGCCCGACCGTCGCCCCAGGCTTCCAGGTAATGGGCGCGCGGCACGTGCCAGCGGCAGGCCTGGGCCGTTTCGTCGCGCAGCAGTCCCACGTGCACCGTCTCGGACACCTGGCGCAGCGCCTGCTGCATGTTGAGCTCGGCCGGTGCGTCGTACACCGGATTGACGCCGACGCAGAAGAGCGCGTCGATCTGTCCCGCGTCGATGGCGTCGACGAGGTCGCGCAGCTGCTCGTCCTGCGAGGGCGTGCTCGTATCGCCGGTGTCGTACAGCGTAACGGCCGAACCGATGCTTCCGATCTGATCGTTGATGGCCATGGCCAGAGCGTGCACCTCCGGCGGCTGGCCGTCGCCCGCCACCACGATGCCCTGTGCCCCGGCCTCGCGGAGGTCGTTCGCGATCTCGCGGGCATAGAGCTGCTCTTTCTCGCTCCACTGCGGCGACGGGGCGCCTCCGACGCCCAACTCGCTGGCAATGGCGGCGGCAAAGGCCGGGATCCGGCCCGCCTTCATGCGCATGCGATGATCCGAAATGCCACCGGTCTCCGTGTATCGGCTCTCGATGGTGTAGAGCCGGCTCATGTCGTCCTCGGCTTCCTCCAGGCGACGGCCTTCGGCAAAGGCCTTCGTATTGTGGTAGAAGTCGCGGTGGGCACCCGACAGAAAGTCGGCGTCGAGGCTCAGGATGACCTCCGCCTCACCGAGGTTGTACTGCGGCCGCAGCGGTCGGCCAAAGGCCTGTTCCATGCCCTGCCGCTGTGCATCGTCGCCGGACGACGCGTACGGGATCCAGCGCAGATTCGGGAAGCGGCCCGCGATGCGGTCGCGCATGGCCTGCACCGTCGGCGAGGACGTCTCCTCGATCAGGACGGCGATTTCCTTCTCGGCGGCGTTGTCGGCCAGCTGCCGGCAGAACGAAATGAAATCGCTCCACGACGCTTCGCCGCCGTCGCGGCGCACGGTGGCCGATCGGTCGGGGTCGTACAGGTTCAAGATCGACGCCTGTTCATACGGGCTCGTGCCGCTCTGGGCGATGGGATGATCGGGATTGCCTTCGACCTTGGTGGGCCGCCCTTCGTGGCTCTCCACCAGGATGGGCCGAACCGTGCCCCGGAAAGGCATCGCCGTCGCGTAGTTCTGCGGAATGCCGGGAATCACGTCTTCCGGCTTCCGCGCGTACGGAAGAATCTTCTCGGCCGGGCGCCGGCAGCCGGTCAGGCCGGCCATGGCCATGGCCGCGCCCATCAGCTGCAGGAACTGCCGACGCGAAGCGCCGCTGGGCGGCTCGCTGTCGCCCGGCTCGAACTCCATGTGCGACTCCTCCGAGGACGGACGCTCGCGCTGTTCCGCCGTTCTCCAGAACCGGTACTTGGACTCTTCCCGGTCGTCCGTGCTCGGATCGATGACGTCAAGCTCTATCATGCTTCGCTGTGGCGTTGCGGGTTGAGGGTTGTGCGTCGCGGGGCAAACGTTTTCCCCGCGTCATGCAAAACGCGATACCCGAAGCGATTAGTAATGGCAGGCCGAACAGTTGGTGGGCGGCTGAATGCCGTCTTCGCGGATGCGCTCCAGATTCCGCTCGACGAAGTTGGCGGGCTGGGTGTAGCCCATCGTGGTCACCTCGTCGTTCGGACGCAGGTACAGCTCCGGCTGGCGATGGCACTCGATGCACCACCCCATCGACAGCGGCTCCACCTGCGAGACGACCTCCATCTGATCGATACGCCCGTGGCACGTCTCGCAGCCGACGCCCTTGTTCACGTGCGCGGCATGGCTGAAGTGCGCATAGTCCGGCAGATGGTGCACGCGCACCCATTCGATCGGCTCATCATTTGCCCAGCTCTCACGCACCTCCACAAGCTTGGGCGACTGCGTCCGAATCTGGTTGTGGCAGTTCATGCACGTCTGCGTCGGGGGCACGTTGGCGTGCTCCGAGTTCTCGACCCAGTTGTGGCAGTACTGGCAGTCCATGCCCAGCTCGTCCACGTGAAGCCGATGGCTGTACGGAACGGGTTGCTCCGGTTTGTATCCCACTACGGTGAACTCCGGCGAGAAGTAGTACCAGACGAGGACGATCAGCGCCACACCACCCAGCAGGGACCCCACCAGCGAGAGCAGCGGGAGCGAATTGGCCTTCTTTGGAAATATCTGCGACATACGAGCGAGGCGTTCAGCAGTAGGCGTACGGGAGCATTCCGACGGAACGTACTCTAAAACGTAGGCGGTGCCTCCGAAACGGAGGGCGCGCACGGTTGAAGATCACACAAAAAGGGGTCCCAACGGAAGCCCTTCGTGCAGGGGAATGAAAGTATACGATAGCGTGAAATACAACCCAAGGGGAGGGACCGGTTTACGTCAATTCCCACAGGATCTCCGCCAAACTTTAATTTAATGCTGTGAGCGGGCTCTAAAAGGTTGAGGGGGCGGCGGGACGCACCGTGTCGAGCGGGGCCGCGGTGCACCCTCTCCCGAAACCACGCTCTCCCGAAACCTACGTCTCGGGGGTCCACGAGCGCGTCTGGTCGAAGATGTAGGTGGCGAGCTGGTCGATGGCCACGCGGTCCTGCTCCATCGAGTCGCGGTCGCGCACGGTCACCGTCTGGTCGTCGAGCGTGTCGAAGTCGACCGTGATGCAGAACGGTGTGCCCGCCTCGTCCATGCGGCGGTAGCGTTTGCCCATCGACCCGCGCTCGTCGTACTTCACGTTGAAGTGGTCCTGCAGGTCGTCTTCGATGCGGTGGGCAATGTCGGGCAGGCCCTCTTTCTTCACCAGCGGGAAGATCGCGGCCCGAATCGGCGCCACGTCGGGGTGGAACTGCAGAACCGAGCGCGTGTCGCCGCGCACCTCTTCCTCGTAGTAGGCGTCGCACAGGAGCATCAGGATCGTCCGGTCGAGGCCCGCCGAGGTTTCCACCACGTACGGAATGTACCGCTCCTCTTCGAACGGATCGTAGTACGTCATTTTCTTGCCCGAGTACTCCTGATGGCGGCTCAGGTCGTAGTCGGTGCGCGAGTGAATGCCCTCCAGTTCTTTCCAGCCGATGGGGAACTCGTACTGGATGTCGACCGCCGCGTCGGCGTAATGTGAGAGCTGCTCGTGTTCATGGAACCGCAGCTTGGAGGCGTCGATGCCGAGGCTTTCATGCCACGCCATCCGTTCCTCCTTCCAGCGCTCGTAATTCTCGTCCTGCGTGCCCGGCTTCACGAAGTACTGCATCTCCATCTGCTCAAATTCCCGCATCCGGAAGACGAACTGCCGGGCCACAATCTCGTTGCGAAAGGCCTTCCCGATTTGAGCAATTCCAAACGGGACGTGCTGGCGCGCGGGTTCGCGCACGTTGTGAAAGTTGACGAACATCCCCTGCGCGGTTTCAGGGCGGAGAAAGAGGCGGGAGCTTTCTTCCTTGACCGGCCCCATGTGCGTCTCGAACATGAGGTTGAACTGGCGGACGTCCGTCCAGTCGAACGCCCCGGAGTCGGGCGCGCGGATCTCCTCGTCCATGATGATGGCCTGCAGCCGGTCGGTCATCGCCTCCCCGGCGTTGAGCGCGTCCACGAGCCGCTCGTGCACCGCAGCGGCGTGGTCGTCCTCCCCGTCGTCCCGAAGTTGGCGGATGTAGTCCTCGATCAACTCATCGGCCCGGTAGCGGTTGCCGGATTCCTTGTCGTCGATCAGCGGGTCGTTGAACGCTTCGGTATGGCCGGAGGCCTCCCACGTCTTCGGGTGCATGAGGATGGCCGCGTCAACGCCCTCGATATCGTCGTGCTGGTAGACCATCGAGCGCCACCACTTCTCCTTCACGTTGCGCTTCAGCTCCACGCCGAGCGGCCCGTAGTCGTACGTGGCGCTGAGGCCGCCGTATATTTCGGACGACTGGAAGATAAACCCTCGCTGTTTCGACAGCGAGACGATGGTGTCGAGAAGATCGCTCATGGTGACCTCGCCTGTTCACAGATCGGTGAATCCCGTCTGGCGCGCCATTGTGGGCCCGCCAACGCCGAAAAACGTACCAATGGCGGGCGCTGGATGCAACGAGTGGGCTTGAAAAGCCGGTGAGTCGACCCGCCGCCCCGGTCGGCCCACGGTCTATCGCCGAACGCGGAATGTCGCAAACTCGCCAGTGGCGTCGGTTCGCTCGGCGTCCACGGCCTCCACGCGGGCCATGCGCGGGCCATTCTGCAGGGCGGCCTCCAGGTCATCGAGCGCGGCGGGGTCGCCCTCGGCTTCCAGGCGTACCGATCCGTCGGGCTCGTTGCGCACCCATCCGGTGAGGCCAAGATCCCGTGCGCGGAGCTGGGTGAAATTGCGGAAGCCCACGCCCTGCACCCGTCCGGTAATGCGGGCCGAAAGGCGCTCCGTCGTCTCGGTGTCCATGGTAGGAAAAGGTCGTTGGTGATCGGGGGTGATCGGGGGTGATCGTAGCTCGGTATCCTACCGACGCGGCGAGGAGACTTTCCCGAACCGTCGTCCTACATACCGAAGCCGGAAGGAGCGGTCCCTTCCGGCTTTCAGTACGCAGAACGGTTGGCGCGAGCGGTTAGAGCTTGATCTTAATTCCGCCCTGGATGGGGAATGTCCAGCCGCTTTCCAGGCCTTCATCCACCTCGTTTGGCACCGCTTGGGCGAACGCAGCAGTGTCGTCTTCATCGAGGAAATCGTAGTAGGCCTGCGCGCCCACGAACACCCCGATGCTCGTTGTCAGGTCGTAGCCAACTCGCACACCGCCGGTCCCCGAGAAGTACGTTTCGGAGAGCTCCTGTCCCGCGATGGGTCCTCCTTCGAACTCGTCACCGCTGTACGAGACGCCTCCGGCGCCGAGGTTCGCGGTAACGTCCCAGCGGCTTGAAGGGGGCGTAATCCGTCCGACAATGCCCAGCGTATAGCGCCACACGTCGATGTCGGGCGACTCTGTGCTCGACCCGGTTTCATCGGCGTCGAGTCCCGACAGGAGACCCAGGTCGCCATTCAGGCGCACGCCAAGCCGGTTGTGGAACCAGTACGTCAGTCCCAGGCCAAAGCTGGCGCCCGGATCGGCCACGTCGCCGATGTCTCCGGCCGGGAGAGTGACGCCGGCACGGGCATCGATATCGAAGGTATTCGACCCGGCTCCAATCCGCTGAGCCTGCGCAGCGGGCGGCAGAGCAAGAACCCCGAGGAGCACGCCGGTTGCAATCAACGCATAGATTCGCGACGTTAGATTTTGCATGGTTTTGGATGCGTATGCATTCAGAAGGATGCGAACGGCGGGTGGGCCGCAGGAATGGTTGGTGCCAGGTACTGCGGAGCACCCGCTTTCTTGTTGCTCACCTGTAAGGGTCGGTTGAGCCCCGGGATCGTTTCAGTCCGGCGGGGCATCGGCCGTCTCTCTCCTCCCCAGTTGCTACGGAACCTCTGCACCGTCGGCTTCCGAGAGACGACCCCGCGCGGGACGCGACGGATCGTTGTGCTCGCGACCCGCGTCATCGTGGGGGCGACCGGTGGCCGGACGGTCCTGGAACGGCAGCTGAGTGCCGCATCATGGCCTGCATGCGGGCGCGCAGGACCGAGCAGTCCTCAGCGTCTCGCCAAACGGGGCCTCTTCTCCATGCCCCCGTTTCGACTCTGCGCGCCCCGTCTTCTCTACCGGTGGTCTTCGATGCGAATCTGACGGTCGTGGGCCGCCGCCTCATCGGCCCGGTTCGTCGCCACGACGAGAAGCCTGCCGTGCTCCTGTTGGGTGGCCATCACCCGCTCGACCATGTCGACGCCCACCGTGTCGAGGTTTGTGCTCGGCTCGTCGAGCAGCAGCAGCGGCGGCTCGGCCAGCAGGGCCGCGGCGTATTTCACGCGCTGCTTCATGCCTGAGGAGTACGTGCTCACGAGATCGTCGCCGCGTCCGGCCAGTCCAACCCGGTCGAGCACTGCATCAATGCGGGTGCCGGCCTGTGGAAGCACGCGGGTCCGCCCCAGGAATTCCAGGTTTTCGCGCGCCGTCAGGTCGTCATACACATTCAAATACGGAGCAACCAGGCCCACGTGCAGCGGGTGCGCCTCTTTGGGGATTGCCTCGCCCTCCACCGAGAGCGTGACCGATCCCGCTTTGGGCGCGAGGACCCCGGCCAGGATGCGGAGCAGGGTCGACTTGCCGGAGCCGTTGGCGCCGGTCACGGCCAGCGACGCACCGCCTTCCAACTCGAACGACATCCGCCGGAAGAGCAGCAACCGCCCGAAGCGCTGACCGACGTTGTCAACCTGAAGGGTGGGCATGAGGCGGGATGCGTGAGAGGCGGGATGCGTGATTCGTGATGCGTGATTCGTGATGCGTGATTCGTGATGCTGATCTCCGACTGCGCAATCTCCGACTGCGGAACGTGGAATTCGCCGCCCGAAATCAGAAACTCGAAACCAGAAGCGGATGCCGCGGCACATTGCCCCCGGCGAGTCGTACGGGATCCGGAGCGGCACTCGAACGCAAGACCGGCACCGCCTATGTCGACTTCATCGGCTGGTTCAACGGCCGCCTCTTCCTCCGGGGATGCCTCTTCCGCCGCGGATGCAACGGCTACCAACGGGGCGGCGCCCGGCGCTGGTCCCTCCGTCGACACGGCCCTGTTTGGCAAGGATCCGATGCCACGGATTGTGGACGTGCATCCGCTCATGGACCGCCCGTCCGACGAGCCCGCGGCAGTGCGCCTGTACCAGCGGTCGGAAGACTTCGCGCGCATCGTTGAGCACGAGGAGACGTTCTTCCCCTTCTTCTTTCTGTCCGACATCACCCTGCTCCGCGGCCGGCGCACCACCTTCAAGTTCCAACGCCTGGAGGGCGGCAACTACTACGAGCATCTCGTCGTCTTCCGCACCTGGGGCGACTACTGGGATGCCCTCCGCACCGTCGAGCGACGCACCGACAGCGACCAGCGCCGTCCGGACGAGCTCTATCTTGTGGGCTCGCCCGCCCAGCAGTACATGATGCAGACGGGCCGCACCTGCTTCCTCGACATGACGCTCGACGATCTGCACCGCATGCAGCTCGACATCGAGGTCATGACGGACGGCGGCTTCCCCAGCGCCGAGCGGCCCGAAGACAAGATCATCATCGTCGCCCTCTCCGACAACCACGGGTGGACGGAGCTGCTGCACCTGCGCGACGGCATCGGCGAGAAGCAGATGCTGCAGGAACTCGTGCACGTCATCCGCGAGAAGGACCCGGACGTGATCGAAGGGCACAACGTTTTCGCCTTCGACCTGGACTACATTCTCGACCGCTGCACCCTGCATAACGTCGATTTCGCCATCGGGCGCGATGGATCGACGCCGCGGCAGTACGACTCCAGCATGCGCTTTGCGGAGCGGACGGTCGACTATCCCGCCATCGACATCGCGGGCCGGCACGTCATCGACACGTACTTCCAGGTGATGGCGTTCGACGTGTTCAAGCGCGACCTGCCCGACTACAGCCTGAAGACGGCCGCCCGCTACTTCGGCTTCGCGCCGGAGGCGCGCACCTACATCGAAGGCGCCGACATCGCCGAAGCCTGGCGCCACGACCGCGAGCGCCTGCTCGACTACGCGCTCGACGACGTCATCGAAACGAAGCGCTTGGCCCGCCACCTCTCTGGCTCAACGTTCTACCTCACGCAGATGCTCCCGATGACGTACGGGTCCTCGGCCCGGCGCGGCCCGGCGTCGAAGATCGAGAGCCTCTTCGTCCGCGAGTACCTGCGGCGGCGCCACTCGCTTCCCCGCAGCCAGTGGGGCAGCCAGTCGATGGGCGGCTACACCGACATCTTCGTGACGGGCGTCCTCAGCCCCATCGTCTACGCCGACGTGGAAAGCCTGTACCCGTCGATCATGCTGAACTACAACATCCAGCCCGCAGGCGACACGCTGAAGCTCTTCCCCCAGCTTCTGGACCGCCTGACGGACCTGCGCCTCGAAACGAAGCAGGACATGAAGGACGCCGCCGACGAGGAGATGAAGAGCGAGCTCGATGCACGGCAGAGCTCGTACAAGGTCCTCATCAACAGCTTTTACGGGCTCCTCGGCTTTGGCCTGTCCGCCTTTAACGACTTCGAGGAGGCCGACCGCGTCGCGCGCACCGGCCAGCAGATCCTGCGGCAGCTCATCGACGAGATTCGCCAGCGCGGAGGGCGCGTGATCGAGGTGGACACCGACGGGGTACTCTTCGTC
>Ga0207797_1001338_pt1 | contig 17861 bp, 11 predicted proteins | sample PRCRCaboRojoPR_6_FD_187275 | JGI IMG/M metagenome (GOLD analysis project Ga0207797, IMG submission 187275) | Marine sediment microbial community from Cabo Rojo, Puerto Rico - PR CR 10% Liquid 1 (SPAdes) | ecosystem: Environmental > Aquatic > Marine > Coastal > Sediment | place: Cabo Rojo, Puerto...
CCCATACGGGGCGGACGAGGGGGCGGCTCGCACGCGACCGCGCGCAGTTACTATGTCGGTCGGTCCCATCCGGTCGGGCGCCTGCTCCGTCCTCCCCGGTCGGCTGCCCAGGCTGACCTACCCGGTCGCGTACCCCGTCCGTCCCACCCGGTCGGCTGCCCAGGCTGACCTACCCAGTTGGGCCCCTTGGACGTGCATATGACCGGGCAACCCGCTGGGCGTATGCGACACTGGTGTGAGCCTGTTCCCCGCAGGGTCCGCCGGTCGGGAAACAGCTATGGGGGCCGCGGCCCCCGACGTAGACGATGGGTATCGACACAGCCCCGGTTCCGTACCTCGACCGACTCCCGGCGGACGGGCCGGACCTGATACACGAACAGAGTCTCACCATCCTTCGCGACTCGGGCATCAAGTTCGGCCACCCCGACGCGAGGCGGATCCTCGCCGATGCGGGCTGCGACGTAACCGAGGAGAGCGACGTCGTCACCTTCCCGCCCGATCTGGTCGAGAAGGCAGTCGAGTCTGCGCCCGCGACCTTCACGGTCCGCGGTCGCGGCGGCCAGGCCGACCAGACCCTGGGGGACGGAAATCGCGTCATCTCCACGGCCGCCGGGCCGCCGAACGTCCTCACCCACGACGGGGGTCGTCGGTCCTCGACCATGGAGGACTTCGAGCTGTTCCAGAAACTCGTCCAGATGGAGGAGGTGATCACGACCGGCGGCAACGACGTCTGCGTCCCCAACGAGTACGACGAGAGCATCGCGTACGTCGAGATGCAAAAGCGCGTGCTGGGCATGACCGACAAGCTCCCGGGCGGGAACTGCTACGGCGAGGACCGCGCACGCGTCGCCGCCGAGATGGTAGGCATCGTCCACGACGACCCGGACCTCTCGGAGTATTACCTGATCGCGAACGCAAACTCCGTCTCGCCGCGAACCTGGGACACCAAGATGGCCGGCGGCGTCCTCCAGCACGCCCGGATGGAACAGCCCGTCATCCTCGCCCCGGCGGCGATGGCGGCCGCATCGGGGCCCGCAACCGTCGCCGGGACGATGGCCCTCGCGAACGCCGAGATCCTGGCGGCCATCGTCCTCGCACAGACGGTATCACCGGGAACGCCGATCATCTACGGGCTCCCGACCTCGAACACCGACGTCAGGTACGGAAGCTTCTCGATCGGGAGTCCCGAAGGCGGCCTCTTCGTCACGCTCGCGGGCCAGATGGCTCGCTATTACGACGTCCCCTCCCGCGCCGGGGGCGGCCTCACGGACGCGAAGACCGTGGACGACCAGGCGGGCTCGGAGGGGATGTTCCAGTTACTGGTGAGCTTCTTCAGCGGGATCGATTACGTCTCCCACGGGGCCGGCATCATGGACTCCTACTCGACGGCGTCCCCGGAGAAGTTCGTCCTGGACTGCGATCGGATCCGCGTCCTGGAACGCTTCGAGGACGGCTTCACGATGGACGAGGACGCCTTTGCCCTCGACCTGGTCGACGAGGTCGAACCGGCCGGACACTTCCTCAACAAGCGACACACCCTCGAGCACTCCCGGGAAAACTTCCTCATCCCGGAGTTGGCCTACCGGGATTCCTACGACAGCTGGGAATCCGACGGGGCCAAGACCGCCTTCGAACGGGCGAGCGAGCGCGTCGAGGACCTGGTGGCCGCGTACGAGCGGCCATCGATGGACGCGGACATCGAGCGGGACCTGGAGCGGTACGTCGATGAAAAGCGCGCCGAAATACTGGACTAGGCCAGCGCGTGAACCGATCCGATCCTACTTCGTCTCGGGTGCACTGGTCGTCCCGTGGAGATCCGCGAGCGAAACGGTCTCCGGGAACCCCTGATCCGGCGACCGATCGTCGAACCGATCGACCGTGAAGTGCTCGAGGTCGAAGCGTTCGCTTTCGCCGTCCACCACGAGGTCCGCGGCCAGCTGACCGATAACGGGGGCGTGCTTGAACGCGTGACCGGCGCCCACGAGCGCGTAGAGTCCGTCGTGGTCGACCTCGTCGATGATGAACCCCTGGTCGGGCGTGTTGGCGTACACACCACAGAATTCGCCCATGACCTCGGAATCCGCGAGGGCGGGGGCGAACTCGTCCAGGATTTCGAAGGCTTCGACCTTCCGTTGCATGTCGGGTTGTCGCGAGTACCGGTCCGGGTCGACCGGGTCGTTCCGCGCGTGAGTCCCCATGTAAATCGTCCCGCCGAAGTCGGCCCGGAAGTACCACCAGACCCCGTCGGGCCTGGGACTTCCCCATCCGGTCGTCATGATGGACTTGACCTCCTCGTCGGAGAGCTCCGCCGGCGGCTTGAGGAGGAGGACCTGCTCGCGACCGGGGGTGATGGGAATCTCGACGTCCGCCGTCGCGGCGATCTTGTGGTTCCACGAGCCAGCGGCGAGGACGACGTCCGAACAGGCGACGTACCCGTCGTCTGTCTCCGCGCCCACCACCGATCCGTCCTCGACGTCGATGGACTCGACGGTGACACCCGTCACGACCTCGACGCCGTTATCCTGGGCCGCCTTCAGGAACCCGTTCGCGGCGTCCGTGCCGTCGGAGTAGGCGGCGGCGTCGTCGCTGATCGCGTACTCGAATCCCTCTTTGAACTCGAACAGCGGAAACCGGTCGGGCAATTCCTCGGCCTCGTAGCGGGTGACGGGGTAGTCGAGGGATCGTAGGGTCTCGTAACTCGACATCGGCGATTCGAAGTGACCGCCTGCGGGCCCACCCCATTGCACCAGCGGCTGACTCGGCGCGTCGAGCGGATAGCCGGTCTCGGCCTCGAAGCGTTGGTAGAACTCCCGGCCGGCCCAGGCCATCCGCGAGTAGAGGTCACGGTCGCCGTAGGTGTGTCGCAGTATGGCCGACGAGTCGCCGGTCGCCCCGCTCGCGACGTTCTCCTTGTCGACGAGCGCGATAGAGCGGTCCGACCGCCGAGACAGGAAAAACGCCGTCGCGGTGCCGATGATGCCCCCGCCGACCACGAGCACGTCCGTCTCCGACGGTAGTGTGGGTGGCACTGCCATGCAACCGGTATTTTGCCGCGAGTATTAAACCCTGTTGACGACCGGGGCCGTTGCCCCGTTCGCCGCCGGGGCGGCGGAAACGTCGGCATGCCAACCTATCACATGCGAAGGAATAGAGGTAAGGGACGGTGGCTCGCAGGTCGGAGCATGCCGGCAGAGCAGTCGCTACCACCTCGAACAGGCGTCGTCATCGTCGGAGCCGGGCTCGTGGGCTCCTCGCTGGCGCACGCACTCGCCGTCCGCGACCGAACAGACGTCATCGTCCTTGACCGGGGGGCCTTACCCGAGACGGGTGGGACCTCGACCGCAGCCCCCGCTGGGGTCTTCCAGACAGCCCCGGACCGGACGCGATCGGTGCTGGCCCAGGAGACGCGCGCCCTCGCCATCGAACACGACGCGTACCGGGAGCACGGGAGCCTCGAGATCGCGAGGACCCCCGAGCGACGTGACGAGTTGCGTCGGCGGGTCGACAACGCGACGAGCTGGGGCGTCTCGGGAGCGTCGCTCCTCGACCCGGAGGAGACCGCCGAGCGGGCCCAACTCGTCGATCCCGACGCGATCGAGGGCAGTTACCACGTCTCCACGGACGGCTCGCTACGAACCGGCCGGCTGCTGGCTTCACTCCAGGAGACAGCCCAGGCCGAGGGCGTCACGATTCGGGGTGAGACACCGGTCACCGACGTCGAGATCGAGGCGGGAGCAGTCCGTCGGGTCGTCACCGACGCCGGCTCCATCGAGGCCGATGCCGTCGTGCTGGCGACTGGCGCCTGGACCCCGGCCCTGGCGGACGCGGTCGGGATCGAAGTGCCACTGGCTGCGGGGGTCCACCAGTTCGTCACCACCGGTCCAGTGGCCGCCCCGGAGGTCGCGGCCCTCGGGGACCATCCATGGATCCAGCACCCGGAAGCCGGCGTCCGGGCCGTGAGTTGGGACGACGGTCTCGGGATCGTGAATTACGACCACGAACCCGAGGTCCTCGATCCCGGGGAGGTCGATGCGCACACGGCCGACTCGCGGACCGCACGTCGAGCGAGCGGGTTCGACGGGGCCCGGCAGTCTCTCGAGACCGTGCTACCGGCCCTCCAGGACGCGGCGGTCGAACGCGGCCACGAGGGCCTGATCGGCCTCACAGCGGATGGTAGTCCGGTCCTGGGCGAACATCCCGAGGTCGACGGGTGCTGGATCGCTGCCGGGATCCAGGCGATGCACGCGGGTGGCGCCGCGCGGGTCCTGGCCGATCACATGATCGACGGGGCGAGCGACGTCAACGTCGACGATTGGCTCGCGGCCCGCTTCCAGCCGCATTCCGGCAGTCCCACTTTCCTCCGGGAGCAGAGCGCGGCGACCTACACAAACGCGACCGGCGTACCGGAAGCGGGCGGGATCGAATCCGCCGGCAAGACGGTCCGGGAGAGCACGTTCTCCCGCCATCTGGACGAGCTCGAGGCGGCGTTCTACGACCTGCGGTACGGCGGCTGGAAACGACCTATGCGCTTCGAGTCCAACGCCGACCTCGTCGCTGACTACGAGATTCCCGGGCGGGACGGCAGAAACGACTCCTTCTCCGAGATCACGGCCCTGGAGCATCTCGCCGTCCGGGACCGCGTGGGAATGTGCGACCTGACGAGTTTCACGACCTTCGACATCGAGGGGCCGGGCGCGCTCGAGTTCGCCCAGCGGGTCTTCAGCAACGACGTCGACCTCCCCCTCGGGGGCGTGACCTACACGATGATGCTCGACGGGCGCGGCGGCATCCACGGCGACATGACCGTGGTCAGGCAGGCCGCGGACCGGTTCCACGTCATTTCGAACAGCGGCGGGGCCGGCACCGCACAGCTCGCCCGGCTGGATCGGCTGGCGCCGGCGGACGGGTCGGTCCACGTTTCGAACCGAATCGCCGCACGGTGCGGTGTCAGCGTCACCGGTCCGAACGCACGGGAGATGCTCGAGGGAGTCGTCGACGCCTCGCTTTCGAACCGGGAGTTCCCGTACTTTTCGGCCACCGAGACCTACGTCGGCGACGTACCGGTGCTGGCGGTCCGCGTGTCCTACGTCGGCGAACTCGGCTGGGAATTCCACACCTCGATGGAGTACGGGGCGCGCCTGTGGAAGACGCTCTGGGAGGCCGGCGAGCCGCACGGAGTCGTGCCCTTCGGGGATGGTGCCCTGGTCTCGTTGCGGCTGGAGAAAGGCTACCCGGCCTACGGGGTCGATATCCATCCGGAGGTGACGCCGCTCGAGGCCGACCTGTCCCATACGGTCGACATGGACACCGAGTTCGTCGGCCGCGAGGCCCTCGTCGAGCAGCGCGAGGCCGGGCTCGACCGCATCCGGGCGATGTTCACGCTCGAGGACCCAGATGCGGTCGTGACGCCCGGGTCACCCATTCTCGACGGTGAGGCCACGATCGGCCATCTCACCAGCGCGGAGGAGGGGTTCAGTATCGACGAGTTCGTGCTGGCCGGCTACGTGCCGCCCGAGTATGCCGAGGTCGGAACGACCGTCGATGTCATGTATCACGACGAGCGATACGCGGCAACCGTCGCGGAGTCGCCGCTCTTCGACCCGCAGAACGAGCGACTGCGGGGCTGAGCCGTCTGGCTCCGATCGTAATCACGACAAGACCGATTTCTAGTCGGCCGCACTGGCCAGGGCTGGTCTCGGCCGATCGCGAACTGGACCCCGTAGCTGGTGTCACCCTGCAGGACAACCTCGAGTCCCTCAGTACGACACTCCCCGATCTCCCCTCCTCGATGTCCACGAGGGTCCCCTCAGCACGACGTATCCGTGCGCCGGGCAGTGGCCGGGCGGGGGCGGATCTATGCTCCGAGGCAGTGGCCGGGCGGATCCATGCTCCGTGGCAGTGGCCGGGCGGATCCATGCTCCGTGGCAGTGGCCGGGCGGATCCATGCTCCGTGGCAGTGGCCGGGCGGATCTATGCTCCGAGGCAGTGGCCGGGTGACTCTCTGCTCCGGGGCAGTGGCTCTGTGGCAAGACGAAGCCGAGAAGCAGTCGGATCGTGCGATATGACGGGCCCGCAGTCTCAGCGGGGCTCGGGGTTCTCGTAGAAGGTGACCTCCTGGCCGATCCCCTTCTCCCGGGCCACGTCGTGTGCGAGGTTCCCGAGCATGATGTCACTCACGGCGAACCCCTTGTGCCAGAACAGGATCCGCTCGTCGGGGTCGGTGCGGCCCTCCTTGAGGCCGGCGACGACTTCACCGATCTCGCCGTAGATGTGCTCGTCGCGCAGGCTGCCGTCCTCGATGAGCGGGTACAACTGTCCGATCGTCGAGGACTTGGCCTGGGCCCAGTCGTCCACGATGATCTTGTCCATCTGGAAGGGCAGGTCCCGCTCCATCGAGAGCACCGCGCCATACGGGATGAACAGGGCGCCAGGCTTGATCCATTCTTCCCGCTCGAGGACCTTCGGTTCGGTCAGGCGCGACGCATCGATGATGATGTCCGCGTCCTCGACGGCCTCGCGGGAGGTATCTACCGGTGTGACCTCCTTGCCGAGTTGTTCGCCCATCTCCTCGGCGAAGCGTTCGCGGGACTCGGCCCGCTTGCTGTTCACGCGGATCTCGTCGAAGTCGAACATCGAGTCGAGCATCGGGACGTTGTACCACGCCGTGCCGCGGGATCCGATATGGCCGAGGATCTTCGGATCTTCGGGCGCGAGGTGTTTCGCACCGGCCGCGGTGACGGCTCCCGTCCGCATCCAGGTGATCTGGGTCGCGTCCATGATGGCGAAGGGGACCCCAGAATCCGAGCGGTAGAGAGTCAACATCGCCAGTTCCGAGGGAAGCCCCCGGAGGTAGTTGTAGTAGTAGTCCCCGATGACCTTCACGCCCGCGACGTCGATGGTGCCCACGTATCCCTTGAGCAGGTTGTAGTGGCCCTCGTACTTGGGTTCGAGTTCGAGGTGGTCCTTCGGCGGCATGACGACGTCGTCGTTCCCGTGGGCCTCGAGTCCTTTCTCGATCTCCTCGACGATTCGGTCGTTCGGGATGTCGAGGGAGTCCACCTCCTCCTTGGACAAGAAGAGGAGCTTGATTGGTGCTTCGACTTTCTCGATCGGCTCGTCGATGTCTTCGATGTTCTCTCCGGGCATTCACCAGAAAATTCCGCGGGCCGGGTATAAACATACACCCACCGTGTGACGATACCCCATGACGATAGGTCACTCGCCCCGCAGTTCCCGGTCGACCGGGTGGATGGACAGCGCGTCGACGATCGTATTCGCGGAGACTGCAAGGGTCGCACACGCGAGTATCTCGACGATGTCGGCCTCGTCGTAGCCCAGGGCCCGGAGGGCCTCGAGGTGCGACTCGCCCACCCGTTTCGGGTCCGTCGCCACCTGATGGGCGAATCGAGCGAGCGCCTGCTTTCGGCCGTCGAGCGCTTCGAACTCCCCCGCCGCCACGAGCGCCAGTTCGGCCTCGTCACCGCCAAACCGTTCGACGAACTCGTTTCGGTGATCCCCCACGCAGTACTCACAGTCGTTTGCCATCGAGACCACGACGAAGACGAACTCCTTGAGTTCGCGGTCGACGCGCCCAGACTCGAGGACGCGAGCAGCGTAGTCGAACCGGGCAGCCAGGAAATCGGGATTGTGTGCCAGGGCTTCGTTGAACAGCGCGCTCTCGCCGTGTTCGTCTCGATAGGTCTCGAGGAGTTCGCGGGCCCGACCCTCGGCGTCCGCAGGACGGACGTACTCGAGTAGTGCCATGCCCGGCCTGAAGGCGAAATCGTACTTAGCCATTTGGGTACCCAGGACCGGAGGCGGCTGACGAGGGTCGCCGACGCGGTCACACCGGGCGAGGGCCGCTGGGGCCCGGCCCGATTCCCGGGCCACCTGGTGGCGCGGCGCCGCTGGAGACCCCGGTCCGACCGAACCAGAAATCGCCCGATAGCGGCTGTCTCGTCGCCGCCCCTGAGAACGCTCAGCAACCCAATAGGACGGGGTAACAAATTATCACCGGCCTGCGGGGGCATCGCGGTGAATTTCGGGCGAACTGACCGAAATAGTTATGACAATTGACTTTGGTAGGTCATATCATGGCGAGACCAGACGATTCTCCCATCCCGGAGTCACCGATCAGACGGAAGTACCTGAAATGTCTGGGAGCCGGCGGCGTGATGATGCTGGCAGGGTGTACGGGCGGCGGCGACGGCGGTGACTCCGAGGACGGCGAGCAAACGACCACACAAACCGACGACGGTGGCGACGACACACAAACAGAGACGACGACCGCGGCCGGGGGCCTGGTCGAAGGTGGCCACCTGCGCGTGACGGCGATCAGCCCGCCGGCATCGCTCAACCCCTTCAAAGGGACGAGCCAGGGCGACTGCGTCTTCTTCGAAATGATGTACGACCGGCTGACGTCGTACAACCGGGACTACGAGGTGATCCCGAACCTGGCGACCGACTGGGAGCCCAACGAGAACGCGGACGCGTGGACCTTCGATCTCAACCCCGACGCAACCTTCCCGCAACTGGGCCAGGCGGTTCTGGGGGAGGACGTCGAGGCAACCGTGGAGGTGATGCAATCCGAGGACGTGGTACCCGGTGCGGCGGTCGACCTCGGGCCGGTCGCCTCGGAGAATCCAGTGGTCGTCGAGGACGACCACCGGGTGACGATCAACCTCAGCCGGTCTGACGCCTTCTTCCCCGCACGGCTCGGGGAGACGTGCAGCTACTTCAACATCGCTCCGAAGAACGTAATCGAGAGCCGGTTCGAGGAGATGGACACGACGGACTTCGGCAGCGGTCCGTTTCAGCTCACCTCCTTCGAGGCGGACAACGAGTACGTCTTCGAGGCGAACCCGGATTGGTATCTCTCGGACGCGGAGGGGCGACAGCTCCCCTACGTGGACAAAGTTACCGTTACGATAATCCCGGACACTGTGGCACAGGCGAATGCGCTCACGGGCCAGCGGGTCGACACGATCAACAACCTCGAACAGAGCATCCGGAGCCGGATCGAGAACGCGGGCTCAGCCTCCGTCCACCAGTACGATACGTCCTCGTTCCTCAACATGGTGCTGACGACGAACCTCGAACTGGAGAACGGCGACCGCCCGTTCGCGGACGTGCGCGTTCGGCAGGCGATGAAACACGCACTGGACCGCGAGGAGATCTCCCAGGCGACCGACGGCACGATGACCATCGGCCACCACTCGCCGGTCGCGCCGGTGTACCCGGGCTACGCACCGTTCGACGAAGGCCTCGAGTTCGGAACGACCGCACAGGTCGACGAAGCGGTGGCGCTGCTCGACGAGGCCGGCTACCCCGACGGGCTGGATCTGCCGACCCCGATCTACGAGACGGACTTCCAGGCCCGCCGGGGGACCGCGGTACAGCTGTTCCAGCAGCAGATGAGCAAGGCCGGGATCAGGTTCGACATCAGACACGTGAGCCCAGACACCTGGCTCTCGAAGTACTGGAACCAGGACGGCGTCTGGTACTCGTCGGGCTATGCCGCTCGCATGGAACAGACGACGGTGCCCCGACTCGCGATGCACACGGACGCGAAGTGGAACTCCGGCCGGTGGAGTAACGAGGCGTACGACGCGGCCTACGACACGTTCAGTTCCACGACCGACGACCAGGAGTTCCTCGACGCGTTCCACGAAGCCCAGCGCCTCGCCCACCTGGAGGGTGCATGGATCATCTTCGGCTTCATGGACCAGCAGGCCGCAGCCAACGACTACGTCACCCACTACGAGCCGGGCCCGGCCGTGAACCGCGACTTCAACTACGACGCCGCGCTCTCGCCGGAGGCTCCGGAAGGACCCGACGCCTGAATCGGCGAACCTTCGACTTTTTCCGATCCTGCACTCCCCCATATTACTAGTAAAGTCGCGGAACCCGGGACCAGCTCGCATCGGTTCTTCGTCAGCAGTCGCCAATCGTAGCCGCCGATTTGCTCGTCGGCACCGAGACCCCGACCGTACCTGCCGATCCGTTCGTCGGAAGTGAACTCCAGACAGTACCTGCCGATCCGTTCGTCGGAATAGAAATCCAGACAGTACCCGGCGATCCTGTCGTCGGGATCGAAATCCCGTACGTCCCTCTCCATCCGTTATCTGACTGGTGCCGACAGAGAATCCACGCCCGTTCTGGGACAGGTTTACCTTGTTTTTCTGGACCCGACCTGCAGCCGTCCGCACCCTCGAGTGGCTACTCCTGCGGGACGCCGTTGCCCTGGGGGTCGTCCTCGAAGCGGTCCAGCGAGAAGTACTCCAAGTCGACCATGTCCGTGGCGCCCTCCGTGAGCAGGTCGACCACGATCCGCCCGACCGCCGGGCCGTGCTTGAACCCGTGGCCGGAGAACCCGCACGCGACCACGCAGCCATCCGGGCCGACCTCGTCGATGATGAAGTCGTGGTCCGGCGTCGTCGAGTAGATGCCGCAGTACTCGCCCATGACCCCCGCATCCGCCAGACCCGGGACGAACTCCTCCAGCCCGTCGAGGAGGTCGAGAAGCAAGGCCTGGTCCGGCTTGTCGCTGTACCGGTCGGGGTCGACGGCCTCGCCTGTATGATGGGTCGCGAGCAGGACGCCGTCGCCGAAGTCCGGCCGGATGTACCACCCGCCCCCGGTACCACTCGTCGGGAGGTCCTCGAGAGAGTCCTCGGCGAAGGCGGGCGGCGGATCGAGGAGGAATATCTGCTCGCGCGTCGTGGTAACGGGCACGTCCACGCCCAGCGGCCCGAGCAAGCGCTGGGTCCACGGCCCGGCCGCGACGACGACGGTGTCGGTTGCGATTTGACCCTGATCCGTCGTCACCCCCTCGACGCTGCCCTCCGACTCCTCGATCGACTCGACGGTGACCCCGGTGTGAACCGTGGCGCCGTTTTCCTGTGCCGCGCGGACGAGTCCGCCGGTGACGTCGGTCGCGTCCGAATACGCGGCCGCGTCGTCGCTCACCGCGAACTCGTACTGCTCGGTCCCGAGCATCGGGTACACGTCGGGCAATTCTGCTGCCTCGTACCGGCTCACCGGGATGTCCTCCGCTTCCAGGACCGCCTGGCCGGCCGCGACCCACTCCGCGTTCTCCGCCGTCGCGAAGTTGACCATGGGTGCCGTTGCGTACGCGATCTGTTCGCCGGTACGCTCCTCGAAGGTCCGGAAGAACTCGTGGCTCCACCAGGCCATCCGGGAGTAGATCGCCTCGTCCCCGTAGTGGTGCCGGATGATCGAGGATGAGTCACCGGTCGAGCCACTCGCGACTTGCCCGCGTTCGAGGAGGAGGACGTCAGTGTCGGTCCGCTCCGTCAGGGTGAACGTGACGCTCGCCCCGATGATTCCGGCACCAACAACGACGACGTCTGCCGACTCGGGGAGCTGCCCGATGCTCATGGCGATCGCGTCGCTCCCGGCGGTTGCGCGTTCGCCCGTAGGTGTCTCTGTGCCCGCATAGTGGGTCATTCCCGCTACCCAATATTAATTATATGGGCGTCAGGTGGCATCCCCCTTAGGCTGTCCCCGAGGAGCAAGGGTGGGAACAATTTCGCTCCCTGTTCCTGCTCCTGGGGAATCTTGTGAGTGGCAACTGCCATACTCTCTGCCCGCTCTCGGTGGATGTTGTGGCCGGCCACTGCCATGCTATCAGTCCGCCCCCAGTGGATCTCGTGAGCGGCAACTGCCACGTCCACCGTGTCTCCCGGACGTCATACGGCCGCAGACAGCCTCCACCGTGCACCCCCTGGCGGTTCGTCACTGCAGGCCATGGTATGGTTGCTCAAATGTTATGTACCACCAAGGTTAATGTAGTCGGTCCGATAACCCACTGGAAAAGGAGACTCACCCTTGGTTAACAGCCTCTACCTGGCCAAGCGTATCGTCGTCGCGTTCCTCTCGGTGGTGGCCATCGCGAGCATCGTGTTCGGGATGACCACGGCTATCCCGGGCTCGGCCGCGGTCATCGTGCTCGGAACGCAACGCACGCCAGAGGCCGTCGCGCAACTGGAGGAACAGATGGGGTTGAACGAACCACTCCACGAACGCTACCTTGACTTCGTCCTCGACACGTTCACGCTCAACTGGGGCGAGAGTTTGATCTCCGGCCAGGCAGTTGCCGAACTCGTGGTCCCGGCGTTCCAGAAGACCCTGGAACTGGCACTCATCGCGATGCTCATCTCCATCTTGATAGCGATTCCGCTGGGGGTGCTCACGGGTGCCAAGCGGGACTCGCTTTTCGATTCAGCGATCCTCAACACCTCCTACATCGCGATCAGCGTTCCCTCTTTCGTGAGCGCGACGCTGATGTTGCTCTTCTTCACCACCCCTCCCTTCGACTTCTTCCCGAATGGCGGCTACCAGCCGCTTGGCGAGGGCGTGCTCGGATGGCTGCATCACCTCCTGCTGCCGGCAATATCCATCAATTTCGTGATATTCGCCTACGTCCTGCGCCAGACTCGCTCTTCAATGATCGAGACCCTGGAATCCGATTACATCCGAACGGCGCGTCTCAAGGGGGTGGCCGAATCGAAGGTGCTGGCCAAACACGCGCTCAGGAACGGCCTGTTACCCACTATCACGGTCCTCGCGATCAACTTCGGCTGGATGATGGGGTCGGTAGTCATCATCGAAGAGATCTTCTCCTATCCCGGCATCGGCCGGTTGATCGTCCGGGCGATCAGCTCGAGGGACCTGCCGGTCCTGCAGGCCGCCATCCTGGTACCGACCATGACCTTCGTCGGGGCGAACCTCGTCGCGGACTTCCTGTACTCCGTCCTCGATCCGCGGATCGAAATGGGTGAGAAGTGATGGCGGCAGACGTCGCTTCGTCGGATGGACGTTTCGCCGTGCCGCCTATCGCGGTCAAACTGCTCTCGAACCCGAAAGTGGCGGTGGCGCTCTCGGTCCTGACCCCGATCGTCATCGCCGTGGTGCTGGGCGAGCGTATCGTCCCACACGACCCCCTGGAGACCCACGTGGCCTCGCGGTTCGCGGACCCCGGCGGCGAGTTCCTGCTCGGTACGGACAACCTCGGCAGGGACCTGCTCTCCCGGACCGTCATCGGCGGCCAGAAGTCCCTGCTCCTCGGCTTCGCGGCGACCGGCGTCTCGCTGTCACTCGGGGTTCCGATCGGTCTCTTCACCGGGTACGTGAAGGGTCGGGCAGACGAGGTCCTGATGCGGCTGATGGACGTCATGATGAGCATCCCGGTCCTCCTGCTGGGCATCCTCCTCGTGGTGTCCCTCGGGACGAGTCTGGTGAACGTCGTCCTGGCAGTCGGCGTGGTCTTCACCCCGCGCATCGCTCGGGTCACCCGGTCGGCCACCCTGGCGGAAAGCGAGGAACCGTACGTCCTCTCCGCGAAAGCCAGGGGCGAATCCACCGCCCACATCCTCTTCCGGGAGATCCTGCCGAACGTCACGGCGCCGATCGTCGTCGAGGGTTCCGTCCGCGTGGGGTACGCGATCCTGATCGGCACGAGTCTGTCGTTCCTCGGTCTCGGCTCCGGGCCGCCACATCCGGACTGGGGCTTCATGATCTCGGAAGCCAGACTCCACATGTACACCTCGCCGTGGTACCTGCTCTGGCCCAGCGTGGCTCTCGTGTCCACCATCATGTCCATGAACCTGCTGGGAGATGGCCTCCGGGACGTCCTCGACCCGCGCACACAGGGGGACCGGTAACTCATGAGCCACCAAGCACTCGACGAGACCACCCGGAATACGGCGAGCTTGCTCCGGGTCGACGGCCTCGACGTGGAGTTCGCGGTGAAAGGCGGGACCCTCCGGGCGCTTCGAGACGTCTCACTGTACCTCGAGAAGGGCGAGACCCTGGGTATCGTGGGCGAGTCCGGCAGCGGGAAGAGCACGCTAGCCCTGGCGATCCTTCGATACCTGGCAGGCAACGCCCGGGTCCCGAACGGCACGATCGAGTTCAAGGGCCAGGACGTCCACGGGCTTTCGAAGAAACAGCTCCGCGGGATTCGCGGCAACGAGATCGCCCACGTGGCCCAAAACGCGTCCCGCGCACTCAATCCCAGCATCCGCATCGGGGCACAGATCCGGGAGGCGATCGAACTTCACCAGGACGTTTCCGGGAAAGGCGAGGCCATGGAGCGGGTCTACGACGTCATCGAGCAGGTCAACATCCCGGACCCGGAGGAGTTCGCCACCCGGTATCCGAGCGAACTTTCGGGCGGCCAGCAGCAACGGGCGCTGATCGCGATGGGGTTGTCCTGCGATCCGGACTGCCTGATCCTGGACGAGCCCACGACCGGCCTCGACGTCACCACCCAGGCGAAGCTGCTCGACCTCATCGAGGAGCTGAAGACGGGTGACGTGGGGATCCTCCTCATCACCCACAACTTGGCCGTCGTCTCCCAGATCGCCGACCGGGTCAACATCCTCTACGCGGGCAAGATGATGGAGCAGGGCCCCGTCGAGGAGGTCTTCGAGGAGCCCGCGAATCCCTACACCCAGGCGCTACTCGCCACCACGCCCGAACGCGGGAAGCAGAAGAACCTCCGGGCCATCCCCGGGCAGATCCCCGGTCTCGACGACATTCCGGATGGCTGCATCTTCGCGGACCGGTGTGCCTTTGCCACGGACGAGTGCAGGAACGGCGACATCGCGATCGAACAGGTCACAGCTACCCACGAGACCCGATGTCTGCACTGGGAGACTGCACGGGCCGATCCGATCGAGACCGGGACGCGGACCGGACAAGAGGGGGAGGCCGGAGACGTCATCCTCGAAGCCGAGAACCTCGTGAAACACTACGATACCGGGACCGCGCTCCAGAACCTCCTCGGGAATCACAATCCGGTCCGGGCGGTCCAGAACGTCGATCTCGCCATCCGCGAGGGCGAAACCGTCGGCCTCGTGGGTGAGAGCGGCTGCGGGAAGAGCACCCTCGGCCGAACGCTGTTGAACCTCTACACGCCGACGGCGGGGACGGTGCGCTACCGGGGAGCGGACGTCACCGACTTCTCGAAGGCCGCCGAGCGGGAGTTCCGGTCCGAGTGCCAGATCATCTTCCAGGACCCCGAGGCCAGCATCAACCCCCGGAAGCGCGTCGAGGACGTCATCGAACGACCGCTCAAGCTCTTCACCGACCTCGACGCCGAGGGCCGCGACGAGCGGGTCTCGGAGCTCCTGGGGCAGGTGAACCTCGGAGACGAGTTGCGGCCGAAATACCCGCACGAACTCTCCGGAGGTCAGCAACAACGGGTGGCCATCGCCCGGGCGTTCGCGACGAACCCCTCGTTGGTGGTACTCGACGAGCCAGTCTCCTCGCTGGACGTGAGCGTGCAAGCGAACGTCCTGAACCTCCTGAACGACCTCCGGGAGCAGTACAACACCGCCTACCTCCTGATCAGCCACGACATGGGCGTGATCGAGGCGATCGCCGACAGGCTCGCGGTGATGTACCTCGGCCAGATCATCGAGCAGGGGACCATCGAGGAGGTGTTCGAGCCGCCGTATCATCCCTACTCGCGCTCGCTCCTGTCCAGTATCCCCTCCCTCGACCCGCATGCCGAGGACACGCGGCTGCGGCTCGAGGGCGACGTGCCCAGCGCACGGACCCCGCCCACGGGCTGTTCCTTCCACACCCGGTGTCCGCAGAAGATCGGCGAGGTCTGCGAGACCGACGAGCCGACCCTCGAAGCGATCGCCGGCTCGAACGGCCACTGTGCCTCCTGTCACCTCTCCGACGAGGAGATGGCCAAACCGATGGAAACGCCCCTGGAGCAGCTTTAGGCCACGCAGAGGCCACGACCGCTTTCGGACCAAGCTCTCACGACCGAGCGGTCGCGACGATCACGAGCGCACTCCCCACCAGACAGCCGAGGAGGGTGCCGAACGCCGTTGCATACGACGCCCATTCGGCGACGATCCCGACGTAGACCGGACCCAGGCTCCCGAGGCCCGAGAACACCGCCTTCAGGAGGCCGAAATCTGCGCCGAGCGAGTCGTCCGGAAGGAGGTCCATGAAGGCGGCTGTAATCGGCGGCAGAAATCCCCAGAAGCCGATCGCGGTCCCGACGATTCCGAGCGCAAGGACCGGTCGAGAATGTCCCAGAAGGAGCGCGAGGAGCCCGATCGCACCGACGAGGAGGGAGACGATGGGCACCGTTTCTCGCCGGAACCGGTCGCTGAGATAACCCGCCACCGGCCCGACTCCCATCCCTACGACGTAGATCAACGCGAAGCCACCCGAGGCCAGGACCGGCGAGACTCCCTTTTCGACCTGCAGGAACGTGGGCAGAAACCCGCTGAAGGCGGTGATCGCGAAGGAGACAAGGACCGAGGCCACGAAGAGCCCCCGGATCCCGCTCGTTCCGGACACGCGGCGGGCCGTGGCCAGCAGGTCAAGACGAACGGGGGCCAGCACGTACGGTTCCCGACTCCAGCGATGGAGGAGCACCAGAACGACGCCCAAGAGGAGGATGGCTGGCACGAAGACGAACTGCCAACGGGTGACCGAGAGGACCACCGCTGCACTTCCCGCGGCGAGCACGCCGCCCAACTGCCCGGCGGTGAGATGGACGCCGAGCACGTGGCCCCGCCGTTCGACGAACAGGTCCGAGAGGAAGACCCGTGAGGGGCTGAAGAACGCGCCGTTCCCGGTCCCCACGGCAGCGACGCCGACGAGAAAGACGGCATAGGTGGGCGTGAGCGTGAGAAGCCCGAAGCCGGCGATCATGATCGCCAGACTCGCCAACAGGATGGTGGTCCGGGAGAGGTCATCCGAGAATCGCCCGCCCGGGTACTGGACGACCGAGTACAGGCCGATCATGAGGGTGAGCGCGAATCCTGCCTGCGAGGGAGTAATGGACAGGGTATCGATGATCGCCGGAAGCAGCGGCGAGATCGCCTGACGACCCAACAGGGAGCCGGTCCAACCGATGGCGAGCACGTTGGATATCCGCCCGGAGTACCCCGTGAAGAGTCGCTCGGGCGACTCGGTGGCCGACATGTCCGTACCCTACCACGCAGTCTCCACTACTTGAGTCTATCCAGGCCGGCGAGCACGTGTCAGTTCGCGAATGCTCCGACCTCGATCACCGTCACGCCGGCCAGTCCAATAGATCGCTCCCGCGTCTCCCAATCGAAACCCGTCTCAGATCGTGGAGATTCCCGGCCCGGAACTATTCCCGAGTTGGGAGCGGGACCAGTCCCGGCTGGGCCAGAACTATTCCCGAGTGTGGACGGGTCCACTCCCGACTGGGGCGAAAGTACTCCCAATGGGCGCGAGAGTATTCCCAACTGGACGCTGGACTGTTCCCGATCATGACACTGATCCCCGACCGAGAGGTGCTCGAGGCGTATCCTGCCCGGAGCTGGACCCGATTTCGGCATCGCCGAAACGCAGCGCTCCGAGTCGCGGGGGCCTCCCCGAGGTGGGTCGGCTGCTCCGGAGAGGGGGAAAAGGGTGCCCCCGCTGCTGCTCGATGGGCGCCCGAGAAGCAGCGGTAGAAAAGCGACATCCATGGAATCAGCGATTGCCAGATCTGCGCTCGTCCCCCGCCCGCCGCCACGCGAAGAGCCGTCAGTTGTCGCACCCATCGACTGCATCGCCATACCGTCGACGCCGCAACCGCATCGGCGGCCGTTCCCGACCTCTGGAGAGAGGTGATTCCCCCACCACGTGGCATGGTGACTGCCGAACGCGTCGGTTCTTGCTGCCCCCGAGTGCATTATATAGTTGTTCGGCCAACTCGGAGTCGAATGTCGACTGACGGGCCCCCCGGTGCCGACGGTCCCGGCGGCCTCGCGACGCTGGCCTGGGGGCGTTGGAACTCCCTCGACCGGGGCTGGCGGGCGACGATCCTCGGTCTGGTCGTGGTGGGGGTCCAC
>Ga0207797_1001339_pt1 | contig 17859 bp, 11 predicted proteins | sample PRCRCaboRojoPR_6_FD_187275 | JGI IMG/M metagenome (GOLD analysis project Ga0207797, IMG submission 187275) | Marine sediment microbial community from Cabo Rojo, Puerto Rico - PR CR 10% Liquid 1 (SPAdes) | ecosystem: Environmental > Aquatic > Marine > Coastal > Sediment | place: Cabo Rojo, Puerto...
GTTTCGTGAAAATTCATGGTAACATTCATTCGTGCATCCGTGGCTAACTTTTTTTAACACTCCCAATTTATCTTTCTACCAAATTTCTACAGAATCGTGGTGTTATTTTATCCCCTGAGGATTTATGAAAGAATGGTCCCAAATTTCAATTACCAGTATTCATTTATAAAATTAAATATAAGATGAAGTCTCGATTGATATTATTTAGTGTTTGGATGGTCCTTGCGGTACAGATTTCATTCGGTCAGCAGCAGGGACGAAGGAGTGCCTTCCCCTTTGTTATTTCCGGGAAAGTTATGGACGGATCCATCGATAAGCCTATGGAATATGCTACAGTTGCGCTGCTCAACGAGTATGACAGCAGCCTTGTGGGCGGCATAGCCTCCGATATTGAAGGTAATTTTAAGGTGGAAGCTGAGGTTACCGGCAGATACATACTCAGAGTAGGCTTTATTGGCTTTGATCGTATATATAAGGACATTACCTTAACTGAAAATAACCGGCAACTGGATGCAGGCACCATTATCCTACAACCCAGGTCAGAAAATCTGGAGGAAGTGACCGTCGTTGCCAACGAACATTCGGTCGAATACCGGATCGATAAAAAAGTAGTGCATGTAGCCGAGCAATATACTGCCATTTCGGGTACTGCGGTGGATATCCTTGAGAATGTGCCATCCATCCAGGTAGATATAGAAGGTAATGTGAGCCTGAGAGGCAACAGCAACTTCACCGTACTCATTGATGACAGGCCTACTGTGCTGGATGCCAACGACGCCCTGCAGCAAATCCCTGCCGGCATGATCCAGGATATTGAGATTATTACCAACCCTTCCGCCAAATATGATCCGGAGGGAACTGGAGGTATCATTAACATAGTTACAAAGAAAAGACGCCTGGAGGGAGTCAGTGGCATTGTCCATCTGGATGCCGGACTGGACGATAAATACGGAGGTGACTTTTTACTGAATTATCGAGCTGAACACTTTAACGTTTTTCTGGGCGGAGATTATAATGACCGCACTTATCCCGGGTTTATCCTGGAAGAGAAACATTCATACGGTCCGGATACAACTTTTTACCTGACATCAGACGGTAACCGACAGCGGGGACGGGAGTCGTTCGGGGCAAGGGCAGGATTTGAATGGTTTCCCGACGATAACAACACCTTAACCGTTAGTGGACGTTACGGAACCCGCGGGGGTAAGGGCTTGTCTACTACAACTTATGAAGAATGGAACAGCTTCAGCAACGGGAGAAGCATTTATTCCAGTGATGAAAGCGGTGAACGGACTGGTGAATTTTTTGCACTGAACACCGAATTTACCCGTAAATTTAGTTCCAGGGACCATAAACTGGATCTTCAGCTCATGTTATATCAGCGCAATGGCGATGAATATTCGGTCAATACCCTCCTGAACGGAGATAATGAAATACGTACCGGCCAGAAGTCGCTTGAGGGAGGACCTGCTTTCGGAATGCGTTACAGGGCAAACTATATGCAGCCCTTTTCAAAGGAATTCAATATTGAAGTAGGTGCCCAGGGCCGACTTGGCGATTCAGAAGAGTGGAATGAAATGTATTATTACAACAATACCAGCAGTAGCTATCTGTTACAGCCGAAATTCAGCCATACTTCATTTTACGCCAACAGCACGCATGCCGGTTACGCACTGATGAAAGGGGAACTGGATAACCTGGGATATCAGTTTGGTTTTCGGGGAGAATATACATACCGTGACATCAAACTGGAGGGAAGTGATGAAAAATTTAATATTGACCGCTGGGATTACTTCCCCACCATGCATTTTTCCTATCAGCTTCCCGATGACCACCAGCTTATGGCCAGTTATAGCCGGCGTATTGATCGTCCGAGGGGATGGTATCTTGAACCCTTCTATACCTGGTCTGATGCCTATAACATCAGGAGAGGTAATCCCGGTCTGCAGCCCGAATACATCAATTCCTACGAACTGGGCTACCAGAAAGAATTTAACAGGAATTCATTCTCTACGGAATTGTATTATCGTTCCACGAGGAACAGGATCGAAAGGGTGCGCAGTTTGTACGATGAAAACATTATGCTGCATAGTTATGATAACATAGGGACCGATTACGCATTGGGTACTGAGCTGATGCTTAACCTCACCCCCGTTAAATGGTGGGAAACCAGCCTGACGGGCAATTTTTATGACTACCGGGTGAAAGGACAGCTAAACGATATGGATTTTGACCGGCATAGCTTTACCTGGTCCATGCGTTGGAGCCATATCTTTAATATCGCTGAAAATACCCGACTCCAGTTGAATCCGTCTTATCACAGTCCGGAAATAGAGGCCCAGGAAAAAGAAGAAGGATTCTTTTATATACATGGAGCCATCCGGCAGTCATTTATGGATAACAATCTGAACCTGACGCTTCAGGTAAGGGATATTTTTGGAACCGGCAAACATGAATCGGTGATCGACGGGGTGAATTTTTATAACTACCGATTATATGAACATAAAGCTCCTATGGTCATGTTGAATTTTACATGGCGCATCAACAATTATAGAAACGGCAACAGAAGTGACCGCGGTGGTGGTGATGGCATGGATATGGATATGGGAGGAGAAGGTATGGAATAGTTGATAGTTGATTTTGGGGTAGGTTTTAGTGTTGAGTAAACATCCGGGTTTTTGTGATCTTCCCGGATGTTTTTTATTACAGGTCTTTATTATGCACAAATTGATAATTTTTTTCCTTGGTGCAAACGGAAGTTATTCCTATTTCCTGAATTTTTGCGTATTGATCGATTGTATGTTGGGCACCAGCAACTGAATGATACCCAGGGCAACAATATAACCCATAGCGGCGACAATAAAAGGTATCACATAACCTTCTACAGGAGCACCCTGCAATAAACTGCCAACTCCAACAGCGGCCAGAGCAGATGCAAATGTGCTGGCTGCCCCGCCCAGTCCAACAACCCTTCCAACGGCCTGCCCGGGAAATATGTCAGATGAAAGCGTGAATACATTGTTGGCCCATCCGGTATGCCCTGCAGCGGCGAGTGCTATAAAGGCAATGGCCACCCAGCCATTATCAACCTGCGTGGCAAACATCACCGGTAAAACCACAATGGCACATGCGAGCAAGGTAACTTTTCGGCTTCGGTTAACACTTATTCCTTTCTTGATCAAACGTGAGGACATACCACCGAAAAAAATACCACCCGCGTAGGCCGTTACATAAATTACCACCAGCGGCAAAGCAATTTCATCGATGTTGATACCGAATTTTTTATTTAAGAAGCTCGCTCCCCAGAAGATGTAAAACCACCATACCGGGTCGGCCAGCAATTTGCCCACCACTACAGCCCAGGTTTCCCTGTGTTTGATCAATTGCAGATGTGATATTTTATTTTCAGCGGATGCAGGCGAAAAATCCTGGTCGGATTGGATGTAGGCCAGTTCTTCATGGTCAACTTTTTTATGGTTCTCCGGCAATTTGTAGTTGATCAGCCACAATACAATCCAGATAAGGCTAAGCAATCCGGTTACAAAAAAACAGGCCTGCCAGCCATATTTGAGAAGTACTACCGGTATGATGAATCCGGCGATGATGATGCCCAACTGGGAACCACCGTTAAAAATACCCGTTGCAAATGCACGTTCTTTTTTGGGAAACCACTCGGCCACCGATTTTACAGCCGAAGGAAAATTTCCTGCCTGTCCGAGCCCCAGAAAAAACCGGGATATTCTTAAATGCACCCACGAGCTGGCGAAGGCATGGGTTATGCTTGAAAGACTCCATACAACAATGCTGATGAGGTAACCCATTTTGGTGCCCAGACGATCTATCAGGAATCCCATGGCCAGGTTCCCGATTCCGTAAGCAAACTGAAATGCCGCTACCACCTTCCCATATTGCTGTTCTGTAAAATCCAGCTCATTCATCAGGGTGTCCTTGAGCAAACCCAGTAAAAAACGATCTGCATAATTGATGGTTGTGGCAAAAAGAAGCAAGGACAATATTACCCAACGATATTTGATCATAAGAAATGAAAATAGGGTTTATTTATAGATTCCGTATTCCTGCAAGGTGTTCCACATGGCAAGCATATTCTCCACCGGTACTTCCGACTGGATGTTATGCACGGTATTGAAAATAAAACCTCCTCCCGGGGCGAGTGAATCAATGTTCCTTTTTACATCTTCCGATACTTCTTCCGGGGTACCGTTCGGCAGAATGCCCTGTGTATCCACTCCACCACCCCAGAAGGTAATGTCGTTGCCAAAGTCTTTTTTCAGACCGGCAGGTTCCATCCCTTTTGCCTTAATATGAACAGGATTTAATATATCCACCCCCATTTCAATAAAATCAGGAATGATGGGCCTTACATTACCACAGGAATGAAAAAATATCTTTACATCGGGAGCTTTTTGCTTTATGAACTCCAATACCCTTTTGATATGGGGCTTAAACATCGAACGGAACTGATCCGGACCAATCAACTGGGATTCCTGGGAACCATAATCATCAGCCTCAACCACCACATCCACCACATCCTTCAATTCTTCCAGCGCCATGTCCCAGAATTCGATTTTCGTATCGGCCAGCTTGCCTATCAGCGCATCTGAGAATTCAGGATACATCATGGTATCCATCAGAGCATTCTCCATGCCCCTTATACGTTGCATCATCTCAAACAAACCCGCATTAATGCCCTTTAGTACCACTACCTTGTCCATATTTCTGTATGATAATGCCTGCTCTTTCAGTCCTTTAAGCCTTCGGGGATCTTTTACATCGGGCCAGTTATGCTTATGTACGATCTCTTCCAGAGGTTCAGAATTCTCCATCGGGCTTTTCACGATGGTAAAGTAAAGCCCGTTTTCTTTGGGAAAATGATGGGTCATGCCCCATTCATCATCATAAATCCAATGGTCGCCCCCATCTTTGAGCTGTTCATAAACATTCCAGTTATGGCTTGTTAGGGGGAATAAGCCTCTGAAATCAGCCTTGAAGCGGTCTAATACTTCCTCTGAGGGCAGGGCCAGCTGCTGAATAACATCGGAATAAGATACTGTATTTTCTTCAATTCCCAGATTATGGATAAGATTGAGGTAGGCATTGTAGGCAATGCCTGTGAGATGTGTGCTTCCCAGATCATAGGGAATTTTGTCCGGCTCCCTGTGATTGACGGCGGCAAAAAAGCGTTCCCTGGAGTTCATAAGTTTCACTTCGTTCGTTTATAAATAATGGTTAAGAAAATCCGTATTGCTTCATCCAGCTTGCTACTTCCCTATTCAGGTATTTTTCCCTTACCGAACGGTATAACATGGATGATGCTGCATTATCATTTATAAAATCATTGGTTTTTGGGTCCCATTCCAGCTTCCTTCCCAGTTTTGCAGCAATCATCCCCATGTTGGTCAGTCGGTAGACATTATGGCCTACTTCCAGGGGCTCCATTGAGGGTCGGTTTTCCATGATTGAATTGATAAAATCTTCCTTGTCGGAAGGCACATCGCGATATTGTTCATCCACTTTTTCTTCCAGCAGGGAATCATTGCTTGCTTCGACCGGCTTGTCTCCGTATGGAACTTTTATCCAGTCATCGTTTTCTCCGATAAACTGAACATAGGGATTGTCTATCAGGTATTCCAGTGTGGTTCCGTCTTTGAATTGATAGGTCAGGTTAAAGGCCTCAATGGTATTCCAGAGGCTTTGGGTAAATTCACCTGTTCCTTCAACGGATATGGGACTTTCCAGCTCCTTATCCATACCCCAGAGGGCAATATCGATCAGGTGGGCACCCCAGTTTGTTATCATGCCGTTGCAATAATCGTCGATGCGCATCCAGCCGGGACGCACATTATAGTTTTGGCTTTCATGAACCCGTTTGGCCGTATAAGGTGCCTGGAATGCCGGACCCAGCCACATATCATAATCCAGCTCTTCAGGTACTTTCATGGTGGGTTGGGGCTCCGGTGCCGATCCGCTTAAAGGAGCAGGAACACCCACCACGACTTTTCTGATCCGGCCAATCCTGTTACCCCGTACCAGACCAACGGCTTTGGAAAACTTCGGAATGGAACGGAATTCACTATCCACACGGTGATGAACATTGAAATGGTTAACCGCATCTACCAAAGCCTGGCTGTGATTGATGCAAACGGACAAAGCTTTTTCCATGCTAATATGTTTCCTGGCCATTGCCGATGCTATTCCCTGGGGCATATGCCAGTGGTCGGGTGTGGAGATCATAACAGCATCAATATCCGGGTTATCCAGGAGTTTTCGATAGTCGTAATAGCGTATCACACCGTTTCGATTGCCGTAATGCTCATTGACCTTTTGGGCTGCCTGTTCCATCCGCCAGTGGTCCACATCGTTAACCGCCACAACCCGGCATTGATCCATGTTCAGGAATTGAGAAAGGTTAACATTTATCGCCTGCCGGCCTGTCCCGATCATCCCGACATTGATCCGGTTACCAGGTGCCTTTTTTCCCAGAACCGAAGAGGGTAAAACATAAGGTGCGGCCATCATCCCGGCACCGGCTGTTGTTACGTTTTTAAGGAATTTTCTTCTTGTTAGTTTCTTATTCATGGTTCAGCGCTTTGATTTTTATATTTTTATAACATACCCGGCTTCCGTGATCCTGCAGCAGGATATGGCCTTCTTCATCCTGCCCGAAGTTGTCGATGTTTTTGAATTTGCTTTGCTGTACCCTTTTCTCGTAAGCCTGGCTGCCCCTTACGAATTCTAATACCTTTAGGCCATTCAGCCAGTGCTCCACATGATTGCCTTTTACTACAATTTTGCTTTGGTTATAGGAACCGAGGGGTTTCAGCTTTTTATTGGAGGGTTCATAAAGGTTGTAAACTGCTCCGGTTGTATAATAATCTCCCGGTTTCATTTTGCCCTTCTTCATCCATGGATGATTCGCATCATCCAGTATCTGGTATTCCAGTCCATAGCCATATTTTTCATTGTCTGACCGGCCTTCCTGCACAAAATACTTTAATCCGCTGTTACCACCCACATCCTTCATCTTCCATTCCCATTTCAGTATAAAATCAGAATATTCCTTCATGGTGACAATGTCGCCCCCGTGACTGGATTCTGCTCCTCCCCGGGCATCTACACACAATGCTCCATCATCGATTTTCCATCCTGTTTTCGGAAAACTGTCCTGATTGATGCCACGCAAATGACGCGTATCAGCCCCATTGAAAAGAAGCTCCCAACCCTCCTCTTTTTCTTTTTCAGTCAACCGGTTGTCAGAATAATCCTTCGGATAATCCAGATTTTCCAGCGTCTTGTATATATAACCAAGGGTATAGGCTGTTCCCAGCTCAGGCCTCTGGGGATCGCTCCAGTATTCGATACTTACCGTGCCGATATAATCGATGTCAATCAGTGCCTGAAAAACCGATTCGAAATCAACCACGCCATATCCCGGTAAAATGGCTTTTCCTTCGGGAGAAGCCGAAGATACATCCCAGAACTGAACATCCAGAACCCGGTCACCGTATTGCCTGATCTCCTCTGCCGGATCCAGGTTGATCCTCAATGCGTGGCCAACATCAATGCAAATTCCCATTCGGGGATCCCTGTTTTTTACCATCTTATAAGCGCTTTCAGGGGAAGGGTAAAGCATGTCCCAATGCCCGTGCATATGAATGGCCAGCTTAATGTCATACTGCTTAACCATTTGTTCGCATAGGTCCATAAGGGAAGGATCCGGCACCCCCACAATAACTTCCATATCCGCCTGGTTGGCATATTCGAATGCCTGCCGGACTTTTTCTTCCGAATCCATGTATATGACCGCACCTGCATAAATATCCACATCCTTTTCCCGGGCTTTTTCAACGATATTTGTTATCTCCCCTGATGAAGCATCAAGAGGCATATGCATGCTCTTTACGGCAAGCTTATGAATGTCCAGCATTTCAGTAACCTCCAGTACTTCGCTTAAGGGTTTTTCCCGAAAAGCATAGGAGGCAATCCCAATATCAAATTTTACACGGGAATTGGGATGGGTGCGAACCATCTCCTGTCCTTCACTTCTTATAAATGTAATTAAGATAAGTAAGATGCTGAGGGGAATCAATAATTTTTTAGTAGGCATGATAATTTATTTTTTATAGATATAATAGCGGCACAAATGGGATATTCGAACCATCTTAATTTGTCTTTAAAGAACCCATATGACAAAAATATAAAAATCTGCCATTAATCATTTTTTTTTGAACATAATCTTCCTTAGGGATGTTTGACATAATTGGTAATTAGGATATATAACTTTTTTAGTTGATATACATCAAATTGGGATTCGGCTGTTTGAATCCATTTTTCATGAGAAAAAATTAACCTGAACAAAAACACATCACTATGAGCACACGACGCGATTTCCTAAAAACCTCGCTGCTGGGTGCTGCAGGCCTGACTCTTGCTCCCGGCATAAAAGCATTTGGCACCGAAAGTGCCGTGAATAAGAAAACCATAAATACTGTTAACGGCCCGATTTCTTTATCGGAGGCAGGTCTTTTTCTTCCCCATGAACACATTATTCACCGGTTCGGCATGGATTCCCAGGAGCCTCCTGTTTATGATGAGGAGCAGGTTTATGACCAGGTGGTACCCTATCTGAATTATATTAAATCATTGGGGGTTCAGACCATAGCGGATTGCACCACTGCATATTTTGGCAGACATGTAGGTATACTCAAGGAACTGTCAAAGCGCACGGGTATGAATATTGTCACCAACACAGGATTTTATGGTGCTGCCAATGACCGCTATGTTCCTTCTTCTGTGCAAAGCAATAGTCCTGAAAAAATTGCTGAAAAGTGGATCGAAGAATACCATAATGGTATTGATGGTTCTGTTAAACCCGGATTCATCAAAACAGCCATTGATTCCAAAGGATTATCCGAGACAGACAAAAAGCTGGTGGAAGCAGCAGCCATTACCAGCAGGGAAACCGGTTTGACCATAGCTGTTCATACCTCTGGGAATATAAAGGGAGCTAAAAAGCAAATGGAAATACTCAGGCATCATCGGGTTGATTTCAGCAACTGGATCTGGGTTCATGCACAGAATGGCGATAATGAAACCATCGTTGATGCAGCGAAAAAGGGTGCCTGGATTTCCGTGGATGATTTGCGGCAACCCTATTATGATTTTAAGAGGAAGGAAGCCCATAACCGGAATACCCTGTCCAGGGCCATGAGTGTATTGCTCGAATTCAAAAAGCAGGGTCTGCTGAACCGGGTGATATTATCTCATGACGGTACGGGCTATTCTCCCGGCGGTTCCATGAACAGGCACCTCGATGTCCTGGTGAAATCATTCATCCCCATGATGCAAGCCGCAGGTTTTAGTGATGAAGAAATAAAGCTTTTAACTGTTGAAAATCCGGCCAGGGCCCTGAGTATCGGGAAAGCTTGAATGGATTGATAAACAAAAATTATTAAGGGCTGAGGAAGATCATTTTCGGTCATCCTGGATTTGCATGATTGTTTTTCTGCTTTTCAATTTCGCCGGATTTTATAAGAGAATATTTCGCTCCAATAGGCCCGATCAGCTCATGAACAATGGTAGCTCCCATGGTGGTCGTGAGGAGCAGGTCGGCAACATCTCCGAATAGCGGACGTTGATAAATGCTCAACACGAGCCCAATAACAATTCCACCCTGAGGGATCAATCCCCCTGCAGTATATTTCTGGATGGTCTGGTCAGCTCCGGCGATGCGGGCTCCCACGTTGGCTCCGATGAATTTGCCCAAAGTCCGTAACAGAACATACATGGCTATTAGGAGGGTAGCCTGGGGAATGGTGGCTATGTCCAGATTCAGTCCGCTAAAAAGGAAAAAAATAAGAAAAACAAGATCTTCTGTATAGCGTTCGATGATCCTGAATATGATATTCTGTTTTTTGCAGGTATTGACAGTTACCGCGCCCATGGTCATGGAAGCCAGTAGTTCGTCCACCTGTAATAATTGGGACACCCCGTAATTTAATATGATCAGTGAGGCAATGATGATGATCCATTGTCCACCGCTGGAGATAAGGAAGGAATTGGCGATCAGCTTAAGAAAATATGCCATAACCATTCCGACTATTATGGCCAGTACGATCTGGTAAAGGGGATTGAGCAGTGCATTTCCAAATAATCCCGGTTCTCCCCCATTTAAAATAGAGGTGATTTCTATGGTCAGGCTGAACAACAGTATGCCAAGCACGTCATCCAGGGCTGCTACTCCCATGATGGTATCGGTCACCTTTCCTCTGGCATTGTATTGATGGATAACGGCAAAGGTTGTGGCTGGCTCGGTAGGACTTGCCAAAGCACCTAGAGGAAGGGCGATTAATAGCAGGGCCAGGGAATCGAAAGGCAATAAACCCGGAATAAGCAAAATTAAAATGTAAATCCCCGATACTATGATGAGGTAGGGGAAAATACTCGCCATGATGGTGATGTTGATGATCTCCCTTTTGTGTTGTTTGATCTTTGACCACTTTAAGGCCCCGCCTACTTCAAAGGCAATAAATCCAAGACAAACCTCCATCAGGGGCATGGCTTGTTCTATCATGGTTTGATCTAAGAGGCCATTGGTATTCGGGCTGAAGGCAATTCCTGTGGCAATATAACCCATGATTCTGGGCAGGCCTATTTTATTAAGCAGCCAGCCCAGCAGGTATCCTGACAGAAGTAACAGGCCAAATAACAGGAGAATATTCATTTTGTCCTTCGGTTTCGGGAGGACAAATTAGACATTTCTGCTGAGAATTTCCATTCTCAGTATGAATTTTTTAACGGGTGTACACCTCCTTCATCACCTTGATTTTGTTTTCATCTTCAGCTATGGCGTGGGTGGTGAACATCATTACGCCCGTTGATTTGCCGGCCAGTCCTCCTGTCAAAACGGTTTTGAATGCTTCGGGAGAAATGACTTCCGGATCGTTGTGAGCCTGGACAATGGGCCATAGTTTGGGATAACTGCTGAATTCCACACCCAGGCGGTCCGAATGCCATTGGATGTTTTGCCCGACCCATCCGGGTTTTCTTCCCATTCGTCCATGATAGACCATCGGGGAAAATACATCGATGGTTTCTTTTAGCAAGTCGTAGTCCAACCCCAGGATGCGGCGCCGGGCACCGTTAAATTCTTCATCATTCCAGGGACAGTGGTAGAGACCAAGTAAAGTCTCTGGTTGTAGTTCATTGATGATGCCTTTCATCGTTTTGGCCCAGTCATGAATGACCTGGCAGCGCCAGTCTCGCCAGGTATCTTCCTGGTTACTCAAAATCCATTCCGCTTTTTCCCGGGTATTGCCTTCAGGTAGGTCAATACCGGCATCGGCTGAAAAATTCTTCAGGCAATTATCGCAGAAGCAGGTTTCCGGCAGGATGGGCTCCGGCTCCTCAAACTGGGCATGCCAGTGTACATAGTCCATCCAAACACCGTCCAGCTCATAATCTGAGAGCAGCTCACGCAATTGGTTGAACCGGTACTCCCGAAATCCGGGATCCGTTGGGCATACACCCATGAACCATGAAGCCTGTTCCGCTTTCTCTCCTTTGGCATTAAGGGGCCAGGCTTCAGGATGATCTTCCACATAATTTTTGCCATTTAGTGTGGGAAATTCGGAGAAGACTTTCAAGCCTTCATTTCTGGCCCGGTCGATCATCGCCTGGTTGATGGAACCCCGGTGAACAAAAATGGCATTGACCCCAAGATCGCTGAGGTTGTATCCCTTGTCCCACAAGGGTTTGGGATTTCCGTAAACGCCTTTGATCTCAATGGTTTTGGAGGACTCTTCCCTGCAGGAGGTCAGGGAAATAAAAGTAAGCATGAGTATAAGTGACAGGAAACGCGATATGTTTTTCATTTTGATCCGCTTTTTAGATTTGTGATGATAGGGATGAAAAGATAATACGAAGCCAAGATAGTGAATTTCTGTTGAAAATTGTCACAGGAAAATGAATTTTAACCACGAAGGACACCAAGGGTGGGCACTAAGGAACACAAAGAAAATTACACACAAATAGCTATTCTACGAATACCATCAATGACCATCAATGACGACAAATGACAATAAATGACCACAAATAACTATCAATGACTCTTTAAAAAATCCTGTTGCCAGGAATACCAATTTATGCCTGGATAAATGAAAAATTTATCGCGCACTCTGACGAGGCGCCCCCGAAGTTTGGCGGTATGGTATTTCTATCGCTATCTGCCCCCTGGCCGGGGGCAAGAAGTAAGGGGATTCAAGAAATGCATTGAAAAACCAGGGGATATGCCTATATAATGGTTCTGTTTACTCATATGTAGATGATTGTTTCAAATCTTTTCGGGAGCGTACTCTCCCCTTACATCCCCTCCCTTGAAGAAAAAGGGAGGGGAGCCGGTCTTCTGAAATTTTAGAAGGTCTGCCCGTAGCTTAAATTCCTATTATTAACTGTTTATTATTTCGGAGTAAAAATAGTGCTCTGCAACAAATGAAAGACTGAATCTTTGATCCTGCCCTCATAGAGGGCCAATAGCGATAGCAAATATTACTCCGCCGATCTGCAAGGCGCCTCGTCAGAGTGCGCGATAGAATTTATTTTCAAAGAAAGGTCTTTGTGTGACATGGTATATCCCTGGTGTTAGTGGATCAAATATTGAATGAATCTTAACCACGGCGGACACAAAGGAATTCACGAAGGAACCCAAAGAAATACGCACAGACCAAATAGCCTTCTGCGGATACAATCAATGACCATGAATGACTACAAATAACTATGAATGACAATTTAATGACCAATTTCTCTTTCTAAACCTGTTCATCTATAAACTAGAGACAGATCTTTCACCTCACTAAAATTTATCAGAACCTCGGATTGACAATATTGTTATAGGTTGAACCAAAGGTGTAGCTAATACCAAATCTGGTGTAATAGGAATAATCGGTGGCCAGTTGTTGTTGACGTGTGAGTATTTCTTCCGTTGTGGCATCTCCTTTGGGCAATGATAGCTGGTCGTGTATGAGGGATGCGCCCCCGTGAAAATTTACATTCAAGCCTTTGACCAGATTCAACGATACAGAGGTATTGAAGCTGAGACGATTTTTTGAAAAGTCGTGAAAATAATGAGACGCATTTAGGGAAAAATTGATCGAGCCCCATTTTTTCTTGATTTCATAATCAATGGACAACCTTTCCCTAATCCTCTGTTCACGTATCTTATTGAAGATGGTGGTATCTTCATAAGCTGCATATATAAATTCAGGTCTGTATAAAAAGGTTAGCTGCCGGGTAGTGGCTTCTGAATAAGGAAAAACATTAAATTCTATTCCAGGTGAAGCAGAAGTAAGGACTTCGATGTTCATGTATCTTGAAGAAAGCATTGCTGCAGAACCGCCGGCAGACCAATGCTGAGACAGGCTCTTTACTGCAAGCCCCTGGAGATTGTAGTTGCGGTGAATGCTGGTGATGGTCTTTGAGTTCACCTCATAAATCGTTCTGTTATAATTGCCACCTGCATCAAATTCCAGCTTAAGATCTTTGGTTACTTTGTCGGCTTCAATCCTTCCACCAATGTTATAGCTGTTGGTGGATTCCTCTCCGTTTATGCTGCCGTTGGAAGAAATCTCAAAAACCCAGTAATTCCATTTGTCTTTTGTCTCTTCTGTTTCTGATGGCTTTGAATAATCCACCTCCAGGTTTTTCCATACGGGTGTCTTTAACAGATAAGGGGTTAACCCGGTTTTAAAGGCATGTAGTACCTGTTGTCTCCTTTCTTCATCACTTGCATTGGGTCCGACATTGAATCTCAGGGTATCCTGTAAATGGGAATATTCTCTTTGTCCCATCATGAAAACTGAATAGCGTCTACCTCCGTTGGCTGCCCTTTGTGTGGTCACCATGATGTGGACATCAGCGTCTTGGCGGTCGCGGACATAATTGACATAGTCAATTTGCCTCTTTATATGATCTGTATCACAAAACCAACAATCCAGATAAAGATTGACTGTTTTTTCCTGCAATGTATCTTTTTTAATGGTATCTTTTGGCTGAGCTGCTATTACATGTTTTTCTCCAAATATCAGGATAGTAAGAAGAATAAGCAATACCTTGAAGAATCCCCGGAGAATAATATGCTTATAGGTTTCTCCCATATTTATTGAATTTTGTCTTGAACGAATTTAATGCAACATATATGGAATATAAAATATATTAACTACAAAGGTATTAAAGGAATTCACGAAGGAGCCCAAAGAAATACGCACAGACCAAATAGCCTTCTGCGGATACAATCAATGACCATCAATGACCACAAATGACCATCAATGACTTAAAAAAAATTCCTGTTGCAAGCATTATCAATCTATTCCTGGATAGATTTTATTCTCGAATACAGGTCTTTGTGTGTGCCGTATCCCTGGTGATCCTTTATGGATTTGTTTCATAAGGAAAGTTTCTGTATTTTTAATAGCTCGTTGTCCGGAATAAATAGCTGGTGACAATGATAGAGCTGTTGTGAGGGGTTTAGGACTCATAATGAATTAATTGAATATCCATGGGGAAGTAAGAAAAAGCCAAATGTACCGTGGGAAATTTAATGGGTAACTTTGTTAAAATATAAAGTCATTTGTTAGAATTAGTAGGTAACCAGTGATAAAATAGTAAGATACCAATATAAAATGAATGGTAACACAATTTGAAATATAAAGTCACCGGTTAAAAATATTAAGTAACTAAATTTATATGGTAAGTAACAATATAAAATTATATGGTAATTCATTTTAAAATATGAGGATATTAGGTAAAAATAGTAAGTAACGATACTAAGATAGCAGGTAACCAATATAAACAATAAGATTACGAGGTTAAAATGCTTAGTTACCAATCTCACAGTTGAATGTAAGCGTATAAACAGGTCTCGTACAAATTTTAAGATCATATGTAACATAATTAATTTAAAATTGAACCTATGGAATATTTCTCTGTAGACGAAAAGATCCACCGTCACCGGATTCTTATCGGCAACGGCATACAAGATCCGGTTATATCTGAAAGGATGGCCTGCTACGGGTATACCCGGGAAAAGATGAAGCAGGCCAGTCTTATGCATCAGGAAGTAGAAAAGACCAATCAGCAAAACCATTTTAAGCATGGGGATTACGATCAGTCCAAGAACAAGCTAAAGAAGGCGAAAAAGGCTTTTCATAAAGCCTATATTGTTGATCTTGAATTTGCAAGGATTGCCCTGGCCAAACAGCCCAACCTGCTGGACAGGATCGGTGCTTCCGGGCGCAGGCAGAAGGCTGTGGCTACTTATCTTTATGAAGCCAAATGGTTTTATCGTTCCCTGGCAAATGATGAATCCCTTCTTAATATGATGTCCGTTTATGGCTATACCAAAGAAACTATCCGGCAGCGACAGAAGGAGATCGAAAACATTTATCGCCTGATGGAAAAAAAGGTAAGAGCATCAGGCGAGGCCCAGCATTCAACCCAGGTCCGCAACCGGAAGCTTAGGGAACTGGACCTTTGGGTATCCGAATATAAAAAGGTGGCCCGCCTTGCCTTCAGGGAGGACCCACAATACCTGGAAAAATTGGGGATTGTGGTGAAGTCAGGGACCCGAAGAAAAGATTGAAGCATTTTAAGGTTTCCGGTCATGGATTATCATTTAGGTGCTTGGTGCATACTTGGTGTTTCTTAGTGGTTAATATTTAATATCTTAACCACAACGGACACAAAGGAATGCACTAAGGAGCACTAAGAAAATTACACACAAACAAGATAGCTATTCTGCGGATACAATCAATGACCATAAATGACTACAAATGACTATCAATGACAATTAATGACCAGTTTCTCTTCTAAACTAGAGAAAGATCTTTCACCTCACTATGATTTATCAGAATCTCGAATTGACAATGTTGTTGTACATCGAACCAAACGTATAGCTAATGCCGAAACGGGTATAATAATCATAATTGGTGGCGAGTTCCCTCTGACGGGTCAGAATTTCCTCCGCAGTGGCGTCACCTTTTCTAAGTGATAACTGATCATGGATCAGTGATGCACCTCCCATAAGGTATACATTCAATCCTTTCACCACATTCACGTTGACAGATGTGCGGAAACTCAGACGGTTTTTTGAAAAATCATGAAAATAATGGGAAGCCTCCACTGAAAGATCAATGGATCCCCATTTTTGCTTGACGTCATAATTGATCTCCAGGCTTTCCCTCAGCAGATTTTCTTTGGTTTTATTAAAGATGGTGGTATCTGAATAAACATTGTAACTGAATCCGGGCCGGTAAAGGAATGTTAGTTGGCGGGTAGTAGCCTCCATATAGGGGAATATGTTAAATTCAATGGCCGGAGCAGCGTTGTAGGAAATGGCTATATTTTCGTACCTGGAGGAACGCAATCCGGCAAATCCTCCTGCCGACCAGTGTTGTGACAGGCTCCAAACCGACAAGGCATCAAAGTCATAGGTGCGGTGGATGCTGGTGATGGTGCGATCGTTGACTTCATAAATGCTTTTGTCATAATCTGCATCTAAATCAAATTCCAGTTTGATGTCCTTGGTTACTTTATTGGCTTCTATCCGGCCTCCCCATTCATATCCTTTTCGGGATTCCTCACCCCGCATCTCTCCGTCAGCAGAAAGCTCAAAAATCCAGTAGTTCCATTTATCTTTTACTTCTTCTTCTTCGGTAGGTCTGTTGTAATCGATGGCCAGGTTCTGCCACATGGGAGTTTTTAGAAGATAAGGGGTTAAGCCGGATCTTAGCGCATGCAGCAGTTTTTGTCTTGATTCTTCCTCGCTGGCATCAGGTCCTACATTGAACCGGAGTGTATCCTGCAGATTGACAAATCCATTCTGCCCGAGCATGAATACCGAATATCTCCGTCCTTCATTGGCGGCCCGTTCGCTGGTGATCATGATGTGCACATCCGCATCTTTCCGGTCACGTACATAATTAACATAATCGATTTCCCTTTTGATATGATCCTGATCGCAGTAAAAGTGACAATCGAGATAAACATTTGGAGCTTCTTCCATGAGCGTGTCCTGCCGGGTGGTGTCCTGTTGGTTTGCCGCCTGACTCGAATTTCCTCCGATTATCAGCATGCTAATCGTAATCAACATAACTGCCAGAAATGATTTGTTTTTTTCTTTTCTTATTTGTGTCTTCATAATATTTCAGTTTTCCTTCTTTAATAATGTTATTCCTAATCAATTTGTTTATTGATTCATACAATAGATATATTTAAAGGATTATCTCCCGTTAAGTTAAAATTGTTGTAAGCCCCACTGGATGCTTTGATAATCCAGATAATAAATGAATTTCAGAGAAAAACTGTTTACCTGGGGTGCCTTGAGTGTTTGGTCCAAACAGTTGAAATAACCCTTCGGGATGTCCTCAGCAGAATGATAAATGTTGTTCTTCCATACAACAGAAAGTTCGCTTCCCGGGGCAAATTGCCACAAGTACTGAAGATATACTGACAAGGCATTATAACTTAGATTCTGGGTTGATCCGTATCTATCGTACCCGTATGGTGTTCCCAGAGCTCCACTTTCCTTCAAGGGATAGAAATTTGAGTAATCCAAAGTTCTCCAGTAATGGCGTATACGCAGGTTGATCAGGTCTCTGGGACTAAATTTGATGCTGCCTTCCAGTCCGTTCTCCAGAGTTTTTACATTTCTTTTGCCAAAGGTGATGTTTATATTACCTCCTACAGTTTTTTCATCTTCCACGTATCCCATATCGTTGATTTCTTGTCTTAATTCGAACTGATAATTCAGAGAAAAGGCATCACTGAAACGGATATTGGGTGAAAGAT
>Ga0207797_1001340_pt1 | contig 17849 bp, 14 predicted proteins | sample PRCRCaboRojoPR_6_FD_187275 | JGI IMG/M metagenome (GOLD analysis project Ga0207797, IMG submission 187275) | Marine sediment microbial community from Cabo Rojo, Puerto Rico - PR CR 10% Liquid 1 (SPAdes) | ecosystem: Environmental > Aquatic > Marine > Coastal > Sediment | place: Cabo Rojo, Puerto...
GGCCGCCGTTCGCGAGCAGGCCACCGCCGACGGGGTGCCGACCCTGTGGCTGGCCCGCGAGGACCTGCCCCGGGCGCTCGCGGCCCTCAAGCACGAGGTCGCGCGCCCCTACCCCATGCTCTATGACCTCACCGCCATCGACGAGCGCCTGCGCGAGCACCGCGAGGGGCAGCCGCCGAGCGATCTCACCGTCGTCTATCACCTGCTGTCCCTGGAGCACAACGAGGACGTCCGGATCAAGGTGCCGCTGGCCGACGCCGACGCCTCCCTGCCATCGGCCACCGGTCTCTGGCCTGCCGCCAGCTGGTACGAGCGCGAGGCCTGGGACATGTTCGGCATCGGCTTCCAGGGCCACCCCCATCTGCAGCGCATCCTCATGCCGCCCACCTGGCAGGGCCATCCCCTGCGCAAGGAGCACCCGGCACGGGGCACCGAGCTGGAGCCCTTCAGCCTGAGCGACGAGGAGCAGGTGGCCGAGCAGGAGGCCCTGCGCTTCAACCCACAGGCTTGGGGCCTGGAGCGCCGCCACGACGGCACGGACTTCATGTTCCTCAACCTGGGCCCCAACCACCCGAGCGCCCACGGGGTCTTCCGAGTGGTGCTGCAGCTCGACGGTGAGGCGATCGTCGACGCTGTCCCGGAGATCGGCTATCACCACCGCGCCGCCGAGAAGATGGCCGAGCGCCAGACCTGGCACACCTACATCCCGTATACCGATCGAGTGGACTACCTGGGCGGGGTCATGAACAACCTCCCCTATGTCCTGGCGGTGGAGCAGCTGGCCGGCATCGAGGTGCCGGAGCGGGCGAAGGTGGGGCGCGTGATGCTCTGCGAGCTCTTCCGCATCGCCAGCCACCTGCTCTTCTACGGCACCTACGCCCAGGACGTAGGGGCCATGTCGCCGGTGTTCTACATGTTCACCGACCGCCAGCGGGTCTACGACGTCATCGAGGCCATATGCGGCTTCCGCATGCACCCCGGGTTCTTCCGCATCGGCGGCCTGGCCCAGGACCTGCCCAACGGCTGGCAGCGCCTAGTGCGGGACCTCCTGGACTACCTGCCGCGGCGCTTGGACGAGTACGACCGCCTGGTCATGCGCAACCGCACCCTCAAGGCCCGCACCCGGGGCATCGGCCAGTACGACACCGCCACCGCCATCGAGTGGGGCGTCACCGGCCCCAACCTGCGGGCGACGGGGCTGGCCTGGGACCTGCGCAAGCAGCGCCCCTACTCGAGCTATGACCAGTTCGAGTTCGATATCCCCACGGGCAAGAACGGCGACTGCTACGACCGCTGCGCGGTGCGCATCGAGGAGATGCGCCAGAGCCTGCGGATCATCCGCCAGTGCCTGGACCACATGCCCGACGGACCGGTCAAGGCCGACCATCCCCTGACCACGCCACCGCCCAGGGAGCGCATGCTCCACGACATCGAGACCCTGATCTCCCACTTCCTGGGCATCAGCTGGGGGCCGGTGATCCCCCCCGGCGAGGGCGGCTTCGCCGTGGAGGCCACCAAGGGGATCAACAGCTACCATCTGGTCGCCGACGGCAGCACCGGGTCCTACCGCACGCGGATCCGCACGCCGTCCTTCCCCCACCTGCAGATGATCCCCGAGATGGCCCGTGGCCTGCTCATCCCGGACCTGATCGCCATCCTGGGGAGCATCGACTTCGTTATGGCGGACGTGGACCGCTAGCGGCCATGGGCGAGCCCGAGACCCCGCTCAGCGAGGCGGAGACCGCGGCCATCCGGGCCGATCTGGACCACTACGAGGACGCCCAGGCAGCGGCCGTGGAGGCTCTCAAGATCGTGCAGCAGGCCCGCGGCTGGGTCGACGACGAGCGCCTGCGGGCGGTAGCCGGGCTCCTGGGGCTGCCGGCAGCCGAGCTGGAGGGGGTGGCCACCTTCTACAACCTGATCTTCCGGCGCCCCGTGGGCCGGCACGTGATCCTGGTCTGCGACAGCGTGAGCTGCTACATACGCGGCTTCGATACCGTCTATCAGGCCCTGCAGGCGCGGCTCGGGATCGCCCCCGGCCAGACCACGGCCGACGGGCGCTTCACCCTGCTGCCCATGTGCTGCCTGGGACACTGCGACCATGCCCCGGCCATGACCATCGACGGCGAGCACCACGGCGACCTGACGCCCGAGGGGCTGGAGGCGATCCTGCAGCGCTATGACTGAGGCCGCGCACCAGCAGACCCCGCTCACCGGCAACATCCGGGCGGACCGGGGCTACGTAGGGCTCGAGGACTACCGGCGCAGCGGTGGCTACATCGGTCTGGAGCGGGCCCTGAAGGCCATGGAGCCGGGAGAAGTGCAGCAGGCGGTCAAGGACTCGCGGCTGCGCGGCCGGGGCGGGGCCGGCTTCCCCACTGGTATGAAGTGGGGCTTCATGCCCCTGGACCAGGCCGGGCCCAACTACCTGGTGGTCAATGCCGACGAGATGGAGCCCGGGACCTTCAAGGACCGCCTGCTTATGGAGGGGGACCCCCATCAGCTCGTGGAGGGGGTGGCCATCGCCGCCTATGCCGTACAGGCGAGCACCGCCTACATCTTCGTGCGCGATGCCTATCGCCTGGCGGCGGAGCGCCTGCGCCAGGCCATTGCCGAGGCGCGCGGGGCCGGCTGGCTGGGCGACGACGTCCTGAGCTCGAGCTACCGCCTGGAGGTCCACGTCCACAGCAGCGCCGGACGCTACATCTGCGGCGAGGAGACCGCCCTGCTCAACGCCCTGGAGGGGCGGCGGCCCCTGCCCCGCGCCAAGCCGCCCTACCCGCAGCAGGCCGGACTCTGGGGCCGGCCTACGGTGGTCAACAACGTGGAGACCATCTGCAATGTCCCCCACATCGTGCGCAACGGCGCCGACTGGTTCCGGGGGCTGAGCTACACCGAGGACGCCGGCAGCAAGATCTATGGCGCCAGCGGCCAGGTGGCGCGGCCCGGGGCCTGGGAGCTGCCCATGGGCACCACGCTGCGCGAGCTGCTGGAGGTCCATGCCGGCGGCATGCGCGAGGGCTACCGCTTCCGCGGGGTGCTCCCCGGGGGCGCCTCCACGCCCTTCCTGGTCGCCGAGCACCTGGACCTGCCCATGGACTTCGACCACGTGGGCCAGGCCGGGAGCCGCCTGGGCACCGGGGCGCTGGTGGTGGTGGACGACCGCACCTCGCTCATGGGGCTGCTGCGTAACCTGGAGCACTTCTTCGCCCAGGAGTCCTGCGGCTGGTGCACCCCGTGTCGGGACGGCCTGCCCTGGGTGGAGCAGCTGCTGGCGGACCTGGAGGCCGGCCGCGGGAGGGCCGGCGACATCGCCATCCTGCAGGAGCACTGCGACCGCCTGGGCCCCGGCAACACCTTCTGCGCCCATGCCCCCGGTGCCGTGGGCCCGCTGGAGAGCGCGCTGCAGCGGTTCCCGGAGGCCTTCGAGCAGGGGGTGGCGGGGTAGCCATGGCCACGGTGACCATCGACGGCCAGGCCTACCACGTCGACGGCTCCCAGAACCTGCTGCAGGTGTGTCTGACCCTGGGCTTCGACCTGCCCTATTTCTGCTGGCACCCCGCCCTGGGCTCGGTGGGCTCCTGCCGCCAGTGCGCCATCAAGCAGTACCGCGACGCCGACGACACCCGCGGCATCATTGCCATGGCCTGCATGACCCCCGCCCAGGAGGGCAGCCGCATCGCGGTGCACGAGCCCGAGGCCCAGGCCTTCCGCAGCAGCGTGATCGAGTGGCTGATGGTCAACCATCCCCACGACTGCCCCGTCTGCGAGGAGGGCGGGGAGTGCCACCTGCAGGACATGACGCAGATGACGGGGCATACCCGTCGGCGCTACCGCTTCACCAAGCGCACCCACCGCAACCAGTACCTGGGTCCGTTCATCAACCACGAGATGAACCGCTGCATCGCCTGCTACCGCTGCGTGCGCTTCTACCAGGACTACGCCGGCGGCGGCGACCTGCGCGCCTTTGGCATCCGCAACCAGGTCTACTTCGGGCGCGAGCACGACGGCATGCTGGAGAACGAGTTCAGCGGCAACCTGGTGGAGATCTGTCCCACCGGGGTCTTCACAGACAAGCCCCTGGCCCGGCGCTACACGCGCAAGTGGGACCTGCAGAGCACACCCTCCATCTGCCCCCACTGCAGCCTGGGCTGCAACACCAGCCCCGGCGAGCGCTACGGCGAGCTGCGGCGCACGCAGAACCGCTACCACGGCGAGATCAACGGCTACTTCCTCTGCGACCGCGGGCGCTTCGGCGGGGCCTTCGTCAACCGTGCCGAGCGCCCGCGCCAGCCCCGGCTGCGCGACGGCCGCGATGACCCCTGGCGAGAGGTCGGTGCCAACGAGGCGGTTGCCCGGATCGGGGCCTGGCTGGCGGAGGCCCAGGGGGTGGTCGGCATCGGCTCGCCCCGGGCGTCCCTGGAGGGCAACTTCGCCCTCCAGGACCTGGTCAGTCACCAGGCCTTCGCCAGCGGCATGGGCGCCGCGGAGCATGCCCGCAACGACGCCCTGCATCGGGTCCTGGCCACCACCCCGGCGGCGATCGCGTCGCTGGCCGCTGCGGAGCAGGCCGATGCCGTGCTGGTCCTGGGCGAGGATCCCACCCACACTGCGCCGCGGCTGGCCCTCAGCCTGAGACAGGCAACGCGGCAGGCGGGGCTGGCGCAGGCCGATGCCATGGGCATCCCCGCCTGGCACGACGCCGCGTTACGCCGCGTCTCCCAGGGGCGGACCAGCCCGCTGATCATGGCCACCCCCTATGCCACACGGCTGGACGACGTAGCCAGCCATCGCTACCGGGCTGCACCTGCGGACCTGGCGCGGCTGGGTATCGCGGTCGCCCGGGCACTGGATCCGGGCGCACCGGCGGTGGGCGATGCCGACGACGCCCTCGAGGCCACGGCAGCGGCCATCGCCGAGGCCCTGGCCGGCGCCGAGCGCCCCCTGGTGGTGGCGGGCACGGCCGCGGGCAGCCAGGCCGTGATCGAGGCCGCCGGCAACGTCGCCCGTGCCCTGGCCTCGGACGCGCAGCACCGGGGCCATCTGTGCCTGCTTCCGAGCCACTGCAACGGCCTGGGGCTGGCGCGGATGGGCGGCCACGACCTGGACACGGCCCTGGCTCGCCTGGAGCGCGGCGATGCGGATACCGCCGTGGTCCTGGAGAACGATCTGAACCGCGACCTGCCGGCGGAGCGGGTCGCAAGGGCCCTCGCCATGGCCCGCCGCGTCGTGGTGCTGGACTGCCTGCCCACCCACATCATGGATCAGGCCCATGCCGTGCTGCCGGCGGCGAGCTTCGCCGAGGGCGACGGCACGCTGATCAACAGCGAGGGCCGTGCCCAGCGCTACCTCCAGCTATTCGCCCCGGGGGCACCGGTGCGCGAGGCCTGGCGCTGGCTCGAGGCCTGCCGGGCGGCCCGTGACGGCGACGGCGAACGCTGGGGGCGCCTGGATGCCGTGACCGCGGCCTGTGCCGCCAGGCATCCGTTGCTGGCCGGCATCGAAGAGGCCGCGCCGTCGGCGCTGTGGCGGGCACACGGCCTGCGCGTGCCCCGGCAGCCCCACCGCTACAGCGGACGCACAGCCATGCATGCGGACCGGGATGTCCGCGAGCACCCGCCGCCGGAGGACCCGGACTCGGCCCTGGCCTTCTCCATGGAGGGGCTCCAGACCCGCCGGCCGAGCGCCCTCATACCCTTTGCCTGGTCCCCCGGATGGAACTCGGTGCAGGCGGTGAGCCACCTGCAGGCAACCGTGGGCGGTGCCCTGGCGGGCGGTGACCCGGGGATCAAGCTCCTGGATCGGGGCGGGCAGCCCGGCGGATGGTATGCCGAGCCCCCAGCCCGGTTCGAGGCGCGCGGCGATGCCTGGCTCGCCGTCGGCATCCACCACATCTTCGGCAGCGAGGTCCTGAGCGCCTGGTCGCCCGCCATCGTCGAGCGCACGCCCGCGCCCTACCTGGCGCTGCCCCCCGGCGACCTGGCGGACCGCGGCCTGGCAGGAGGTCAGGCGGTGAGCGTCGCCGTGGACGATATCCGCCTGCGCCTCCCGGTGACGGCCGGGGCGGGGCTCGCCCCGGGCCTCGCGGGTCTGCCCGTGGGACTGCCCGGCATGCCGGCGCTGACCCTGCCGGCCTGGCTGACGATCGAGGAGGCGGGCCCGTGACGCCGCTGACGGTCCTGGGCGGACTCCTGGGTCTGACGGCGCTGCTCACCTGGGTGGAGCGGCGCTTCCTGGGCCTGTGGCAGGACCGCTACGGGCCCAATCGGGTCGGGCCGTTCGGGATCCTGCAGTTCGTCGCCGACGCCATCAAGCTGCTCACCAAGGAGGACCGGGTCCCGGCCTTCGCGGATCGGGCCGTCTTTGCCCTGGCCCCGGTCATCATCATGGTGACCACCCTGCTGGCCTTCGCGGTCGTCCCCCTCGGGCCCGGCCTGGGGGTAGCGGCGGACCTGAACATCGGGCTGCTGTTCTTCCTCGCCATGACCTCCCTCGGCGTCTACAGCGTGGCCCTGGCGGGATGGGCCTCCAACAGCAAGTATGCCCTCCTGGGAGGGCTGCGTTCGGCAGGGCAGATGATCTCCTACGAGGTCTTCATGGGGCTGTCGGTGATGGGGGTGGTCATGCTCGCGGGGAGCTTCAACCTGCAGGTCATCGTCGAGGCCCAGCGAGGGCTGTGGTACTGCGTGCCCCAGGCCCTGGGGCTGGTGGTCTTCCTGGTCGCCGGGCTGGCCGAGACCCACCGCCTGCCCCTGGACCTGCCGGAGGGCGAGCAGGAGCTGGTGGCCGGCTATCACACCGAGTACTCCGGGATGCGCTTCGGGATGTTCTTCCTGGGGGAGTACGTGGGGCTCATCGTGACCGCCGCCATGATCGTGACCCTCTTCTTCGGGGGCTGGCTGGGGCCCTGGCTGCCGCCCGTAATCTGGTTCTCCCTCAAGACCGCGGTGGTCATCCTGTTCTTCTTCCTCCTGCGGGCCGCCCTGCCCCGTCCCCGGTTCGACCAGCTCATGGCCTATGGCTGGAAGCTGATGCTCCCGCTGGCCCTGCTGAACCTCGCCGTGACGGGCGCCGCGGCCCTGAGCACGGGCGGCGCACCATGATCAGTCAGCTGCGCAGCCTATGGCAGGTCCTGCGTCACAGCATCCGGCCCCGGGCCACGGTGCAGTACCCGGAGCAGAGACCCTATCTGCCGCCGCGCTACAGGGGCCGGATCGTCCTCTCCCGCGATCCGGACGGCGAGGAGCGCTGCGTCGCCTGCAACCTGTGCGCGGTGACCTGCCCGGTGGATTGCATCGCCCTCCAGCAGACGACCGACGAACATGGGCGCTGGTATCCCGAGTTCTTCCGCATCAACTTCTCGCGCTGCATCTTCTGCGGCTACTGCGAGGAGGCCTGTCCCACGTATGCCATCCAGCTGGTGCCGGACTACGAGATGAGCGAGTACGACCGCCAGGAGATGGTCTACGAGAAGGCGGACCTGCTCATCGACGGGCCCGGCAAGTACCCCGACTACAACTTCTATCGCGTGGCCGGCCTGGCGGTGGCGGGCAAGGACAAGGGGGAGGCGGCCGACGAGGCGCCGCCAGTGGACAATCGGGGCCTGCTGCCCTGAAGGGGTAACGGTGGAGATAGCCTTCTACAGCGCCGGCGCCATCGCCCTGGCCGCCGCCGCCCTGGCGGTCAGCCGCCTGCATGCCGTCCACGCCCTGCTCTACATGGTCGTGGCCCTCCTTGCAGTGGCGGTGTGCTTCTTCACGCTCGGGGCGCCGTTCGTCGCCGCCCTGCAGGTGATCATCTACGCCGGCGCGATCATGGTCCTGTTCGTCTTCGTCATCATGATGCTGACCCTGGGCGAGGCAGACACGGTGCGCGAGCGCCAGTGGCTGCGCCCCGGGATGTGGCTGGGCCCGGCGCTCCTGGCCCTGGTGCTGCTGCTGGAGCTGGTCTACGCGCTAGCGCTGACCCCGGAGGCCCTGCGTGCCGACACGGCGGTGGCACCGGCGGCCGTGGGAGCCATCCTGTTCGGGCCCTACCTGATCGGCGTCGAGCTGGCCGCCCTGCTGCTCCTGGCGGGGCTGGTAGCGGCCTACCACCTGGCGCGGCGGGACGAGGGGACCTAGGCCATGGCCGAGATCCCGCTCCATCACGCCCTGCTGCTGGCGGGCGGGCTCTTCGCCCTGGGGCTGATCGGGGTGATGGTGCGGCGCAACCTGATCTTCATGCTCCTGTCGCTGGAGCTCCTGCTCAACGGCGGCGGGCTGGCCCTCATCGCGGCGGGGGCGCGCTGGGGCGATCCGAGCGGTCAGGCGATGTTCATCTTCGTCCTGGCCCTGGCGGCGGCCGAGGTGGCCGTGGCCCTGGCCCTCGTGCTACAGCTGCAGCGGCGCACCGGCGACGTGGACGTCGACCGCCTCGGGGAGATGCGCGACTGATGCTGACCTGGCTGCCCCTGATCCCAGGCCTCCCGCTGGCCGGCTCCGCGATCATCGCCATCTTCTATCGTGCCCTGGGCCGCGGCGGGGTGCAGCTGGTGGGCGTCGCCAGCGTCGGGCTGGCCGCCCTGCTCGCCCTAGCAGTGGGACAGGCCTTCGCCGCCTACCCGCAGGCCGAGGTCGTCCAGGGCCTGTGGACCTGGATGGCGGCGGATGGGCTGGAGGTCCGGATGCAGCTCCATCTCGACGCGCTGGCCATGACCATGGTGGCCGTGGTCACCGGGGTGGGTCTCCTGATCCACCTCTATGCGGCGGAGTACATGGGCCAGGACGAGGGGATCGCGCGTTTCTTCGCCTATATGAACCTGTTCGTCGCCGCCATGCTGATCCTGGTGCTGGCCGGCGATCTCCTGCTGCTGTACCTGGGCTGGGAGGGCGTCGGGCTGTGCAGCTTCCTGCTCATCGGCTTCTGGTACCGGGAGCCGGCCAACGCCGACGCCGCCCGCAAGGCCTTCATCATGACCCGCCTCGGGGACGCGGCCATGGCGGTGGGCCTGCTGCTGCTGTTCACCGAGCTGGGGACCCTGGAGATCCAGGGGCTGCTGGCGGCTGCCCGGGCGAGCTGGGCCGAGGGGGGACCGCTGGCGACCGCGGCCGCCTTCCTGCTGCTCGCCGGCGCCGTCGGCAAGTCCGCCCAGCTGCCGCTGCAGACCTGGCTGCCGGATGCGATGGCCGGCCCGACACCGGTCAGCGCCCTGATCCACGCGGCCACCATGGTCACCGCCGGCGTGTACCTGATTGCCCGGCTCCACGGGCTCTTCGAGCTGGCCCCTGCGGCGCAGACGGCGGTGGCTGTGCTGGGGGCGGTGACCCTGCTGCTGGCTGCCGGCAGCGCCCTCTTCCAGCGCGACATCAAGCGGGTGCTGGCCTACTCCACCATGAGCCAGATCGGCTACATGTTCCTGGGGCTGGGGGTCGGGGCCTGGTCGGCGGCGATCTTTCACCTGACGAGCCACGCCTTCTTCAAGGCCCTGCTGTTCCTGTCCGCTGGCGCCGTCATCCTGGGCCTCCAGGGCGAGCACGACATCCACCGCATGGGCGGGCTGCGCCGCGCCATGCCCGTAACGTTCGTCGCCTTCCTGATCGGGGCCACGTCCCTGGCCTCGGTGCCGCTGGTGACGGCGGGCTTCTACAGCAAGGAGGCGATACTGGCCCAGGCCTGGACAGGGGCGAGCGGCATCCCCTGGCTCTGGCTGGCGGGCCTGCTGGGCGCCCTGATGACCGCAGTCTACAGCTTCCGGGTGGTGTTCCTGGTCTTCTTCGGCGAGGGACGCAGCCAGACGGGACCCGGTCCGGGCTGGCGCATGGCGACACCCATGGCGGTCCTCGCCCTCCTGTCGCTGGCAGGGGCCCTGCTGCGGCCCGACCTGACGGAGGTCCTGGGGACGGGCCAGGGACGGCATGCGACGGGGCCGGCAGTGGCGGCCAGCGTGCTCTCCCTGCTCGGGATCCTGGCGGCCTACTGGCTGTTCCTGCGCCGCCGCGATACGGTTAACCGCCTGGCAGCGGCACCGGGAGCAGGCCTGGCCGCCTCGGGCTGGGGCTTCGACCGCCTCTACGCCAGGCTGATCGTCGCGCCCTTCGTGGCCCTCGCCCGGCTCAATCGACATGACGTGATCGATCGGCCGTACCTGGGCATCGCCTGGCTGACACGCCAGCTCCATCGCGACCTGAGCCTCACCCAGACCGGGCAGCTGCGCTGGTATGCGGCCAGCGTCGCCGCCGGGGCGGTCGTGGTCGCTGCCATCGCGCTACGGCTATGGGCCTGATCCTGCTGCTGCTACTGCCGCTCGTCGGTGCCGTCACCGCCTGGGCCGCGGGTGGGCTGGGTCCCCGCTGGCCGCGCTGGCTGGCGGCGGCCTTCCTGGCGCTGGACATCGTCTGGCTCCTGTGGGTAGGGCTGCACGCGGACGGCCCCGGTGCCTGGCTCCTCCACCTGCGTCTGCCCTGGATCCCGCGCTTCGGCATCGGCTTCGAGCTGGGCATGGACGGCCTGGCCATGGTCCTGGTGGCGCTGACCCTGCTGCTCGGTCTCGCCGCCGTCCTGGCGGCCGGCCGCGAGGCGGAGCAGGAGCCCGGCCTGCTCATGGCCAACCTCCTGCTGACCCTGACCGGGGCGGTCGGCGTCTTCCTGGCCCTGGACCTGTTCCTCTTCTTCGTCTTCTGGGAGCTGATGCTGATCCCCATGTACCTGATCATCGCGATCTGGGGCCATGAGGACCGCATCCGCTCCGGGCTCAAGTTCATCATCTTCACGCAGGCCAGCGGCCTGCTCATGCTGACAGCCATCCTCGGCCTGGTCCTGGCCCAGCGCGAGGCGCTCGGCGGGCCCAGCTTCAGCTACACCGACCTCCTCGGGGTCCCCGCACCCGAGGGCTGGGCCATATGGCTCATGCTGGGCTTCTTCCTCGCCTTCGCCGTGAAGCTGCCCACAGTGCCGCTGCACACCTGGCTGCCCGATGCCCACACGGATGCACCGACTGCAGGCAGCGTCATCCTGGCCGGCATCCTACTAAAGACTGGTGCCTACGGCCTGCTGCGCTTCGCCCTGCCGCTATTCCCCGAGGCATCGCAGGCCTTCGCCCCGGTAGCCTGGATCCTGGGCCTGGCCGGAGTCGTCTACGGGGCCGTCCTGGCCTTCGCCCAGAGCGACGCCAAGCGCCTGGTGGCCTATACCAGCATCGCGCACATGGGGTTCGTGCTGATTGGGGTCTATACATGGGACATCCTCGGCCTTCAGGGCGCGGCGGTGCTGATGGTCGCCCACGGCGTGGGCACCGGCGCCCTCTTCATCATGGTAGGGACCATGGAGGAGCGTATGGGCACCCGCGACCTGTCCCAGCTCGGCGGTCTATGGTCGGTGGCGCCCCGCATGGCGGCCGTGACCCTGATCTTCACCCTCGCCGCCCTGGGTCTGCCGGGACTCGCCAACTTCGTCGGCGAGATCCTGATCCTGCTGGCGGCGTTCGCGGCCAGCCCGCTGGTGGCCGCGGTGGCTGCCCTCGGTCTGGTGCTGGCCGCGGTGTACGGCCTGCGCCTGATCCGTCACGCCTTGCACGGCCCTGGGCCAGGGCTCGACGGGATCGCGGACTTGACAGGGATACGGCTGGCGGTGCTTGCCGCCATGCTGGTGCTGATGGGGTGGCTGGGCCTGGGGCCGCAGCCCCTGCTGGAGACCACCGCACCGACCGCGGCGCGGATCGCCGCCTCGGCGCCGCTGCCCCCTTGAGGCCAGGAGCGCACCACCGTGCCCCCCACGAACCTGTCCGCCCTCGTGCCCCTGCTCCTGGTCATGCTGACCCCGGTGGCCGCCCTGCTGGCCATCGCCGCACGGCGGCACCACGAAGCGACGGCGGGGATCACCGTCGCCGGCCTGGCCCTAGCGCTGGCGTCCGTCCCCCCGGCGATGGGCACAGGCCCGGGCCAGGTGACGCCGCTGCTGCGCATCGATGACTATGCCCTGCTCTTCACCGGCCTGGTCGTTGCCGCCGGCATCGTCGTCGCCATGCTGGCCCACGGCTACTGGCGGCGCAGACCCGAGCAGGCCGAGGAGTTCTATGTGCTGCTCGGCCTGGCGACCGCCGGCGCGGCGGTCCTCGCCGCCGCGGACCACTTCGCGGCCCTGTTCCTGGGGGTCGAGCTCCTGAGCGTCTCGCTGTTCGGGCTGTGCGCCTATCCGGTGCGCCGGACGACCGCCCTGGAGGCAGGCCTCAAGTACCTGATCCTGAGCGGCGTGGCCTCGGGGCTGCTCCTCTTCGGTATCGCCCTCGTGTATGCCGACAGCGGCCAGCTGGGCTTCGCCACCATCGGACGGGCCGGGCCCATCATGGGTCTGGGTCTGGCCCTGATCCTGGCCGGGCTGGCATTCAAGCTTTCATGGGTGCCCTTCCACCTCTGGACCCCCGACGTGTATCAGGGGGCACCGAGCCCGGCGACCGCCTTCCTGGCTACCGTCTCCAAGGGGGCCGTGCTGGTTGTCCTGGTCCGCTGGCTGATCGAGAGCGGGCTGTACGACGCGCCGGCGGTGGTCGTGCCTCTAGCCGTCCTGGCGGTGCTCTCGATGCTGGCGGGCAACCTCCTCGCCCTCCTGCAGGAGGACCTCAAGCGCATCCTCGCCTACTCGTCGGTCGCCCACCTGGGCTACATCCTGGTCGCCGTGCTGGCCGGGCGCGGCCTCGGAGCCGAGGCCCTGGCCTTCTATCTGGTCGCCTATTTCGTGACCACCCTGGGGGCATTCGCCATCGTGGCCCTGCTTTCTGAGGCCCCGGACGACGAGCGGCATCACCTGGACCGCTATCGCGGCCTGCTCTGGCAGCAGCCGGGTCTGGCCTTCTGCCTCATGCTCATGCTCCTGTCCCTTGCGGGCCTGCCCGTCACCGCCGGCTTCGTGGGCAAGTTCTACCTCTTCGCCGCGGGCGTGGATGCGGGCGCCTGGATCCTGGTCGCAGCCCTGCTGCTGGGCAGCGCCATCGGCCTGTTCTACTATCTAAGGGTAGTCGCAGTAATGGTGCTGCCCCAAGGTGACCGCGCCGCCGGTGGCCGGTTACCCCTGACGAGCCTGATCGTGCTCGCCGCCCTAACCGCACTGCTGGTCTGGCTGGGGGTCTATCCCACGCCCACGGTGGAGGCGGCCCTGGCAGCTGCTGCGGCGCTCGGCTAGGGGCGGCGCTGCGGCCGGGATGTGTTCAACGGCGTCGCCGGACGCCATATCGGGTCTCAGTAGCATATGCAAAGGCTGTACTTCCTCCTGCCGGATGTGGAGAGCACACGGCAACTGATCGGCGAGCTCGAGGGCTACGGGGTACCCCATCGGCGGATCCACGTCGTCGCGGCCCAGGGGACCAACCTCGAGGACCTGCCCCGGGCGACCTTCATCCACGAGAGCGAGTTCAAGCACGAGGTCGGGGTGGGTCTGGGCCTCGGTGGCACGGCCGGCCTGATCGGCGGGCTGCTGGCGGCCACCTTCCCACCCGCCGAGGTGGTCCTGGGCGGCGCTGCGCTCCTCGCCAGCACCGTAGCCGGGGCTGGCTTCGGGGCCCTGGTCACGGGGCTGCTGGGCAAGGATACCCCGGCCCACGAGCAAAGGGCGCTGCGCAAGGCGATCCACGCGGGCCGTCTCCTGATGCTGGTGGACGTGCCCAGACGGGACGTCGACCGCACCATCGAGCTGATCAAGGGCCATCACCCCGAGGCGGAGATCGGGGTCAAGACCCCGCCCGAGCAGACGGCCTAGCCGATCCCTGCCCGGCGGCCGCTCACGGCAGCAGCGGATCAGGCGGCCATGGCCAGCGATGCCTTCATCGCCGATATATCTCGCCACGTCTGGGACACCAAGTACCGCCACCGTGACGGCGCCCGGATACTGGACCAGACCGTGGCGGATACCTGGCGGCGCATCGCCCGCGCCCTGGCGGCCGCCGAGCCCGGCGACCAGGAGGCCCGGGCCGCCGGCTTCTATGACGCCCTGAGCGGCTTCCAATTCCTGCCCGGTGGCCGCATCCAGGCCGGTGCCGGGGTTGACCGCCGGATCACGCTCTTCAACTGCTTCGTCATGGGCCGCATCGAGGACTCCATGGAGCGGATCTTTGACCACCTCAAGGAGGGGGCCCTGACCCTGCAGCAGGGCGGCGGCGTCGGCTATGACTTCTCCACCCTGAGGCCCCAGGGCCGCCTGGCACGGCACAGCGGCACCATCGCATCCGGGCCGGTCTCGTTCATGCGCATCTGGGACGCCATGTGCGCCACCCTGCTGTCCACGGGCGCGCGCCGCGGGGCCATGATGGCCACCCTGCGCTGCGACCATCCCGACATCGAGACCTACGTGGACGCCAAGGCCGATCCGCGGGAGCTGCGTCACTTCAACCTCTCGGTGCAGGTCACCGACGCCTTCATGGAGGCGGTCCAGGAGGATCAGGACTGGCCGCTGATATTCCCGGCGGCGTGGCTGGACGGCGACGAGGCAGGGGGGACCGTGGAGCGACACTGGCCCGGTGCGGGCGGCAACGTGGCTTGCCGGGTCCTGCGCACGGTCGGCGCCCGCGACCTGTGGCATCGGATCATGCGGGCCACCTACGACTACGCGGAGCCCGGGACCATGTTCGTGGACCGGGTCAACGAGCAGAACAACCTCTGGTACCGGGAGCACATCACCGCGACCAACCCCTGCGGCGAGATCCCGCTGCAGCCCTACGGGGCGTGCGACCTGGGCTCCGTCAACCTGACCACCCTGGTACGCGAGCCCTTCTCCGAGGACGCGCACCTGGACGACGCAGCGCTGAGGCGGCTCGTCCAATCCGGGGTGCGCATGCTGGATAACAACATCGATTGCTCGGGCTTCCCGCTGTCGGCCCAGGCCGAGCAGGCCCGGGGGACGCGGCGCATCGGCCTGGGCCTCACCGGGCTGGGGGACGCCCTGATCATGCTCGGGCTGCACTACGGCTCGGAGCAGGCGCGCTCCCTGGCGAGCCGCACCATGCGCATCATCTGTCACACCGCCTATCGGAGCTCCATCGAGCTGGCCCGCGAGAAGGGGCCGTTCCCGTTCCTGGATCGCGAGCGCTATCTGCAGGGGTCCTTCGTCCGTTCCCTGCCCGAGGACATCCGCTCCGGGATCGCCGAGCACGGCATCCGCAACAGCCACCTGCTGGCCATCGCCCCGACAGGGACCATCAGCCTGGTCGCCAACAACATCTCCTCGGGCCTGGAGCCGGTATACGCATTCCAGTTCCAGCGGCGCGTGCTGGAGGCGGACAGCACGCCGGTGGCGTACGACGTGGTGGACTACGCCTATCGGCTGTGGCGGGAAGAACACGGTGAGGAGGCGACCCTGCCGGACTACTTCGTCAACGCCCTGGCGCTGGAGCCCAGGGACCACCTGGCCATGCAGGCGGCGATACAGCCCTACGTGGACAACGCCGTCTCCAAGACCATCAACATCCCCGAGGACTACCCCTTCGAGCGCTTCCGGGATGTCTACGAGCAGGCCTATGCCTGGGGCCTCAAGGGCTGCACGACCTATCGGCCGAACCCGATCACCGGCGGGGTGCTGGCCGGGGGGCAGGTGGAGCAGTCGGCGCACTGCTGCACCCTGGAGCGCGAGGCGGACTGAGCGGGGCCTTGGCTGAGGTATCCATCCTGCGGGCAGCCCTGGGGTATCTGGCGCTGGGATGGTCGGTCATACCCCTGCGAGCTCGGGACAAGCGCCCCGTGGTGAGCTGGCAGGCCTACCAGCAGCGCCCGCCGGCGGCCGGCGAGGTGCGCGAGTGGTTCCGGCGGTGGCCTACGGCGGGCGTGGCGATCGTGACTGGCGAGGTCTCGGGGCTGGTGGTCGCTGACGTGGACCCCAGCCATGGCGGCGAGGGCAGCCTGGAGGCGATGACCGAGGCCCACGGCCCGTTGCCGAGGACCCCGGAGGTGATCACCGGCGGCGGCGGGCGTCACCTCTATTTCGCCCATCCGAGGGGCGTCGTGCCCAATCAGGTGGGGCTGGCCCCTGGCCTGGATCTGCGCGGGGACGGTGGCTATGTGGTCGCACCGCCATCCCTGCACCCCTCCGGAGGACGCTACCGCTGGGCACCGGGACGCTCGCCGCGTCGGCTTCGCCTCGCCGATGTCCCGTCATGGCTGCTCAGCCCCGGGGAGGCCCGGCGCCGCGGCCACAGCCAGGCCTACTGGCGGGAGCTGGTATGCCACGGTGTCGCAGAGGGCGAGCGCAACAACACCCTCGCCTCCCTGGCAGGGCATCTCTTCTGGCGCGGTGTCGATCCGGATGTGGTAGCGGAGCTGCTGCTCTGCTGGAACCGCGTGCGCTGCCGGCCGCCGCTCTCCGACGACGAGGTAGCGCGGACCGTCGACAGCATATGGCGGACCCACGAACGCGGGCAGCGCGAGGGCCGGTGATCCGGCCCCACGCTCCTGAGGTGTTAGCGCCCGCCGCGGCCCATGCCACCAGGGCCCCGGCCCGGACCGCCGCGCCCTGGACGGTCATCGTCGTTGCCGCTGTCGTCGTAGCCGTCGGACAGGGTGCGCATGAAGGCGACAATGGCATCCTCTTCGGCATCGCTGAGGCGCAGATCTCCCACCTCCCGGGTATTGAGGTTGGCGGAGACCTCCGGGTCTGGCCAGCAGCCCTGCTCGATCGCCTCCTCTGCGGTCACCAGCTCCGGGCAGACCGGCTTCACGCCGCGCGTGTTATAGAAGTGCACCACCTGCTTGAGCGTCTTGAAGTAGCCATTGTGCATGTAGGCCTTCACGAAGCCCGGAACTGGCCGCTTGGCCACGTTGCGCACCGTCGGCGTTTTCTGCTTGCCGTAGTTCTCGTCGGCGAACTGCTGGTAGTCGGTGCGTGTCTCCAGGAAGCCACCCAGGCCCAGGTCGATCCAGTCCTCGCCGTGCGGATTGAATTTCTCCGGCACGTCATACCAGGGATTCTGGGGATTCGGGGGCACGCCCAGGTTGTGGTAGCTGAAATCGGTGAACAGCGGCGGCTCACCCTCGGGCCCTGTATCCAGGGTGTGGCAGTTGGCGCACTTGGCCTTGCGCCGAAAGAGACGTAGGCCGCGGCGCTCCTGTCCCGTCAGGCGGGCATCGCCTGCCAGATAGGCGTCGTACTTGGAGCTGAACTGATTGACCTCGGGCGAGGCCTCGTAGGCGGCCACCGTCAGACCGATCTTGTCATAGGCCTCATCCACTCGCTCGCGATGCTCCTCGGACAGGTCCACCACGCCGTCCTCATCAGCACAGGTGGCGTCCACGTGGTCAGGCCAGGTGATCTCGCAAAGCTCCGGAGCCCAGACATGATCGAATTTGACCGGATAGGCGTCGAATTCGACCGGATTGCACACGCGGTAGACGACGCATGCCTTGTCAGGCAGGGCCTGCTCAACGGGGTTGAGGAACGGCCCCTGGGCCTGGTCCGCGGCCGGGTTGCCGAGCCTCTCCCCGGTGGCCTTGCCGTTCCAGAAGTTGCCGCCGAAGAAGACAGCCTCCCCTCTACGCCCCCGCTCATAGTCCAGGATGGGGCTCGGCGTTGTGTAGGCCGCGCTTGGCGGCTTGCGGTTGCCGAAGCGGCCATCGATGGAGCCCTCAAAGACCGCACCAGCGGCGTTGGTGGCCGAGTCGGGTCCCGTCCACCCCGCCCGCGGGTCGTGACAGGCCGCACAGGCCTGGTCCTCATTGATCGAGAGGTGCTCGTCGAAGAAGATCGACTTGCCGAGTCTCTCGACGTCTGTGAGCCCCTGGCCTGCGGCACCGCCGGCGGCTCCGGCCAGGATGAGGGCTGCGGAACAACGGAGAATCCTCGATTTCACGGTGATACGTCCTCGTAGAAGGTAGAAGGTAGGTAGTGGACGTGCG
>Ga0207797_1001341_pt1 | contig 17843 bp, 18 predicted proteins | sample PRCRCaboRojoPR_6_FD_187275 | JGI IMG/M metagenome (GOLD analysis project Ga0207797, IMG submission 187275) | Marine sediment microbial community from Cabo Rojo, Puerto Rico - PR CR 10% Liquid 1 (SPAdes) | ecosystem: Environmental > Aquatic > Marine > Coastal > Sediment | place: Cabo Rojo, Puerto...
GTCGCCCCGGTCCCGAAGCGGGTCCGCGGCCGGGTGCCGCCGTGGTCGGTCGACCGGCACGGCGGGATCCCGGCGGGACCGGCTGGTCGTGACGGGGCGATAGCCTCCGCGGACAGTAGAGCCCGGCAGGGCGGGGTTCCGGGACGGACGGTCCCCGGCGTTCAGGCCGACTCGACGGCCCCGTCGCCCCGCTCGAGGATGAGGTCCCGCAGGTCGTCGGCGTCCTCGATCCCCTCGATCTCCTCGCGTTCGACCAGCGCGGTCCCCTCGACGCTGTCGCGGGTGGCCCGGTCGACGACGTACAGCGACCGGGTCCGGGTGACCTCGCCCACGGAGGACATGATGCGGGCGCGCTTCTCGGCGGTGCGGTTGAACTCCGAGTGGCCCGTCAGCACCGCCCCCTCGCTCCGGTCGCTGTCCTCGCTGACCGCTTTGAACGGCGCCCGCGAGGTGGGGTGGACGTCGAAGCCGACGCGGGTGAGCGCGAAGATGACGGGTTCGTCGTCGGGGTCGGCCGCCGGGTCGTCGGGGGTCGGTTCGCCCTCGCGGACGTCCTCGGCCCCCTCGAGCACCTCGACGGGGGAGGTGAGCGGCTGTTCGAACACCTCCTCGAGGCGGGCGGCGACCTCGACGCTCGCGTTCATGCCGTCCTCGTACTTGGAGACGGTGCGTCGGGAGACGCCGAGCTCGCTGGCGAGCCGACCGAGCGACCAGTCCCGTTCCTCCCGGGCGTCCGCGAGCACGTCCGCGTCGATGTTGACGTAGAGGCCGCCCGGGGCGGCGTAGATGAGTGGAGGGACCTCCTCGACGAACAGGTCCATGGCGGTGTCCGGCGCGATGACCGGCACGCCGTGTCTGAAGTAGACCACGCCCGGCTTGAGCTCCTCGTCGCGGGTCCGCAGGCCGACGACCATCGGCGTCGCACCCAGGTAGGTCCCGAGGCGGCGCATCTCGGCGCCGGTCGCCCCGTCGAACGCGTCGACGTTCGCGAGGATCTTCAGCAGCAGGACGTCCCGTCCCCGGCGGGCGGCGACGTCGAAGCTCTTCGGACGGATGGCACACCGGTCGCTCACCGCGAACCCCGCGTCCTCCAGCATCGCGGTCACGTTGCCGACCAGTGCCGACCGGGACATACGGGTACATAGTCCCTTCCCGACGTATATGTGTTTCCCCCACACGACGGGCCGCCCTCAAGCGGTTCGGGCTCCGGGCGGCGATACGTTGATATAGGGGGACTCGGACCGCAACGCGGTTAGGCGGCGGCGCCGAACCGGCCGCCGTGACCCTCGTCGGCCTCGACGACACGGACTCCCGCGAGCGGGGGATGTGTACGACCTACGTCGCCGCACGGCTCGCGGAGCGACTGCGGCGCGAGGGGACCGTCGAGCGGTGCTGTCTCGTCAGGCTGAACCCGGCGGTGCCGTACAAGACCCGCGGGAACGCCGCGCTCGCGGTCCACACCGACGTGGGTCCCGCCCGGGCGTTCGAACTCGCCACCGAGGCGGTCGCGGGTGCCGCCGAGACCGGGGACCCCGACACGAACCCGGGGGTCGTGGTCGCGCCCGGGCGCCCGGAGTCGGTCCCGGACACGGTCGCCGGGTTCTCCCGCCGGGCCGTCCGCGAGGAGGTCGACCCCGCGGAGGCCCGGTCGCTGGCGGACGCCTCGGACTACCGCCACGAGGGCTGGAAGCTCGGCCGGGGGGTCGTCGGTGCCCTCGCGGCCGTGGGCGCGTGGCGGGCCTGGCAGGTCGAGGCGGGCTTCGACGGGCCGACCTGCGAGGTCATCGCCTACCGGGAGCCGGAACGGTGGGGGACGCCCCGTGAGGTCGATCGCGATTCGGTGTTCGCGGCCGCCGGTACCGAGTACCCGTCCGTCTGGGACACCGTCGACCGGGTGGAGGGGGAGACGGTCTGTGTCCCGCACACCCCGGGGCCGGTGCTGCACGGCATCCGGGGCGAGGACCCGGCGGCCTGCCGACGGGTGAGCGAGGCCATCCGGTCCGAACCGGTCGAGCGCCGCGAGACGTTCGTCACGAACCAGGGGACCGACGCCCACCTGCGGGACGGCGACCTCCGCGGTGTCGAGGAGGCGCGTGCCTACCGCCTCGACGGGACCGTCGCGTCGGCCCCCGAAACCGAGCAGGGCGGCCACGTCTTCTTCGACCTCGCGGACGGCGAGGCGCGCCTCCGGTGTGCGGCGTTCGAGCCCACCAAGCGGTTCCGGGACCGCGTCCGCGCGCTCCGGGTCGGCGACCGGCTCACCGTCTGTGGCGAGGTGTCCGCGGACACCCTGAAGCTGGAGAAGTTCGCCGTCCGGGGCCTCGTCACCGTCGAGCCGGTGACCCCGACCTGCCCGGACTGCGGCCGACGGATGTCCTCGGCGGGACGGGGCCAGGGCTACCGGTGCCGGGACTGTGGGACGAGCGCCGAGGGGAAGGTCGACCGCCCGGTCGAGCGCGACCTGGAGGAGGGATGGTACGAGGTGCCGCCGGTCGCCCGACGGCACGTCGCGAAGCCGCTCGTCCGCGGCGGGTTCGACGCGCCGACCCATCCCGAGCGCTGAGTCTCGAGGGTACGCTTGTGCCTCCACGGGGCTTATTTCCGGTCGGCCGGGAACGACCGACGTGCCATCCAGACGTGACGTCCTGGCCGCGCTCGCGGCGGTCGGCATCGCGGGGTGTACCGGCGACCCGGGGATCGGCGGGACCCCGTCGAGGACCCCGGGACGGACCGGCACGGACGCGGGGACGGACGCGCCGACCGGGAGCCCGGAGGCCAGCCCCTCGGGCACGCCGGCGGAGCCCGCCGGACCGGCGGTCCGGTGGGCCCGCGACCTCGGCGGGTCGGTCCGCCACCGGCCGACCGTCCACGACGGGACCCTCTACGTCGCCGGCGGGACGAACGCGAACGCGCCGCCGTCGGACCGGGAGTACCTCCGCCCGGCGGCCGGCGAGAACGTCTACGCGCTGGACCTCGCGGGCGAGGAGCGCTGGCGCCACGAGGCCCGTGGCGGCGTCGGCGGGCGGCCGCGAGTCGTCGCGGACGGCGTCCACGCCGTCGTCGGGTGGGACGCCGGGACCCACGGCGTCGACCAGCGGCTCGCCCGCGTCGTGGACGGCGAGCGTCGGTGGGCGACAGACGTCGCCGACGGCTACCTCTCGATACTGGGCGTCCACGACGGGACGACGTTCGTCGGGACGGGCGACGACGCGCTCGGGCTGTCGGGGGAGACGGTCCACGCCGTCGGCTCGGGGGGGAGCGAGCGCTGGCGGACCGAGAGCGGCGACGCCTACGACGGGACCGTCCACGGGGGGACGCTCTACGTCCCGTACGGCCACCGACGGACGACCGCGCTCGACGTCGAGACCGGCGCGGAGCGGTGGGGGAGGGTGATGGAGCCCGCGGGGGACCGCCTCCGGGTGTTCGGGGACACGCTCTACCTCGGCGCCACCGAGCAGGACGCCGACGGGGACTACCCCCTGGTGGCCGTCGACGCCGCGGCCGGCGGGGAGCGATGGCGGTACGCCGGCCCCGGCGGCGACGAGGGGCCGTTCGTTCCGGCGGGTGCCGTCGTGGGTGACCTGGTGTACGGCACCGGGTACGGCGGGCTGCTGTTCGCGGTGGACCCGGCGACCGGCGAGGAGGTCTGGCGCTACCCCGTCGGCGCCGAGACGCGCGACCCGCCCGCGCTCGCCGGCGGGACGGTCTACGTCCCCGCGGTCGACGGCCGGGTCCACGCCGTCGACCCGGACGGGGGGCGCCGCTGGGTCCGCACGGTCGGCGAGCACGTCGTGGGGCTCCGCGCGAACGAAGCGGGGGTCGTCGCCGTCACCCGCGGCCCGGAGGGGAGCCCCCACGGCCTGACGGCGCTTTCCCACGGCGGGACCGAACGGTGGTCGTTCGCCCACCCCGGCGACCTCACCCGGGCGGCCGTCGTCGGAGCGGAGGCGTACGTCGGCACGGACGGCGGGTTCGTCGTCGCCCTCGGCTGACCCGGATTCCACACCACTTACGACCGGTCCCCGCCCACGACCGGGCATGACCACCGGAGACGGCGACGACGACGGAACCGACGGGGCGGACGGTGAGCTGATCGAGGCGCTGCGGGCCGCCGACGCCGTGAAGTTCGGCGAGTTCGAGCTCTCCTCCGGCGGGACCTCGAACTACTACGTGGACAAGTACCTCTTCGAGACGGACCCGACGTGTCTGCGGCTGATCGCCGAGCGGTTCGCCGAGCGGGTCGGCGACGCCAGGCTCGCGGGGGTCGCGCTGGGGGCGGTGCCGCTGGTCGCGGCGACGAGCATGGTCGGCGGGAACGACTACGTCGTCGTCCGGAAGGCGGCCAAGGAGTACGGCACGGGCAACCGCATCGAGGGACGGCTCGACGCGGGCGAGGAGCTCGTCGTCCTCGAGGACATCGCGACCACGGGCGGGTCGGCGATCGACGCCGTGGAGGCGCTCCGCGAGGCGGGCGCCGTCGTCGAGCGGGTGCTCGTCGTCGTGGACCGCGAGGAGGGCGCCCGCGAGAACCTCGCCGAGGCGGGCGTGGGGATGGAGTCGCTCGTCACCGCCTCGGAGCTGCTGGCCGACGCCGACGTCGACCCCGAGGGCTGAACGCCGACCGCCCCCGGGATCCGGGCCGGACCCGGGTCGCACCCACGTTCGTGTACAGTTCTTCGCGAAGGTGTATCGAAATAATCATACTCGTGGCCGGACCCACGCCCGGTCATGAACCGCGCGGAGAAGGCGACCCTCCAGCTGCGCGCCGTCCAGGTGCTCCGGACGCGCAAGCGGACCCGCACGTACGACCAGCTGTCCGCGGAGACCGGGCTGCCGGCGGGCGATCTCAACAGGTACGTGAACGGCCACGTCCTCCCGGGCGTCGAGCGGGCGCGGGCGGTGGTGGCCGACGTCGGCCGGCGGCTCCTCGAGGAGGAGTTCGCGGCGCGGATCGAGACCGACGGCGAGGGCTACGTCGACAACACCCGCGTGGTGTTCGACCAGTCGCTGCTCGATCTCGTCCCGCCGGTCGCGGTCGAGGCGTTCGGCTTCGAGCGGCCGGACGTGGTGCTGACGGCGGCGACCGACGGCATCACGCTGGCGGCGGCGATGGCGAGCCACTTCGACGCGGCGGTCGCCTACGCGAAGAAGACCCGCGAGACCGCCGTCGAGGAGTTCATCGAGTCCCGCGGCCGGCTCCAGTCGGGCATCGAACTCACCTACTACCTCCCGGCGCACGCGGTCGCGCCCGGCGACTCGGTGCTCGTCGTCGACGACCTCATCCGCTCGGGCGAGACACAGGAGCTCCTCCTGGACATCGCCCGACGGGCCGGTGCGGACGTGACCGGCGTGTTCGCGCTCATCCGGGTCGGCGAGGAGGGGATGGATCGCGCCCGCGAACGCGTGGACGCGCCCGTCGCCGCGCTGACCGACCTCGGCTGAGCGCGCCCCGCACCGGTTTCCACGCCGACCGCCCGTGGCGGCGTTCGACGACGCCCGGGCGGGCGATATCCACGTTCGTGCACATCCACTCCGAGTCGAGAGGAAAATATTTAAATCGTGACTGCCCGCCATGCTCGGACGTGCATCATGGCCGCGAGTGACTCGCTGTCGGACTACTTCGGGTTCGACGGGCACGACACGGACCTCCGGACGGAGGTACTGGCCGGGCTGACGACGTTCCTGACGATGAGCTACATCGTGGTCGTCAACCCCGGCATCCTGGTGGGTATCGAGGGGGAGAAACCGGGGATCATCGTCCCCGGGCTGTCGTACGGGGAGACGGTACAGGCGGTGGCGGTGGTCACCATCATCGCGGCGTTCGTGGCGACGATCGTCATGGCGCTGTACGCGAACCGGCCGTTCGCCCAGGCGCCGGGGCTGGGGCTGAACGCCTTCTTCGCGTTCACCGTCGTCGGCGCCCTGGGCGTCGCGTGGCAGACGGCGCTCGCGGCCGTCGTCGTGGAGGGGGTGATCTTCATCCTCCTCACCGTCGCCGGCGCCCGCCGGTACATCATCGAGGCGTTCCCCGAACCGGTGAAGTTCGCCGTCGGGGCCGGTATCGGCGCGTTCCTCGCCATCATCGGCCTCGAGGAGATGCGGGTCGTCGTCGCCGACCCGGCGACGTACGTGACCCTCGGGGCGGTCGCCTCCGACCCGGTCGCCGTCGTCTCCGTGGTGGGGCTGTTCTTCACGTTCGCCCTGTACGCCCGCGGCATCCGCGGGAGCATCCTCATCGGCATCCTCGCGACGTCGGCCGCCGGCTACGCCGTCGCCGCGAGCGGCCTCGTCGGGTCGGAGGCCGCGGGGGCGCTCCGGGGGAACCTCGGCGCGGGCGCCAGCTACGACATCACGCCGCTGGCGGGGGCGTTCCTCACCGGGCTGGGCTCCATCGAGGCGTTCTCGTTCGCGCTGATCGTGTTCACGTTCTTCTTCGTGGACTTCTTCGACACCGCGGGGACGCTCACCGGCGTCGGGCAGGCCGGGGGCTTCCTCGACGAGGACGGGGACCTCCCGGAGATCGAGAAGCCGCTGATGGCCGACGCCGTCGGGACGACCGTCGGCGGGGCCCTCGGCACCTCGACGGTGACGACCTACATCGAGTCCGCGACCGGCGTCGAGGAGGGCGGCCGGACCGGGATGACGGCGCTCGTCGTGGCGCTGCTGTTCCTCGCCTCGCTCGCGATCGTCCCGCTCGCCGCGGCCATCCCGCTGTACGCCTCCCACATCGCGCTCGTCGTCGTCGCGGTGATCATGCTCCGGAACCTCGTCGACGTCCAGTGGGACGACGTCACCCACGCCATCCCCGCGGGGATGACCGTCCTCATCATGCCGTTCACGTTCAACATCGGCTACGGCATCGCCGCCGGCATCATCTCCTACCCGATCGTGAAGGCCGCAACCGGCGAGGCGAACGAGGTCTCGATGGCCCAGTGGGCGCTCGCGCTCGCGTTCGTCGTCTACTTCGTCGTCCGCACCGGCGGGTTCCTCTCGGCCAACGTCTGAACGGCTGCCGGCCCGGGATCCCCCCGGTGCCGGACGGGGGTCCACGGGGGAGCTGAGGCCGCCGGGTCGCTCGCCACCTCGCCGCCGAGCCCCCGGCCGGCAGATGTTGCCGTAACTCGTGGTTATACGAACTCTCGTATATATGCACAGTACACATGAACGAAGACGGGACGCGGCCGGTGACCGGCGGGTTCGGCACCCGCTGTGTCCACGCCGGGGGCGGGCCGGACCCGGGGACGGGCGCGGCGGCCACGCCGATCCACCAGACCACCTCCTACGAGTTCCCCGACGCCGGGACGGCGGCCGACCGCTACGCGCTCGAGGACCTCGACCACGTCTACTCGCGCATCTCCAACCCCACGGTGCGGGTGCTCGAGCGCCGACTCGCCGCGCTCCACGACGCGCCCGACGCGCTCGCCACGGGGTCGGGGATGGCCGCGTTCGACGCCGCGACGACCGTTCTCGCCGAGGCCGGCGACAACGTCGTCTCCGCGTCGTCGATCTACGGCGGCACCCACGCCTACCTCTCGAACACGGCGAGCCGCCGGGGGATCGAGGCACGGTTCGTCGACACGCTCGACCCCGGGGCGTACGCCGAGGCGATCGACGAGGACACCGCGTACGTCCACTGCGAGACGCTGGCGAACCCGTCGCTGGTCACCCCGCCACTCGCCGAGATCGCCGAGGTCGCGGGCGAACACGGGGTGCCGCTGTTCGTCGACAACACGTTCGCCACGCCGGCGCTCTGCCGGCCGTTCGAGCACGGCGTCGACCTCGTCTGGGAGTCGACGACGAAGTGGATCCACGGCTCGGGGACGACGGTGGGGGGTGTCCTGCTGGACTCCGGGGAGTTCCCGTGGAGCGACTACCCGGAGAAATATCCGGAGGTCGGCGGACCGAACCCCGCGTTCGACGGCGTGAACTTCGCCGAGCGGTTCGGGGACCGGGCGTTCTCGCTCGCGGCCCGACACCGCGCGACCCGGGCGCTGGGCGACGGGCAGTCGCCGTTCGACGCGTGGGCCACGCTAGAGGGGCTGAAGACGCTCCACCTCCGGATGGAGCGCCACTGCGGGAACGCGCTCGCCGTCGCGGAGTTCCTCGAGGGCCACCCCGAGGTGGCGTGGGTCAGCTACCCCGGGCTCCCCGAGCACGAGACCCACGACGCCGCCTCGAGGTTCCTCGACGACTTCGGCGGGATGGTCGCGTTCGGGCTCGAGGCCGGCTACGAGGCCGGCAGGCGGCTCTGCGAGGAGGTGGAGCTGGCGACGTTCCTCGCCAACATCGGCGACGCCCGGACGCTGCTGATCCACCCCGCCTCGACGACCCACGCACAGTTGAGCGAGGCCGAACAGCGCGCCTCGGGGGTCTCGCCCGACCTCCTGCGGCTCTCGGTCGGCATCGAGGACCCCGAGGACGTGATCGCCGACCTCGAGTCGGCGATCGGGCGGGCCACGGCGCGGGCGGGGGACGGAGGGGCCGACGCCACGGGGGAGGGCACATGACGGTACCCCACGAGCGCGCGACCGTCTCGCTCGGCGAGTTCCGGTTCGAGTGCGGGGAGTCGATCCCGGACCTCGAGATCGCCTACGAGAGCTACGGGGAGTTCACCGGCGACAACGCGGTCCTCGTCTGTCACGCCCTGACGGGGAGCGCCCACGTCGCCGGCCGGCGCACGGACGGCCGGACCGCCGGCCAGGCCCGCGCCTGGTGGGAGGACATCGTCGGCCCGGGCAAGGCCATCGACACCACCGAGTACCACGTCGTCTGTGCGAACGTCCCCGGTTCGTGCTACGGGAGTTCGGGCCCGCCCGAGGAGAACCCCGAGACGGGCGAGACGTGGGGGACGGAGTTCCCGCCGGTGACCGTCGGCGACTGGACGGAGTCCCAGCGCCGCCTGCTCGATCACCTGGGGATCCCGCACCTCCACGCGGTCGTCGGCGGGAGCGTCGGCGGGATGAACGTGATCGACTGGGCGAGGCGACACCCCGACCACGTCGACCGGGTGATCCCCATCGCGTGTGCCGGACGGCTCGACCCGCAGTGTCTCGCGCTCGACGCCATCGCCCGTCGGTGCATCACGACCGACCCGAACTGGCAGGGCGGGGACTACTACGGCGAACCCGCGGGGCCGAAGAACGGGCTGGCGCTCGCCCGGCAGATCGGCCACGTGATGTACCTCTCGAAGGCCTCGATGGAGAAGAAGTTCGGCCGCCGGGCGGCCGGCCGCGAGACGGCCCGTGACTCCTTCCCGGTCGACTCTGCGGGCGACTTCTTCCCCTACAGGGACGTGGAGTCCTACCTCGATTACAACGGCGAGCAGTTCGCCGAACGGTTCGACGCGAACGCCTACCTCTACCTCACCCGCGCGATGGACAACTACGACCTCGCCTCGGGCTACGAGTCCGACGCGGCGGCGCTGGCGGCGTTCGACGGGCAGGCCCTCGTGCTCTCCTTCACCGGCGACTGGCACTTCACCGTCGAGGGCAACGAGGCGCTCGCCGAGGCGTTCCGCGAGGCGGGCGCCCGGACGGCCCACCACGTGATCGAGAGCGACCACGGCCACGACGCGTTCCTCGTCGAACCGGATCGGGTCGGGCCGCCCGTCGCGGACTTCCTCGCCCAGGGGGTCGACGGGACGGCCGTGACCGACACCGCAGAGGAGGGCGGCGAGTCGGAGTTCGCGCCCGTCCACACGTCGCTCTTTTCGGACTGACCGAGCGGTTCCGGAGCAGACAGCGATCGTTCGACGACCGCCTGCACGAGCTCGGATCGTGCTTCCCGGGTGTCAGCTCCGCGTGGCCTCCCCGACGTCGTCCAGGAACTCGCGGAGGAGGTCGGCGACACGTTCCGGTGCCTCCTGTTGCACCCAGTGACCGGCGCCGTCGACGAGGGTACAGCGGCGCATGTCGGTACAGACCGTCTCCTGCATCCGCTCGAAGGCGCCGGGCATCTGGTAGACCCCCCAGTCGTGTCGGCCCGCGATGAACGCCGACGGCACGTCGAGAGTCCGTCCGGCGAACACCTGGAGAGCGCGTCGATACCGCGGATCGGTGCTACACCGATACCACTGGAGCCCGCCCTGGAACCCCGTCCGTTCGTATTCGGAGCTGTAGACGCCGAGCTCTTCGTCGGGAAGCCATCGACACGAGCGGATCTGCTCCTCGGAGGGCATGTACGGGGCCACCGTCTCGGCCATCCCCTTGTGGCGATCCATGACGTAGTACGTCGGCAGGTTCGCGAGCTGGTCGGCGGTCCAGCCCCGTAACGGCTGCGGGTCGTTTCCCGCCCAGTCGGCACTCTTGTAGTGAAAGTACGCCCGGAGGAAATCGTGGACGCCCTGCGGACAGTTCGACATGTCGTGATCGGCCGTTCGCGTCGAGTAGTACCACTGGTAGTGCTTGCGGGGCCGTGGGAGCCGTCCGAGTGCCTCGTTCATCCCCTCGATATCCATGTCGGCCCCGGACGATAGCTCGGGCGGGCCGCCGAACGGCGCGCTCATGAGCACCGCCGACCGGAACACGTCGGGCCGGAGCAGCGAACACCAGGCGGCGACGTGGGCCCCGGAGTCGTGACCGATCACCGCGGCGACGGACTCTCTGCCCACGGCGTCGACGAGCCCGAGGACGTCCCGGACCCGATTCACCATCCGGAACGAGGCGAGGTCCCCGTCGTAGGACCCGTCCCACCCGGTCGTGCGGCCGAACCCGCGTTGATCCGGCGCGACGACGTGGTAGCCGGCCTCCGCCAGCGGCACCATGACCTTCCGCCAGCTATACGCCATCTCCGGAAACCCGTGCAGGAGCACCACGCACGGTCTGTCCGGACCGACCCCCGCTTCCAGGACGTGCATCCGCAACCCGTTGACCTGGGGTAGGAACCGTGCGTCGATCCCTGCCGACAGCGTGTCCGTCTCGTATCCCGCTCCACGGTGCATGAGGCCACGTACCACGATTCGTGCAATAAGCTTTCGAACGTCCGCGTCCCCCGAACCCGGACGGGCGCGTTGAATCAGGGTCCCTGTCGACGTCCTCGTAGACGGATGGGAGTCGCGTGTTGCATGCGAACGGGGGATGCAGCACGACCGAACCGGGCTACGATCTGACGACGGACCTGATCACGCCGGTGGTCGTTTGGGGACCTTCGATCCGATCTCCTCGCTGGGGGTCGCTCGAACACCACCCGACGCGGACCGTGAGGCATTAGTCCCCACTCCCAGTCGACCCCACCAGTGTCCTCCGACGCGCACCCGCGACCGTGGCTCGTGCTCTGCGGGTGTTTCCTCGTCTCGACCGGGTTCAACGCCTACCTGTTCGCGCCGGCGCCCGTCGTCCCCCTGCTCGTCGAGGAGTTCGGCGTCGACAAGCCGACGGCGGGGCTGGCGATCAGCGCCACCTTCCTCGCCTGGGTGCTCCTGCAGCTCCCCGGCGGCCTGCTCATGGACCGGTACGACAACCGGCTGCTCGTCTGGGCGGGAGCCGCCCTGCTGTTCGTCGCGGCCGCCGCGGGGGTTCTCGCCCCGGACTACCGGACGTTCCTGTTCACCCGGTTCCTGGCGGGCGGGTCGGCGCTGTTCCTCTGGACGACGGGCGCGAACGTCGTCGACCGGTCGTTCCCGGCGTCGAGGCGGGCGGTCGGCACGGGCCTGTTCATCGCGAGCGCGCCCGCCGGGGTCACCCTCGCGCAGTTCGCCGGACCCCTGATCGCAGCGGCGGCCGGCTGGCGGGCGACGCTGCTCGTCTACCCGACCGTCACCGCCGTCGGGTTGCCGTTCCTCTACCTCCTGCTGCGCGACCCGGTGCGGAACGAGGGCCGGCTCGAACTCGCGGCGTTCGCCGCGGCGCTCCGGAACCGGACCGTCCTGCTCGTCTCGGTGAGCAGTTTCTGTGCCTACTCGCTGTTCGTCTTCTTCAACTCGTGGATGCCAACGTACGGGACGGACGTCGTCTCGCTCGACCTCGCGACGGCGGGGGCGCTGACCGCGATCGTCCCGGCGATGGGCCTGCTCGCACGCCCCGGCGGCGGCTGGCTCTCCGACCGGATCGGTGGCCGCCGGCGGCCGGTCCTCGTGGGGACGTTCCTGCTCGTCCTGCCGGCGCTGCTCGCCGTCACCGCGGTGTCGTCGCTCCTCGGGTACGCCGCCGTCCTCGTCCTCGCGGGGATCGGCTCGCAGCTCGGGACTGGCGTCTTCTACGTCTACGTCGGCGAGCTGAGCGCCGAGGAGACCCGTGGCACGGGGCTGGCGGTGCTGACGACCCTCTCGATCTCGGGGGCGCTGACCGCGCCCGTCCTCACGGGCTGGCTCATCGAGCGGTTCTCCTGGGACGCGGCGTTCGGGTTCGGCGCGCTGCTCGCGGTCGTCGGGATCGTCGCCGTCCTGCTGGCCCCCGACGGGTAGGCGGGGGTAGCCGGTCAGCGCGGCGACCGGCACACTCCGCACGGGATCGGCTCCCGAACGCCACCGGTCGACCCGCCCCCGTCGTGCGCCCGTCACAGACACGGGCAGCCCTTACCGCTGGTGGGAACGTTCAACATCACGGCCCGCGACGCGCGGGTATGGCAGACGACAGCGAACGCAGCTTCGAGACGAACGCGCTCCACGCCGGCCAGCAGCCCGACCCGACCACGGGCGCACGCGCACCGCCCATCTACCAGACCACCTCCTACGTCTTCGAGGACGCCGACCACGCCGCGCGGCTGTTCGCCCTGGAGGAGGCCGGGAACATCTACTCGCGGCTGATGAACCCGACGAACGCGGTGCTCGAGGAACGGATGGCCACGCTGGAGGGCGGGGTCGGCGCGCTCGCCACCGCCTCGGGGATGGCCGCGCTGAACCTCGCGACGTTCATGCTCGCCGAGGCCGGCGACAACGTCGTCACCGCCTCGTCGCTCTACGGCGGGACCTACACGTTCTACACGCACACCGCTCCCCGGAGAGGCGTCGAGGCGAAGTTCGTCGACACGCTCGACTACGAGGCCTACGCGGAGGCCATCGACGAGGACACCGCCTACGTCCACTGCGAGACCATCGGCAACCCGGCGCTGGACACGCCCGACTTCGAGCGACTCGCGGACATCGCACACGAGAACGGCGTCCCGCTGTTCGTCGACAACACGTTCGCCACGCCCGCCCTCTGCTCGCCGATCGAGCACGGCGCGGATCTCACCTGGAGTTCGACGACCAAGTGGATACACGGCCACGGTACGACCATCGGCGGGATCCTCGTCGACGGCGGCTCCTTCCCGTGGGAGGAGCACGCCGAGAAGTTCCCCGAGATCGCCCAGTCGAACCCCGCGTACCACGGCGTGAACTTCCGCGAGCGGTTCGGCGACGCGGCGTTCACCTACGCCGCGCTCGCACGCGGCCTGCGCGACCTCGGGAACCAGCAGTCGCCGTTCGACTCCTGGCAGACGATCCAGGGGCTCGAGTCGCTGCCGATGCGGATGGAGCGCCACTGCGAGAACGCGATGGCCGTCGCCGAGTTCCTCTCGGACCACCCCGACGTCTCGTGGGTCGTCTACCCCGGACTGGAGGACCACGAGACCCACGACAACGCCACGAAGTACCTCGACGGCGGCTACGGTGGGATGATCGCGTTCGGCGTCGCAGGCGGGTACGAGGCCGCCAAGACCACCGTCGAGAGCACGGAGATCGCGAGCCTGCTCGCGAACGTCGGCGACGCGAAGACGCTCGTCATCCACCCCGCATCGACCACCCACCAGCAGCTCACCGAGGAGGAGCAGCTGGCCGCGGGGGTCAGGCCCGACATGGTCCGGCTCTCCGTCGGGACCGAAGGTGTGGACGACATCATCGCCGATCTCGACCAGGCGATCGAGCAGGCGTCCTGAACGCCGTCGAGGACGGCCGTCGGAGGCGCCAGCGCCCACACCCGCCGGCGCCGCCGTTCCCGTCGGCCGGGAGCGAGCGTCGCCATTCAAGCCTCTGCGGGGGCGATATCTAGCCGATCCATTATGACCGAGACCCACCGATCTACCGTAGAGACGTACCCCGGACTGTGGATGCTCGGGTTCCTGGGGTTCCTCGCGTTCGTGGGCTTCCAGGCGTTCCAGCGAGGGGACCCGCTGTTCCTGTTCTGGTTCGCGTTCGCCGGGTTCTTCTCCTTTTTCGGCTACCGCTGGCCGGAACTGAGATACCTCGGCCTCCTCGGCCTCCTCGGCCTGCTCGTCGCGGTGCTGGGGATACTCGGCGTCTTCCCGGTCTGACCCGCCCGCCGGCCGAGCCCCCCGACTTCCCGTCGAGTCGTCGCACGACCCCACGGCCCCGTTCCTCCGTGGTCCCGTTTCGGTGTGCCGTATCGGCGGGCGGGTTGGCTACCGCCAGAACAGCAGCGCGCCGAGCCCCACGACGACCGCGGCGGGGTATGCGGGGTGGTGTCGCGAGAACCGCAGGAGCCGGTCGGTCGTCAGCGAGGCGGTGTCGACTCCGTCCGGACCGAGGGTGACGCCGAGCGAGGAGAGGACGACGGCCGCGGCGACCAGCGACCCGACGCCCGCGGCGGTCCGGACCGGGTGGTCGGAGGTCCACCGGAGGGCCGGTCCCAGGAGGACGAACAGCGTCCGGGCGAGCATCCCCATGCCCGATACGTGTCGCTCGATACACAAAAGCTCGCGTGCGACGCGCGTCTGACGGGGGCGGAAATCAGAGCGAACGGGGATCAGAGCAGGCCGCGTTCCTCGAGGAGGTCGCGGAGCTCGGCCATCGACTCGACGACGACCTCGCAGTGGGGTTCGACCGCGGGCTTTGGCTCGTAGCCGACCGCCAGCCCCGCGACCTCGAGCATCGGGAGGTCGTTCGCGCCGTCGCCGACGGCGACCGTGTCGGTCATGTCCACGCCGAGGTCCGCGGCCAGATCCTCCAGGGCGTCGTCCTTCGTCCCCTCGACGAGCGGGCCCTCGACCCGACCGGTGAGGTGGCCCTTCCGGGAGACGAGGTGGTTGGCCACCAGCGTATCGACCTCGACGCCCGCCGCGGCGAGGGCGGCCTCGACGCCGCGGTCGAACCCGCCCGTGAGGACGGCGACGTGGTGGCCGGCCTCGCGGAGCGCGGCGATCACGTCTGCCGCGCCGGGGCGGAGTTCGACCCGGGAGAAGGCCCGGGAGGCGGCCTCCTCGTCGAGTCGGTAGAGGAGGTCGGCCCGTTCGCGGAGGCTCTCGGCGTAGGAGAGTTCGTCGTTCATCGCCCGTTCGGTGATCCCGGCGACCTCGTCGGCGACGCCCTGCTCCTCGCCGAGGAGCACCATCATCTCCGAGTCCGAGAGGGTCCCGTCGAAGTCGAACGCCACGAGCATACCGGTCGTTCCCGTCCACGGGGCTTGAATGGTGCCGGTTCGAGCGGTCGGCTCCCGACCCGCCGAGCTTATACATCCGGCGCGGCCACTCCGGGACGTGAAGGACATCGTCCACACGAACGCGGCACCCGAGGCTGTCGGCGCGTACAGCCAGGCGACGACGAACGGCGAACTGGTGTTCACCGCCGGACAGATACCGCTCACGCCCGACGGCCGGCTGCTCGACGACGCCCCGATCGCCGAGCAGACCGAACAGGCCCTGGACAACGTCACCGCGGTCCTGGCACAGGCCGGCGCGTCGATGGAGGACGTCCTCAAGGTGACGGTCTACCTCGACGACATCGACGACTTCGAGGAGATGAACGGGACCTACGCGGGCTACTTCCCGAGCGAGCCGCCGGCCCGGTCGGCCGTCGAGGTCGGGGCGCTCCCGAAGGGCGTCGGCGTGGAGATCGAAGCGGTCGCCGTCGTGGAGTGACCCCGCGGTCGGGGCTCGCCACACCCCTGCACTTATCCCTCCAGCGGCGGCCCTCCGGGGTATGAGGGAAGTAGTCAGCACGGACGAGGCCCCCGGGGCCATCGGCGCGTACAGCCAGGCGACGACGAACGGCGAACTGGTGTTCACCGCCGGACAGGGACCGCTCACCCCCGACGGGGAGGTGCTCGAGGACGCCTCCATCGCCGAGCAGACCGAGCGGGTGCTCGACAACGTCGCCGCCATCCTCGAGGAGGCCGGCGCGTCGATGGCGGACGTCATGAAGACGACGGTGTTCCTCGACGACATCGAGGACTTCGAGGAGATGAACGGGACCTACGCGGGCTACTTCCCGGACGACCCGCCGGCCCGGTCGGCCGTCGAGGTGGGCGCGCTCCCCCTCGGTATCGGGGTGGAGATCGAAGCGGTCGCCCTGGTGGAGTGATGCTGTCTGTCGTGAGCCGATGAACGGTATCGTCACGGCGGTGCGGCGATACCGTTCGGGTAGTCATGTCCGACAGTATTGAGCCGCGAACGAAGGCGAGCCTGCTGTGGGGGCTGACGGGGGCGCTCACCTTCCTCGTCGGCCTGCAGGCGTTCCGGCTGGTGACGGGCGAGGGAGCCACCCTGGACGTGGCCGTCGGCGTCGCGGTGCTGGTCGGTGTGGTCGCGGCCGTGGCGTCCTACGTGGTCGAGGGGCGGGTCGTCGGGGGAAAGGAACAGTCTTAAGCGACGGAACGGGCTAGCGTCGCGTGAGCCGGGATGGCCGAGTGGTAAGGCGCACGCCTGGAAAGCGTGTTCCCTCTGGGATCCAGGGTTCAAATCCCTGTCCCGGCGTTGTTCTGTCGTGAGCGATACGGCGAGCACCGCGTAGCGTGTGCTCGCCGCGAACGCGAACGACTGACTCGATAAGGACGGGATCTGAACCCTACGAGTCACAGCGCCCGAACGAAGTCCTCGTGAGCGAAGCGAGCGAGGGCGTTGTCGGACGAGCGAAGCGAGTCCGACGGAGTGAGGGCGACCGTCCGGTTCCGGTTCGACTCCCCGTCCCGGCGTGTTCGGACGCGAACAGCGAGGGCCGAGCGACGCAGGAGCCTCCTGTGAGCGGCGAACCCGACGTGTCACGAACGGGCGTGGCGAGCGGACCTCCACGCCGCTAACGCCGGCTCTATACCCCCACCCGCCGATACCCCGCTCATGACCGACCGCCGGGCCAACTACGCGCTCGTGACGTTCATGGAGCACCTGGGGGAGGCCGAATCCCGCCTCGACGTCGAGTGGGCGGAGTTCGTGGGTGACGAGACGGCCGAGGGGACGTTCGAGGTGCCGACCGACGATCCGACCGACGCCTACCTCCATCTCCAGGCCTACGACGTGGGGACGTACGGCCACGACATCGTGCTCAACGGGGAGTCGATCTCCGGGTTCGACATCCCGCCGGGGCAGGGCTGGCAGTCCTGGATGGACGCCATCACCGGCGCGACCCTCCGCGAGGGGGAGAACACCATCCGCTTCGTCCGAGAGGAGGACTCGACCGACTCGTTCGTCGTGGGGAACGTCGTCGTCAACTGGAGGGAGCCGACCGGCTGAGAGCGGATATATAAACCCCGGTCGAAGCCGCCCCGCCGACGGGGGCATACTATGCGTGAACACTCCGCATGGATACCCGGTATGCGACCGTGGTACGGCGGTTGTGTCGGATCACCGTCGTTCCCGACGGGCGGGTCGGCCGAGGCCGGATCACCAATATTTATATAGAACCGCAGACAACGATCCGGCTGAACATGTCTCAGCGAATGCAGGGTCAGCCGATGATCATTCTCGGCGAGGACTCCCAGCGGATGAAGGACCGCGACGCCCAGAGCCACAACATCAGCGCGGCTCGCGCCGTCGCGGAGTCCGTACGGACGACGCTCGGCCCGAAAGGGATGGACAAGATGCTCGTCTCCTCGATGGGCGACGTCACGGTCACGAACGACGGCGTCACCATCCTCCAGGAGATGGACATCGACAACCCGACGGCCGAGATGATCGTCGAGGTCGCCGAGACACAGGAG
>Ga0207797_1001342_pt1 | contig 17840 bp, 13 predicted proteins | sample PRCRCaboRojoPR_6_FD_187275 | JGI IMG/M metagenome (GOLD analysis project Ga0207797, IMG submission 187275) | Marine sediment microbial community from Cabo Rojo, Puerto Rico - PR CR 10% Liquid 1 (SPAdes) | ecosystem: Environmental > Aquatic > Marine > Coastal > Sediment | place: Cabo Rojo, Puerto...
CCCGCGGCTCGAACGAGGAAGAGCGGAGCCGCGCCCACGTCTTCTTCGGGGCCTCCACGACCTCCGTCTGCCCCACCAGGAAGCCGCGCGGGACCGCGTCTGTGTTTTCGAGCACCAGCACGCCCGATTGCTGGCTGCGATAGGCCACCTCGGTGCCCGAAAGCTGCTGTCGCGCCGCGATGTAGCGGGTGTTCATCAGATCCAGGGCGTTCTCGTTCGGCCCGCCCGAACCGGTGACCTGCAGGATGTGGTCGAGGTAGTCCTGGTAGCGTTGCAGCTTGGCGCCGTGGTACCCGCCCACATTCTCGTAGTGAAAAGACGGGCGGGCGGTACTGGTGGGATCCCCCTCCACGAGCGAGAGCACGCGGAAGCGGCCCAGCCCCCCGGCCTGCTGCTGCTCTTTCTTGATGAACTGGTCGAACTGATACGTGGGAATGGACTGCTCCACCTGTTGCGACGAGTAGCGCTCCGAGCCCATGTAGCGCGAGTCGACGCCCCACAGGTCCACGCCCACGATGGCCACGACGCCAAGCCCGGCCATCCACGGCTGAATGGTCTCGCGGCGGTACAGGACGAGCATCCCGGCAGCCAAGAAGAGGAAGAGCAGGGTCCGCTGCGCGTCGGTCGTGAAGGCCCCGCGGCGCTGCTGCTTCACCTTTTGCATCTGCTGATCGATTGCCTGCTCCACCCGCGGATTCTGGGGCGACACGTTCGGGTTCTGGCGCAGCAGGGCCCGCCGGATGCGCTGCCGCTCGTTGGGCTTCTCGAAATCAAGAAACGTGTTGGGCGTGAGCCACACCAGTCCCACGATCCCGAATACGACCCCAAACGAGATCAGGAGGGGTCGTTGTCGCGAATCGGCCTGCTGAGCCTTCCGCCCTCGTCGCTCCTCGCGTCGCAACGCGTAATCCAGCCCAATCCCGGCCAGCACCGCCAGCAGGAGGGCCGTCACGCTCAGCCACATGGCCGGGCCCCGGAAGGCGTCGAAGAAGGGGAAGTACCGAAACATGGGCCAGTTCAGCCACGCAGCGTACTTGCCCAGCGCAAAGAGGGCTGTGCCGAGAGTCGCCAGTCCCAGCCCCCAAGTCAGCCACGTGCGCACCCGCCACACCGCGAGGCCCGCCAGCGCCACCATGACGCCCCCGAGGTAGTGCGGCCCCTCGGTAAACGTCTTCGGCCCCCAGTACGTCTGCCCGCCCCCGCCAAAGGCCTCGGCCACCACGAACGTGAAGAGCTCGCCCGGGCCGTGGCTCCACCGCATGGCAGGCACCCAGCCCATGCCACCCCCGCCACCCCCTGTCGCCGCGGCCGCCGCCCCCCGCACCGAGAACTGCTTGTGCTGGTACCGCGCCAGGTAGGGCTGCGCGGCCATGGCCAGCCCTAGTACAGTGCCGAGGGCGAGCCAGCCGGTGGAGGTGGCCACCTGCGGCACCCGGTCCTCCCGAATCGCCCCAATGACCTCCACGAGCCACCAGAGCGCGAGCGCCATGCCCGTGTAGAACACGATCTGGGGATGCTTGGCCCGAAGCTGCAGGGCCAGCGCGCCCGCAAACAACAGCCCGCCGAGCAACGACGGATTCCGCAGGGTGTACGCGAAGGCGAGCAGGACGTACGGCGCGTAGGCCAGTGCAATGAATTTCGTCCCGTGCCCCACCCCGATGATGATCGGAATGTAGGTCGTGAAGCCGAAGGCCAGCCCCGATAAGAGCCCGGAGAAGTGGTTCCGGGTCAGGTAGAAGACGAACAGGTACACGCCCGCCATCAGTACAAACAGATGGCCCACCGGCCAGGCAAATCCGCGGACGGCGTTCACGAGGGTGTCCGCCTGCGGAACGGCGAGCTTGTAGTTGATGTAGGGCGTGCCGCTAAATACATTCGGTGCCCAGCGGGCCCACTCGCCCGTCTTCTCGTGGTGCTCAATGGTCACCTGGGCGTTGGCCCGAAAGGTGATGTTATCAGTCCCCTGAATGCTTTTCCCCTCAAAGACCGCAGGGGCATAGAACGCGAGCGCCACGACGAGCAGGATGCCGAGACAGGCTCCATGCCGCATCGTGGGCGAGAGGCGCGACCAGAACGTGTCGGCGTGATCGGCGCGCGGAGCAGGGGACCGAGTGGAGGAGGCCATGAGGGCGGGCGTCTGACAAACGCGAGGGCGAACGGGGACCAGCGCCCCGTCTGAATTGTCGAGCCTCTCGAAACGGTCGGTGAATTTCGCTGTTCCAGCGGCGGTCGTGGACGTGTGTACGGATTGGACGGGTGGAAGTATGGAAGAGCGTCCGCACGTCCACACCCCCATACGTCCGTACTTCCACACCTCTTGTAACGCCAGTGGACACGCTCGATCACTGCCCCCTCTGCCACGAGGACCAGTTCCAGCACTTCCTGACGTGCCGGGACCACACCATCTCGGGCGAAAACTTCGACATTGTCGAGTGTGAGGACTGTGGATTTCGCTTCACCAACCCACGTCCCAGCGCGGACGACCTCGGCCGGTACTACGAGAGCGAGGACTACACGCCGCACCAGGACACCAGTCAGGGCCTGATCGACACGCTCTACCGATGGGCCCGCCTCTACACCCTCCGGTGGAAACATCGCCTCGTTTCGTCCCTGATCGCCCACCCGCCCGGTCGACTGCTCGACTACGGATGTGGCACAGGCGAATTCCTCGATCTCTGCCACTCCAAACAGTGGGAGGTGCAGGGCCTGGAGCCTGATGCCGATGCCCAGAAGATCGCCGCTCAGGAGTACGACCTGACGGTGGAGGACCCAGAACAGATTCGGGCGATCCCGTCCGACCATTTTGACGTGATCACGCTCTGGCACGTCCTAGAGCACGTTCCGGACCTCTCCAAAACGATTGAGCAACTACAACGCACCCTCGCCCCTACCGGCACCCTCGTCGTGGCTGTGCCGAACTGTTCCTCCTTCGACGCCCAGTTCTACGGCGAAGACTGGGCCGCGTACGACGTGCCTCGCCATCTCTCCCACTTCCGTCCGAGTGACGTGCGCCGTCTGTTCAATCGGTTCGGCATGACGATCGAGGCCATCCGTCCCATGCGGCTCGACGCGTTCTATGTGTCGCTTCTCAGCGAGCAATATCGCAACGGATGGCTTCCCCGAGCACCCATCGTGGCACTTCTCTCTACACTGTGGGCGGCGCGGCACGCCCATCGGTACTCCGCGCAGCTGTACCTCATTCGGGACCGCGGCACTCCATGGACAGGGTGAACCTCTTCCTCATCGGCGTCAACAAGGCCGGGACGAGCTGGCTCTACTACCTGCTCGACCAGCACCCGGACGTGTTTATGGCGGAGGAAAAAGAGCTGTATTTTTTCGGAGACGAGGGCCCCGGGGAAGAACGCCCAGCATCGCTCGACGACTACCACGCCCACTTTCCCTTCGACGCCGACTACCGCTACTTCGGCGACGCGACGGTGATGTATTACCGGAGCCCGACGACCGCCGACGAGATTCAGGCCTATAACCCGGACGCGAAACTGCTGGCCATCGTCCGGGACCCGATCCAGCGGCTCCTCTCCCAGTTTCAGTACCACAAGCAGCTCGGCATCCTCGACGAAGCGACTTCTCTGGAGGAGGCCCTGGACGGTCGCGACCCGCGACTCCTTCGCGACAGTCACTACGAAGAGACGCTCCCGGCCTACGCCGAGCGCTTCGGGCCGGAGCAGTTCACGATCGTGAGCCTGGAGGCGGGAAAAGAACATCCGGAGGCCTTCTGGAACGACCTCCTGGACTTCCTTTCGCTTCCGGATGCCCCTCGCCCCACGGGCGAAGACCAGCCCGAGAATCCGACGGGGAGCGCGGCGTTTCGGGCAGTTTATCGCACGACCGTCCGGCCCCTCCGTCACACCTTCCCCGGGGCGTATCGCTGGCTGCTCGGCAGCACTGTCGCACGACAGGCCAAGATCGCCTTGCTCCGCCTGCTGGGCACGGCGGGGGCGAAGAAGAAGGTCTTATCCCCAGAACTGGAGACCCGCTTCCGGGAGGAGTTTTCGCCTACGTACGCCTACCTGCGGGAGCTGGGATTCGAGGTGTACGACGAGGCATGACTCGCAGATTAGCTACCGGTCCCAAATTCTGGGAGGCTCAAGCCGGATCATGCCCTCTACGCCTCGCTCCATCCAACGACCTGCCTCCGCTCCGGCAACACTTGGCACTTTCCGTAGCATCTTTGCTACTCCAGATTTCAACTGGCCCTGAATATACGCTAAGGGCTTCTCCCCCGACGGTTTGATCGACGGTCGATTACGGCACCCGGGTGACGTGCACAATGCCGGATTCGGTCTCGGGCACGGAGCCGATGAGGGCAATCCGGCCGTCGAGGTCTAGGGACGCCCCGAAGTGCACTGTGCCGAGATCGAGAATGGTGCGCTCCCGCCATTTTCCCCGTGCCCGACGACGAAAGACGTACACGACGCGGTCGATGTTGATCTCTTTGCCGAGCTGCTCGTCGTAGCCGGTAATCAGCGCCCGCCGCCCATGCAGTGACACGGCGCCCCCGAAGGACCCGGACTCGTATGGAATCGAAGGACGAAGCGTTGCGGATCGCGTCCAGGTCGAGTCTCCGCGGGTGTACACCGTCGCGGCGCCTGAATCATCGTCTCGGGCCCGGTCTTCGCCCACGAGCAGCGTGGAGCCGTGGAGATCGAGATCGATGAAAAACGCGTCGATGCCCGTCAGATGGGCGTCCTCCCGCCAGCGGTTGGGGGCCGGATCGTGTCGGAAGACGTAGACGGAACCCGGTCCGCGCTCAAAGAAGGTCGACGCCGCCACGGCCAAGTGCGGACCGTCGAGGACCACGTCGCCCCCGAGGCTGCCGGACTGGAGACTGTGGGTGGCCGTCAACCGGGCCGTTCGATTCCACGTCTTGGCGGCGGACTCGTACTCGTAGACATACACCGCGCCGCTGTAGGCCCCTTCCGGATTCCCCGAGGTGCTTACCGCGGCACGGTCCCCGTCGAGTGCCACGCCGGCGGCGAAGAGGCCCTCCCGCCGATCTGGGCGCCCCGTAAGACGGGCCGTCTGCGCCCAGGTGCCGTCCGCCGAGCGTTCGAAGACGTACGCCGCGTTTTCGCCCTCGCCGGCAAAATGCTCGCTCGATGCACTCACCAGGAGGCGCGATCCATCGAGCGCCACGTCGGCCCCAAAGAAGGCATTGGCGCGGCAGGGGCGCGGGACGAGGCGGGCGGTCAGGGTCCACGACGTGACCAGGGGGCCGGGCCCACGCTCGTACACGAATACGGCGCCCGCGTCTTTGCCACACACTGTGGCCCCGCTGGCCCCCACCACGGCGATCGAGTCGTCGATGGCCACGGACACGCCGAAGGAGGCCGCCTGGAGCGTGTCGGGACGGGGGAGGGCCTCAATCTGAGCGTGCCCTTCGGACGGGACAAGGCTGGCCAGGAGACCCACCAGCAACAGTGCAACGAGGCGGGGGTGGAGCATGCAGGAACGAGTTTGGAAGAACCGCTGGAACGCCAACGAATGAACGAGAAGAGCGGTCCCAATCTTATGCCGCGTCTCCTCCTCTCCGGCTGACCGCTCGGGATCAAGACGGTCGACCGCGCGGAACCCCCCAGTCGGTCCTGCCGTGCGTCCCGGTGGATTCGATCTCGTCGTTAGAAATGCCCCGCCCCGAATGCTGCATGCACTGGCTGCCCGTCTTCGGGCCGAGTGGACCCGCCTCCGCCGCGCCGCCGCGTCGCTCGACGGACAGGCGACGTTCGTTCTCGCGTTCGCAGCACTGCTCGTCGCCCTGCAGTTCATTCTCGGGGACCGAGGCCTCTTTCGCCGCCACCTCGCTTCATTTCTTCCGATCAGCTGGCACGGGCTTGCCAGCTGGGGCTGGTGGTTCGGCATGCAGGGCCTGCTCGGATTCGTGGTCCCGGCGATCGCCCTGCGGGCACTCTACGCGGACACCCTCACCGAGATGGGGCTGGGCCTCGGGGAGTGGCGGTTGGCGACAGTCGTCGCGGCCCTCTACCTCCCCGTGGTGGCGGTGGGCACCTGGGTGCTCTCCGACGGGGCCGCCTTCCAGCAACAGTACCCTCACTACTCTCCGGCCACCCAGGACTGGAGCGTGTTTCTGATCTACGAGGCGCTCTTCCTGTTCTACTGGATCGGCTGGGAGTACCTCTGGCGCGGTTTCGTACTCTTCGGCACCGCGCCCGCCTTCGGCCTCCACGCCATCTTCGTGCAGGCGCTTCCCTTTGCCGCCCTCCACGTCACAAAGCCCTGGCCGGAAGCGCTCCTCTCCATCGTAGGCGGCATCGCGCTTGGAGCGCTCGTGTGGCGCTGCCGGTCGTTCTGGATCGCCGTCCCCATCCACGCGGCGCAGATGATGCTGCTCGACCTGTGGTGCACCCTCCGCATCCGCACCGGCGTGTCGGGCATTGGGCTGGAGGCCTTTCTCGATCTACTTGGTCGGGTTGGGGGGTGAGCGTTGGAGCATTTGTGTTGAGGGTTTTGTGTCGCAAATCTTCTCGTGAGCAGGATTTCCTGCAACAACCCTCCACCCACAAACACTCAACCCGCAACCCCTACAGGAAGAGCTCGATGGTCCCGGTATTCATGAGCGTCCGCACGTAGGGCTCCAGCGTGGCCGTGTAGCTGATACGCAGGTCCAGGTCGCCGATCGACTGCCGCACCCCAAAGCCGGCACTGGGCCGGAGGCCATTCACGTCGTTTACGCCGATGCGGTCGAGCCCACCCCGCACCTCCAGAATGTCGACGAGCTGGTACGACGCGCCGATGCGCCCCCGCAGGTCGTGAAAGAGAAACGACTCGGTGCGGGATCGTTGCTGCGGGCCGCCGGACGTGACGATAAAATCGGGGACGCGCCGCTCCCGTGACGTGTATCGGGACTCAACCTCGGCCAGGAGGCGCAGCCGCTCCCCGAGCAGCGAGTAGCCCGCGCCGAGGCGGATGCGCACCGGAAACCGATCCGTATGCGTGCCGCCGCCGACCGCCGAGGTGTCCCACTCGTACTTGGCCAACAGATCGTTGAGGACAGCGGCCAGCGAGAGGCGATCGGTGGCCTGCACCCGCACGCCAACATCGATCCCGAGGCTCCGCACCGGATCCACGTCGGGCACGAGGTCGGACTGGTAGAGCGTAAGGGCCGTGCCCACCGAAATCCAGTCCGCAAAGCGGTTGCCGAACGCGAGGGAGAGGGCAAACTCGTCGGTCGAGAGCGTTTCGGTGTGGGCCCCGTTGGCGTCGCGCCCGTCAATATCATTGACGCCCGCGTGGGTGAGACTCAGCCCCACCCCGGCTGTGGGCCCGATCGGGGCCGTGAATTCGAGAAACTGCAGTTCGCGGTCGAACGACAGCAGCGCGGCGGACGCCGAGATCCGTTGGCCGGAGGCGGACGGAAGGAGGGCCGGGTTGTAGTGGGGACTCACGTCTGCGGAGGGATCGGCCACGAGCGCGTTGCCAAGCGCCATGCCCCGTGCCCCGAATCCAAGCCGCGCGAACGCCCCGGTTCCGGTATCCTGGGCGGTGACGGAGGAGGGCGCTCCCCCCATCAGCCCCACGCCCAGAAGGAGGGCCAGGAGCGCCGAGCGGCCCAGACGGCCGAATCGTGGTGCAATCAGCGAAGCACGCATACAACAGCGGGCGGCAGTGGAAGGACGTTGTGCGATCCCTGGAAGGTGAGTCGGTTAGTTTGAGAGCAGGATTTTCCCGCGCACCGTCGTACCGCCGACCTCCACCGTATAGAGATACGTGCCTGTCGGTAGGCGGAGACCCGAGGCGTCGGTCCCGTCCCAAGCAATCTCCTGCCGGCCATCAGACTCTTCTTCGCGGAGGGTCCGCACGCGGTTCATGCCGAAGTCGAAGATGTTGACCTCGACGGTCTGGGGCTCCGGCACGTCGTAGACGATCCGCACCACCCCGTCCCGCGACGGGACGAACGGATTCGGATAGGCGTAGGTCTCCACGTCCGGCACCTGCTCGGTGGGCTCGTCGGGGGTGACGGGCACCTGGGTCCGAAACAGTTGCCACTCGGGTGGAGACACGTCCGAATTGCCGGGGAGCAGACGAGATTCCTGCTCGCGATCCAGCCGCAGAAGCCCCTCCGTCGTGCCCACCCAGAGCGCGGAGGGGGTCACCTCCACGGACCGTGCAGTGATTTCCCCGGGCAGCACCTGATCCTCATTGGCCAGCGTCACGTCCTCGATGCTGCGCCACGTCTCCCCCTGATCCCCCGACACGAAGAGCCCCGATTCGGCGGCGGCGTAGACGCGAGTCCGACGGGTGGCAATTCCGTTCACCTGTTCGCCGATGAGGGGCTGCCGGAAGGTCTCTCCGCCGTCGGGCGTCATCGTGAGGCCGGTGCGCTGGAGCGGCCCGTTCGTTTCGGCCCGCAGGGTGGCCATCCAAATCGGATTGCGCCCGTTCGGGCGGGGCTGCTCGGCCAACTCGAACACAATCTGTCCGGTCAGGCTGTTCGGCGTCCCGTCCGAGCGAAAGAGGCGCCAGGCGCGCTCGCCATCCGGGGCCACGTCGTCGGGCGTCGACCGGTTGAGGCCCGCGGCCGTCCCGGCCCACACCGTGCCCGTCTCGTCCACCAGCACGCTGAACGCCCGGTAGTTCTGAAAGCCGGGGCCATCGTCCTGAGGCGGGGCCACGAGGAAGTCGTACGACTGCGACGGCTCGATGCGAGTGCTCGTGTCGGGGGGGAGCACGATCCGCATCCAGGTCGAGTCTTGTTCCGTCCAGCGGCGGAGTCCACCGCGAGAGCTCGCCACCCATACAGTGTCGCCACGCCCGAGGGCGATGTCGCGGGGCGGGGTGCCGGCCTCCTGCGTAATGGGCACCGCCGGAAGCGTGGAGTTTCCGTAGACGACCGTCGTGTCGGACGGCTCGTCGAGCGGGACGGGCCGCTCCTCAAACGACTGCCCCCCGTCCGTGGACACCAGAAATCCACCCGCCCCGACCGTTCCGCCCCCGACGTCGAACGCGAGCCCCGCCCAGACGGCGGACTGTGGGACCGACGCACTCTCCGTGGCCAGCGAGAAGACGATGTTGCTCCCGTCGGTGAGCCGGCGCTGCACGACTTCTCCGTCAGGCTGAAAGAGCTGATCCTCTTCTTCCGCGTACACCGTGAGCAACGGACCAATCCAGAGCGAATCCCCGGCCGCCGCAAGCTCCTGAACCGTGTTGCTCGCGAGCCCCGTCGTAGGCTGGAGATCCTGCAGGCGCTCGTTGGACAGCACCTGTCCCATTGCCGGGGCCGCCCCGATCCCCAGCACAAAAAGACACACGAAAAGTCGCCGCATCGGCGTTGGGGACCGGGTTAGTTCGAAAGCGTGAGGGCAGTCGTGGTGGTCGACGAGTCCGTGGGGACGAACCGCAACTGCCCCGTCACCTGGTTGCTCGCGAGGCTGTCATCGTCCACGGCGAAGACGCGCACCGTGTAAATCTCGTCCACGAGGGGCAGCGAGAGGGCGAGTTGCCCTCCGTACAGAGAACTGGACTCCGACTGAGCCGGCAGCTGGCCCGAGACGGTTCCCCGCGGATCCGACGACGGCTCCAGCACAAACACGACGCGCACCACCGAGCCGTCCGGATCAGTCGCCCGCGCCGAAAGCTGCAGCGGGACCTGGGCCGTGGAGTCCTGCACCTGATCGGGCGGCAGGTCCGACTGGTGGACGCTGTCGGGCACGACCTGAAGGGCCGAGACCGACGGCCGCTGTATCTCCTCCGGAGACGGCGCCATGTCACACCCAGCCAGACCCCATAGGCCCGCGACGAGCAGCAATGTCCCAAGTAGTCGTCCCAAAATGGTTAAGAATGGAGCCCGCATGAGGGCACGACCCAATCAAACAGAATTACATTCACCATTCCTCCTCCCAAAAACACCCCACCCCCAACGCTTAACCCAAAACGCCTAATGCTACAACGTGCTGAGCGGCTGCAGGCTGAAGCAGAGAATAAAGATGGCGATGGCCGCGTAGCCCAGCATCCGGCGCGTCGGGGTCAGTTTTTGCGGCCGCATCACCGGCGGGTGCTTCACCTGCACGAGAAAGATGATCAGGAGGCTCCACACGAGCCAGCCGGTCCAGCCGAGCCCCGTGAATCCGAACCCAATCGCCCCGGCCACGCCGCCCAGGAGCCCGATCAACCCATACAGGGTGCGCCGCGAGGTTCCCCCGAAAATTTTATACAGGTACCCGTAGTAGATGGCCGCCAGGATGATCCACGACGAGCGGCCCAGCCATGGCCCCATTTCGTACAGCGCCCGGCGCGTCTCCTCCATAAACCCGATTCCTCCCGACCACAGCAGCACAAAGACGAAGGCCTGCGCGAAGCGGCGGTGCCACTTGTCGCCCAGCAGGGCGTAGAGCACGTGCCCACCGTCGAGCTGCCCCACCGGAAGCAGATTGAGTGCCGTGAAGAAGAGCCCCAGCCACCCAGCGAAGAGGACCGGGTAGTGGTACATCTCGTACATCGGCGGCACGTTCGCGAAAAACTGCGACAGGAACCAGTAGAGCGGGGTCTGTCCCACCACCAGGATGAACGTGCCCTCGTCCGGCGTCGGGGGCGTCTCCGGGAAGGTACCGTACTGCCGAATGTGCGCCTTTAGCGCCTCGTGGCCCGGCAGGTCGAGCAGGTATTCGGGGGGCGGAAGGGTGGCAAAGCCGTAGATGAGCGCACCCAGTGCCACCACAAAGCCCGCCAGCGGCCCGGCCACGCCGATGTCGAACAGCGAGCGCGTGCTCGGGATGCGCTGCCGGATACTGATGACGGCCCCGAAGTTGCCGATCCCGTTGAACGGGAACGGGATGTAGTAGGGCAGCGACGTGCGCACGTCGTGGAGCCGCGCCGCAAAATAGTGCCCAAACTCGTGGACCGTGAGGAAGGCGAGCAGCGGGATCGCGTAGCGCAGGCCGTCGAGGAGCCAGGCCTGGTTGACGCTGAAGAAGAGAAGCGAGACGGTGTCGGGATGCGCCTCGTAGTAGCCCGGACGAAAGACCCACCAGTCGGCCCCCACGTAGACCGTGGACACCACCGTGAGCGCGAAGAGCAGCAGGTGCAGCCAGTAGCGATCGGTCGCGGACTGTTGCGGGGGCTCTGCCCGTGCATTTCTGGGCTCCTCCACCTCCACAGCCTCCACCTCAATGGACCGGTCGTGAGAGGATCGGTTCGGTTCCACGAAAAAAGACGTACGTCCACAGCAAGCGAAATCGTGCACCCGTTCTCCCCGGTGGCGCCCCGAATCTTTGCCTCACGTCAGCGAAGCGCGGCCAGCCCGTCCTCGATACGATCCAGGGCGGTTTCGAGGTCCTCCATCGACGAGGCGTACGAGAGGCGAAGGCCGTCGGGTTCGCCGAAGGCCGGGCCCGGCACGAGGGCCACGTCGTGCTCCTCCAGGAGATAGAAGCAGAGGTCGTCGCTGTCCTCGATGGGGGAGCCGTCGGGCGCCTCGGCCCCAAAGAAGTTCGACACGTCGGGGTAGAGATAGAAGGCACCCTCGGGCGTGGGACAGCGCACCCCGTCGATGGCCCGCAGGCGCTTCAGCACCGCGTCGCGGCGGCGGCGGAAGGCGGCCACCATGTCACGCACCGGCCCCTTGTCCATCTTCAGCGCCGCCACGCCCGCCTTCTGCGTAATGCTGCAGGGGGCTGAGGTAAACTGGCCCTGAATCTTGGCCGCGGCCTGCGCGATCGGCTCCGGGGCGGCCAAGTAGCCGAGACGCCAGCCTGTCATCGCGTATGCCTTGGAGAAGCCGTTCACCGTGATCGTCCGGTCCTTCATCCCGGGGAACGAGGCGAAGGCCCGGTGCTCGGCGTCGTAGATCACGTGCTCGTAGATCTCGTCGGAGACGACGAACACGTGCTCGTGGTCGCGAAGCACGTCGGCCAGGGCTGCCAGCTCCTCGGGCGGGTAGACCGTGCCGGTGGGGTTGGAGGGGGTGCAGAGAAAGAGGACCCGCGTGCGCTCGGTGATGGCGTCCTCCAGCATCTCGGGCGTGAGGCGGTACTCGTTCTCGACGCCCGTTGATATCTCGACCGGCGTGGCCCCACTGAAGCGCGCCATCTCGGGGTAGCTCACCCAGTAGGGCGCGGGCACGAGCACCTCGTCTCCTTCGTCACACAGCGCGTGGATGGCGAGGGCGAGCGACTGCTTCGCCCCGTTCGAGCACACGACCTGCTCGGGGGTATACGAGAGGTCGTTATCGCGGTCGAACTTGTCGCAGATGGCCTCCCGCAGCTCCAGGATGCCCGGGTTTTCGGTGTAGTGCGTGAACCCGTTCCGGATGGCCTGGACGCCCGCATTGGAAATCGGCTCCGGCGTGTCGAAGTCGGGCTCCCCGGCGCTGAGGGCGACTACGGGATGCCCCTGCCGACGCCGCTCCTCGGCCCGGGATTTCATGGCGAGCGTGGCGGATGGCTGCATCGCGTCCACGCGTTCGTTGAATCGGATGGTCGTCGTCGAGGGAGACATGGGCTATCGATACGTGGGAAAGTTCGGTAAGGGGGCCGCGGTGTTCTTCCGAACGGGCTCGCTCTGATACATCCGGGACGAACGGGCGAAAGGGCGTGTAAGAGATATGCTCTCGAAGGGTCCACAGTTTTCTCCCTTTCCCCCATTCTCCCACTCTCTCTATGCCACCTCCGCCGGGGCCGGCTGCATCTCAAAGTCGTCGAGGAAGCGGGTGTCAAACTCGCCGCGCTTGAACCGCTCGTCGTCCATGAGCTGCTGGTGGAACGGGATCGTGGTCTGGACGCCCTCCACCACAAACTCATCGAGGGCCCGGCGCATCTTGCGGAGCGCGTGGTCGCGCGTCTTGCCGTAGGCGATGAGCTTGGCAATCATCGAGTCGTAGGTGGGCGGAATCCGGTAACCGGAATACGCGGCGGTGTCCACCCGAATGCCGTGGCCGCCCGGCTGGTGGAAGGCCGTGATGTCGCCCGGGGCCGGACTGAAGTTCTGGAACGGATTCTCGGCGTTGATGCGACACTCGATGGCGTGCCCCTCCATGGGCGGTCGCTCGTTGGGATCTACCGTCTCGCCCATCGAGACACGGATCTGGTGCTCCACCAGGTCGCAATCCGTGACCTCCTCGGTGACGGGGTGCTCCACCTGGATGCGGGTGTTCATCTCCATGAAGTAGAAGTTGCGGTCGGCGCCCACAAGAAACTCGACCGTCCCGGCCCCCTCGTAGTTCACCGACTCGGCGCCTCGGATGGCCGCCTGCCCCATCTCTTCGCGCAGCTCCTCGTCCATAATGGGCGAGGGGCACTCCTCTACGAGCTTCTGGTGGCGCCGCTGGATGGAGCACTCCCGCTCTCCAAAGTGCATGACGTTGCCCTGGCCGTCGCCCAGGACCTGGATCTCGACGTGGCGCGGCTTCTCTACGAACTTCTCGATATAGACCTCGGGGTTGCCGAACGCCGCGTCGGCCTCGGACCGCGCCCCGTTGAAGGCGTTCTCAAATCCCTCCGCCTCTCGCACTAGGCGCATCCCCGTGCCGCCGCCACCCGCGGCCGCCTTCACCATGACGGGAAAGCCGATGTCCGACGCAATCTCGTACGCCTTGTCGAGGTCGTCGATGGTGCCGTCCGACCCCTCCACGATGGGGACGCCCGCTTTATTCATCGTCTCCTTGGCCAGCGATTTTTGCCCCATGAGCCGGATCGTGTCGGCGTCCGGCCCGATGAATTCAATGTCGTTGTCGGCGCAGATCTGGCTGAACTCGGCGTTTTCGGCGAGGAAGCCGTAGCCGGGGTGGATGGCGTCGGCCCCCGTCACCTCCGCCGCGGCGATGATGCGGTCGGGGCGCAGGTAGCTTTCGGCGGACGCCGGGGGGCCGATGCACACGGCCTCGTCGGCGAAGCGGACGTGCAGCGCGTCGCGGTCCATCGTGGAGTACACCGCCACGGTGTTGATCCCCATCTCGTGGCAGGTGCGGATGACACGCAACGCAATCTCGCCGCGATTGGCGATGAGAATTTTTTGGATGTCACTCATGCGGGGTCAGCAGAATCCGATGCGACGTGCAGGTTGTCGGGGCAGTGACTCGTGATGCGTGCGGTGTGCCTGTTCGGGGTGGATGCCATCACGTATCACGCATCAGAACGCAAAAAATCGGGGCCGCCCCACTCCTTCGACGACAGCGAAAGAGCCCCCGAGCAGACTCAACATGAAAACGGCCCCGGACCATGCCCGGAGCCATTGATGCGGCGTAAGACCGAATCTATCCTTCGTCGAGAATAAAGAGCGGTTGATCGAACTCGACCGGCTCGGCGTCCTCGACCAGGATCTCCTTGACAGTGCCCGAGGTCTCGCACTCAATCTCATTCATCAGCTTCATCGCCTCGATGATGCAGAGCACGTCGCCCTCCTCCACCGAGTCGCCCACCTCCACGAACGGGTCGGCGTCGGGCGACGGGGCGCGGTAGAACGTCCCGACGATGGGCGCCTTCACCACGTGCTCGTCAGCGGCCGCCTCGGGGTCTTCGTCCGCCTCGGCCGTGCCGTTCTCGGCGGTTTCCTGAGCCGGGGCCGACGCCGCGGAGGTGCCGTCCTGCGACGTCTCGTTGGCCGCCTGCGGATTGGGATTCCCACCCGACGGCGCGGCCTGCTGCGGCGGCGACGCCGACGGCTGCGGGGCGTGCTGCGCCTGCGGGGCTGGTTGCCCCTGTGGCGGGGCCTGGGGCGCCATCGGCTGCTGGGGCTGTGGCGCGGCGTACTGCATTTGGGCCGGCTGCGCTGTCGGTTGCATGAGGACCTGCGGGCTGTTCTGTCGGATGGTGAGCTTGAAGTCATCCTCTTCAATCTCGACCTCCGACACCCCGCTCTCGGCGACGAGTCGAAGCAGTTCCTGAATCTTTGAGAGCTCCATGCGACCGGGTGACTGTGTGCAAAAGACCTGCGGAGCGCCCCTTCGGCTATACCGTGGAGGCGGCGGAGACGCGGGTTTCGTATTCCTTCGTGTCGGTGTTGACGCGGACGACATCGCCTTCGTTGATGAAAAGCGGGACGTCGATCGTGGCGCCGCTCTCTAAGGTGGCCGGCTTGTCACCGCCCTGCGCGGTGTCGCCCTTCACGCCGGGCGTGGTGTCGACAACCTCGAGCTCCACCTTCTGCGGAATCTCAGTGCGGAGCGGCTCCTCGGTGTCGGTGCGGAACAGGATGTCGACGTCGCCGCCCTCCTTCAAGAACTCGCGCCCCTCCACTTGCTCGGGCGGCATCGAGAACTGCTCGTACGACTCTTGATCCATGAAGTGGAGGCCGTAGTCGTCCTCATAGAGGAACTGGTGCTCGCGGCGCTCCACGCGCACCTCATCCACCTTCGCCCCGGCCCGGAAGGTTTCCTCCACCTCGTGGCCGTCCTTCACGTTTTTGAGGGTCGTGCGCACAAAGGCGCCGCCCTTGCCGGGCTTCACGTGGAGAAAGTCGACGATCTCCCAGAGGTCGTCCCTCCAGATGAACGTCATGCCGTTCCGAAAGTCACTCGTGTCCGCCATACGCCAAGTGGGATCGCTTCACTGTTGACAGTGCGATAATATACCACGCTACGACGTGGGGTGTCAATTGTCTTCCGAAAATTCGCCTCGCGTGTCGATTTTCGCTAAAGGATTGAGCGGAAACTTTGTTGCAGGCGAGGCAGCTGAGCCGTGCAATTCACGCAGGATCTAGCTCACCGGAACTCCTTCTCCTTGCTGAGCACGTCGGGCAAGTCGGTGACGCCGAAGGGCCCGTGCCGGTATTTCAGCGGTTCGCCGTACGTGGCCCCCACCGTGTAGCCGTAGGTGCGGGCCCGCGCCTTCACCCACTCGAAAAACTCGGGATTGGACACAAACGTCTCCGGCTCGTCTTCATCCGGCTCGTAGTCGGGGTTGTGGAACTGCGACTCGAAGGCCTGCAGCGCCTCGATGCGCTGGTCCCACACGTCGGTCACGTCCACCACCATCGTCGGCTCGAAGGAGACCGCCTGCATGTAGTGGAGCACGTGGTGGGGCCGCCAGGGCTCCTGGGGCGTCCCGTCGGGACCGGTCGTCTTCACCTCCTGCAGGCCGCTGTAGTAGAGCGCGTCGGTGGAGAGCTCGGAGGCGTCGCTGTGGTCGGGGTGGCGCGACTCCGGCGGGTTGATGAGGACAATGTGGGGCCGGTACCGGCGCACCGCCTCGATCACGCGACGCTGGTTGGCCTTCGTGTTGCGGATGTCCCCGTCCATCAGACCCAGGTTCTCGCGGGCACTCAGGCCGATGATCTCCGAGGCCCGCTCGGCCTCCTTCATCCGCTGCTCTGGGGTCCCCCGCGAGCCGAGCTGTCCCTTCGTAAAGTCGACGATACCCACATCGTACCCCTGCTGGGCGAGGAGGCAAACCGTGCCGCCCGCACACAGCTCCACGTCGTCGGGGTGAGCGGCGAGGGCGAGGACGTCGAGGTTGGACATGGGAAGTGCGATCTTCAAGGATTGCTAATCGGAGAGAGAACTGCCCTAGACTGGAGGACCGTATTGCGTATTTCGTATTGCGTGGGCGATGCACAGATACGCAATACGCACTACGAAATACTTACCCGGTCACGAAGTTGACGATCTGCCCCGGCACGTAGATCTCCCGCTGGATGTCTTTGCCATCGAGGTGGCGCGCCACGTTGTCTGCGGCCTTCGCAGCGGCGAGCACGTCCTCCTCGTCGGCGTCGGCGTCGATCTCGATGGTGGCGCGGACGGTGCCGTCCACCTGCACCGGCATCTCCACCACCTCGCGCTGGAGGAGTTTGTCCTCGTACTCCGGCCAGTCGGCGTAGGCCAGCGACTCGTCGTGGCCGAGGCGGGCCCACAGCTCCTCGCTGAGGTGCGGCGCAAAGGGACTGAGTAGCACGATAAACGGCTCCATAATCGAGCGGGGCATCGTGTCCCACTTGTTCGCCGCGTTCACGAACTCCATCATCGCCGCGATGGCAGTGTTGAAGGCGCGCTCCTCGATGTCTTCCGTTACCTTTTTGATCGTCTGGTGCAGCTCGCGGAGCTGCTCGCGGTCGGGATCCTCGTCGGTGAGATCGCCGGCCAGATCGTCACTCTCCTCGTCGACCACGAGGCGCCAGACGCGGTTCAGGAAGCGGAAGACGCCCTCCACGTCGTCCGTGTCCCAGGCCTTCGTCTGTTCGAGCGGTCCCATGAACATCTCGTAGAGCCGCAGCGCGTCCGCGCCGTACTCGTCGACCACGTCGTCGGGATTGACGACGTTGCCGCGGCTCTTGCTCATCTTGTGTGCCTGCGCGTCGACCTGAATCTCCGGCTGCGCCTTCAGGACGAACACATCGCCGTCCTTCTCCACGTCGTCCTCGTCCAGCGACTCCGGCTGGACCTCTGCGCCCGTGCGCTCATCAACACCCTCCTCCACGTATTCAGCGGAGACGTACTCGCCGTCGGCGTTGCGGAAGGCGGTGTACTCCTTCTCACCCAGGATGATGCCCTGGTGGACGAGCGTCTGGAACGGTTCCTTCGTGGAGACCACGCCCGCGTCGTAGAGCACCTTGTGCCAGAAGCGGGCGTAGAGCAGGTGCAGCACGGCGTGCTCGGAGCCGCCTACGTAGAGGTCGACCGGCATCCAGTATTTCTCTTTCTCCGGATCGACGAGCTGCTCGTCGTTGTCCGGATCGATGAAGCGGAGGTAGTACCAGCAGGAGCCGGCCCACTGCGGCATCGTATTGGTTTCCCGTTTGGCGGGCTCGCCCGTCTCCGGATCCGTCGTCTCGACCCAGTCCTCGATGGTGGCCAACGGGCCCTCGGGTGTACCGCTCGGCTCGAAGACCTCAATGTCGGGCAGGGTGACGGGCAGTTCGTCTTCGGGAACGGGCTT
>Ga0207797_1001343_pt1 | contig 17825 bp, 14 predicted proteins | sample PRCRCaboRojoPR_6_FD_187275 | JGI IMG/M metagenome (GOLD analysis project Ga0207797, IMG submission 187275) | Marine sediment microbial community from Cabo Rojo, Puerto Rico - PR CR 10% Liquid 1 (SPAdes) | ecosystem: Environmental > Aquatic > Marine > Coastal > Sediment | place: Cabo Rojo, Puerto...
GCACTCATCAGCTCCTCCAGGGAATTCTGGACAAATACAACGCGGGTATTCATGTCGTTGCCGCGCAGTTGCAGGACGTTCAACCTCCGCAGGAAGTTGTGGATGCCTTTAAGGATGTGGCCAGTGCGAAGGAGGATAAGAACCGGATTATCAATCAGGCGGAAGGATATCGAAACGATGTGATTCCGAAAGCCAGGGGTGAGGCGGAAGGCATCCTCGAACGGGCGGAGGCCTATAAGCAGGAACGCATTAAGAATGCACAGGGAGATTCGGCCCGGTTTGTTCAGATGCTCCGGGAGTACAGCAAAGCTCCATCAGTCACCGAGAAACGACTTCATCTGGAAGCACTTGAGGAAGTGCTTCCCGGTATGAAAAAAATTGTGATTGACTCCGAACAGGAGGGGAATGTAATGAAGCTGCTTGATGTGGGCGGCGGGAGGGTTATCCGATGAAACGGAACCTGATACTCGTCGCAGCGGCAATAGTGGTTATCGGACTGTTGCTCTCTTTGTATACGGTTGATGAGATTGAGCAGGTTGTGGTACTGCAATTCGGTAAACCGGTGAGAGTTGTCCAGGAGCCGGGTTTACATGGAAAACTCCCCTATCCCTTTCAGGAAGCGTTGGTGTTTGAGGATCGGCTGCTTCAGTATGACGTGGAGCCGAATGAGATCATTACTGAGGATAAGAAAAGTCTGATTATTGATAACTATGCCAACTGGAAGATCGTCAGTCCCCTGACCTTTTTACAGACGGTCCGGACCGAGGCGGCCGCTCAGGCCCGGTTGGACGAAATCATTTATTCGGAGCTCCGGGAAGAGATGGGGAAACACGCGTTAAATGAGATTGTCACCGATGCCAGAGAAAAGATCATGCGCACGGTGGCGGATGCCGCGAACGATAAATCTCACGAATACGGAATTGAGGTAATCGATGTCCGGATTAAGCGGGCGGATCTTCCTGAAGAGAACGAACAGGCGGTATTCAACCGGATGCGGGCGGAACGGAAGCGACAGGCGAACCGGTATCGATCCGAGGGGGAGGAGCAATCCACCATAATCCGGTCACAGACCGATCGTCAGCGGGCTGTTATCCTGTCCGAAGCCAGAAGGAAAGCCGAGCAGATCCGGGGTGAAGGAGATGCGGCGGCCATCCGGATATACGCAGATGCGTTCACCCGGGATGAGGCGTTTTTTGAATTCACCAGGACTCTGGATGCATACAAGATTACGTTGCGGGATAGCACGACCATCATTTTGGGTTCCGACTCGGAGTTTTTACAATACCTGAAAGGACGATGATGACTGACCTTCATCATGCTACTACGGTAATTGGTGTCCGGAAGGACGGAAAGTCCGCCATCGCCAGCGACGGACAGGTTACCATCGGAGAGACGGTGACCAAGCACAAAGCGGTGAAAGTCCGAAAACTTTATAATGATGAAGTGCTGGCCGGTTTTGCCGGTGCTGCGGCTGATGCTTTCACGCTGTTTGAAAAATTTGAAGGCCGTCTGGAGCAATATAAAGGCAATTTGCACCGGGCCGCGGTGGAGTTGGCCAAAGAGTGGCGAACCGATAAGTTTCTCCGCAGGCTGGAGGCATTGTTGGCGGTCATGGATCGGGAGTCAGCGCTGCTCATATCCGGCAATGGTGATGTAGTGGAACCGGATGACAATATCATTGCCATTGGCAGCGGAGGAAATTACGCCCTCTCGGCCGCCCGGGCGCTGAATGCTCATGCGGATCTCAGCGCGGAAGAAATGGCGCGCAGAAGCCTGGAAATCGCCGCAGAAATATGTATCTATACGAACACAAACATTACGGTATTGACATTAGACGATGAATAAACCTATTCAATTACCCGGCCGGGAATTGACACCCAGAGAAATTTGTAAGGAGCTTGACCGGTACATCATCGGTCAGGATCGTGCCAAGAAGCAGGTGGCGATTGCCCTGCGAAATCGATGGCGCCGGCAGCAGGTCAGTGATGAACTCCGTGAAGAGATTTTCCCCAGTAATATTATCATGATCGGTCCCACCGGGGTTGGGAAAACGGAAATTGCCCGCCGTCTGGCTAACCTGGCCAATGCACCATTTCTGAAGGTGGAAGCTTCGAAATTCACCGAGGTCGGCTATGTGGGGCGTGACGTGGAGAGTATGATCCGGGATCTGACAAATATTGCTGTAAACATGGTCAAGTCCGAGCATGAAGAACAGGTGCAGCAGCGGGCACGGAAGCAGGCCAACGAGCGGATCCTGGATATACTGATCCCACCGGGGCCGAAAGAAGACGGAGAGGAGTCCGGGGATGAACGCCGTGAACGTACCAGGGCGCGTTTTCGGGAACGGCTCGAAGCCGGAGATTTTGAGGACCGCGAAATCGAGATAAAAGTGAAAGATGACAGTACACCGGTTATGCAGATTTTCGGATCGAGCGGTATGGAAGAGATGGGGGTGAATCTGCAGGATATGTTGGGGAATCTCATGCCCAGCAAGCAGAAAACCCGCAAAACCACCGTGGCCGAGGCCAGGAAAATTCTCACCGAAGAGGAAGCCGGTAAGCTCATCGATATGGATAAGGTCATTAGTGAGGCTATTAACCGGGTGCAGAATACCGGCATTATCTTCATAGATGAGATTGACAAGATCGCCGGTAACAGCGGGAAAATGTCCGGCCAGGCCGATGTTTCCAGAGAAGGGGTGCAGCGCGATATCCTGCCCATTGTGGAAGGGTCGACGGTGATGACCAAATACGGCATGGTCAAAACCGATCACATTCTGTTCGTCTCGGCCGGTGCATTTCATGCGACGAAACCATCGGATTTGATTCCTGAGCTGCAGGGCCGTTTCCCGATCCGGGTGGAACTGAATAACCTTTCCACCGAGGATTTTGTTGAAATCCTTACTCATCCCGAAAACGCACTGATCAAGCAGTATAAGGCGCTTCTGGATACGGAAGGAGTTGAACTGGAGTTCACGGATGAAGCGATCCGGGCAGTGGCGGAAACCGCCACCCACGTAAATGAAACGACAGAAAACATTGGTGCACGCCGGCTCCATACAATCATGAGCAGGCTTCTGGAAGATCTGCAGTTCGAACTCCCTGACGGTGAAGTGGGCGAGACCACTATTACCGGTGAGTATGTCAGGGATACACTCCGCGATATTGTGGAGGATACTGATCTGACGAGATATATCCTGTAACCTGAGGAAAGCCGATTCAGGAACTATTCGAAACGTATTGACATCGGGTGACTGTATAATGGAGGTAGCACAGTGAAGAAGGATTTTCTTGCAATCACTGATCTGACACGCAGTGAAATCATGGGAGTATTTGAACTGGCGAGCCTGCTCAAGGAGGAGCTGAAACAGGGAATCCCGCATCCCCGGCTGGAAGGACAGACTCTGGCAATGGTGTTTTCCAAACCGTCCGCGCGGACCCGGGTTTCGTTCGAAACCGGGATGTACCAGTTGGGGGGACATGCAATCTATCTGTCGCCCACAGATATCGGAGTGGGGAAACGTGAGGCTGTGAAAGACATAGCCCGGGTACTATCCCGGTATAATAACGGTATTATGGCCAGATTATTCGAACATTCCCATATAGAAGAACTCGCTGAATTTTCCTCCGCTCCCGTGATAAACGGACTCACGGACTACAATCACCCCTGTCAGGTGATGGCGGATATATTTACGGTCCTGGAGCATCGGGGTAACCTGAATGATCTCAAAGTTGCCTTTCTCGGCGATGGGAATAATGTGGCAAACTCCTGGATTAATCTTGCCTCCCGTATCCCCATGCACTTTGTCCTGTCCTCGCCCCGGGGATACGAACCCAGCGATACCGCGCTAACAAACGCCCGTGAGGCCAATATCAGTGAGATCGAATTAATCAGAGATCCGGTGGATGCGGTAAAAGATGCGGACGTCATCTATACGGACGTCTGGACGAGTATGGGGCAGGAAAAGGAGGCGGGCGACAGGCTGGAGGCATTTCGCCCGTATCAGGTGAATGATGATCTGCTGGCCCATGCCGGGAGCGATGTACTGGTTATGCATTGTCTGCCGGCCCATCGTGGCGAGGAAATCTCGGATGAAGTCATCGACGGTCCCCACTCTATTGTGTTCGATGAGGCCGAAAATCGAATGCATGTGCAGAAAGCAATTCTGGTGGAATTAATGGAGGGTTGAAAGACTCCCGGAAGATCCCCGATGACCGGGTTACTTTCTTACGAATTTCTCCAGTAGTTCAGCGTCATTCTCTCCCCGTCAAAGTATCCGAAGCTGTAGTGTCTCATCCAATCCCCCAGAGAGATGAAGGTGTGGCCATCTCTGGTATGAATATGCGGTTGGTGGATGTGCCCCATAATGACATAGTGATACTCTTCCCGGAACCGGTCGATGACATATTCCTGATATACTTTTCCGAGTAACCGGCGGTTTTTTTGAAATTCAGAGGGATTCAACCGGCGGGAAGTGGATGAGACATGTTTGGCGATGGTAAATCCCAGATCGGGGTGAATCCATCGGAAAAGGCTGATGGCTACCGGACTCCGCAGAATGGATTTCAGAATTCTGTATCCACGATCCTCCTGCAGGACCCCGTCCCCATGGCATATCCAGAAGGATTTTCCGGATGCGGTATACGCAATGGGATCCGGATGGAAACGAATCGCCAGCTCATTCCTGAAGAAGTCATCTATCCAGTAATCATGATTGCCGGCGAAGTAGTGGACTTCAATTCCCGCCTCAGTTAGTGATTTCAACAGGGTAAGCACCTGAAAATAATCTTTGGGAATCACGAATTTATACTCAAACCAGAAATCAAACAGGTCGCCAACGATAAAGAGGATACCACGTTTTCGTTTGATTTCATCGAAAAACCCCGTTAGCAGCCGGAGCTTCTCCCGGTCAGCCGGAGAATTCTCCAGGTGAAAGTGCAGATCCGATATGAAATAGAGTGGATGGTTCATCACAGTTGTATCATTGAAGAAACCGAAGTTACAGGTGCCGGTGAGAAATCACAACCTCGGAATCCCGGACAGACCGGAATCGTAACGCCTTGCCAAACCGGTGATCCGGCCGATGGTAAAAATGGATTGACAATAGTCCGGATGCATAATAACCTTGAACTGTTCTAATGGAGGGATGAAGTAGTAGTACCGAATACTTCCTGGCGAGCATTTAACCAGAATTTGCCCACTCAGACGACACTCTTCCGGTGGCCTAGCCGCAGGTGTAACTTTATCCCGTATACACTGTCTATTATGAACAAGGAACCTTACGAGATCTATACTGTTGAAAGAGAAAAAATGGATACTATGAATCGGCAAAATAGATTTGTACTCGTACTCCTGATTGCGGTGATAGTTCTCGGGCTGGTAATTCCCGGGCATTCACTCCGGGCCCAGTCGTTCGGACAGAATAAAGTCCAGTACGAAAATTTCAACTGGTCATTTATCCGTACGGATAATTTTGAAGTCTATTATTATGGTGATGCGAAGGAACTGGCGATATTCACTGCTGAAACATCCGAACGGGCTTTGGCCCAGATTTCCGGTGAACTTAACTGGCAGATCACCGAGCGAATTGCCATAATTATTTATCAGTCCCACAACGATTTCCAGCAGACGAACGTTACCCTGTCATATCTCCCCGAAGGTGTCGGCGGATTTACCGAGCTGTTCAAAAACCGGGTGGTTATCCCGTTCGAAGGTGATTATGAGCAATTCCGGCATGTGATTCACCACGAGCTCACTCATGCGGTGATGAACGATTTTCTCTATGGTGGCTCAATCCAATCTCTGGTAAGTGGCCGGGTCACCGTGCAGCTCCCGTTGTGGATGAGTGAAGGATACGCCGAATATTCTTCTCTGGGATGGGACACCAGGTCTGACATGATTTTGCGGGATCTTGCAGTGAATATTCAGATCCCGAACCTCCAACAATTGAATGGGTATCTGGCCTATAAAGGCGGACAGGCGGTTATGCGATATATTGCCGATACGTACGGAGAACCCAAAGTTGGTGAAATTTTCAATGAGGTTAAACGCAAGCGGAGTGTCCAGGGCGGAGTCAGGTCCGCACTCGGCGGTGATTTTGAGACTGTGGGCAAGAAGTGGCGTAAATATATCCGTGAGCAGTATTGGCCTGATATTGAGGGTCGGGAAGAGATTCCGGAGATCGCCACTCGTCTGACCGATCATGAGGAACTGAATAATTACTACAATGTGGCACCGGCGATTTCACCGGACGGTGGACGGATTGCGATTTTATCCGACCGGGATGCCCGGGCGGATATTTATTTGATTTCGGCGCAGGATGGTGAGGAGATCCGGAAAGTTGTTTCCGGTGGGCGAACCCCGGATTTTGAGGAATTGAAATGGTTGCAGCCCGGCATCACCTGGTCTCCGGACGGCGAAAAGATCGCCCTGACCAGTAAGACCGGTGAGAATGACGCCCTTCATATTATTGATGTGAAGTCCGGGAACCGGCAATCCTATAAGTTCCGGGTTGAGAACCTTTTCACCGCTGACTGGTCCCCCACGGGTGATAAAATTGCCATGATAGGACATCATGATGACCGGAGTGACATTTACGTTTACAATTTAAAAACCAAAGAGTTTAAAAATATTACCAGAGATCGGTTCACTGACGCGGAGCCCCGGTGGTCTCCCGACGGCAAGCGGATTCTGTTCGTTTCAGACCGCGGCAGCAGGACGGATACCATTCGGTCGCCAATGTATGAATTCGATTATACGAAAAAAGATCTGTATATCTACTCAACGGAGACCGGGAAAATCCGCCGGGTGACCGATACCCCGTATGAGGAAAACTATGCCGTATGGGCAAATACGGAAAATAAAATTGCCTATGTGTCGGATCGCTCCGGTATTCATAATATCTATGTCCATAATCTGGATACCGGTGAAAACTATGCGATCACAAATATCCTGACAGGAGTGCAGCAGTTAAGCTGGTCCTCCGACGACTCCAAACTGGTATTCACCGGTTATCGGGAAGGTGGCTGGGATATTTATGTGCTGACCAATCCGCTGGAGATCGTGCCGGGATCCATCAATCCTCCTCTGACCAAATTTCGCAAGCAACAGATGGAAGGTGAGAAGAAAAAGGTTTATTCCATTCCGGGGAATCTGCCTTCCAGTGTAGCGTCCATTGATACGGCGAGTGAGAAAAGGGATGAATTCTCCCGCAGGCAGGGCGGTAGTTATTCCAATTACATCTTTGCGCCGGGATACAACTGGTATACGCCCGGTGATGATTCTCTGGCTGAGGCGCATGCGTTCGAAGATACCCTGAAATCCAAGAATGACAGCGGCCAATACATTTCCCATGATTATAAGACCAGATTTACTCTTGATCTGGTGAACAGCCAGGCGGCATATAATACGTTCTTTGGATTCCAGGGAAGCACGGTGTTTATGTTCAGTGACATTCTGGGGAATCACCGGTTTACCCTGGCCACGGATCTGTTTATTGATCTGCTGAACAGCAGTTACTATCTGACGTACGACTATCTCGAGCGGCAGACCAATTTTGGGGTCACCGTGTTTAACTTTCCTAATTACTTCCGTTCGCTCTTCTACGGATTAATTCGTTACCGGAATTATGGTGGAATTCTGACAGTATCCAGACCTTTCAACAAATTCAGCAGAGTTGAACTGAATACGATGTACTATAATGTGGAGAAAAAGACTCTGGATATTCCCGAAGATCATGAAGCGTACCAATATGAGCTGATTCAGACGATTTTGCCTTCTGTATCATATGTGTATGATAACACCATATTCGGGTATACCGGGCCGCATGATGGCACCCGGCTGAATATCTCTTATACCCACAGTCCGAAGTACAATGACAACAGTCTGCAGTTCCAGACGGCTGAGATTGATTACCGGAAGTACTGGATGATCAACCGGCAGTATAGTGCGGCATTACGGCTGAGCGGGGGGATGAGTGAGGGCCCGAACGCTCAGCGATTCTTTATGGGTGGTGTACCAAACTGGCTGAATCAAAAGTTCCGGTACGATCTGGATAACTACATTGCCAATCCTGAAAACATTTATTTCTCCGAATTTGTTATGCCGGTCCGTGGCGCCCGGTATTACGAGCGAGCGGGTACCAGATACGCCTTACTCAATGCGGAATTTCGGTTCCCCTTCATTCAATACTTTCTGATGCGATTCCCGCTTCCGGTGTTTTTCCAGAATATCCGGGGTGTGCTCTTCTGGGACAGTGGGGCGGCCTGGAGCAACGGAGATCTGAGTCTGATGAAGCGGGATAAATGGGAGCGGCTGGTCTTCGATGATGTTGTCGCAGGTTACGGGTACGGTGTACGCATCGGAATGGGCTACTTTCTCCTGAAGATTGACGTCGCCTGGCAGGCAACGAGTTTCCGCATTTTCAGTGACTCTTCATCGCCGAAGTATTATTTCTCGCTCGGGGCTGACTTCTAACATCTGACTGGTCTCTCGATATCCATCCTCCGAGAACATTACCGCTGGAATTAACCCATTGCAGTGGTGATGTGCATTCGGTAATTTCCCGGGAATTCTTATGAGTGATTATCCGTTACTCCGTGCGATAGGCCGGCGGACTCTCAGCTTTATCCGGGAGTTCGGCGGTATTCATGTGTTAATCGGACGGATTATCAGGAATCTGGGTACCCTGGTACACGACCGGGATCTTCTGGCTGAACAGATGATGCAGATCGGCGTACGCTCCCTGCCGCTGGTATCGGTTGTTTCCATTTTCGCAGGAGCGGTCTCTGCCTGGCAGGCGGCTCACCAGCTCGCCGGCATTATGCCGCTGGACTTCCTCGGATCGGCCGCCGGCAAAGCGGTGATCCTTGAAATGGGACCGGTACTGACCGGTTTGGTCATTGCCGGGAGAAATGGTGCTTCAATCGCGGCGGAGATCGGAAGTATGCGGGTGACGGAACAGGTGGATGCTTTGGAAAGCCTGGCGATTGACCCTGTGCGCTACCTGGCTGTCCCCAGGGTTGTTGCCGGGACTGTTATGCTACCGGTGGTGGTAGTTTTCGCCAATACGGTGGCAATGCTGGGAGCATTCCTGGTCGCAAATCTCGTGTATTTCCAGGGCCCGGCGGAATTCTTCGGATCGTTCCGGGAACATCTGGAGATGATTGACATCGTGGTGAGTCTGGTGAAAGCCACTCTCTTTGGATTTACCACCGCACTCCTTGGCAGTTATGTCGGGTTACGGGCAGCGGGAGGAGCAAAGGGAGTGGGCTCTGCGGCTATTCGTTCGTTTGTGTATTCTTCTGCTGCAATACTTGTTAATGATTTTTTGGTGGCGATGGTTATCCTGTAACCGGAATGTTCAGAGTGAGATATAATATCGCCATGAGTGATTTGTCAATCGCGTCACAGGAGAGAGGGGAGATAATCACGATAACACGCACAATATAATTCTATGGCGAAAAAAAAGCGGACTATCGTATATACCTGTACCGAATGCGGAGCACAATTTCCGAAGTGGCAGGGCAGATGCACGGAATGCGGGACCTGGAATACTCTGGTTGAGGAAACCTATTCGGACCGGAAGAGCAGGACACAGCGCTCGGGTTCACATTCCAAGCCTCCGACCACCGTGAGCAAGCTTCAATCCCGCCCGTTGTCCCGGCTCTCTACGAATATTGGTGAATTTGACCGGGTGGTGGGAGGGGGTTTTATCCCCGGGGGAGTTGTACTGCTCGGCGGGAATCCGGGAATAGGAAAATCCACATTGATGTTGCAGGTACTTGGGGAAATTGCAGACGTGCATGACTCGCAGGTCTGTTATTTTTCCGGGGAAGAATCGGAGCAACAGATCGGATCCCGGGCGGAACGCCTGGCAGTGACTTCCGGGAACGTGCTTATCAGCAATGAAAATCAGGTGGAATCCATTCTGTCCATTCTCAACGATGTGCATCCTGCCGTGGCGGTAGTCGATTCTATCCAGACCGCGTATACTGAGGAGGTGGACAGCTTGCCGGGGAATGTCAGCCAGGTCCGCGAATCGGCCGCACTTCTACAGCAATATGCCAAGGAAGAGCATTGTATCATGGTGTTGGTGGGACATATCACCAAAGCCGGCCGGATCGCGGGACCAAAAATGCTGGAGCATCTGGTGGATACGGTACTCTATTTGGAGGGGGATTCCTATCATCACTATCGGATCCTCCGGGCGGTGAAAAACCGGTACGGTGCAACGAATGAAGTCGGGATTTTCGAGATGACTCCGGATGGAATGCATGCTGTCGGCAATCCCTCCGATATGTTCCTTGAGGAGCGGAATCCGCATATACCCGGATCGGTAGTGGTTCCGAGTATGGAGGGCACACGCCCGTTTCTGGTGGAGTTGCAGGCCCTGGTCTCCCGGGCGAATTACGGGACCCCGCAGAAAAACGCCACCGGGATCGATATCCGGCGCCTGTCGATGCTCCTGGCGGTGCTGGAACGTCGCGTGGGCATGCAGATCGGTACACATGACATCTATGTGAATCTCGTCGGGGGACTTCAGGTTGAGGAGCCGGCCATCGACCTGGGGATCATCACAGCTGCGGCATCCAGTTTCCGTGATATTCCGGTGGATAGCACGACCGTAGTGATCGGTGAGGTCGGTTTGGGCGGAGAGGTCCGGGCGGTTTCCCGGATTGATACCCGGATCCAGGAGGCTGCAAGGATGGGATTCCATCAGGTGATTGTGCCCTGGCATCATAAGCTGGGTAAGGAGAACACACCCGGCGGAATAGAACTGGAGCCGGTGCGGACCGTGCAAGATGCGTTTGATCTGCTCTGGTAATGGGTCATGATCCCTTTTGATTTAATCGCGTCGGATAAATATACCAATGCCAGGGCGGGGACTATCCGCACAGACCATGGGGAAGTAAACACTCCTGTATTCATGCCGGTGGGTACGAAAGGCTCCGTTAAGGCCGTCTCTCCGGAGGAAGTTCGTGAGACCGGTGGACAGATTGTTCTCGGGAACACCTATCACCTGTATCTCAAACCGGGTTTGGATATTATCCGAAGTGCGGGGGGATTACATCCATTCATGCACTGGGATCATCCGATGCTTACAGATAGTGGTGGATTTCAGGTATTCAGTCTCGCGGATCTGAATGAAATCAACGATGAAGGGGTGACCTTCCGGTCACATATCGATGGATCGCAGCACCATTTCGATCCGGAGACATCCATGGAGATCCAGAGAGTGTTGGGAGCTGATATCATCATGGCGTTTGATGAATGTCCGCCCGGTCCGGCGGAACGGGCCTATCATACGGAGGCACTGGAACGAACCCATCGCTGGGCGGAACGCTCTCTTGAGTCTCACACCACTCATCCCTCCGTGTATGGACATCGGCAGTATCTTTTCGGTATTGTGCAGGGAGGGACCTTTCCGGACCTGCGGGAGCGGAGCGCGGAGTTTCTTACGTCACTTGATTTCGATGGTTATGCCATCGGTGGTGTGGCAGTAGGAGAGCCGGGTGAGGAAGTCCGCCGGATCACTTACCTAACCGCACCATTCTTGCCGGAGAACCTGCCCCGCTACCTCATGGGGGTCGGTACCCCGGAGGATATCGTGGAAAGCATTGCAGCGGGTATCGATATGTTCGACTGTGTTATCCCCACCCGAAACGCCAGGAATGGGCGCTTATACACCCGGGAGGGGACGCTTTCGATTCGCAATGCCCGATATACCGATGATCAGCAGCCGGTAAGTAGTTCATGCGAGTGCTATACCTGCCGGTACTACAGCCGGGCTTATCTCCGGCATTTACTGAATGTGAATGAGATCTTCGGTCACCGTCTGGCGACTCTTCATAATCTGTACTTCTTTAATTCCCTGACCGCCTGTGCCAGGGAGGCGATTATCCATGGGACGTTTGCGGAATGGAAGGAAGAGTTTTTGAGGCGATACTTCAGTGGAGAATAACAGCCATACCCGGGATTGCGCGCTCTCCCGGGTATCAGTTTACTGTTACGGCAGGCGTACAAACACAGAATCACAACTCATCACAGATTTCCGGGACGTTCTCAATGATGTATTCGAGCAGCAATGTTCCGTCAGGCTGTTCAACCAGATCAGTTTCATCCAGCTGATACGGTTGGCCGTTGTTGTAGTCCTCCGAATTATACCAGGTGTTATCGAAGAAGACTGTGGCATAATACCTGGCACCTGGTTCGAGACATGCGGTTAATTCGCCGTTGCTCACTAATCCCAGGTTTGTCCATGTGAATTCACCCTCTTGCCGGACAAATACAGGCACTCCATCCAGCAGCAGTACGCGAGTCTGATCATTTTCGCAGATGGCCTCAACCCGTATTGTTACCGGCATGAGTTCGGAATCGCTTTCAAATTCAATATCCACTGTTTCAATCACGCAGAGATCCGGTATATCCACACTTGTGAGCAGTTCGCCCCGGGAGAACCAACCACCGTACTCATACACTTCTACCGTAACGGCTTGTCCTGGCGGTACATATTGCAGTTCCTGTGTCGGATCCGAACCATAGACCACATTCTCAGCCCACCAGTTGATCAGGTTACCGGTCGCTGGATCCCTGAGTTCCACATTAACCTGTTTAAAACATCCTCCGGTGGAGACAAAATTCAGGGTGACCCCGCGTTCACAATATTCACCATCGAACCAATCGATGTTCCAGTAGGAGAGATGGTTGATCCCCTCTGCCACCGCCTGAAATTGCGCAGACTCGATACCCGAGTGGGCGAACCCCTGATTTCTGGAAAGCTGCACATCGCCTTCAGCAGTCCATTCGCCGGTGTCTTCATTATAGCTCCATAACGGAACCACATCTCCTGATTGCACTTGTTGATTCGTTTCCGGGTTGGAAATGTCTGCGGGTATATTGAATGACAGAGTGGTATTCTCGCTAAACCGCTCCACGGGGATGCCCCCCACGTTCATGTCGATAGCAACAAAACCGGCGGTCTCGAATATCCCACGGGAGGAACCCTGAAATCCATTGGAGAGGTTTACGGAGAACCCTCCCGGAAACGCCGACAGCGAGGTTTCTTCCCTGGGATTAAAATAGGTTACCCGGGTTTCCACGGTACCGGAAAGTGCATTCCCGGCCGCATCCAGTAACTGCGTTCCGGCCGGAATATGAATGCTTGCGCTTCCGCCCGATAGCGGTTCTGTTCCTGAAGAAACGGAAATATCTTCTGCTACCCCCGTATTGGCATCGGTGAGACCACCGGTAACTGTTGCGGAGATTACACCCGCCGGGGGATTATTAGCGTTTGTCATGATTACAGTGTGTCGACTCATGCCCGTACTGGTGAGTTCAATGGGTTTACTGGTGTTAATATACCCGTCTGCCGTACAAACCAGCGTGAGTTTTACAGGGGTATCCAGCGTTGGTTCCAGCGCATCCAGGACCGAAAATAACAACACACCATCCCGGACCATGACGGTCTGCAGCGGTTCATTTGTGGTGGTGATTACTGCATCCTTGTCCTGACCACTCATTGTCACCTGGATTGCCGCCGGGACCCGATCTCCGGTTGAAGCATCAAGGAAGTTCACCGAGATCAGAGTATTCCGGGCAATATTCTTCACCCGAATATCCAATTCCTCTAACGGGCTATTGATGTTATTGAAATCACAACCGGAAAACGAAATAGCCGTTACAATCAACAAAACTGCGGGAATCCCCAACCGGATAGTTCTCGATAACTGATTCATAATATATTTCCTCCCCATGATGGTCACAGTGAAAACCGGTAGCCAAGATTGAATGATATCACCGGCCACCAGGTGAATCCGCTGATACTTTCTTCAATGACCTTTTCCTGATCCCGGGAAGCGGTGGGTTCAATCAGTCCTTCCCCTGACAAACCGACCTGTGGCTGTCCGTGATATATCCCTCCGAAATTCGCAGAGATGAGCCATCCTGTACCAGTCCGGGGGAAGTGGCCGATTCCCAGTCCGAGGTATGGACTGAGTTGTTGAAATCCAACATCACCGCTGAGTTTGCCCAATCGCTCCGGTGTGTATTGATCGCCGCCCAACTGATAAATGTTCATCGGTCTGATATCAGCTGACATCCCGTTCCCGTGATAGACAAGGCCCCCGGATATCCGGACTAATTGTCTGAAGGGGTAGTAATCGGCGAATATGCCGACGGACCGAAGATTCACTTTACCATCCACTGTCAGACTGGTTTCATCGGATTCATACTCATAATCCGAAATGGTATGTGTATAATAATTCCCGCCGAGCCTCACGCTCACATAATCTGAAAACGGAATCCCGACTTCACCGCCAAACCCGAGAGATCCGGCAGTAAACCCTACCGTGAATTCCTGTGCTCCAGCTCCGTAAAGGGTGGAGCCGATGATGAATAACGTCCAAATCAATACAGTTTTGGCCGGGGATTTCATGGCTGACTTGCCCTTATCTCTGTTAGGATGATTTGTTGTTGGAAGAATTGTAAACTAATTTATATAGAGGTATATCCCCTGAGAAGAAAAAAATTCAATTATTACAGTCAGTTAAATTTTTGTGACCAATGTCACATTGCAGTAAGTTTGGATTATTTAGGATAAGTTACAGGGTATTCCCGGGCGGGATGTGATATCCGGGCACATGTTCGTTCTGCAGATTGCTGCCTGGGGGCTATACCGGAATTCTGGCAGAATTTCACCCCGAATTCGTCTTCACGCAGCTCTATATTTAGCCTGAAGTATTCGTAACATGAATGATAGTTATATAATACAAAGGAATGGAAGGAGTTAATGAGAAAGGCCCTGGCGGGGCCCTTCTCGGTCACTTTCCGTCTTTTTTGCATTGAGTTGATAATAATTTGGGATTCATGAATTAATCAGGTTGGAGGATGTTTTTCGCAGAGTTAGGTTCGCTGGTAACAGGCCTGATACGGGAATTGAATTCTGATGTCAAATCGGGGGTAGCAATGAAATCGGATACTATACAAGTCACAGAGGAACTGAATAGATACATTCGGTCAGTTTCGGTGCGAATGTCTGAGACGCAGCGCCAGCTGCAGTCGGAGACCGCAAAAATGCCGGAAGCCCGGATGCAGATCTCTCCCGAACAGGGACAGTTTATGGGGCTGCTGGTCCGGCTGCTGGAAGCGGAGCGTACTCTGGATATCGGTGTTTTTACCGGATATAGTGCATTGAGTGTGGCCCGGAAGCTGCCGGAGGACGGGCTGGTGATTGCATGCGATATTAGCGAGGAGTGGACGGATATCGCACAGGAATACTGGCGAGCAGCCGGTATTGAGAATAAAATTGATCTGAGGCTGGCTCCGGCCGCCGATACTCTGCAGTCACTTATTGATGAGGGACAAAGCGGTACCTTTGATTTCGCGTTCATTGACGCAGACAAAATTAGTTATGATACCTACTACGAACAGTGTTTACAGCTACTGCGGCCGGGTGGTCTGATCATGTTGGATAACGTTCTTCGGGGAGGCCGGGTACTGGATCGGGAGAATCCCTCGCCTTCCACACGAGCAATCCAGGAGCTGAACCGCAAGATCCATAAGGATTCCCGGGTTGATATCAGTATGATTCCAATGAGAGACGGTATCACCCTGGTGCGAAAGCGCGGGGATTACTGAAAACCAACTGGAATTCTCCGCTGTCAATGGGCGAGGGAAATTGATATATTTTCTGAGTTATTGCTGAAAAACATGTTTTGGTATCAGTATGAATCAAGAGAACATAGATTCTGTCCACGAAGAAACGGCCGGGCAACGGACTGCTGAGGATTCATCCGGATATGAGGAGTCATTTCGTCGCCGCAAGGCATATAACCGACGAAAGATCTGGCTGGGGCTGGCGAATTTTTTTGTCGGCCTGGCGTTTCTCATCGTGCTCGTGGCTTCTCCGCTTTCCCGATTCTTTGCGGACCGTGCTGCAGACATCTGGGGACATCCTTACGGCTCGTTGTTGTTTTTTGCACTATTCGTCGGAATAGCGGAGTCGGTGATTACCTTTCCGATTTCCTTTTATACCGGTTTTTTTCTTGAACATAAGTACGACCTGACCGACCAATCGCTTGGCAGCTACTTCTGGGAGAAGGGGAAGGGAATGCTGGTGGGGGCGGCTATCGGCATCCCCATCCTTTTACTGTTTTATTACTTTCTCCGGACGTATGGAAACGGCTGGTGGTTGCCGACGGCTGTGCTCATGTTTGTGGTCACGGTAGTGCTCTCCAGAATCGCACCGAAGATAATCATGCCGCTGTTTTATGATTTCGATCCGATCGACCGGAAGGATCTCAAAACACGAATTAAAGGACTGGCTGATCAGGTCGGACTTTCCATTGAAGGGATCTTCCAGTTTAATCTGAGCAAGGAAACCAAGAAAGCCAATGCCGCCTTTACAGGTATCGGGAAAGCCAAACGCGTCATCGTGGGTGATACCTTACTGGAGAATTTCACAGATGATGAGATCCTTTCCGTGATTGCCCATGAACTTGGACACTACACAAAGAAGCATCTCTGGAAACTCTCGGCCGTGGGGACGGCGTTTACTTTTATCGGATTATTTCTGGTTAGCCGGATTTATGCATATGTGGTGTCCGCCACTATATATGAAGATATCACAAGTTTAGCGGCATTACCCATTATCACCCTGTTTCTGGTTGTCTTCAACTTCGTTATCGGGCCCGTGCAGAATGCAATCTCCCGTCATTTTGAGCGCCAGGCCGATGATTTTTCGGTAACGTTGTTTCGGCAACCCGAGATTACAATTCAGGCGCTGGAGAAGCTGGCGGACCAGAATCTTGCAGATCCGGCACCGCACCCGGTTGTGGAGTTTCTGTTTTACTCGCATCCCTCCATTCCCAATCGTGTCCGGCGAATCAGGAACCGGTATTTGGGCTGAGGTTGTGATTATCGGAATCGACACGGGGGGAACCTTTACGGACTTTTTCTGGATCGACCCGTCGGAGCCATCACGGATCAATGTGCTGAAAGAACCGTCGACCCCAGATGATCCCTCCCGGGCGATTCTCAACGGTCTGCGGAAAACCGGCCTTGAGTTCGAAACTGTGGTGCACGGCTCAACGGTGGCGACGAACACCCTGCTGGAACGGAAAGGTGTCCGGGTGATTTTGCTGACCACAGAAGGCTTTACGGATGTCATTGAAATCGGACGGCAGACAAGAGACGATATCTATGATCTTAATGTGGATCGTCCCGTGCCTCTGGTGAGCAGAGAAGACAGGATCGGAGTGTCAGAACGTCTGGATTTTCAGGGCAAGGAGCTTACCCCCCTTCAACTGGATGAAGATCTTGTCCGGCGGTTAAAGGCGGAATCTCCGGAAGCCGTTGCGGTCTGTTATCTGTTTTCCTATCTCGATCCCGGCCATGAGCAACAAACCCGTGACCAGCTTGCAGCGGCCGGTATAGATACGTATTGGTCACTCTCCAGTGAAGTTGTGTCCGAATACCGTGAGTATGAGCGGTTCAGCACTACAGTGATCAATGCCTATGTGACCCCCGTAATGGATCAGTATCTGGGAATACTGAAGGATCGTTTGCAGGCACCTTATCTCCGGCTGATGCAATCCAATGGTGGAAGTATGGATGTCTCCGCAGCCAGAGATCAGGCGGTGCAGACGCTGTTATCCGGTCCGGCGGGTGGTGTGGTTGCGGCACGGACAGCAATGGAGCAAACCGGGGTCGATCGGTCCATTTCCTTTGATATGGGTGGTACTTCCACAGACGTTTCCTATTTGCCGGGTCGTATTAATACTACCAGGGAAGGGGAGATCGACGGGCTTCCCATTAAGCTGCCGGTG
>Ga0207797_1001344_pt1 | contig 17823 bp, 17 predicted proteins | sample PRCRCaboRojoPR_6_FD_187275 | JGI IMG/M metagenome (GOLD analysis project Ga0207797, IMG submission 187275) | Marine sediment microbial community from Cabo Rojo, Puerto Rico - PR CR 10% Liquid 1 (SPAdes) | ecosystem: Environmental > Aquatic > Marine > Coastal > Sediment | place: Cabo Rojo, Puerto...
ATGAGCACCACGACCACCGGCGCGGCGACGAGCCACCAGCGCCGCAGCAGGATCTTGGCATACGTCCTCAGCTCCATGGGGCTACCCTCCTCGATAGCTGGGGCCGTCACTGGGGCCCCGCATCTGCTCTCGAACGAACTGACTCAGTTTCTGTCGGAAGACCGCGACGTCGAAGCGCTCCGCGTTGGCGCGGCACGCCTGCGGATCGATGGCGTCTGGATCGAAGGCACGCACAGCCTCCGCCAGCGCCTCGGGGCTCTGGCGATGGAAGAAAGCTCCCGTCTCTCCATCCCGCACCGTATCCAGCGCGCCGCCGGCGCCGAAGGCGATCACCGGCCGGCCGGCGGCCTGGGCCTGTACCGGCGCGATGCAGAAATCCTCCACGCCGGGCAGAATATAGGCCTTGCAGCGGGCAAAGAGGCGCGGCAACTCCTCGTCGGGGACGTACCCGCGGAAGGTGACCGTAGAGCCGGCCAAAGCCTCCAGGGCCTCGCGATCCCGTCCGTCGCCGGCGATCACCAGAGGGCGCTCCAGCCGGTTGAAGGCGCGCACGGCCAGATCGATCCGCTTGTAGGGGATCAGACGGGAGACGATGAGATAGTAGTTACCACGCTCGTTCGCAGGCTGGAAACGGCCGGTCTCCACCGGAGGATGAATGACGACGGCGTCGCGATGGTAGTGGCGGCGGATCCGCTCCTTGATCTCCCGGGAGATAGCGACGAAGCGGTCCACCCGTCGAGCAGCCCGGTAGTCCCAGCGGCGCAGCGCGGCGATCACAGGGCGGAGGGCCACCTTCAGCGGCCCAGGCAGCGCCTCGCGGGCCGCGTAGGCCTCAAAATCCCAGACGTAGCGCGTGGGGGCCAGGCAGTAACAGATGTGGAGCGCGCCGCCGGACCGCACGCCGTGACAGAAACCGGACTTATTGCTCAAGACCAGGTCGTAGCCCGAGAGATCGAGCCCGGAGAAAGCAACAGGGTACAGCGGCAGATAGGGCTGATGATGGCGATAGATACCCGGCAGACGGTCCATCCAGGTGGTTCGAACGTCCCAGTCGCGGTAGGCCGCGGGCATCCCCTCGCGCCAGTACATCGACGTGTGGATCGGACTGCCGGGGAACATACCAGCAAGTGTCTCCAGGACATCCTCGGCCCCTCCGATCTGGTTGAGCCAGTCGTGGACGAGGGCGACGCGGGGAGCGAGAGTTGGGGGGCTCATTCGTCTATCCGTTGCCCATTCGTTGTCCCATGAGCCACCGGCCCCCTCCACCTCACCCGACCGTTCGCTGGATCGCTCATTCGCTCGATCGTCCTCTCATCGGCCGCCAACTCACCCGATGGATCGGCGAGGGCCCCAGGCGGGCCAGGGCATCCCGATGCTGCTGCGTGCCATACCCCTTGTGCTGCGCAAAACCGTAGCCCGGATACGCCTCCTCGAGAGCGACCATCAACCGGTCCCGCTCGACCTTGGCGACGATGCTGGCGGCCGCCACGCTCAGACAACGAGCATCCGCCTTGGGCAGCGAATGCTGGGGGAGGCCCAGCCCCGGAAGCTCCAGATAGTCCACCAACAGCGCGTCGACCTGCCCCTGGAGCTCGGATACCGCCCGCTCCATTGCCAGCCGGGTGGCCGACACAACACCCCAAAGGTCCACCTCCCCCGGCTCTCCCCAGCCGACGCCGACCGCCACGGCGATCTCCCGGATCACGGGGAGCAGCGCCTCGCGACGCCCAGGCGTCAGCAGCTTCGAATCTCGCACGCCGTCCAACAGGGTGAGAAGCTCGTCCTGATCGAGGGGTAGGACGACCGCTGCGGCACAGACCGGTCCAGCCCACGCGCCGCGTCCCGCCTCGTCCAGGCCGGCCACCCGGCTGTGGCCCACGGCACGCAAGGCGTACTCCTCAGCGAGATCGGGGGTCGAGGAGGGATTCATCCTTCGGAGATCGACGGACGGTCCAGTACCGTTACCCGCCGTTCAGGTGGCGAGACGAGGGAAGACCAAGGAATTAGGCCGGGAGATCATCGTACAGCCCCTTGAGCTCGTTCCGCTTGACCCGCAGGACTTCTTTGGTCATCTCGACGGACTCTCGGACGTATCGAGCCAGGAATCCTGTCTGGTCTTTGGTATCGCTCTGATCCCGGTTCAGCCACTCGACCTCTACTTCCTTCAGCACATATCCGGCCTTCTCAAAAAGATGGAGGAGCTCAACGTCGTAGGCCGAAACCATCCATCCCTTGGGCTTATCCTTCTGCCTGAAGAACTGGAGTTGGGGAAAGACCTCTAAGGCGGCCTCGCGGCGGCAGGATTTGAAGCCACACTGGGTATCGCTGATGTCGCGCAGGAGGACCAGTCGGCGAAGCGAACGAAAGACCACGCTCCCCATCTGTCGGACGATCGAGAAGCCCTCGCGCTCCGTGCCCCGGGACCCGATGACGACGTCATATCCCCTTTCGTACCAGGGGAGGAGCTTCTCCAGCTCTCTCAGCGGGGTGGACTGGTCCATATCGGTGAAGAGGACGACGTCGCCCCGGGCCTCCTCAATACCGGCCCACACAGCCGCTGGCTTGCCTCCGTGAGGTATGTCCAAAAGGTGAAAGCACGCCTTATCCGACACGAACTGTTCAATCAAGCGTCTGCTGTCGTCCGTCGATGCGTCGTTAACCACAATCGCTTCCCAACCGTACTCTCGATCCACCAGGTAGCGGTAGACCTCGCCCAGCACCCCCCGTTCGAGGTTTCTCTCCTCGTTGTAACAGGGGATGACGACCGAGAGATAGGGCCGGGGACATGCATCAGACATCATCGACGCTCACCAGGTCCTTGGTCGAAGCGTGCAGTTCTCAGCAGACGAATCATGGCTTAACCCTCCTATGATACCCACTCTAGGGCCTTTCGTCAATCCCGGTCAAGACCCGCTCCAGATAGGATTGATCGACTGTCCGGCTGCGCTGGACGGACCGCCGTTTGGGCAGCATCCTGGGCACGCCCCCGAACAGCCCAGCCAGCTGACCTCGCAGACGCGCCCGGGCCGCCGCGCCGCGCCAGGCTCTCAGAGCCTCCATGGCGATAAGAAGCTGCCTACGCAGCACAGCCTGCCCATAGCGCCGCCAAAGATCGCCTGGGTAGTCCTTCACCAGGATGTAGATCGTGTTCCGCCCGTCGTAGAAGCTCGCCGTCGTACCTCCGCCGGTGGCGCTCAGCTTGTGGTAGACGATGGCCCGAGGGGCGTAGACACATCGCCAGCCCACGAGCTGCGCGCGCCACGCCAGGTCGACGTCCTCGCACGAATAGAAGAAAGCCTCGTCCAGAAGCCCCACCTGCTCCAGCATCGTGCGGCGGTAGGCCGCGCTGCCGCCACAGGCACCGAAGACGTACTCCTCCCGGTCGTACTGCCTCTCGTCCCGCTGCCAGACCCCTCGATTACCCGGCACGCCGTCCACGCGGTAGAAGTCCCCGGCCGTATGGAAGGTGTCCCGCCGGTCGAAGAGCAGCATCTTGGAGGCCACCATGCCCGCCTCGGGATGGCGCCGGAAGGCGGCCAGCACCTCCTCCAGCCATCTTGCGTCGACCTCGGTGTCGTTGTTCAGCAGAACGACGAACGCCGCTCTGGCGATCCGCATCCCGGCGTTACACGCGCCAGCGAAGCCACGATTCTCGCCCAGCGGCAGCAGGCGCGCCTCGGGATAGCGACGCTCCAGCAGGTCCAGGGAGCCGTCGGTGGAGCCGTTGTCGACCACGATGATCTCGGCACCCCCCACCGTCTGCCGCCGCAGGCTGTCGAGACAGATGGGGAGATGCTCAACGCCGTTCCAATTGGGGATGATGACCGAGACAGAAGGTGATCTATTATCCATCTCTTATACAATCATGCTTGAACTCAGGATGACAAAGGAGTATAATAGCATGCGGATGGCGTGCGCGCCACCTGATGCCCAGAGCAGTGGGCAATCTCAAATCACAATCATCAACGACTGAGGAGGTATCTATGGCGACGATCACGACGCATCACAAGGGCGACATGCTCTTCGAAACCAAGCTTGGAAAGCACAGTCTCCAGGTAGACGTACCGGCCAGTATGGGCGGCAGCGACCGCGGACCGACCCCACCCGAGGTCTTCGTGGCCTCGCTGGGCGCCTGCGTGGCAGCCCTGGTTGCCAACTACTGCAACAAGGCCAAACTGGACACCGAGGGCCTCACGGTCGACGTCAGCTATGAGAAGGCCTCCGATCCCACGCGTCTGGTCGATCTGAAGATCAAGGTCGACGTACCGAACGCCGACATCTCCGGGCGGGAGAACGCCATTAAGCGCGTCGCGGACCGCTGCCCGGTCCACCAGACGATCTGCACCCTGGAGGGCGTCGACATCGAGGTCAGCGGCCAGGCCAGCTGAGTCGGCTGAGGACGTCGAAAAGGGCATAGACACACGAACTCCCTTCACGGGTCCCCACCCGGAAGGGAGTCTCAGTAGATCCAACATTGCTCCCAGGGGATTGCCGTAAGCGTAGCCGCATCCCCGTCTTTGCCTTGGATCTGGCGATCCAAGCTGAGCAAATTGGGTCTACTGAGCCCGCTCTCTCGATCTTAACCCCTCACCCGCCGATCGTCTCCAACAGAGGCTGTCCCTTCGTCTCGCGCCCGAGCAAGACCACGGTCGCCCCTCCGACGACGAAGGAGACGGCATACAGCGTCAGGGCGGCCACCAGTGAAGAGGCGAGGAGCGCACCGCCCAGGCTGGGCGCGATGGCGCCGGCGATGCGCGTCATACCGCTGGCCCACCCCATCCCCGTGGCCCGTACCTCCGTGGGATAAAGCTCCGGCGTGTAGGCGTAGAGCACACCCCAGGCCCCCAGGGTGAAGAAGGACATCAGCATGGCGGATCCGACGATAAAGGACAGACCGCTCACCACGGCAAACAGGTAGGTGAACACCCCGCTGAAGACGAGATAGACCGCCAGCGTCCACTTCCGGCCCCAGTGCTCCACCAGATAGATGGCCGAGAAGTAGCCCGGAAGCTGGGCCAGGGCCAGTAGAAACGTGTTCTGATAGGTCTGCAGAAACTCGAACCCCCGGTCGACGAAGATGCCCGGCAGCCAGATGAAGACGCCATAGTAGCCCAGGGAGATGGTGAACCAGCCCACCCACAGCATGAGCGTCGAGCGGGTAAAGGGCTTCTTCCACAGCGCGGAGACGGTGACGTCGGCCGTGCGCTCTTGCACCTCCAGACGATCGACGTCCAGCGTGGTTCCGTTCTCCCGCGCCACCTGCTGGAGCACTTGCCGAGCCTCCTCCTCGCGCCCCTCGATCAGTAGATAGCGGGGCGACTCCGGGACGTGACGCCGGATGAAATAGACGATAGCCCCGGGCACGGCGGAGACCGCCAGCAGGACGCGCCACCCGACCGTGGGAGCACGCGGCAGAATCAGCCAGGCCAGGCCGGCCACGACGATGGTGCCCACAGCCCAGAAACTCTCCAGGAGCACCAGGTAGCGGCCACGATTCTTCTTGGGCAAGTACTCGGAGAAGACGGTGAAGTCCACCGGCAGCGTGCCCCCCACGCCAAAGCCGGTGATGGCCCGGAGCAGGACCAGCCAGATGTAGCCCGGGGAGAGGGCGGACAGGAAGCCGAAGACCGAGTCGACCAGCACAGTGAGCTGGAACCCGATCTTGCGCCCCACGTAGTCCGTGATCGTGCCCCAGAACCAGGCGCCGACCAGCATGCCGACGAAGATGGCCGTGCCGATCAACCCTGCCTGAGCCGATGTCAGCGACCACTGCCGGATGACGTTTGGTATGACATAAGAGATGATAATCACTTCCATGGCATCGGCGGCCCAACTGGCGCCGCAGATGGCCAGCAGCTTATACTGGAACGGGCCGACGCCGATCTCCTCGACGGCCTCGCCAACGGTCATGGTCCTCTCATTCATCGTATCTCACGCATCCTTTCACTAACTCTCCCCTTCGCGCCCTGATCAAGCAGATGAGCTGAACAGGGCAAAAAGACGCCACCCCGAGCCCGGAGACCATCGCGGTCGCCTCAATCGACGCTATTGTATCATAAGACGAGTTGAATGGACAAATCCCCGTGCCCACAGAGGGTCGTCGGTGAGACAGCCCTTGACCACGGCGCTTCGGCGACGGGAGACCCCGGGCTGAGTCCTTTCACGAGCTCGTGCCTGCATACCAGCGGCGGGGAAGCGGTGTCAGAAGACCTCGTCGACCAGAGTCGGGGTCTCTGGTCATCGAGAGATGTTCTCCCTGATTACTGCGGGGCGGTACGTCCGTTGGATACCGCGAGCCGGGACGTCAACCGCGGGCAGAGCCGCTCTCAGCCCGCGCCAGAAGCGCTTCGTTCAGAGCCCCCGCGACCTTGCGGTCGACCACCGACATAGGCAGATCGTCGAGGACTGCGGGCAGTAGCCAGCGGACGGCAGCGCAATCGAGGCAACGGGGCTCGCCATCAAGCAGCCGACACCAGAAGGCGTGCAGCGTGATGCGAAAATGGGTGTAGGCGTGCTCCACCGTCGTCAGCCGCTCGCCCACGTCGACGATCACGCCAAGCTCCTCCGCCATCTCCCGAACCAGGCAAGCCGGCAGGCTCTCACCGTCCTCGCACTTCCCGCCGGGGAACTCCCACATGCCGCCTAACATATCGTCGACGTTGCGCTGGGCCATCAGCACCGCCCCGTCACCCCGGACGGTGACGGCAGCCGTGACGTCGTAATGAGGGATCTTAGGTCGCGGCCGACGCACGGGCAGCTCCCCCTGCTCTCCGGCCGCGTAGGCCCGGCAGAGATCGCGCAGCGGGCAGCGGGGGCAGGCGGGGCTGCGCGGCGTGCAGACCGTGGCCCCCAGCTCGATCAGGGCTTCGTTGAAGGGACCCGCCCGCCCCGAGGGCAGCAGGGCGGCCGCCAGATCCCGCACCTTCCGCTTGGTGGCCGAACGCGTCACGTCATCCCGGATGCCAAACAGACGGCAGACCACGCGCCGCGCGTTCCCGTCCACGGCCGGTACGTCTTCGCCAAAGGCGAGCGACGCGATGGCGCCCGCGGTGTACGCTCCGACGCCGGGCAGCGCCCTCAGCCGCTCGAAGCTCCTGGGCAGGTCGCCGCCGTTCGACGTCACCAGTTGCTGGGCGGTCTGATGAAGCCGGCGGGCACGGGCGTAGTAGCCAAGCCCCTCCCAGAGCTTCAACACCTCCTCCAATGAGGCCTCGGCCAGCGTGCGAAGCGTGGGAAATCGATCGAGGAAACGCTCGTAGTAGGGGATGACGGTATCCACCTGAGTCTGCTGAAGCATCACCTCCGAGACCCAGATGCGATAGGGGTTGCGATCCCGCCGCCAGGGCAGGTCCCGAGCGTGGTCAGCGAACCAGGCTAACAGACGATCGGCAACCTCCCGGCGCATCTCCGGATGGAGAGAGTCGACGGTCCCCCGCTCCGTTGTTCCATGGTCCGTCATAGGACACCATCTCCCGTGATGTCAGAACATCATACTGCTGTGTAACTATACCGTGCCCTAAGCAGACGACAAGTCGACGCCGACCGAACTCAACGTAGGATTGTGCAACCACGTGATTTCTGCTATCATTGCCCCCAAGGAACTTACCATGAGAATCGGCATCATCTCCGACACCCACGACGACCTGCGCGCCTTGGAGCGCGTACTCGGCATCATGAGGGACGAGGAGATCACCAAGCTGCTCCACTGCGGCGACCTTTGCGGCCCGACCGTCGTCGAAGCTCTATCTGACTTCGACGCCTGGATCGCGCGCGGCAATATGGATCGTCATCCAGAGCTGGAGCCAGCAGCTCGAGAGGCGCTCGGCGCGGGTAGGCTGGCCGATCGCCATCGCCTGACGCTGGCGGGCTACTCAGCCGCTCTCGTGCACGGTCACCGGGAGGGCGAACTGAGACAACTGATCAACGCCGGGGAGCACGCTTACGTGTTTCACGGTCACACCCATCGACGACGTGATGAGCGCCACGGCTCGACGAGGGTGATCAACCCAGGAGCGTTGGGTGGCATGCGGTGGCAGCAACGCTCCTTCTGTATCCTCGATCTACCATCGGGGGAGCTAGAGGTCATCAAGCTATGAGCAAGGAACTGTTCCGCTTCTCGACCACCCTGGAGGTCCGCTGGCGAGACCTGGATGCTATGAGCCACGTCAATAACGCCGTCTACTTCACCTACTTGGAACAGGCCCGCGTCCACTACCTGGGTGAACTGGGACTCATTCCGAACAGACCCTCGGGCGTCGGATTCATCCTCGCCGAGGCCAGCTGCCAGTTCAAATCCCCACTCAAGTTGGGGGAACGGGTGACGATTCACGTTCGAGTAAGCGACCTGGGCCGCTCCAGCTTCGTCTTCTCGTATCGCGTGGAGGGGGAGGACCATCGATTGGCGGCGGAGGCCCGCAGCACGCAGGTCTACTACGACTACGACCGCGAGCGCTCCGTCCCCCTATCCGACGCGTGGCGCCAAGCCATTCTGACCTTCGAACCGGGGCTCACATCTCAGGCAACGTAGTCCATCTTGACAAGGAGATCGACCAATGACTTCACAACCGCTAGAGGCGTGCCAACTGCGCCAAGTGTGCGATCCAACGGAGTTTGACTTCGAGACGACAGAGGGGCTGGAGGACCTGGAACAGATGATTGGACAGAAGCGAGCGGTGGATGCCGTTCGCTTCGGTATCGGCATTCAGCGCGACGGGTACAACCTCTACGCCCTAGGACCCAGCGGCACTGGAAAACGGACCACCATCTCCCGATTCCTGGAAAGAAAGGCCGCCGAGGAGCCAGTCCCCTCCGACTGGTGTTACGTCAACAACTTCGAGGACAACCACAAGCCCAGCACGCTGGAGCTCCCGCCGGGAAAGGGCACGGACCTGCGCGACGACATGGAACAGCTGATCGAGGAGCTGCGGACGGCGATCCCGACCGCCTTCGAAAGCGAGGATTATCAGACCCGCAAGCAGGAGCTACAAGAGGAGTTCCAGGAGAAACAGGAAGCGGCGCTGAACGAGATCCAGGAGAAGGCCAAAGAGCGGGGCATCGCTCTGATCCGCACCCCCGTCGGCCTGGCCTTCGCCCCCGTGGAGGAGGGCGAGGTCGTCAGCCCCGATGAGTTCCAGAAGCTGCCCGACGAGAAACGCGAGCAGGTCAAGGAGGATATCGCCGAGCTCCAGGAAGAGCTGCAGGAGACGATGCGCCAGGCCAGGCAGTGGGAGCGAGAGGCCCGCGAGAAGACCAAGGAGCTAGACCGCCAGGTAGCGATGCTCGCTGTGGGGCACCGCATCGACGAGCTCCAGGAGACATATGGCGATCTCGAATCGGTGGTCGCCCACCTGGAGGCGGTCAAGAACGACATCGTCGACAACGTCGACGACTTCCGCAGGACTGGCGAAGAGGAGGCCGAAGCCCTCCTGGGCATGCCGATGCAGCGCATCCGCGAGGCCAAGTTCCGCCGCTACCAGGTGAACGTCCTGGTGGATCACAGCGAGTCGGACGGCGCTCCCGTAGTCTACGAGGAACACCCCACCTACAACAACCTTATCGGACGCATTGAGCATATCGCGCAGATGGGCGCCCTGGTGACCGACTTCAACCTGATCAAGCCCGGGGCCTTCCACCGAGCCAACGGCGGCTATCTCCTGATCGACGCCCGCGAGCTCCTGATGCAGCCGTATGCCTGGGAGGGACTCAAGCGCGTCCTTCGCGCGCAGCAGGTGCGCATCGAGTCGCTGAGTCAGGCGTTGAGCATGGTCAGCACGGTCTCGCTGGAGCCAGAGCCGATACCGCTGCGGGTGAAGATCGTGTTGATTGGCGAGCGATTGCTCTACTACCTCCTCAACCAATACGATCCGGATTTCAGCGAGCTCTTCAAGGTCGAGGCCGATTTCGACGACCAGATGCCAAGGACGGCCGAGAACGACCTGCTGTACGCCCGGCTCATCGCCACTATGGCGAGGCGCGAGGACCTGCGTCCCTTCGATCGCGCCTCGGTAGCCCGAGTCATCGAGCGGAGCAGCCGCATCGTCGGGGACACGAAGAAGCTCTCCACCCATCTGTTGAGCATCGCGGATCTACTGGAGGAGGCCGACTACTGGGCCGGTGAGGCCGGCAACGGCATCGTGACCGTCGAGGACGTCCAGCGGGCAATCGCTGAGCAGATCAACCGCTCGGACAGGCTGCGGGACCGCACGCACGAGCACATCCAGCGGGGCATGATCCTCGTCGACACAGAGGGAGAGAAGGTGGGCCAGGTCAACGGCCTCTCGGTCATCGCTCTGGGTAACTTCGCCTTCGGACGTCCGAGCCGCATCACGGCCCGCACGCGGTTGGGCAAGGGAAACGTCGTCGACATCGAGCGCGAGGTCGACCTGGGTGGGCCAATTCACTCCAAGGGGGTGCTGATTCTCTCCAGCTATCTTGGCGCGCGCTACGCCCCCGAACACCCCCTCTCACTGTCGGCGAGCCTCGTGTTCGAGCAATCCTACGCCGGCGTCGAGGGCGACAGCGCCTCGCTGGCAGAGCTGTGCGCCCTGCTCTCGGCCCTCGCCCATGCTCCGATCAAACAGTCCTTCGCGGTGACCGGCTCGGTCAATCAACACGGCGAGGTGCAGCCGATCGGCGGCGTCAACGAGAAGATCGAGGGGTTCTTCGACACCTGCCAGGGGAAGGGGCTGACGGGTGAACAGGGCGTGCTGATCCCAGTCTCGAATGTGGAACACCTGATGCTGCGTGAGGACGTGGTCGAGGCCGTGGAGCGAGGAGACTTCCACATCTACCCGGTAGCCAACGTCGATGAGGCTTTGGCCCTGCTGACCGGTCTACCCGCCGGCGAACGTGATGAAGAAGGCAAGTTCCCGGAGGGGACCGTCAACCAGCGCGTCGAGGCTCGCCTGATCGAGTTGGCGGAGAAACAACACAGCTTCGGCGAGAGCTCCGAGGAGGAGGGTACCGATGGCACCGACGGATCCTCGGAGGAGGACGCGACACCACCCCAAGGATAGGCCCAGGGAGGAGTCACCACCAAAGGTATGAGCGAACAGGAAGACGAGCTGACCATCCAACGCATTTTGATCGGGCTCGACGCGTCCCATCACAGCGTGGCGGCGCTGCACGCCGCGGCGAAGCTGGCCAGCAGCCTGGGAGCGGAACTGCACGGGCTCTTCGTGGAGGACATCAACCTGCTACGCGTGGCGGGGCTCCCGGCGGCACGAGAGCTGCAGTTCCCCTTCGCCGAACAAGCACGATTGAACCCCGGGCGCATGCGGCGCCAGCTGCGAGCCCAAGCACGCCAAGCACACCAGGCGATCTCGTCCATCAGCAAGCGGGAACGGATCGAGTGGTCTTTTGAGGTCGTGCGGGGCGACGTCTCGGCCAAAGTCCTGGAAGAGGCAGCCAAGGCGGACATCCTCTGCGTGGGGAGAGTCAGCCGTCCGGTGATGCACCAGCCCGGCATCGGCTCAACGGCAGAGGCAGCCGCCATCGACGCGCCACGCTCCGTGCTCCTGATCTCCCGCGACAAGCGGATCCACTCTCCCATTGCGGTGCTCTATGATGGATCGCCAGATACCGAACAAGCCCTGTTGCTGGCCTCCCAACTGGCGCAGGATATGAGAGGGCTCCTCTCGGTCATGGTCCCGGACGCGTCGGCCCCCTCAGAGGAGATCCAGAAGCGCATCACCGAGGCGGTGGACGCCGAGGATCTGATCGTGCGGTATCGAGAGCTGTCCGGATCTGGCGTGATGTCCCTCATCGACGCCGTGCGGACGGAGGGGACCGGCCTGCTGGTGTTCAGTAGCTCGTTCCTGCCCCCGGACGGTGTGAAGAAGCTGCTCAATGAGGTGGACTGTCCGGTGCTCCTGATGCGGTAGCCTCCTGATGCTCCATAGAAGAAGCCCTCACTCTCTGTGGAGAGCGAGGGCTTTTTTGTCGACGGGTTTTCAGCGCCGTGCTTACTCCTCGGCCTTCTTCACCTTCGGTTCGACGTCGACGATGGTGGCACCCTGGTTCTGCTCCTCCTTCGATTCCTTTGGGGGTTCAATCATGGGCGGTTCCACGTCTCCCTGCATCGTGGTCTTGCCTCGCAGATAGGCGCCTTCGTTCAACAACAAAGAGTTGACCGTCAGGTTGCCCCACACGCGGCCGTTCTCCAAGATCTCGACCTTGTTTCCATCGATATCGCCTTTGACTGCGCCAGAGATCGAGATGTTGTGAGCCGAGATATCGGCAATCACCTTCGATCCCTCACCGACGATCAGGTTGCCCGTGATGTCGATGGTCCCCTCGAACACGCCCTCAATGCGAGCGCCGCCATCCGCTTGGATGTCGCCGCGGAAGTGAGCGTTGGGACCGAGCACAGTATCGATCTGCAAGTTCCTGCTTGAAGGCTGCGAAGGCTTCTTTGACGATTTTTCTTCCTTCTTTCCTCTTCCGAACAAGGTTTTCCTCCTTAAGTGTCACTATCCGACGATATCCACAGCTATGGTATATCAGCTCCCCTCCATTGTCAACCTACGTCGGGGAGGACGACGCGCCGTGCTTTCTCCAGGGCCTGCTGCTCCTCCTGAGCCAGCGTCCGGTGCGACATCCAGCCCTCAACCGGCTTGGCGTAGACCCGCGTCGCGTCACGACCGTAGAGGGCCGAGACAACCACGCCATGGCCGTCGCCGTCGACCAGAGCCAGTGAGAAACTCTGGTCGCCACCGGTGTCCTCGAAGGCGCTATACCGCACGAACCCGACCCCCTGTATGCAGCGCAACAGGGTCCGATCCACCTCCTCCATCTGAACGACCAGCCGTTCCGTACGGGTGTTCACCTTCGAGAACCGGTCGCTCAACCGCTCTAACGCTGCCGCGCAACTCGGCTCCTCATCGTCGGAGAAGAGATGTTCATAGCGGTGCTCAAGCCGGCGCAGACGCGTCTGCAGATCGAATCCCCAGACGACAACCACGACCAACAGCACGCTCAACGCGAATGACCAGATAAGTAGTGCGATCTCCATTGTCGGTTCCTCACCTCCTACTCGACGCGCACCGGCCCGAGGATGATACGATCACCCGCCAGGTCTCCCGACAAGTCTACCACAGGGAAGCGCCGCTGAGAAATCATGCCATACATGCCCACCTCCAGGCGATAGGTGCCGGGCGGTAGGTCACCAGGAAGCGTCAAACGATAGGGATCCGTATACGTCTGTCCCGGAAGCCACTTCGGGAACCAGAGATAAGTAGGGGCAGAGCCCCCCAGGGGTGTGTAGTCCCAACCCGCCACCGGCCTGCCGGCCTCGTCGATCAGGTGGATGAAGACCGTCGCACTGTTGCGCGGGGAGGCCAGCGCGCGCCATCTGAGCGTCAGATCGAGCGCGCTGCCCGGCTCCGCTCGCACGGGCTCCGCCCAGAAGGCGTGGCGGGATTGGAAGCCACTGCGGACCCGAGCCTCCATCAGCCCTACCTGATTGTCGAGATTCGCCAGAGCCGCCTCTAACGTCCCCTCAGAGGGCACGTCCTCGCTGGGCAGCACAGTGATGCGATCCAGCTCCACCGTCGTCTCGCCGTCAGAGAGAGGAAGCACCTCTCGTCCGCCGGTCAGATCAGCATAGCCGAGACGGAGTGGATACTCGCCCGGCGCGAGGTTGAAGGGCACCAGCACCTCATAACGCTCCACCGCGATCTCACCAGGCTCCCACTGCGTCGTCAGCAGCCGGCTGTCCGTCGTCCAGCGCGCCTCAATCGGGCCCAGTTGGGCATACGGCATCCATATGCCCTCCATTCGCTCCTCAACGCTCTGATACAGGACTACCTCCAACGGCTCTCCGACGCGCACGGTCGACGTAGGGAGATCGTAGCCCAGGATGTGGACGCGCTCATCGGCCCACACGTCCAGTGGACGCGATGGCTCGGCCGCTGTCACCGGTGGCGCTTCGACCCGGTAGAAGGCCCCCTCCGGCACCAGACGGAAGCCGGCGCGCCGGACAGGCGGGCGAAAATCGGGCAGGTAGATCGGTCCATCCTCGATGTGAGACCAGACCGCCTCGTGCCACGGCGTGGCCGTGGAGACGTAGGTCAGCGTCACGTCGGCCTCGTCCAACCGCTCTCCCTGTGCATAGGTGTGAACCCAGAGAGGTGTCAGATACTCCCAGGCTGCGAGCAGCACAGCTCCCTCCCCTCCTCCTGCGAAGCGGCGTTCAACGGCGTCGACCCACGCCTCGGCAGCGGTGAAGTCGCGCAGGGAGATGCCTCGGGAGAGGTTCTGCACGGCGCGCACTGCCGGCCACGGCAGCAGAGCCAGAGCCAGCAGGATGGTGAGAAGAGCCGTCCCCTGACGGCTCCCAATCGGCACGGCCTCCTCGTCGACGATCCGCCGCCCCCAATCCAGGACAGTCCAGGCACCGGAGCCAGCTAGGACAGCCAACGCCGAGAAGGGCAACAGCAAATAGGCCATTACGTCCTGAACCGTGTTCAGGGTGAAGGCAAGATGCCCCAGCAGGAAGACGCCCGTCAGGAGCGCCACCCGCGGCGTACGACGGATCAAGGTGACCCATCCCACGGGTATGAGGAGGAGAATAGGCAGAAAGAACTGCAGCCGCAGGAGAGACCAGAGGACCAACAGGCGATCAGGCTGGTCCGCCAGGCCGAAGTGAAACAGGTTAACCCGCAGGCCACGAGCTGTGATGTGCCTGACGAAACCGTCCCAGGTGTTCATATCGGTCGGGCCGAAAGGCACGCTGGGGCTGCGCAGCGGATAATAGAGAAGCGGGCTCAACCCCAGGAGAAAGCAGCCGAATAGAAGCAACAGGGACCGCCAGCGTAACAAGACGCCGGGCCGCACAGCCAAGATGAAAAGGCCATAGGCCGGCATGCCCATCATCGTGATCGGATGGTGCGTCACAGCCAGCCCCAGTGTCAGAGCGAAGCCGGCCAGCCAGCCGTCACGTCCAGTCCGCCACCAGCGGGTCAATAGCCACAGATGTGTGACAGCCAGGGCGGCACTGACGATGTGGGCGTTGGCGTGGATGGCATGCTGCCAGAGATCGGGGGCTGCCGCGAGGGCCAGAGAGGCGAACAGAGGCACCAGCGGCGAGAGAAGATAGCCCTCCCGCCCCGACGGGCCGCGCCTCTGCTCCAGCACCGCCTGCAGGTCCCGCACAAGCAGATAGACAGCGGTAACGGTCCAGGCACCGGTGGCGGCGGCCAGCAGATTCGTGCGGAAAGCGATGGTCCCCACCGAGACGACGAGCTGCCATAACCTCGCCAGTAGGGTGTAGAAGGCGTACCCAGGCGGATGGGCGATGCCCAGGATGGCCGGGATAAACTGGTATTCGGAGGGATCGCCGAACAGGGTGCCCGGAGCAGCCGTGCTAGCATAGAGGGCGAAGACACCCAGAAAGAGAGGAACAGGAAACCACGCCGCAAGCCGCCCTCCTCCGTCGGAGGCCGCGCCCTCGGCATACGAGGGCCTGGACTTAGCCATGCTTAACCACGATCACGTCGGGCGAGGGACGGATACGGAGAGGCTTGCAACCGTGTTGAAGCGGAGGAGACGCCCTTCATCCGGTCGCAGCGGACCGCGCGTCTATCCGGCCGCGATGTAGCCGTTCTCCTCCAGGTAGCCGAGCACCTGAGCGACGCTCTGCTCGACCGTCTGTTCCGCTGTGCGGCAGACGATCTCCGGACTCTCGGGGGTTTCGTACGGGTCGGAGACGCCCGTGAAGTTGTCGATCTTCCCGGCGAAAGCCTGCTCGTACAACCCCTTCACGTCACGCTCGGCGCAGACCTCGAGCGGACAGTCGACGAAGACCTCAATGAACTGTGCCCCCTCCTCAATCTCCCTGCGGGTTCGAGCCCGGCGCTCACGATAGGGCGAGATGAAGGAACAGATCACCCCCACGCCGTTGCGGGAAAGCAGCTTCGCCACGAAGGTGACCCGCTTGATATTCTCGTCGCGATCCTCTTTCGTGAAGCCCAGGTCACTGGTCAGATCCTGACGGACGATATCGCCATCCAGGCGCTCGATCCGCAGACCACGGTCCCGCAGCGCCTCCGCCAGCGGCTCGGCAATAGCCGTCTTTCCGGAGCCGGACAGGCCCGTCAACCACAACGTAAAACCCTCTTGATCACACAACGTTCTAACAACTCCTTCTAGTCAGTCCCATATCGTAGGCCTAAGGCTATGTCACACGTCTAGCCCAGACATCTCCAGGAACTCTGAGCCCGCGTCTCGGAGGCGACTCACACGTCTGACCAAGCCTCTTCTTGATCTGTCCGCCCCCGAACGCCCCTAGACCAGACGTAGTGCGCCGATGACGGCGCGCAGATCCGCCTCACTGACGGCACCACGCCGCAGAAGCAACGGGGGCGAGACGGAGCAATCGACAATCGTCGACGCCACGCCTTCCCGGCAACGTCCCCCGTCGAGAATCAGAGGGATGCGCTCACCGAGCTGGGCCTCGACCTGTTGAGCGGTGACGGGGCTGATCTCCCCGGAGATATTGGCGCTGGTGACGGCCAGAACGCCGCCCGCCTCGCCTATCAGATCCCGGGTCAGGGCAAGATCGGGCACCCGTACGGCCACGGTGGGCCGCCGGCTGATCGCCGGGGAGACCGCAGCCGTCTTGGGCAGCACCAGCGTCAGTCCGCCGGGCCAGAACCGCCCGGGCAGCGCTCGACACCGCTCCGAGAGCACAGCGACTCGCTCAAGCTGCGCCGCATCGGAGAGGAGCAAGGGGATCGGAAGATCCTCCGGACGCTCCTTGACCTGATAGAGACGCCTGACCGCCTCGTCATCCCACGGGAGGGCAGCCAAGCCGTAGACAGTGTCGGTCGGAAAGGCCACCAGCTCCCCCGACCTCAAGAGATCGAGCGCCTGCCCCGCTCCGTCGACGTGCTCTGCCTGGATGATCCTAGTCTTCATACGCATACAAGCACGACCGCCGCGAGCGTTGTGGCGCCCGTGGCGGCAAGAGATACAACACCATCACATCATTCAGTGAGAACAAGTATAGCATGCCTCCCAGTGGTGTCAACCCACTGCCTGCCGCCGGGCGCCCTGGGAGCAGAGATGGCGCCGCTAGCCCTCTCCCTCGGAGGGAGAGGGTTGGGTGAGGGTGTCGTGAGGGTGTCGTGAGGGTGTCATGCAGTGTCGCGAGGGTGTCATCCACGAAGAATCAACAACCGCGCACTTATGTGGTATACTGTCACCACGTCACTCGATGGCACGTAGGCGCCCCGCAGAAAAGGAGGAAAACGTGAGTCTGATAGGGAATATCATCTGGGTGGTCTTTGGCGGCTTCGTCGCCGCGCTTGAGTACATCATCAGTGGACTGCTGCTCTGCTTGACCATCGTCGGCATTCCGTTTGGCCTGCGATCGATCAAGCTGGGAATGGCCGCCCTGGCGCCCTTCGGTAAGGACGTCGTCGACGCCAAGCATCAGGGCCCACTGAAGCTGATCTTCGACGTGATTTGGATCGTCCTCTTCGGCTGGGAGATCGCGGTCACTCACCTGGCCTTCGCCCTCCTGCTGGCTCTGACGATTGTAGGGATCCCCTTCGCCAGGCAGCATATGAAGCTGATCCCATTGGCCCTTTTCCCCTTCAATATGGATCTCAGGCGCGAGGCGTCTCAGCCGCGTGGGGTAGCCGAGGCTTAACCCCAGCGCTCCCGCCCGCCCAGCTCAGGATCGGCGGCCGACGCATCACAGCGGGGAAGCAAGGGGATAGACGCGGGCTGCAGTTTCTTGCTCATGTTGCGCACCGCGTCGCAAAGCACCCAGGTGGCGGCGGGGTCCTCCGGCGGCACGTGGCGTGCCAGGAAGTCGCG
>Ga0207797_1001345_pt1 | contig 17821 bp, 16 predicted proteins | sample PRCRCaboRojoPR_6_FD_187275 | JGI IMG/M metagenome (GOLD analysis project Ga0207797, IMG submission 187275) | Marine sediment microbial community from Cabo Rojo, Puerto Rico - PR CR 10% Liquid 1 (SPAdes) | ecosystem: Environmental > Aquatic > Marine > Coastal > Sediment | place: Cabo Rojo, Puerto...
AAATGGGTTCGGGCGGATTTGAACCGCCGGCCTCCTCCATGTCAAGGAGGTGTCATAACCGACCTAGACCACGAACCCTCGCATAGCGAGATACTGCGGAGGCATACTTCAACCTTTCCGAACCGCTCCGGGAGCGCGCAGACGGTCCCGCGCTCCCGACAGCGTTAAGCCGATGCACAGATTTGTACACGACCACACACACCTGAGCATCGGTGACACGAAATGCAGGACACGATACGGCGGGTGGCCGAGGGGGAAGACCTCACACAGGCCCAGGCCCGCGAGACAGCAGGAGCGGTGTTCGACGGAGCCACGGAGGCCCAGATCGGGGCGCTGCTGGCCGCGCTCCGGGCGAAGGGAGAGACCGAGGCCGAGATCGCCGGCTTCGCCGAGGGGATGCGCGACGCCGCGCGCACCATCGACCCCGGGCTGAGCCCGCTGGTCGACACCTGCGGCACCGGCGGCGACGACTACGACACCATCAACGTCTCCACCACGAGCGCGATGGTGGCGGCGGGCGCGGGCGTGCCGGTGGCGAAACACGGCAACTACTCGGTATCGTCCTCCTCGGGGAGCGCGGACGTGCTGGAGGTCGCCGGGGTGACCATCGACGCCGAGCCGCCCGCCGTCGAGGCCGCCATCCAGGAGCACGGGGTCGGGTTCATGCTGGCGCCCGTGTTCCACCCCGCGATGAAGGCCGTCATCGGTCCCCGGAAGGAACTGGGGATGCGGACCGTGTTCAACGTGCTCGGGCCGCTGACCAACCCCGCGGGCGCCGACGCGCAGGTCGTCGGGGTGTACGACCCCGACCTGGTGCCGGTGCTGGCGCGGGCGCTCGCCCGGATGGGCGTCAAGCGGGCGCTGGTGGTTCACGGCGCCGGGATGGACGAGATAGCGCTCCACGCCCCCACGACCGCCGCCGAGGTCCGGGACCGCGAGCTGTCGGAGTACACCGTCACCCCCGCCGACCTGGGCCTGGAGAGCGCGCCCGTCGAGGCGGTCGCCGGCGGCACGCCCGAGGAGAACGCCGCCGACATGCGGGCGATCCTCGCCGGCGAGGAGACCGGTCCCAAGCAGGACATCATCCTCGCCAACGCCGGGGCCGCTGTCTACGTCGCCGGCGAGGCCGACAGCCTGCAGGCGGGCGTCGAGCGGGCGCGGGAGGCGATCACCTCGGGCGCGGCCGCCCGGAAACTGGAGGCGTTGAGCGGCGCGTGATGCGGGTGAAAATCTGTGGCGTGACGAGCGAGCGCGACCGGGACGCCGTCGTGAACGCCGGCGCGGACGCCGTCGGCCTTATCGCCGGCGTGGACGTCGACACCCCGCGGGAGATCACCCCCGAGCGGGCCGCCCGACTGGCCAGCGGGACGCCGCCGTTCGTCTCGACCGTGCTGGTGACGATGCCCGACGGCCCCGGCGACGCCGCGGACCTGGTCGAGCGGGTCCGCCCGGACGCGATCCAAGTCCACGTCAGCGAGCCCGACACCCTCGCCGAGATCGCAACCCGCGTGCCGGTGCGGGTGCTGGCGGCCGTCGACGCCGCTGACGACCGGCTGGGGGCGTACGCCGACGCGGCCGACGCCCTGCTGGTGGACGCGCTCGACGAGGACGGCGCCGGCGGCACCGGCGACACGACCGACTGGAACCGGGCGCGCGCGGTGGTGGACGCGCTGGAGGCGCCGGTGGTGCTTGCCGGCGGGCTCACGCCCGGGAACGTCCGGGAGGCGGCGACCACCGTCCGCCCGTTCGGGGTGGACGTCGCCAGCGGTGTCGAGCGGGGCGGCGGTCAGAAGGACCACGACGCGGTGCGCTCGTTCGTCGGGCGCGCCCGCGAGGCGACGCTGAAGGGGGTGCAGTGACCGTGCCCGAGCCCGCGCTGGACCGCGACCGCGAGGCGTTCGTGGAGCTCGCCGAGGGAGACCGCCCGGCGGTCGTGCGCGCCTCGGCGCCGCTACCGTCGGTGGACCCGCTGGCGGCGTACGCCACCCTGCGGGCTGCCAACGGGCCGTACACGTTCCTGCTGGAGAGCGCCGAGAAGGTCGCCTCCAGCGACCCGGACGGCGCGTTCGCGCCCGGCGAGAGCAGCCGACACGCCCGCTTCTCGTTCGTCGGCTACGACCCGGCCGCGGTCGTCACCGTCGAACCCGACCACACGGCGGTCGAGGTGCTTGACCCCCGGTACGAGGGTGTCGTCGACCCCGCGGTCGGCCCGGACGCGGACACGCTGGACAGCCTCCGGTCGGCGCTGCCCGACGTCGCCCTCCGGGGGTTCCCGGACACCGACCGCCAGCAACTGGACGGCGGGCTGGTGGGCTTTCTGGCCTACGACGCCGTGTACGACCTGTTCCTGGAGGAGGTCGGCATCGAGCGCCCCGACTCGCGGTTCCCGGACGCGGAGTTCGTGCTCAGCGACACCACCATCGCGTTCGACCACGCCGAGGACAGCGCCCGGCTGGTGTTCACGCCGGTACTCCGACCGGAGGAAGACGCCGGGGCCGTGTACGACGGTCTCGTCGCGGAGGCCGAGCGGGTCGCGGACCTGCTTGCCGACCCGGTCGCCGGGGAGGGCGGGTTCCGCCGCGAGCGCGAGACCGCCGGCTCGCAGGCCGACTACGAGGACGCCGTCCGGCGCGCCAAGGAGCACGTCCTCGACGGCGACATCTACCAGGGCGTCATCTCGCGGAGCCGCGAACTCGAAGGCGAGGTCGACCCGGTGGCGTTCTACCGCGCGCTCCGGGAGATCAACCCCTCGCCGTACATGTACCTGCTCGCCCACGACGACCTGACCGTCGTCGGGGCGAGCCCGGAGACGCTGGTCTCCGTGCGCGGCGAGGAGGTGATGATGAATCCCATCGCGGGCACCACCGACCGCGGGACCGGCCCCGTCGAGGACCGCCGGCTGGCCGGCGAGATGCTCGCCGACGGGAAAGAGCGTGCCGAGCACACGATGCTGGTCGACCTGGCGCGCAACGACGTCCGCCGGGTCGCCAGGTCCGGGAGCGTCCGGGTCGAGGAGTTCATGAACGTGCTCAAGTACAGCCACGTCCAGCACATCGAGTCCACCGTCACCGGTCGGCTGGCCGAGGACGCCGACGCTTTCGACGCCACCCGGGCGTCGTTCCCCGCCGGGACCCTCTCGGGCGCGCCGAAGATACGGGCCATGGAGATCATCCACGACCTGGAGGCCAGCCCGCGGGGGCTGTACGGCGGCGGCGTGGGCTACTACTCCTGGACGGGCGACGCGGACACAGCGATCGTCATCCGGACCGCGGCCGTCGAGAACGAGGGCGGCCGCCAGCGGATCACCGTCCGGGCCGGCGCCGGCATCGTCGCCGACAGCGACCCCGCCAGCGAGTACGAGGAGACCGAGAAGAAGGCCCGCGGCGTGCTGGAGGCCCTCGAACGCATCGAGAGCGAGACCGACCGGGCGAACGGTGCGGAGGCGGAGGTGAACCGATGAGCGCGAGCGCCACCGCCCGGCGCGTGCTGTTCGTGGACAACTTCGACTCGTTCACGTACAACCTCGTGGAGTACGTCAGCGGCCACGCGGGCTGTGAGGTGGTGCGCAACACCGCCACGCTGGCCGAGGTCCGCGAGTACGACCCGGACGCCATCGTCATCTCGCCGGGACCGGGCCACCCGGAGAACGAGCGCGACGTCGGGGTGACAAACAGCGTCCTCCGGGAGGTGTCCCCCGAGGTGCCGACGCTGGGAGTCTGTCTCGGCCTGGAGGCCGCGGTGTACGCCTACGGCGGCAGCGTCGGGCGGGCCCCGGAGCCGGTCCACGGGAAGTCCTTCCCCGTCGAGCACGACGGGAAGGGCGTGTTCGCGGGGTTGCCGAACCCGCTTGGTGGGGGGCGCTACCACTCGTTGATCGCCACCGAGGTGCCGGACTGCTTCGAGGTGACCGCCCGCACCGACGACCTGGTGATGGGAATCCGCCACCGGGAGCACCCCATCGAGTGCGTGCAGTTCCACCCCGAGAGCGTGCTCACCGACTGCGGCCACGACCTCGTGGAGAACTTCCTGGCCGGCGTCTGAGTCCCGGGGTTTCAGTAGCCCGCCGTTCCCAGATACGGCAACGCCCTCCAGGGTGGTCCACGTGCCAACGTACGAGACACGCTTCGTCACCGCGCCGCCGCTCCCGCCGTCGCAGGTCCCCGGGACGTTCGCCCGCCTCGACGGCTGGTTCGCCGACAAACAGCTCCTGCGCTACCGCCGGCTGCTCTACCCGGCGCACTTCGTCGCGCTGGAGGTCGAGACCGACACCGGGCTGTTCTCCACCGACCGCGAGACACGCCGGTTCGCCGTCGACGGGCTCCGGCGGGGGAACGACGCCCACCTCGCGGCGTACTGGGCCGGCGCGGGCGCCGCCCTCGAGGTCGACCCCTACGCCACCTACGAGGACCCCGTCGTCCCCCCGTTCGAGCTCCCTCACGACGACGTGGGCGAGCACGTCGCCGCACTGGCCGAGACCGACCGTCTCGGCATCGACCCCGACCGGGTGGTCGCCGGGCCCCGGGTGACGACCGCGTACGTCCCGTTCTGGGTCGGCGAGTTCGACGGCCCCGGCGAGGAGACGTACGTCGGGGTGTACTACACCGGCGAGACCGACAGCGACGGCCGCTGGCTTGTCGAGGACCTGCTCGACGACGACGACCTGCTCGCGGCGGTCCGGGAGGGCTGGCAGGTCGGCGAGAGCGGTGTCGAGGCCGCCGGGAGCCGCTCCCCGTCGAGCGATGCCCCGGGCGCGACCGCCGGCCAGGCGCCCGACCAGGGAACGGGCGAGGCCGTCCAGCCCGACGACGTCGAGATGGACGTCGGCACCGTCTTGGAGCCGAGCCCGGAGCGGACGTTCGCGGACGTCGGCGGGATGGGCGAGCTGAAGGCCCGCCTCCGCGAGCGGGTGATCGCCCCCCTGCGGGACCCCGAGCGGTACGACGAGTACGGCCTCGGCGCCGTGAGCGGCTTCCTGCTGTACGGCCCGCCGGGCTGTGGGAAGACCCACCTCGCGGGCGCGCTGGCGGGGGAGCTGGGGTACAGTTTCGCCGAGGTGACGCCCGCGGACTTCGCGAGCAAGTACGTCGGCGAGGGCGCGCGGAAGGTCTCGGAGACGTTCGCCATCGCCCGGGCCAACCAGCCCTGCCTGCTGTTCATCGACGAGATCGACGGCGTCGCCCGCGACCGCGGCGAGGAGATGGCCAGCACGGAGAAGCAGGCGGTGAACCAGCTGCTCGTCGAACTCGAGTCCGTCCAGGACGAGAGCGTGGTCGTCGTCGGCGCGACGAACTTCCTAGAGGACGTTGACGACGCCGTGTTGCGCTCCGGCCGGTTCGACGAGCGCATCGAGGTGCCGCCGCCGGACGCCGACGCCCGCGAGGCGATCCTCCGGGTCCACCTCGACGACCGACCGACGTCGGCCGACATCTCGCTCGGGCCGACGGTGGCGGCGACGGAGGGGTACGCCGCCAGCGATCTGGCGCTGATCGCCGACACCGCCGCCCGGTTCGCGCTCGGCGAGGACGCCGCTATCGACGCCGACCACCTCGCGCGGGCGGTCGAGGAGACCGACACCAGCATCCCGGGCTGGCTGGACCGCTACGAGAGCGACGACGCCCGCCTCGTGCGCCCCTCGGGGGTGTCGATGGGGGCGCTGGGCGACAGCGAGACCGCCGTCGAGCGCGACCTGGAGAGCGTCGCCGGGATGGCCGACCAGGTGGCGGCGCTGCGCGAGCGCGTGCTCCACCCCGTCTCGAACCCGGGGCGCTACGCCGCCCGCGGGGTCGAGAGCGTCGACGGCGTGCTTCTGTACGGCCCGCCCGAGTGCGGGAAGACGTACCTGGCCCGCGCGCTGACGGGGGAGCTGGCCGTCCCGTTCCTGTCGCTGTCGCCGGCCAGCCTGGCCGACAGCGACGACCCCGCGGCGGCGGTCGGGGACGCCGCCCGGCTGGCGCGGGCCAACGAGCCGTGTGTCCTGCTGGTGGACGACCTCGACGCGCTGGCGCCGGCCGAGCGGGCGACGACGGTGGGCCGGCGGCTGGCCGGCGAGCTGGAGACCCTGGCCGGCGAGGACGTCGTCGTGGTCGGGGCCACGCAGCTCGTCGAGGACGTCGCCGACGCCGTGCTCCACGCGGGCACCTTCGACGAGCGCGTGGAGGTGCCGCCGCCCGACGGGGAGACGCGGGCAGCGGTGCTGGAGGCGACGCTCGACGAGCGGGCCGTCGCCGACGGAATCGATTGGGAACAGGCCGCGGACGCCCTGGCGGGGTACGCGGTGAGCGACGTCCGCCTGGTCGCCGAGCAGGCCGCCCGCGCCGCGCTCCGGGAGGGCGCGACGGTGACGGCCGACCGGGTCGCCGGGGCCGCGCAGGGGACGAGTTCGACCATCGCCGACTGGACCGACCGGGAGCGGTACACCGACAGCCGGTTCGGGTCGGACCTCCGGTACCTGGGGTAGCGAACGGCGGCACTGCTGCCCGCGGGGGGTCGTGCCGCCCTCGTCGCCGTCGCCCCCCCGCGGCGGCGCTCAGGGCACGGGGAGGGTGGTCCGGCTCTCCTACTTCAACCCTCGCCCAGAGGGACGGGCTTTTGACCGCCGACTGCCTACAGCCGGTATGACATTCGAGGACCTCCCGACGGTACCCCGCGCGGAGGAGCTACTCGACACGGCGTTCTCGCGGGCCGCGCGGGCCGGCCGCGCCAAGTCCGGCCGGGAGGCCCAGGAGTCGATGCTGCAGACGGCGGCCAACGTGGTCGGCGACAACCTGGACAACGTCGTCCAGGCGTGGCCGGACTTCGACCGGGTGGACCCGTTCTACCGCGACCTGGCGGACGCGGTCGCCCGCGACGAGGCCGACCTCGGCGTGGACGCGCTCCGCAAGCACCTCTCGGAGGTGTCCTGGGCGGCGGGCAAGGTCGCCGAGCTCCGCGGGGAGTACCAGGGCCGGATGCGCAAGGCCGACGCCGACCTCGCCCGGAAGCTCCGCAAGCAGGCGTTCGCTCGCATCGCCGACGTCACCGAGGAGGTGGGCGAGGACCTGCTCGCACTCGGGGAGGCCCGCGACGCCCTCCGGCAGTTGCCGGACATCCGGGCCGACGAGCCCGCCATCGTCGTCGCGGGCTACCCCAACGTCGGCAAGTCTACGTTCGTCAACGCGGTGACCAACGCCGACAACGAGGTCGCGGCGTACCCGTTCACCACAACCCAGGTCCGGGTCGGCCACGTCGAGCGCGACCACATCCGCTACCAGCTGGTGGACACGCCGGGGCTGCTCGACCGGCCGGCCGACGAGCGCAACGGCATCGAGCAGCAGGCGGTGAGCGCGCTGGGCCACCTGGCGGACTGCGTGCTCGTCTTTCTCGACCCCAGCGGCGAGTGTGGCTACCCCCTGGAGACACAGCTCGCGCTCCGGGACGGGCTGGCCCTGCAGTTCCCGGACGTGCCGCTGCTGACCGTCTGCTCGAAGGCCGACCGCTCGCGGGAGGTCGAGGCCGACCACTACGTCAGCGTCTCCACCGGCGAGGGCGTCGAGGCGCTGGTGGACGCCGCCGTCGAGGCGGTCGACTACGAGATCGAGCTCCCGTACGAGGGGTAGCTACCTGATTATCTCCGCGATGCGCCGGGGCTCGCCCGACAGCGCGGGGCTCTCCTCGATGATCTTCAGCACCTCGTGGTCGGTGACGTCCGGGTACGCCTTCCCGACGGCGTCCTCGATGAGGTCCTTCTCCAGGCGGAACTCCGTGCCCTCGTACACGACGTCCACCCCGCTGTCGTCGAAGGACAGTACCGTCATAGCGGCGGTAGTCGCTGGCCGGCTATAAACCCGTCCGTCCGGCCGTCCGACGGCCGTCTGACGTTCGCGGGTGGGTTTAAGCCCGCGCGCACGAACCACCGACCGTGTCAGTCGGATCGGACCCCCTGGACCGGCTCGCGATCCCCGACGGGACGACCGTCGAGGAGCACGACCTCGTCACGGACGGGGACGTACTCGTCGGCGGGCAGTCCACGGTCGAGTTCGGGGTGCGCGGGCGCAACGTGGTCGCCGGCGAGCGGGTGCGCTTCGGTGGCGACATCGAGGCCACCCGGGACTGCAGGCTGGACATGTGGTGTGACGTGGCCGGCAACGTGCTCGTCGGCGAGGACGCCTACATCGGGGAGCGCGTCCACGTCGGCGAGCAGCTGGTGGTCTCCGGCGACCTGGACATCGGCGACGAGGTGGAGATCGAGGAGGGGTTCGAGGCCTCGGGCTGGATCGTCATCCGCAACCCGATGCCGACGATCGTCTTCCTGTTCATGTATCTCACCCACCTCCTGCGGCTCGGCGACGAGGAGCGCGCCAAGGAGGTCGCCGACGAGTACCTCGAGGACCCCGATGAGTACGCCCCGCTGACGATCCCGCGGGGCTCGAGCGTCTCGGACGACGCCTGGCGGGTGTCCACGCCGGCGGTGATCGGCGACGACTGCCGCATCCACGGCAACATCCGCGCGACGGAGCTGGAGGTCGGCGAGGACAACAACATCTTCGGCAGCCTCCGGGCCAAGGGTGACGTCACTGTCGGCGAGGGCACCCGCGTCCACGGCGACGTCACCACCCGGAAGGGCCGTGTGCGCATCGCCCCCGGCGCGGAGATCCTGGGCGACGTCTCCTGTGACGACCTGGACCTGCACGACGAGGCGGCCATCGACGGCTCGATCCGTGCCAGCGGCGAGATGTCGATAAAGCGGGAGTTCGTCCGCGAGGCGGAGTGAGACGGGGAGAGCCCCGCGAGGAGGAGTAGCCCGGTCTCAGATCGGCTGCGAGTCCGACCCGCTCGCGCCGTCCGTGTCCGTCGCCGTGACGCGGATGTCGGTGCCGTTGCTCTTGCTCCGCACCTCGTCGACACCCGAGGCCGAGGAGCCGCTCACGCTGTTCGTGGCCGAGTCGAGCGTCGCCCCCGAGGAGTCCAGCATCTCCACGACCACCGTGTCCAGGTTGCCGTCGGCGTCGCTCGCGCTCCAGTCGACGTCGTAGCGGTCCCAGCGGGGGTTGCTCTTGTCGCTCAGCGCGTCGATACTCGCCGAGGGCGCGGCGTTGGTGTTCTCGGTCTCGCTCACCGAGCTGCTGCCGGTGCCGGTGTTGCCCGCCGAGTCGGTGACCGTCGCCTCGACGGTGTAGCTGTTGCCGCTCCCCTCGTCGCCGGCGGCGACCAGCCGCGTGGTGCCGCTGGCGCTGCTGCCCGAGACGCTGATGCTCGCGGTGTCCTCGGTCGTACCGTCCGAGTCCTGGACCAGCGTCAGGTCCACGCTGGAGAGGTCGCCGTCTGCGTCGCTGACGTCCCAGGCGGCGTCGAACTCGGCGTCCGAGTCGCTCGTCTCGACCTCCGAGGCAGAGAGGCTGTCGACGGCGGGCGCGCTCTCGGTGTTGTCGGTCGTGACGGTGATCGACGAGGTGCTGGTGTTGCCCGCGGAGTCCGTCGCGCTGGCCTGCAGGGTGTGGTCGCCGTCGCCGACGGTCGTCGTGTCCCAGGAGTCCTCGTAGTAGCCCGATGTGGAGTTGTACGTCGTGGACCGCGAGGAGCCGCCGTCGACGGTGTACGTGACGTCCAGCGAGTCGTCGCTGTCCTCGCTGTCGGAGGCGCTGATCTGGACTGTCACCGTGCCGCTGACGGTGTCACCGTCGGCGGGAGTGACCCAGGAGACACCCGGCGCGCTGTCGACCGAGCCCAGCGCCGCCTCCGCGTCCAGCAGGCCCGCGCCGCCCTCGTTGGAGGCGAGGCCGATGTCCTCGGCGGTCGATTTCAGCCGGTCGATGATCTGCTGGTTGTCCGAGAGCCCCGTCTCGGCTTTCACCAGCGCTGCGGCGCCGGCGACGTGGGGGGTCGCCATCGACGTGCCGACGAAGTAGGCGTACCCCTCGCCGTCGGTGTCGCTCTCGGGCGGGATCGTCGACAGCACGCTCGTGGAGTCGTTGCCGTCGTTGGCGCCGCCGGGCGCGGCGATCTCCACCTCCGGGCCGGTCGAGGAGTACCCTGCCAGCGTGTCGCTGGGGGTCGTCGCCGACACCGCGACGACCGTCGAGTACGCCGCCGGGTAGCCCACACAGTCCGAGCAGGGGCCGTCGTTGCCCGCCGCCGCCACCGAGACGACGTTGTTGTCGTAGGCGTACTGGCAGGCGTCTTTCAGCGTCGAGGAGCCGCTGCTCCCCCCGAGGCTCATGTTGATGACGTCCGCCCCCTGGTCGGTCGCCCACTTGATGCCCGAGGCGATGGCGGAGTAGCTCCCCGACCCACAGCCGGTGAGCACCTTGCCGGCGAGCAGGTCGGCCTCCGTGGCGACGCCGACGACCCCCTCCGTGTTGTCGACGGCGTCGGCGGTACCGGCGACGTGGGTGCCGTGGTCGTCGTCGTCGGACCAGGTGTTGTTGCAGGCGTTGCCGTTGTACCCCTCGCCGCCGAACCGGCAGCCGCCGCTCTCGGCGCCACACTCCGTCTCGAACGCCTTCCCGCCGACGACGTTCCCACCCTGGTCCGGGTGGTCGCCGTCGAGGCCGGTGTCGAGCACGGCGACCGTCGCCCCGGCGCCGGTCGCGCCGTCGGACTGGACGATGTCGGCGTCAACCCGGTCGACACCCCACGGGAGCGTCTCGGCGAGTTTCTCCATCGTCCCGTTGCGCTCGGTGTACTTCACGTTCGGGTTGTTCTCCAGGGCCTCCAGCGCCTGCGCGGAGAACCGGCCGACGACCGCGGTGCCGATGTCGCCGAAGTCGATGCGCTCGCGGACGCTGTCGGCGCGGCGCTCGGCGGCCCGGTGGCCGGCGGCGTTTGCCACCCCGACGATGTGCTCGCCGTTCGCGGCGGCGGCCTCGCCCGTCAGCGCGAGACCTGCCGTCCCCGCACCGACTGTCTGCAGGACCCTCCTCCGTGTGACGCCCTCTGGATTCATGGTACGTTCCACGATGTTACCGGCTGATAATAAGCACTGTGGGAGAGTGAGACAGGCACGACAGCCACGGGCGGGCGCCGGTGACCGAAAGGCACAGGCGCGCGCCCGGCCAGGGGCCGGTATGCTCTCGCTCGCGCTGGCCGGCAAGCCCAACGCCGGCAAGTCTACCTTCTACCGGGCCGCGACGATGGCCGACGCGGACGTCGGCAACTACCCGTTCACCACTATCGACCCCAACCGCGGGGTGAGCCACGTCCGCGCTGAGTGTCCCTGCCTCGACCGGGAGGAGCGCTGTGGCAACTGCCGGGACGGCGCCCGCTACGTCCCGGTGGAGCTGGTCGACGTCGCCGGGCTCGTCCCGGGCGCCCACGAGGGCCGCGGGCTGGGCAACCAGTTCCTCGACGCGCTGTCGAACGCCGACGCCATCCTCAACGTCGTGGACGCCTCCGGCGCGACCGACGCCGAGGGCGAACCGGTCGAGACGGGGGCGTACGACCCCGTTGAGGACGTGGACTTCGTCGAGGAGGAGCTGGACCTCTGGCTGGCCGGCATCGTCGAGCGCAACTGGGAGTCCGTCTCGCGAGGCTCGCGGGCGCCGGACTTCGACCTGGAGGAGGCCTTGCTAGCGCTGCTGACGGACATCGGCGCCAGCGACCCGGAGGCGACCGCCACCCTCCGGGCGGTGGAGTACCCCGACAGCCCCGAGGGGTGGACAGCAGAGGACCGCGAGCGGCTGGCCCGGGCGCTCCGGGAACGGGCCCTCCCAATCGTCGTCGTCGCCAACAAGGCCGACGTCGCCCCGGAGGGCAACGTCGAGCGGCTGCGCGAGGCCGCCGAGTACGTCGTTCCCGCGACCGCCGAGGGCGAGCTGGCGCTGCGCCGGGCCGACGAGGCCGGGCTGGTGCGCTACCGGCCGGGCGACCCCGACTTCGAGGTGACGGGGGAGCTCTCCTCCGAGCAGGAGGCCGGGCTCGGACAGGTGCGGGACGTGATGGGGCGGTTCGGCGGCACCGGCGTCCAGACGGCGCTTGACACGGCGGTGTACGACCTGCTGGACCACCTCACCGCGTACCCCGTCGAGAACGACACCCGGTGGACGGACGGCCAGGGGGAGATGCTGCCGGACGCGCTGTTGCTGCCACGTGGGTCCACCCCCCGGGACCTGGCGTACGCGGTCCACTCGGACATCGGCGACGGCTACATCCACGCGGTGGACGCCCGCGCGAGCCGCAGGATCGGCGAGGACGCCGAACTGGAGGAGGGCGCGGTGATCAAGATCGTCTCGACGGCGAACTAGCGGACCCGGCGGACCGCGAGTCAGACTCGAGACCGGCCACCCGGAACCGGGTGTGCCCCCGGAGGCAGTCGGCGACGGTCCGGAGCAGCCGGGTGACGGCGAGCGCGAGGAGCGCGGCGCCGGCGGGGTGCTCGACAGCGACCAGCGCGGCCGGGAACGCCGACGCGACGGCGGTGGTGGCCAGGACGGCCCGGGGGCCGAGGCTGCGATGCTCGTGGCTGGGAGAGTGGGGTGGGCGTGTCATCAGGTCGGTCGGGGGCGGTGCGGCGACGAGAACGGGGGTTCAGAGCGAGCGCATCCGACCATGTGGAGCGACCGGACGGTGGAAAACGGTCAGGGGACGGTGTGAGGACCCGACACGCTACCCGTCGCCGGGGTGGAGCGTCTCGTGGAGGCCGACGACCAGCGCCGGCACCACCAGCATGAAGACGTGCTCCTCAACGGGGATGCCGAACAGCTCGACGCCGGTGCGCAGGGGGATGGCGAACACCCCCACCTCGAGGGTATACCAGTCCCAGACGAACGCAATCGGGTAGAGGGCGACGATGGTGCGGGCGGCCCGACGGAGCGCGCCGGCCCGGACCAGCAGCGCCAGCGCGGCGCTGCCGAACAGCAGTTCCGTCGCGAGGTAGGTGTACGGCCCGAGTACGCCGATGTCGGGGAGCGGGACCCCCGCCAGCGGGCGGAACCACACCGCCGCGACCAGCCCGGCGAGGAACAGGTACGCCCCCCTGACCAGCAGCATCGTCGCCAGTTCCGGGTCGGCCCGGCGCGCCACCAGCGCGACGGCGCCGAACGCCACTGCCGCGACCGGCGACGCCGGCGGGAACAGCCCGTCGACGCTGAACAGCACCACCGCGAGCAGGCCGGCGCCCATCAGCGCGTACGCCAGCCGGCGGGCGCCCGCGCGCCCGAGCACCACCGCCACGGTGCGCTTCTCGATGGAGCGGTCGTAGTCGTAGTCGGTAGCGTCGTCGATCACCTTCACGCCCGACAGCACGACCAGGAACACGGCCGCGAACGCGACTGTCGCCGCGGCCGGCCCGCCGGCGACGACGTAGTGGCCGCCGACGATGGCGAGCGCGATGCCCAGCGGGTAGCCCGCAGTCGCGGTCACGGGGTTGGTGTCCAGCTGCGGGGCGTGGAGGAAGCCGATGAACCAGGTCGGGAGGGTCACGAGCGCGGCGCCGGCGCCGGCCAGCGCCCACAGCGCCGCCAGACAGGCCGCGAACAGCAGCGCGCTGGCCACGAGCGCCAGCCGGCAGCCCCGCTCGGACATCGGGTGGTCGTCGTCCTCGCCGCGGCGGTAGAAGTCGACGTAGCCGTCCTTCACGTGGGCGGTGTAGACGGCGAGGAAGATCGCGGTGACGTGGACCAGCGAGGCCGGGACCAGCCGGCCCGCGAGCACGGCGCCGAACAGCGACGCCGCCAGCGGGGGGAGCATGAACACGGGGTGGATCTGGGACGCCAGCGCCCGCGCGGCGACCGCCGGCCCCCCGCCGTGGCGTGCGATAGCCATGCTCGCGGCTACGCTACCACGTTACATAACACCCCTGGCGGCCGGCGGCGGGAACTCTATCGGCTCTGGCGGGTGACGGCGAACTCGAAGGTGAGGTCACCGGGGAGCCGCAGGCAGCCCCGCAGGCCCGAGGGCCGGCGCAGCCGCGTGGCGGCCGCCCGCGCCAGCAGGCCGACCCCGGCGACCAGCGCCACCGCGCCGACGGTGACGACCGGGCGGCTGACCGCCAGCAACACCAGCGGCATCGCCGCGGCCAGCAGCAGGGCGGCGACGGCCGACCGCGCTGTCAGCGGTGGAGGGCTGTTCGTCGCGCGGGTCGTGTCGGGTGAGAGGTGGTGTCGTCTCATGGGTGGTTCTCCAGCGCCGCGCGGGACCCCGGAGGGGAGCCCCCACGCGTGTCGCTTCTCACTCCACCGTAGGCTATCGCCACGGATAAACTTTCGGTATCCCGATACTTCTGAGACGCGGTGACACGGCCAGTGGTACCACGCCTGTAACGCCTCTACAGCACCTCAGACTCACGAATCCGTCACGGATTATCAGAACGGACCGCCTGCCGGCGAGAATACATACAGAATCCGATACTAAAGTCGGGGCGAAGAGCGACGGGTCACCGGACCGCGCGGGTGGCCTCGGCCATGACTCCGATGGCCTCCTCGAGAGTGTCGGTGCCGGCCGCGTAGGAGATGCGGGCGTGGCCGGCGCCGCGCTCGCCGAACGCCTCGCCCGGAACCACGACGACACCGCGGTCGATCACCTCGTCGACCCACCCCTCGGGGACGCGGGGCATCGCGTAGAACGCCCCCTTCGGGGTGGGGGTCTCCAGGCCCATCTCCGCCAGCCCGTCCACCAGGAGGTCCCGGCGCTGTTCGAACGCCGTCCGCATCTCCTCGACGACCCCCTGGGGCCCCGACAGCGCGGCCTCGGCGGCGTACTGGGCGGGCGCGCTGGCACACGCCTGGACGTACTGGTGGACCCGGAGCATCCGCTCGATACGGCGCTCGCTGGCGGTCACCCACCCCAGCCGCCAGCCGGTCATCGAGTACGCCTTCGAGCAGGCGTTCACGACGACGACGTTGTCCGTCTCCGCGAACCGGTAGGGGGAGTGGTGCTCGCCCTCGAACACGAGCCGCTCGTACACCTCGTCGGAGACACACAGCAGGTCGTGCTCGTCGGCGATGCGGGCGAACTCGCGCATGTCCGCCTCCGACTGGACCGCCCCCGTCGGGTTGGCCGGCGAGCAGACCACGAACGCGACCGTCTCCTCCGTGATGGCCTCCTCGACGGCCTCTGGCGACATCGTGAGGTCCTCGCGCAGGCCGACCGGCACCGGCGTCCCGCCGGCCAGCCGGGTGAGCGCGTCGTAGGAGACGAACCCCGGGTCGGGGACGAGCACCTCGTCGCCGGGCTCGACGTGGGCCTCCATGGCGATGTGGAGCGCCTCGCTGCCGCCCGCGGTGGCGATGACCTCCTCCGGGTCCGGCCGGAACCCGTTGTCCCGGGCGTGCTTGTCGGCGACGGCCTCACGCAGCTCCCGGGTGCCCTTGTTCGAGGTGTAGCCGTCGGCCGCGCCCGAGCGGATCGCCTCGACGGCCGCCTCGCGGGCGTGCTCGGGCGTCGGGAAATCCGGCTGGCCCAGCCCCAGGTTGATGGCGTCCTGGCCGGCGGCCTCGAACACCTCGCGGATGCCGCTGATCGATACCCCCTCGACGCGGTCGGAGAACTCCGACATACCCGATGGGTGGCCCCCGACCGGTTAAGCGTTGCCGGGGAGGGCGGGGCTGTCGGCCGCCGTTCCCGGGGGGCGCGGCGTAAAGGAGGGTTTTTGCCCGTCGGTTCACAAGCGGGGGGCATGGCAACCGGAGAGGAGGACCACGGACACGGGGGACACCACCTCCCCGCCGTCGAGGACTGGCCCCGCGGGTTCGGCGAGGCGTCGGTCTGGCCGTTCGTCAGCGCCGTCGGCGGCTCGGGGTTCTACGTCGGTGCGGGACTGTTCATCCTCGGACAAGGGGACAACCCCGTGGTCGACCCGATGGTCGGGGCGGCGGTGTTCGTCGCCAGCACGTTCGTCTTCCTGGCCGGGCTGTACGGCTGGCTGTACCACGCGTTCATCGTCGACTTCTGGGAGGGTGCCGGCTCCATCGACAGCGCCCGCGCGCTCCGGTTCGGGATGGTGCTGTTTCTCGGCTCGGAGATCGCCACCTTCGGGACGGTGTTCATCTACTACTTCTTCGTCCGCGGCACCGCCGAGTGGGGGGCGGTCGTCCGCCCGCCGGGGCTGTTGGGCTCGCTGGTGTTGATCAACACGGCCATCCTGATCGCCTCCAGCGTCACCATCCACTACGCCCACCTGCAACTGCTGAAGGGGAACCGCCGGAACTTCATCCGCCTGCTGCTGGCGACGGTCGGACTCAGCGTCGTGTTCATCGCCGGCCAGGTGTACGAGTACTACGAGTTCATCGTCCACGAGGGGTTCACCATCACCGAGGGGATCTTCGCCAGCGCCTTCTTCGGGCTCACCGGCCTCCACGGCCTCCACGTCAGCCTCGGGGCGGTGCTCCTGGGCATCGTCACCATCCGCGCGCTGTACGGCCAGTACTCCGCCGAACGGCACGTCTCCGTGTCGACGGTGTCGATGTACTGGCACTTCGTCGACGCGGTGTGGATCTTCCTGGTCGTCGTGCTGTACGTCGGCGCCGTCCTGTAGAGGGGCGCCGACGGCGACTGTTCTCCCACGCGCCCACGCTGTCGGTCACGGCGTGGCCGCTCGTCTCGCGTACGACCAGGACTGACAGGGCCGCGGCCCGCGAGAGTTCGTGGACCGTCGGACGCTCGACCGGAGACCGGAACGGGGGCGCTCCGTCGGGGTGAGCACCCTGGGCTCCGGCCGGGTGATTGCGGGGTGCAGAAACCGGAGCCCCGAGAGGGACGCGCGAGCCGTGGGCTGGCGGTCACGGGGAGCGCGTCGCCCGGGGAGGGGCTACCCACCCTTCTCGCGGTACACCGGCCGGAGGTCCGTCTCGTCCGCGTCGTAGCCCAGCCAGACGCTGAGCGCCGAGGCCGCGAGGACGAGGTACACGGGGAACACCGCCAGGAGGGTGAACCCCGCGCCGATGGCGGAGACGGCGCCGGCCCAGTACAGCGCGCCGAGCACAGCCAGCGCGACGGCGGCGGCCGCCACCATCCCCGTTCGGAACGCGGCGGCGGCGTCCGGACCGGGTGTCACTTTCGGCCCTGTCACGATTGGAACTACGGGCTGGAAGCTTATAAGTCCGGCTCGGAGCCTACTGTAGCTCGCCAGGCTCTTTGATGATGTGGGGGGTGATATCGCCGTACAGCAGGTAGTTGAGGACGAGTCCGACTCCGATCGCGATGGGGACGGCTCCGAGCGGCGCGAACAGGTTCGTCACGTCCGCCAGGAACAGTCCAGTGTTGATCACGACCAGCGTCACGGCCCCGGCAATGAGGCTGGGCCAGTCCTTCTGGTGGATACCGGTCATCGCCGACTCACCGACGACGGCACGGCGCCTCCTTGCATACTGGTCGTTACTGCTTCTAGTGGTATCAATCTTCTCGCTCGGTAGCGCCGCCGCTGACGGGGACGGCGCCGAAAGAAAGGGAACCGCGGGTATGGCTTCGGTTAGTCGTCGGCCGTCGCGCCGGCAGACGGCTCGGGAGCCGTGTCCTCGCCGAAGATGGCGCGGCTACGCAGCAGGATGATCCCGAACCCGACCTTGGCGGTCACGTCCAGAATCATGAACAGCAGCGTCTCCACGTACAGCGGAACGATGCCTGCGCCCTCCGTCCCGACCAGCCACGCGATCGGGTAGACGGACCACAGGACGAGGATCACGTTCCGCAGCGTGATGAACGTGGACTGGGTGTCCTCATCCATCTCCTGGGCGCGAGCCGTGAGGTTCGCGAACAGGTAGTACAGGATGAACAGCAGCGCGATCGTGCTGATCGTCCAGAACACGTACCGCCCCAGCTGGAAGTTGATCAGCGTGCCGGCGAGGCCGGTCACGATCATGAACGCGTCGAGGCCGATCAGCGCGCCGATGGTGTTGCGGTCCGCGCCGGC
>Ga0207797_1001346_pt1 | contig 17810 bp, 14 predicted proteins | sample PRCRCaboRojoPR_6_FD_187275 | JGI IMG/M metagenome (GOLD analysis project Ga0207797, IMG submission 187275) | Marine sediment microbial community from Cabo Rojo, Puerto Rico - PR CR 10% Liquid 1 (SPAdes) | ecosystem: Environmental > Aquatic > Marine > Coastal > Sediment | place: Cabo Rojo, Puerto...
CCTCGTCGGCGATGATGATCAGGTCGTCCACCCCCGTCCCGATGACGGCGATGAAGCCGGCGATCACCGAGAGGTCGAGCGGGTAGCCGATGGCGGCGGCGATCCCCAGCAGGATCACGACCTCCGAGAGCGCCGTCACGATCATCGGCAGGGCGACCTCGAACCGGCCGTAGCGGAGGAAGACGACGCCCGAGACCGCCAGGACCGCGATGATCCCGGTGATGAGGGAGTTCGACTTGAAGCTCTCCCCCTGTCCCGGCGAGATGAACGAGGAGGTGCCCTCGCCGCCCTCGCCCAGGTCCAGTTTCGCGGGCAGCGCGCCGGCGCGGAGGTTGATCGCGACCGTCTGGGCCTCCGAGAAGTTGCGCGTCGACAGCCGGAAGCCGGGGTCCTGCGACCAGGTCCCCGCGCGCATGCTCTGTGCGAGGCCCGAGGTCATTCCGAAGGCGTTGACCACCTCGCCGTCGACGACGACGAGGAGACACGCCTCCGTGCTGTTGAGGTCCGAGAAGTACGTACACCGCGAGCCGCCGGGCTGGGCGACGCCCGTCCGGACGACCGCCTGCTGGAACCGCGGGGCAGCCTCCTCCGTCACCGTCACGGGGACGAACGCGCCGCCGCCGGCCTGCTGGCTCTGCTGGGCGGTCCCGATCGACTGGAACCGCTCCCTCGTCAGGATGGCCTCCTCGGTCCGGTAGACGGTCGAACCGTTCGACTCGGTCGGGTAGTAGATGTCGACGCGGACGCTCCCGCGCTCGGAGACGAGGTCCAGCACCTCGGAGCGGTCCTCGTTGGGCACCTCGATCAGGATGAAGTGCTCGCCGGTCGAGGTCGTCACCTGCTGGACGGTTCCACCCGAGAGCCCGGCCTGGTTGATCTTGCTCTCCAGGACCCCGACCACCTGCTGGCGGGTCTCCTCGGTGACGCCGTCGCGGACGGTCTCGTACTCCAGGCCGACCTCGTCGAGCGTCGCGGCTAACTCGTCCTGCGAGACGTTCTCGGCGGTCACCTCGACGGTCCCGGTACGCTGGCTGGTGTACCTGGCGGTCACGTCCGTCACGTCGGCCTCGTCGAGCGCGCCGGCGACGGTGCGCTCGAGCTGCGAGGTCGGCGTGTTCCCGAACGTCACCTCCTCGGCGGTGACACCGACCAGCGGCGCGCGCACCCGGGTGCCGCCCGACAGCTCCAGTCCGTACTGGAGGTTCGTCGGCCCGTCGCTGGCGACCGGTCCGTCGCCGGACGCCCCCGCCAGCGTCGGCGAGAAGAGCGCGAACGTCGACGCGAGCAGGACGACGACCAGCAGGTAGACCCGCCAGTTCTCCCGAACGTTCGGCGAGACCATCTACCGCGACACCCCCTCGAACTTGTACCAGCGAAGCAGGCTCAGGTTGAGCATGTAGGTGTTCATCAGGTCGGTCGCCAGCCCGATCACGAGGATCAGGCCGATCGCCGAGAGCAGCTGGATGCCGAACAGCGTGGCGACGAGCGCCATCACGGCCATCGCAGACAGCGACGTCAGCGTCATCGTCACACCGGTGCGCATCGCGCGGTAGGTCGACTCGTAGAAGTCGCCCGAGCGCCGCAGGATGTGGTTGTTCAACAGGATGTCGGAGTCGACCGAGTACCCGATCAACATCAGCAGGGCGGCGACGGTCCCGAGCGTCAGCTCGATCCCGAGGACGTTCATCACCGCGAGCGGGATCACGATGTCCGAGAACGCCGACACCACGACGGCGATCGACGGGACGAACGTCCGGAACATCAGGAAGACGAGGACGCTCATCCCGGCGAACGCGGCGACCACCCCGCCGAGCGCGAGCACCTGCGTGTCGCCCCCGAAGCTCGCGGACACCTGGTCGATCGACCGGATGTCGAAGCCGGCCGTCTCGGCCTGGCGCTCCAGCGCCCCGGTCTCGGCGTCGCCCTCCTGGAAGGTGACGACGTAGGTGCCGTCCGTGGGGACGGACCGGATGCTCTCGGGCGTCGCGGCGAACGCCGACCGGATCTGCTCGCGGGCCGCCGCGTCGGAGGGCGAGTCGACGGCGACCCGCATCTCCGTCCCGCCGGTGAAGTCGATGCCCAGCGCGACCGGCGCCCCCGTCGTCGCGAACGTCGCCCCCAGGATCAGGAGCGCGATCGCGAGCACGACGAGCGGCACCGTCGCGAGCTGTCGATTCGAGTACTGTGAGTAGTCGACTTCCGGAACCTCGAAGGCGGCGCTCACGGCGGCCACCTCCACGCGTGCGTACACGGACGAGGACGAGGGTCCGGTAGGTCGAACGCAGCCATACGCGCCGGTGTGGCAGCGCGGCGAATAAGCCTTCTCTTATCGCTCCGAAATTCTGCCTCGACGGACGCTCTCGAGTCGTCTCCGTGCGTGGGAAGCGTTGACGGGGCCGGGGGCGAACGCCCGGCCGGGCCGGGCGCCTGCGCCGGCGACGTCCGCCCACGACACGCCTTTGGGCTACCGCGTGCTACCCGGACGCATGACTGACGAGTCCACCGGCGCGACAGGCGAGGCGACGCGGGGCACGGCAGCGGAGGCGACGCGGGGCGCGGCAGCGGAGGCGACGCGGGGCGCGGCCGACGAGGAGGCGCCCGGCGTTGCGACCCGGATCGTGATCTCGCATCCCGCCTCGCTCTCGGACTGGGGTCGCGACCAGCTCACGGCGCCGCGGTTCGTGACCTACCTGCGGCGCGTCGTAGACGACGTCGCCGTCGGCGACGAGTGGGAGGAGTTCGTCGACGTCGGCTGCTGTGGCGACGCGATGGACGTCCCGCTCCGGATCGAAGCGATCGACGGACCGCCCCGCGTCGGGGAGTCGACCGCGATCGAGTTCGCCGAGCGGGACGCCGAGATGCGCGGCGGCTGGGCGGTCCAGAGCGCGGCGGGTCCCGACGAGTAGTCGCACCGACCGTCCACGCGACGCCGGCCCGGAACTACGGCAGGTACCGGACGACGACAACGCCGGGCGCCGAACGGATTTCGACGCGCGCGACGCCGAGCCGCGCCGCCCGTTCTAAGAGCCCCTCGCGGTCGTCGAGCAGGTCCCCGACGGCCGCCTCGGTCCCGTCGTCCGGCACGGTGAGGACGTGCAGTTCGCCGGTCCCGGCCCGCTCGACGCGGGTCAGCTCACCGACCGGCTGGTCGGCGGCGATCGACCGGGCGTTGCTCGTCGGCGACTCCTCGGATCGCGACACCGTCAGCGACCGGCGCTCGCGCACCTCGACCAGCGACCAGGCGACGTGCAGGGGCGGCTCCGGCGCGACCGTCCCCTCGACGGCGTCGTCGACCTCGACGCCGGGGTTCGACGCGAGCGTGTGGACCTGTCCCGACTCGACGTCGCGCAGGACGGCCGACGCGTCGTCGGCGGCGGTCACGAGGAAGACGCCCTCGCTCGGTTCGGCCTCGACGTCGTCGACGCGGCCGCGACCGTTGTCGTCTGTCGACCCGTCCCGTTCGTCGGTTCGCTCGCCCGGTCCATCGACCTCCTCGGGACCGTCGGGCTCGTCTGTCATGGGTGCCCGTAGGCGGGTGAGCGTCATCCGTCTTGCGCGTTCGGTCCGACCGATCGACGGGCGGACGGCGACGGTGTGCCGACGGCCGACGACGTGTCGACTGTGGGAGCCGACCGCCAGCGCTCCCGCCCGCGTCGTCGGGACGTGATCGTCCGGCCCGGCCCGCGCCGGAGCGGCCCACTTAATACCGATCCCCGTCCAGGTGGCGACGACCGGCTGCATGTCACTTGGCCTCTGGCGACTGACCCGCAACGACGTGGCGATCCGGGTCTACGACGCGCTCAAACGCGTCGGGATCACCGGCACCCGGATGGAGGAGTACGTCGCGGACCTGGGCGATCCGGACGTCGTCGCCGCCTACGAGTCCCGGACGCTCCCCGCGGGCGTCCGCGCGACGGTCGTCCCGGCGACCGAGCTGGATCCGTCGGTGCGAGCCGACTTCGACGACCCCGAGCCCGGCGACTTCGCCGTGGTCGCCCGGGAGGGACCCGCGACCGGCGGAGTCGACGGATCTCCCGCGGAAGACGCCGGCGACGCCGGTGGCGGTCCCCGCGAGGATCGGGGACCGGTCGTCGGCTACCTGTTCGTCTCCGAGCGCGAGGTCTACGTCGACGCCCTGGAGACCGAACTGACGTTCGACGGCGCGTACGTCTGGCGGGTGTTCGTCGACCCCGAACACCGCCAGCGCGGGATCGCGACGGGACTGACCGCCCGCGCCTGCCGGCTCGCCCGCGAGCGCGGCCACGACACCGCCCACGCGCTCGTCGCGCTGGACAACCGCCCCTCGCAGTGGACGTTCCGGGCCTGCGGGTTCGCCCCCGTCCGCGAGTTCGCCTACTACCGGGTCGGCGGCTGGACCCGCCGCTCCGTCTCGCCGGCCGACGGGTGACGGATCGGGACGCGCCGGACCGTGGCGGACCGGGAGCGGACGGGACCGGACGGGACCGGACAGGCAGTGACCAGCGCGCCCGCCCCGCGTCTGGCAGTCGCGGGTCCCGACCGGTTCCCGACCGGTTCCGGGACACGGATGACGCCCGCGGTTCTCGACTGCCGCCGTGACATATATACTCGCTAGTACCGCTACGAGGTCCGCGGCGCGATACCGCTGGGAAATTTTATACTCGTGGGCCCGCTGGTTCGTACTGACGAATGTCCGACGACAGGTCCGCTCTCCGGGGCAACGAGCCCCTCGACGCCCGGGTGGCGAGGCTCGTCCGCGATTCGACGGGCGAGAACATGGTGACCCGGCTGAACGTCGCCGACTGGCTCAGCCTCGGTGCGCTCTTCTGGGCCTGGGTCGGCGCGCTCCTCCTGGTCAACGGCGAGCCCAACTGGGCGATCGTCGCCGTGATGGCGGGCTTCGTCTTCGACAAGCTCGACGGCTACTACGCCCGCCGGTTCGACCTCGACTCCTCGTTCGGCCGCCAGATCGACTCCTTTATCGACATCTTCGTCTACCTCGTCCCGGCGGCGCTGCTCTACCACGTCTCGATGACGCCCGCCGGCGGGCTCGGGGACCTCGCGAGCGTCGTGGTCGGGTTCACGGTCCTGATGTTCGGGGGACTCCGCCTCGTCCGGCACAACGACGAGGGGTTCGTCGAGGACGACGAGGAGACGGCCTACTACATCGGCACGACGGTCGTCCACACCCACCTCGTCGTCCTCGCGAACTACTTCCTCCTCGCGTTGAACGTCCCGCTGTGGAACGGCTGGCTCGCCGGCCTCTCGATCGTCCTCGTCTGTCCCCTGATGACCTCCCGGTACAAGGCCGCCAAGACGGACTTCGGCCACGCGCTGGTGGCCGCCATCGGCGGGCTCACGGTCGCACTCGCGCTCGCGCTCGAGTACGGGCTGGTCTGACAGCCACCGCATGCGCCGGGTTGCCCTCGATCCCCACGTCCACTCCGCCGGATCGTACGACTGCTCGACCCCCGTAGCGGAGGTGCTCGCGGCCGCGGTGCGCGCGGGGCTCGACGCCGTCGCGATCACCGACCACGACGCCCTCGCCGAGTCGCTGCGCGCCCGCGAACTGGCGCCCGACTACGGCCTGCTGGCGGTCCCGGCCGTCGAGGTGTCGACGGCCGACGGCCACCTGCTCGCGCTCGGCGTCGAGGAGGTGCCCGCCCCCGGGCGCCCGCTCGCCGAGACGGCAGCCGACGTCCGGGCGGGCGGCGGCGTCGCGATCGTCCCGCACCCGTTCCAGCGGACGCGACACGGCGCGCGCGCGGCGGCCATCCGGAACGTCGACCTCGTCGAGACGTACAACGCCCACACCGTCGCCGGGCTGCGCAACCGACAGGCGAGCCGCTTTGCCGCCCGCGAGGGCTACCCCGTCACCGGCGGGAGCGACGCTCACGACCCCGCACTCGTCGGCCGGGCGTACACCGAGGTGCTGGTCGAACCGGACGGCGACGCGGCGTCGGGCGCGCACGCCGCCGTCGGGACCGACGGGACGCACGACGGCGAGACCGACCGCACAGCACCCGACGTGACCGTCGAGGCGCTGCTCGACGGGCTGCGCGCCGGCCGGACGACGGTCCGCGGCGGCCGCGTCTCGGCCAGGCAGATGGCCCGCAAGTACGTCCGCAACGCCGCGATCAAGACCCTCCCGTTCCTCTGACGCCGTCGCCGTCCCGGTGGCTGTCGGGTCACGCGCGTCGTCCCCGTGTGGACCCGTCACGGTTGTCGTCCCCGTTCCCCGGGTCTGCCGGTCGAAGCGGTGCGGACGAGCCGGGGCCGGAGGTCGGCTACAGTACCCCCGGCAGTGCCGTCGCCCAGAGCCCGACGGACTGGACGTAGCTGAACAGCACGACCAGCCGCCAGGGCGAGTCGATCCCGCCGACGAGCCCGATCAGCCCCGTCCCGGCGACCGCCGCGATCGAGATCGGCACCATCCCCCCGAAGTTGACGCCGGCGATCCCGCCGCCGCCGAGCCACAGCAGGACGGTCACGTTCGACAGGACGAACAGGCCCACGGGCACCGCGACGGGGAGCGCCCGCAGCCGCTCGCGGACGCCGCGGGCGTCGACGTCGCGGCCGACGAGCCCGAGCAGGCGCGCGGCGACCGCGCTCGCCGCCCCGAGGACCAGCTCCGTCGTGGCCAGGAAGCCGACGAGCAAGGGGAAGACGACCCACGGCGAGATCGGGACCAGCACCGCCCCGGCGGCCACCGCCGCGAGGGCGACGAAGCCGAGCCGACCCGGTGCGGTCGTCGCGCGCTCGACGACGGAGCTGGTCCCCGACGGGTCGTACGCGCTCGCGAGGACGCGGACGCCCCCGCGCCGCTCGGTCCAGACCACCGCGACCGACCCGTCGGCCGTCCGGACCGGGACCGCGTCGACCGCGTTCGACGGGAGCCGCGAGACGTACGCCGACTCGACACCCGCCGGGCCGTACCGCGCGTACCGGACGTCGCTCCCCGTCGCCCGCGAGGTGGTGAGCCAGGTCACGAGCCAGCCGTCGGCCGTCGCCACCGCTCGCGGGCCGGCCCCGCTGGCGACCGCCTCCCGCGGGCCGGAACCGTCGGCCGGCCGCGCGTAGATCCGCCCGAGGTCGCTCCAGACGACCCGCGGGGCGCGCCCGCCCGTCAGCGAGACCGGCCCCGGCCCGGCCGCCGAACCGAAGCCGCCGCCCGCCCGGGCGACGCCGAACGACCGGTTGGCGCCGACGGTCGGGCCGTCGGGGTCGACCCGCGCGTACTGGACGTCGAAGTCGTCGGGTTCCACCCAGGCGAGGCCCGCCGCGGTCGCCGACGGGGAGCCGTCCTCGTCCGTCCCGCCCGCCCCGCCGACCGGCGCAAGCGCCATCGAGCGGGCGCCCCCGGCGGCTGCGCCGGCGACGGTCGCGCCCCCGTCCACGACGGCCACGCGCAGGGCGAACTCGTCGCCGGCGAACTCGCGGTGGGCGAGCACGGTCCGGTCGCCGACGACCGCGACCGTCGGGCTGTCGAGGGACTCGCCGCCCCGGACGACGCGCGCGGCGTCGCCGTCGTGGAGGACGATCTCGTCCCCGTCGACGCGCTCCCAGACGGCGACAGTGCGGTCGCCACTGCGGGCCACACCGACGCCGCGCAGCTCCGTCGTCGAGGTCGCGACCGTCCGGGCGTCGCGCACGGCGAGCCCGGACGCGTCCGGATCGGCGTCGCCGGTCCCGCCGTCGTCGCCGGTGGAGCCCGATTCGGTCCCACCGCTCCCGTCGGTCCCGCCGGTTCCCCCGGTCGCCACCTGCGCGGTCCGGACCGTCCACGCGTCGCCCGTTCGCTCGATCCAGGCGACCGCGCCGTCGCGAGCCGCGAGCGACGTGACTGCGGCGTCGTCGCCGTCGACGGCGCCCAGTTCGGCGGGCTCGGACCAGTGAGCGCCGAGCTGACGACCGACGTCCGTGAACGCGAGCTGGGCGGAGAGGGCGAGGACGACGAGGACCAGGACGCCGGCGGCGAGCGTCCGTCCGTTCACGTCAGGTCGCTCCCATCTCCTCCTCGACGTACTCGTAGTACGGACAGCCGATGCGGTGGTCGCTGTGGCCGCCGCCGACGCGCTCGAGGTCGGGGTGGCCGTCCCACTCGGCGCAGTCGTCCCGCGCGATGGGACACCGCGTGTGGAACTTGCAGCCGCTGGGCGGGTCGATCGGCGAGGGGACGTTCCCCTCGAGGATGATCCGGTCGCCCTCCCACAGCGGGTCGGGCTCGGGGATCGCCGACAGCAGGGCCCGCGTGTACGGGTGGTACGGGGGGGAGAACACCTCCTCGGCGGTTCCCACCTCGACGATCTCGCCGAGGTACATCACGGCGATCCGGTCGGCGATGTGCTCGACGACCGAGAGGTCGTGCGCGATGAAGAGGTACGAGAGGCCGAACTCCTCCTGGAGGTCCTCCAGGAGGTTGAGGATCTGCGCCTGCACGGAGACGTCCAGCGCCGAGACGGGCTCGTCACAGACGATGAACTCGGGGTCGACGGCGAGCGCGCGGGCGATACCGATGCGCTGGCGCTGGCCGCCGGAGAACTCGTGGGGGTACCGGCCGGCGTGGCTCGCCTGGAGCCCGACGGTCTCCAGCAGCTCCTCGATGCGCTCCTGGCGCTCGCGGCCCCTGGCGAGCCCGTGGATGTCCAGCGCCTCGCCGACGATGTCGGAGATGGTCAGCCGGGGGTTGAGGCTCGCGAACGGGTTCTGGAAGATGTACTGGAGGTCGGTGCGGTACGGCCGCATCTCGGAGGCCGACAGGCCCGCGAGGTCCCGGCCCTGGTAGTGGACCGACCCCGCCGTCGGCTCCTCGAGCTGGAGGAGCGTCCGGCCGAGCGTCGACTTCCCGCAGCCGGACTCGCCGACGAGGCCGAGGGTCTCGCCCTCGCGGACCTCGAGGTCGACCCCGTCGACCGCCTTCACCCAGCTCCGGTCCCCGAGCACGCGGTCGATGAAGCCGTCCTCCGTCGAGTAGTGCTTCGTCAGCCCATCGGCCCTGATGAGGACGTCGCCGTCCTCGCCGGTCGCCGTCGCCGCGTCCGGCTCGGTCGCGCGGCTCATCGACCGGCCACCCCCGCGCGGTCGCCATCGGGATGCCGGTCGGGCTCGCCGGCAGGTCGGGAGGGCTCGCCGGCAGGTCGGGAGGGCCCGTCGGCGGGTCGGGAGGGCTCGCCGGCGGGTCGGGACGGTTCGGTGACGGTGCTACCGGTCGACGGTCGGCTCCGGCTCGTTGTCGTGCTCGTGGTCACGGTCTTGCTCACGCGTCTCTCACCTCGATGTCGAAGTCGAGGCCGGTCGTCAGGTCGCCGGTGTACTCCAGGCAGGCGGAGGCGTGCGCGTCGTGGTCGATGCCCGTCGCCGGCCGGCCGGTCTCGGTGTCGACCAGCGGGGGCTCCTTCTGCGTACAGACCTCCTCGGCGTACGGACACCGGGGGTGGAACGAGCAGCCCGGCGGCAGCTGGACCAGGTCCGGCATCGTCCCGGGGATGGTGTCGAGCCGCTCGCGCTCGTCGCCGATCCGCGGGATCGACCCCATCAGGCCGACGGTGTAGGGGTGTTTGGGCTCGTAGTAGAGCTGCTCGACGGGCGCCTTCTCGACGGCCTTGCCGGCGTACATCACCATCACCTCCTCGCAGATCTCCGCGACGACGCCCAGGTCGTGGGTGATCAGCTGGACGGCGACGTCCAAGTCCTCGGACAGCTCGCGCAGGAGGTCGAGGATCTGCGCCTCGATGGTCACGTCCAGCGCGGTCGTCGGCTCGTCGGCGATGATCAGGTCGGGATCACACGACAGGGCGATGGCGATCACCGCCCGCTGTTGCATCCCGCCGGAGAACTGGTGGGGGTAGTCGGAGTAGCGCTCGGCGGGGTCGGGGATGCCGACCTGATCTAACATCTCGATCGCGCGGTTCTCGACCTCCTCGTCGGTGAGGTCGAGGTGTTTGCGGATCGCCTCGGCGATCTGTTCGCCGACGGTGTACACCGGGTTGAGCGCGGTCTGCGGGTCCTGGAAGATCATCGAGATCTCCCCGCCGCGGACCTCGCGCATCCGCTCGCCGCCGACCTCGAGGAGGTTCTCGCCCTTGAAGCGGATCTCGCCGCCCTCGATCCGGCCGGGGTTGTCGATCAGCCGCATCAGCGACAGCGAGGCGACCGACTTGCCCGCGCCGGACTCGCCGACGATGCCGAACCGCTCGCCGGCGTCGATCGACCACGAGACGCCGTCGACGGCCTTCACGACGCCGTCCTCGGTGTAAAAGCGGGTCTGGAGGTCCTCGACCTCGAGCAGCGCCATCTAGCGCACCCCCCGCTCGCCGCCGCCGGCGTCGCCCTGCGGGTCGATCGCGTCGTTGACGCCGTCGCCGACGAGGTTGATCGCGAGCACGAACGTGAAGATCGCCAGCCCGGGGAAGACCGTGATCCACCACTGGCCCTGCACCAGGGTCTCGCGGCCGTTCGACAGCATCGAACCCCACTCGGCCGTCCCGGGGTCGAGCCCCAGGCCGAGGAAGCCGAGTGCCGCCGCGGACAGGACGATCGTGCCGATGCCGAGCGTCGCCTGGACGATCACCGGCGCGATGGCGTTCGGGACGACGTGTCTGAAGATGATCGTCCGGTCGCGCGCCCCCAGCGCCTTCGCCGCGGTGACGTACTCGTTTTCCTTGACCGAGAGGATCTCGCCGCGGATCAGGCGGGCGTAGCCGATCCAGCCGACGAGGACGAGCGCGAGGATCATGTTCCAGAACCCCTGCCCGAGCACGGCGATCAGCGCGATCGCCAGCACCAGGAACGGGAACGCGTAGAGGATGTCGACGAGCCGCATGATCGCCTCGTCGATCCAGCCGCCGAAGTACCCCGCGATCGCGCCCATCGGGACGCCGATCAGCAGCGCCAGCGAGACGGTGATGAACCCGATCGAGAGGCTGAACCGCCCGCCGACCATCACCCGCGAGAGGATGTCCTTGCCCGACCAGTCGGTGCCGAACGGGTGGGTCGCCGACGGCGGCTGTTTGAGCGCGTTGAAGTTCGACGCGCCGGGGTCGAACGGCGCCAGCGAGATCGGCTGGATCGTCACGCCCGCCAGCTCGATCGGTCGCGCGAAGACCGCCACCACCGCCATGAACACGATGATCGCCAGCCCCAGCAGCGCGGTCCGGTTCCGCTTGAACCGCCGCCAGGCGCGGGCCCGTCGGCTCTTCGCGCCGACCGTCCGGTCGGGCGTCCAGTCGAACAGTTCGTCGCGCTTCTCGAGCGACTCCGCGTTGAACCCGGTCACCCGGATCCGGCCGCGGTCGTCAGTGGGGTTTCGGTTGGACATCTTGGCTTGGGCTTAGTATCGGATGCGTGGGTCGAGCCACGAGTAGATGATGTCGGCCGCCAGGTTGGCGAGCACGATCGTCGTCGCGATCATCAGCACGACCGCCTGGATGATCGGGAAGTCGCGCTGGGTGATCGCGTTGATCAGCAGCCGGCCGACGCCCGGCCACGAGAACACCTGCTCGACGACGACGGCGCCGTCGACCAGGAACGCGATCTGGAGCGCGGCGACCGTCACGACCGAGATCAGCGAGTTCCGCAGCACGTGTTTCAAGATGACGGTCCGCTCGGTGAGTCCCTTCGCGCGGGCCATCTTCACGTACTCCTTGTTCAGCTGCTCGACCATCGACGACCGGGTGAGGCGCATCAACAGCGCCGCCGACGCGGTCCCGAGGGTGATCGCCGGGAGGATCATGAACTTCAACATCGCCGGGGAGACGACGGACTTGTCCGCCGGCGGGATCACCCGGAACCAGCCGAGCTGCACGCTGAACAGCAGCAGCAGCATCAGGCCGAGCCAGAAGTTCGGGGTCGCGATCCCCAGCAGGGCACCGACCCGGCTGATCTCGTCGGCCGGCTCGCCCTTCCGGACGGCCGAGACGATCCCCGTCGGGATGCCGATCGCCAGCGCGATGACGAACCCGAGGAACCCGAGCATCAGCGTGTGGGGCAGGCGGCCCAGGATCGCGTCGGTCACGCTCCGGTCGGAGATGACCGACTCCCCGAAGTTCAACTGGAGCGCGTCCTCCAGCCACAGCAGGTACTGGACCCAGACCGGCTCGTCGAGGTTGTACTGTGCTTCCAGTTGCGCTCGTAGCTCCGGCGTCGCCTCCTGGAACTGCAGGATGTAGTCGATGGCGTTCCCCGGCAGGAGCTTCACCAGCGAGAACGTGAGCACCGACACCCCGAACAGGATCGGGATCGTCAGCAGTATGCGCTTTGCGAGGTACCGACGGAGCGTCATGAGTTGGGTTTCTGCATGCGATAAAATACGGTTTCGGTCTCGGAGCCGGTCGTGCGTCGACGGCGCGCGACCGGTCTACTTGTCGACCCAGGTGAACTTGTCGCTGTACTGCGCGTAGACGCCCGCGTACTCGGCGCCGTCGATCGGGTAGGTGGAGAACCCCTTGACGACGTCCGCGTCGACCGCGTCCATCGCGTTCCCGAACCGGATGAACGCCATCGGCGAGTCCCGAACGACGCGCTCCTGGAGGTCCTGGTAGATCGACTTGCGCTCCTCGACGTCGTACGTCTGGAGCGCGTTGTCGATCATGGTGTCGACCTCGTCGACGGAGTAGTGCGGGACGTTACAGCAGGCCGGCGTGAACTGTTTGGTGTGGAAGAGGTTGTGGACGTACGCGTCCGGGTCCCAGCCGGCCGACCAGCCCAGCGCGATGAGCGTGTTGTTCGTGTGGGCGTCCTCGGCGAGGATCTTCCCCACGTAGGTGTTCCACTCGAACTGCTCGATGCCGACGTCGAAGAACTCCGTGGAGTTGAGCGACTCCTGGATCAGCTGCGACCACTTCACCCGCTGGGGGTTCTGGTTCGTGATGATCTTCGTCTCGAACGGCGCCGAGACGCCGGCTTCGCTGAACCCTTCCTCGAGCAGCGTGGTGGCCGCCTCGGGGTCGTAGGCGGCGTACTCCTCGCCCATCCGCTCGTTGAACTCCTTGGAGGTGAACTGCTGGGCCAGCGGCGAGATGGGGGAGTAGGCCGGGAGGCCGATGCCGCTGTAGACCGACTCGACGATCGCCTCGCGCGGGATGAGCCGCGTGATGCCCCGGCGGACTTTCCGGTTGTCGAACGGCGTCACGCCCATCGGGTAGATGAACATGTCGAAGCCGCCCTCGACCCGCTCGGTGACCTTGAAGTCACTGTTGTTCTTCAGGTCCGAGTAGGAGGCCGCGGGGATGTTGTTGATCATGTCGACGTCCCCGCCCTGGAGGGCCGCGAGCTGGGCCGACTGCTCGGTGATGACGCGGAACGTCACCGTCTCGATCGGCGGCTGCTCGGGCATGTTGTCGTTGCCGCCGAACCAGTACTCGTCGTTCCGCTCGATCCGGAACAGGCTGTCGGGCTCGTGCTGGACGAACCGGTAGGGACCCGTCCCGATCGGCGTCTCCGTCAGGTCGAGGTCGCCCTGCTCGACCTCGCGGGGGACGATCGGCACGTTCCCGATGGCGAACTTCAGCGGGGCGTACTTCCGCGAGAGCTTGATGTCGATCGTGTAGTCGTCGACGACCGTCGAGGAGTCGTACCAGTCGTAGACGTCGGCCTCGCGCGGGGAGCCCTCGTACCGCTCGTACGAGACCTTCACGTCCTCGGCGGTGACCTCGCGGGCCTCGAAGTCGCCCATCCCGTGGAACATGACGCCCTCGCGGAGGGTTGCCCGCCACATGAGGTCGCTCTCCTTCTGCTCCAAGGAGGTCGCGAGCACCGGCTGGGGCTTCCCGCTGAAGTCCGTCGCCAGCAGCGACTCGTAGACGAGCCCGAACGCCTTGCCCGACGTGGTGTCGTTGATCTTCGTCGGGTCGAAGTTCTTCACGTCGGCCCCGAAGGTGGCGATGAGCTCGCCGCCCATCTTCACCTGGTTCTTGTCGGCGGGGGTCGCGGTCTCGGTCGGGGTATCGGTGGCGGTGTCGGTCTCGGTGTCGTCCTGACCGCCGCTCGTGGCGGTGTCGGTCCCGTTGCCAGTCCCCGAGCAGCCGGCGAGCCCGGCCACGCCGGCGACGCCGAGGGACTTGACAATCTTGCGGCGGTTCACGTCGAACGGTAACCTGCCGTCTTGAGACATACCCTCAAACGGCGTCCGTATACGTAAATATCCAGCGGTTTCCCGCCCTGTCGACCGAATCGCAAATTATCGGCCGACCCAGCTGCTGTCCGTGGCGAACGAGGTAGGTAAAATTCGAATTTCACTTATATGCACGGACGTCCGTTAGGTTGTGTCGGCGGCAAGGATTGACGCCGTAACCGGAGTTCTTTGCCGGCCGACAAACGGCGTTCGGAAACGAGTGTGAACTCCGCACCCGTGTACTGTCACGGTCGTTCGTCGTGGTCGGCCGGCGGGGCGACGGGGTCGGTCGACCGGCCCCGACGGCACCTCGGGCGACGGCGCGGCGACTCACGCCGAGAGGAGCGACCTGACCTCCTCGTTGAGTCGCGTCAGCTCCGCCCGTGCGGTCTCGGGGATCGACCCCTGTGGCGGTGCCAGCCCCGGCTGGCCCTCGGGGTCGGGGTCGCCCGCGACGACGGTCCCGACCTGGCCGAAGTCGTCGTGGAGCCCGGCGTAGTCGTAGACGCCCTCGCGGTCGAACGTGTGCTCGAACGTTCCCGACCCCTGCATCACGTCGCTGCTCCACGGCTCGGCGCCCTCGGGGATCCGCAGCGGGAGGTCGTTGTCCGGGTGGTACGCCAGCGTCTGCTGGCGACAGGTCGAGGCGACCCCGAACGAGACGGTCCCGCCGACCGGGACGCGGATCACCGCCGGCCGGAAGAAGTACTCGTTCGAACTGGTGTAGCAGGTCATCCCGACGGCCTCGCCCGATCCCCCCGACTCGTCGGATTCGCCGGACTCGCTCGATCCGCCCGACCCGGTCGGCGTGTCGGTCGGCCCGGCAGTCACCTCGACGACCTCGCCGTCGGCCGTCGCCGTCCCGGTGGCAGTCGGGGTCGACGTGGCGGTCCCGGCGTCGGTCCCGCTCGCCCCACCGCCGGTCCCGCCGGCGCAACCGGCGAGGCCGGCGACGCCCGCTACGGTGCCCGCGCGGAGGACCGCACGGCGCGTGACCGTCTGTCGGTCGCTCATCGGCCGGCGTAGGAACCGGAGACACAACTGGGTTGCGCTCCCGTCAGTAACCCTCGGCGTTACCGTCCATCCGCGGTTCGGTCGCGGCCGAGAGCGTCCCGTCCTCGAAGCGGGCGATCTGGCCGCCGCCGAACATCACCGGCCTGAGCACGCGGACGTCGTGGTCCTTGCGGGCGAGTTTCGCCCCGATCGAGCCCGCGAGCCGCTCCTCGACGGCGAGGGTGCCGTCCTCGCGGTAGCGCCAGCGCGGCGCGTCGAGGGCCGCCTGGAGCGGGAGCCCGTCGTCGACGAGGTTCGACACCACCTGGAGGTGCCCCTGGGGCTGCATGTAGCCGCCCATGACGCCGAAGGCGGCCCAGTCGTCGCCGGCGGTCCCGTCGTCGGTCCCGGCACTGCCCCCGTCTACGCCGCTGAGATCCAGCAGCCCCGGGATCAGGGTGTGGAACGGGCGCTTGCCGGGCTCGATGCGGTTCGGGTGGTCGGGATCGAGCGAGAACGAGGAGCCCCGGTTCTGGAGGGCGATCCCGGTGTCGCCGGCGACGAGTCCCGAGCCGAACCCCGCGAACCGGGAGTTGATGTACGAGACGACGTTCCCCTCGTCGTCCGCGACGCAGAGCAGGACGGTGTCGGCGTCCTCGGCGTTCGCGCCCGGCACGCCGAACGTCACGTCGTGGTTCGCCTCCGGCCCCACCTCGGCGGCCCGGGTTCGGGCCCACTCGCGCGAGGCCAGCGGCGGGATCTCCTCGTACTCCGGGTCGGTGATGTAGCGGTGGCCGTCGTGGAACGCGACCTTCAGCGCCTCCGCGAGGTAGTGGACGCGCTCGGGCGAGCCGGCCGGGTGCTCGGCGGCCCCGAGTTCGTCGGCGACGTTGAGCGCCTCCAGCGCGATCAGCCCCTGGTTGTTCGGCGGCAGCTCGTACACCTCGGCGCCGCCGTACGTCGTCGAGACGGGGTCGAGGAACTCCGGTTCGAACGCCGCGAGGTCGTCGACGGTGAGGAAGCCGCCCTTCGACTGCACCGCCGCGGCGATCGCCTCGGCGATCTCCCCCTCGTAGACGACGTCCGCGCCCCGCTCGGCGATCAGCTCCATGGAGCGGCCCAGCTCGGGGAGCCGGACGGTCTCGCCGACGCGGGGGGCGCGCTCGCCGTCCACGAGGTAGGTCTCGCGCGCGTGTTCGTCCTCGAACAGGTCCTCGGCGGCCGTCCAGTGGGAGGCGATGACCTCGGAGACGGGGTAGCCATCCGTGGCGTACCGGATCGCCGGCGCGAGGACGTCCGCCAGCCCGAGGCGGCCCAGCTCCTCGACGGTCAGCTCCCACCCCCGGGCGGTCCCCGGGACGGTGACGGCGTGCGGGCCCCGGAACGGCATCTCGACGTCGGCCGGGTCCTCGCCGTCGTCCGCGACGGCCTCGCGGACCGCCTCGGCGGTCGCGCCCGCCGGCGCGCCGCCACACGAGCGCATCGCACCGACCTCGCCGTCGGCGGTCCGGTAGCACGCGAAGACGTCCCCGCCCAGTCCGGTCGACGTCGGCTCGACGACGTTGAGGGCGGCCGCGGTCGCGACCGCCGCGTCGAAGGCGTTCCCCCCGCTCCGGAGGGTCTCGATGCCGGCCTGCGCGGCGAGCGGCTGGCTGGTCGCCACCACGCCGCGCTGGCCGTAGACGGTCGACCGACGGGAGTCGAACCGATCGATGTCGGGTTCCATGCCCCGGCGTTCACCGACCGGCCGGAATACGCTTCGGGTCGCGGAGACGTGCGACGGCCGATCGGTTGCGGTGTGGTCCCGGACGGATACGCCCGGCTGGCCCCGCTACACTCCTCGATCGGCGATGGCCTGGCGAGACCGTGCCCGGTCGGTCGGGAGCGTTCCCACGGGGGCACACAGGGCGCGGCTGCAGCACCGAGATGGATCCGCGGGATCCCCCGGGACCGAGACCCGACCCGAGGATCGAGACCGAACGGACGGGGCAGGCGACGGTGTGGCACTCCCGAGGCGTCCCCGGCGAGGACGTTGCTGTTCGCCCGACGGCTGCGTCCGACCCGGTAGCGACCGTGGGGTCAGGGGGACCGGTACCACGGTGCCCCGGATGCCCGCGGAGTACGGCTGCACCTCGGAGCGTCGGGGCGTCCGGTCCGCTCACGGCGAGGCGAGGGGTTCGCTCACGGCGTTAGCCGTGGGAGGAATCCGACAACGAGCCGCGTATCAGGGCGACGTTGGCCGTGACGTCGTGCACGACCCGTTCTGTGACCGCCCCGAAGGGTATTCGGGACCCCTCCGCCCGCCCCGACAGGCCGACGCAGACGGTGTCGTACCGTCCGGTCGCCTCGACGACCGCCCGCCCGACGTCGTCGGCGACGACGACCTCGACGTCGTACTCGTCGGGGTCGAGTCCCGCCGCCTCGGCCGCGGCGACGACGACCGACCGTCCACGTTCCTCGGCGTCCGAGTCGTCCTCCCCTCGGGGGGGCTGGACGGTCAGCAGGGTCGGGACGGTCCCGTCGACGGTCGCGAACTCGGCCGCCTGGTGTGCGACGACCGGCGCGTTCGGGCCCGAGGCGACGAGCGCCACCGGCGTCCCGACGGTCTCGCGTCTGAGGTCGACGAGCGAGACGTCACAGCGGGCGTTCCGGACCACCGGGTCGACCGTCGCCCCGAAGACGCGGCCGCCGTGGTCGAGTGTCCCGTCCCAGCCGAGGATGACCTCGT
>Ga0207797_1001347_pt1 | contig 17803 bp, 19 predicted proteins | sample PRCRCaboRojoPR_6_FD_187275 | JGI IMG/M metagenome (GOLD analysis project Ga0207797, IMG submission 187275) | Marine sediment microbial community from Cabo Rojo, Puerto Rico - PR CR 10% Liquid 1 (SPAdes) | ecosystem: Environmental > Aquatic > Marine > Coastal > Sediment | place: Cabo Rojo, Puerto...
CCTTCGCCGCGGCGGGGCCGGCGGCGGCCGCCGCGGCCGCGACGGCCAGGAGGGCCGCGGCCGACCCGGACGCGGTGCCCCCGTCGCCCGACGTCTCCCGGAGCCGCCAGGTGGTGACCGCCGCCGCCAGGAGCACCACCCCGGCTCCGGCGAAGAGCCACGGCAGGAGCCCGGTGCCGCCGCCCCCCTCGCCAGCGGTGAACTCCACCCGCGAGCCCGGCCCGAGGTCGGCCGCCGTGTAGCGCTGATAGACGCTGTCCCGGAACCGCACCGGACCGGCGGAGGCGAGGGCGCCCGACGTCACCACGGCGCCCTCCCCCTGCACCAGGAGCTCCAGCCGCTGCACCGGGTGTCGGGTGGACAGACGCACCGTCTCGTCGCGTGGGAGCGTGTATCGCGCGGAGACGCGCTGCGGGCCCGGCGGTAGAGACGCGGCGGCCGAGATCCGTCCCGAGACCACCCGCACCTCGCCGGACGTCACGCCGGATCGGGCCACGGCCGCCCCGGTGGCCCGATCGGGCAGCGCCACGGACCACACGTCGCCGTCCCCGGCCGGCGACACCAGGGTCCGGTCGCCGTCGTTCCGGACCTCGATCAGATCCGTGACGCTCCACCGTCCCTCGCCGCCCGGACGGAGGATCAGGTGGCGGGTGCTGACGGGGAGCGAGTCGGGGGGCGGCGGACCGGCGGTTTCGAAGACCCGGATCCGGTACGGCGCCGGCGGAGGGTCCCCTCCGCCGAAGGCCTGCCCGAAGTACAGCACGCCCCGATAGCGCGTGGCCGCCAGGTAGAGATCGGAGGCGGTGTCGGCCGTGGCCACGCCCACCAGCCGGAAGCGGCCCTCGTCGCCGGTGGTGTCCCGGTCCACCACCCCGCCGCTCTCGCCGGAGATGCGATGGAGGGCGACCTCGATGCCGGGAACGGCGGTGGAGTCGGGCCCCAGGACCACGCGCCCCTCGAGGCTCGGTGGCTCCTGGTCGGGGCGTGGGGGGCGCTCGGGGGCGGAGGGTACCTCCGCGCCGACGCCGCCGGCCGGGACCGGCCCGCCCGCACCGATCAGCAGGCAGAGGGCCGCGATGACTCCCGTCGCCGGTCGGGATCCCGCTCCGCCGCCGGTGTCCCGTCCGGCCCGGGTCCCCCTCTCCTCCGTCAGCGAGGGCCTGGCCCGTGGAACTCTACGGCTCGAAGCGGCCGAAGTCCTCGGGGTTCATCCGCTTCAGGTAGTCCTTGAGCGGCTCCGAGGGCTCGTCCTCTTCTTCCTCCTCGGCCTCGGCCCCCGGCACCGACGGCTCGCCGCCCGGGGATCCGCCCAGGTCGGGGCCCGCGTCCGCGCTCTCCTGCCAGGGCTCCGGCTCGTCCAGGTCGGCCTCCTCCACCTCCAGGCTGGTGAGCTCCAGCAGGGACTCGTCGGCGAAGACCGGCGCCTCGGCCCGGAGCGCCAGGGCGATGCTGTCGGAGGGACGGGCGTCCACGGAGATCATCTCGCCCTCCTTCTCCAGCACCAGCGAGGCGTAGTAGGTGTTGTCCTCGACCTTGGTGATGAGGACCCGGACCAGCTCGCTGCCCAGGCCCGACACCACCGTGGTGAAGAGGTCGTGGGTCAGGGGGCGGGAGAACTTGATCCCCGCCAGCTCCATGGCGATGGCGCTGGCCTCCGAGGGCCCGATCCAGATGGGGAGCATCCGCTCCCCGTCGGACTCCTGCAGGATGACCACGGGGGTGTTGGACGACTTGTCCAGACCGAGGCTGCTGACCTCGACTTCCTTCATCGAGCCTTCGACCATGGTTGTCGCCTTGCTGGTCTGGCGGTGCTGGAAGCGTGATTCGGAGGCCGTCAGGTCCCCATCTCCCAGGAGGCGAGATACTCCTCCTGACGCTCGGTGAGCGTGTCGATCTCCACGCCCATGGAGTCCAGCTTCAGCCGGGCGATCTCCTGATCGATGGACTCGGGGATGCGGTGGACGCTGCGGCCGAGGCCGTCTCCCTCGTCCAACAGGTACTCCGCGGCCAGCGCCTGGTTCGCGAAGGACATGTCCATGACGCTGGCGGGGTGTCCCTCGGCGGCCGCCAGGTTCACCAGCCGCCCCTCGCCCAGGACGGCGATCCGCTTCCCGTCGACCACGTACTCCTGGACGTTCTCGCGTGCGCGGCGGGGCCCCTCGTCGGCGATCTCCCGCAGCCGCTCGAGGTCCAGCTCCACGTCGAAGTGTCCGGCGTTGGCCACGATGGCCCCGTCCTTCATCGCCCGGAAGTGCTCCTCGCGAATCACGCCGATGTCGCCGGTGGAGGTGACGAACAGGTCGCCCTCCGGCGCGGCGTCGGCCATGGGCAGCACCCGGTAGCCGTCCATGGTGGCCTCCAGGGCCCGGAGCGGGTCCACCTCGGTGACGATCACCTTGGCGCCGGCGCCCTCGGCCCGCTGGGCGATCCCCCGGCCGCACCAGCCGTATCCGGCCACGACCACCGTGGATCCGGCCAGGAGCATGTTCGTGGCCCGGAGCACGCCGTCCAGCGTGGACTGCCCGGTGCCGTAGCGGTTGTCGAAGAGATGCTTGGTGTGGCTGTCGTTCACCGCGATCACCGGGAAGCGGAGGACGCCGTCGGCGTCCATGGCCCGGAGCCGCACGAGCCCCGTGGTGGTCTCCTCCGTGGAGCCCACGACGCCGTCGACGATCTCGCGCCGCTCGTCGTCCGAGAGCCCGGTGGCCCACTCGCGCACGCCGGGCGAGAGGTCGTCGAAGCGCTCCATGGCCAGCATGTGGAGCGAGCCCACCAGGTCGGCCCCGTCGTCCATGGTGACCTGCGGCCGGTGGGCCAGGGCCGCCCGAATGTGCTCGTAGTACCGCTCGTTGTCCTCGCCGCGGACGGCGTGGACGTGGACGCCGGCCTCCTCCACCAGGTACGCCGCCACGTCGTCCTGGGTGGAGAGCGGGTTGGAGGCGCAGAGGACCACGTCGGCGCCTCCGGCCCGGAGCGTGCGCATCAGGTTCGCCGTCTCCGTCGTCACGTGGAGGCACGCCGAGACGCGCACGCCCTCCAGCGGCTTCTCCTCGGCGAACCGCTCCCGGACCTGGGCCAGGACGGGCATGAAGCGGTCCGCCCACTGGACCCGGTCCCGTCCCTCGTCCGCCAGGGAGAGATCCGCCACGTCGTGATCCGGCACGCTCTCCGCCACCTTCTTCGTCATCGTTCCTCTTCTTTCTCGATGTATGTCGTCGGTTCGACTGTCTCGCGCGTCACCGCGTCCGGCTCACACCGCCGCCTTCAGGGCGTCGACCCGGTCCGTCCGCTCCCAGCTGAAGCCGCCGTCCTCGTCGGGCTCCCGGCCGAAGTGGCCGAAGGCCGCGGTCCGGCGGTAGATGGGCCGGAGCAGGTCCAGGTCCTCGATGAGGGCCTCGGGCCGCAGGTCGAAGACCCGCTCGACCACCTCCACCAGCTCCTCGTCCGGCACGGCGCCGGTCCCGCCCGTGTCCACCATCACGGAGACCGGATCCGGGACGCCGATGGCGTACGCCAGCTGGATTTCGGCGTGGTCGGCGAGTCCCGCGGCCACCAGGTTCTTCGCCACCCAGCGGGCGGCGTAGCTGGCCGATCGATCCACCTTCGAGGGATCCTTGCCGCTGAAGGCCCCGCCGCCGTGGCTGCCGACGCCGCCGTAGGTGTCGACGATCACCTTGCGCCCGGTGACGCCGGCGTCCCCCTGCGGGCCGCCGATCTCGAAGCGGCCCGTGGGATTGATGTGATAGGTGACCTCGCCCGGGTCGTACAGCTCCTCGGGGAGGACCGGGGTCACCACGTCGTCGATCAGGGTCTGCCGCACCTCCTCCTGGTCCATTCCGGGAGCGTGCTGCGCCGAGACGACCACGGTGGTCACCCGCTGCGGCCGTCCCCCGCGGTACTCCACGGTGACCTGGGACTTCCCGTCCGGCCGGAGCCACTCCACGTCCCCCTGTCGGCGGGCGTCCGACAGCCGCTTCGTCAGCCGGTGCGCCAGCGAGATGGGCACCGGCATCAGCGACTCGGTCTCCCGGGTGGCGTAGCCGAACATCATGCCCTGGTCGCCGGCTCCACCGCTGTCCACGCCCATGGCGATGTCCGGAGACTGCTTGCCGATGGCCGTGAGCACCGAGCAGGTCTCGTGATCCAGGCCGTAGCCGCCGTCCTCGTAGCCGATGTCCTCGATGGTGCGACGGGCCACCTCCGTGAAGTCCACGTGGGCGTCGGTGGTGATCTCGCCGGCCATGAAGACCAGGCCGGTGCTCACCAGCGTCTCGCACGCCACGCGGCCGTCGGGATCGCGGTCCAGGATCGCGTCGAGGACGGCGTCGGACACCTGGTCGGCGATCTTGTCCGGGTGCCCCTCCGTGACGGACTCCGAGGAGAAGAGATGACGGTTTTCGGATTGCAAGGGATCTGCCTTCCCTGTACCGGTGGTCAGCAGGGTGTCGGGCTGGCTCGGGAGCCCGCCGGACGCGGCGGACGAGAGCCGAACGGCGGCGGAAGCTACCCCCGACCTACCCCTGCGACAAACGTGCCGTCGGGGCCTGCGGGAGGCTGGACACACTCTCCAGATACCGCTCGAAGGGAGCCCGGATCTCGCCGGCCGTCTCCCGCTCCGCCAGCGGCGAGGTCATCTCCTCCAGCTCGCTCACCTCCACCGAGCGGATCACCTCCTTCAGCTCCGGGAGCGTGGAGGGAGGTACGCTGAACTGGCGGTAGCCGAGCCCCAGGAGCACGGCCACGCCCACCGGGTCCGACGCCAGCTCACCGCAGACACTGAGCTCGCAGTCGTCCCGCTCGGCCTGTCGGCGGAGCCGCGAGTAGCTGCGGACGAGGGCCGGATGGAGCGGGTCGAAGATCCCCGACAGCTTCGCGTTGCCCCGGTCCGCGGCCAGCGTGTACTGCGTCAGGTCGTTGGTGCCCAGGCTCAGGAAGTCCACGTGCGGCGTCATCAGGTCGATGGTCTCCACCGCCGCCGGCGTCTCCACCATCACCCCCAGCGGCACGTCCCGGACCTCGCCGTCCACCTCCAGCTCGTCGATCACCTCGCGCAGGTGCTCCTTGGTGCGCCGGATCTCCGAGACGGAGACCACGAAGGGGAGCATGAGGCGCATGCGGCCGTGCGCGCCGGCACGGAGGGCGGCCCGGAGCTGTCGGCGGAACAGGTCCGGACGGTCCAGGCAGACGCGGATGGCACGCCACCCCAGGAAGGGGTTCTCCTCCGGCGGCGCCTGGAGGAACATGGGAAACTTGTCGCCGCCGATGTCGAAGGTGCGCAGGTTCACCGGCTGGTCCGGGAAGGCGCTCACCACCTCGCGGTAGGCCTCGTACTGCTCTTCCTCGGTGGGAACCGTCCTGTGTCCGATGACCAGGAACTCGGAGCGGAAGAGCCCGACACCCCGGGCGCCCACGCGGACCGCCTCCTCGGTGTCGTGGGGCTGGTCCAGGTTGGCCTGGAGCGCCACATCGACTCCGTCGGCCGTCTCGCTGGGCGCGTCGACGATCTCCTGGAGCCGCTCCTCCCTCCGGCCCGTGCTCTCCACGGCCCGTCGGAAGGTCTCCAGGTCGTCCTCGCTCGGATCCACCACGACCCGTCCCACGTGGCCGTCGACGATGACCGGGGTGCCGTCCTCGATCTCCTCCAGCTCGGGCCCCACGCCCACGACGGCGGGAATGCCCAGGGAGCGGGCCAGCACGGCGCTGTGGGACGAGCGGGAGCCGGCGGCGGTGAGGATGCCGTCCACCCGCTCCGGGTCCAGCTGGACGGCGCAGCCCGGCGTCAGCTCGCTGGCGGTCAGGACCCGGTTCTCCCCGTCCTCCCAGAACTGGGGGTCCACGTTCCGGTCCAGGAGGTGGGCGAGGACGCGGACCCGGACGTCCTCCAGGTCGGCCAGGCGGTCCATGACCATGGCGTGTCCCGCATCCAGGATCTGGGACCGCGTCTCCAGCACGCGCCAGTCGAAGGCGCGCTCCGCCGAGAGGTAGTTGTCGCGGATGTAGGCGAGCGTCCCGTCGACCAGGTCCGGGTCGTCCAGCATGAGGATCTGGGGGTCGAAGATCTGCGCCTCGATCTTCCCCAGCCGCTCGGCCGTCTGCTCCCGGAGCTCACGGATGTCCTCGCGGGCGGCCTCCCGGGCGTCCTGGAAGCGCTGGACCTCGTCCTCCACCTCGTCGGGCTCGATGGTCCGGTGATCGACCCGGGGCACGTCCCACTCGAAACGCCGTACCTCTCCGTACGTTCGTCCCGGCGAGGCCCCGACCCCCTGCAGGTGCCGGGTCACGAGTCGTCCCCCGCCCCGTCGTCGCCGGCCACCGCGGGATCGGCGTCGAGCTCGGCGGCGGCCGCGGCGTCCTCGCCGTCGTCCCCGTCGTCCGCGCCGTCGTCCTCGCCGAAGCCGTCCTCCACCAGGGCCACCAGGGCCTCGACGGCCTCGTCGCTGTCCTCGCCGTCGGCCCGGATGGCCAGGGTCGTGCCGGGCTCCGCGGCCAGCATCATGACCCCCATGATGCTCTTTCCATTCACCTCCAGCTCGTCCTTCTCGACGAAGATCTCGGACTCGAATGTCGACGCCACCTTCACGAACTCCGCCGCGGGACGCGCGTGGAGTCCCTGCCGGTTGCTCACCGTCACCTCTCGCTCGATCTGGCCTGCCATCGTCACATCGCTTCCGTCGAAATTCGTGTGCGCGTCGTCATCCTCGTCTCCGTCCCCGTCATCGGGTCCCCCTCGCCGCCCGCCCCGCCGTCATCCACCCAGGAGCCAGCCCGCCAGGGCGCCGGCCGCCAGGAGAAAGGGGGCGGCCCGTCGTCCGACACCGGGCCACCAGAACGCCAGCGCGGCCCCGGCGGCCGCTCCCATCGCCGTGCCCCAGCCTCCGGCGGCGGCCAGCGGGCCGGTGCCGTCCGTCAGGACCCGCCGCGCGGCGCCGTAGCCGACGCCTCCCAGCAGCAGCGCGTTCAGCGGGGTCAGGGCCCTCGACCACCGGTCCGGCGGCCATCTACGCAGCACCCTCGCCACCCGGAGCCCCTCGTTCCAGCCGGCGCGGAACGCCCACGCCCTCAGGAGGAGGTGACCCGCGTTGTACAGCACGAGGAAGAGGAGGGTCGCCGCCAGCGGCGAGACGCCGGCCGCCAGCCACGCCGCCAGAGCCAGCAGGACGCAGAACGGCCGCCAGCGTGTCCACACGACCCGATCGCCCAGGGAGCCCAGCGGGCCGGAAAGCGCCCTCCGAAAGCGCCGGATCCTCTCCCGGTCCTCGCCCTCGCTCTCGGCACGGGCCAGCGCCCCCACGGCCAGGGACGCCAGGTACGGATGGGCGTTGAAGCCCCGGAGGTGGTCCTCCAGGGCCCGGCGCATCCCCACCGGGTCGCCGGCGTACACGCGACGCAGCACCGGCAGGAGCGCGTAGGCGATTCCGGACCCCAGCAGGGTCCGATAGTTCCAGCTTCCCTGCACCGCGAAGCTCCGGAACCACGCACTCCACAGGTCCGGGCGACGAACGGACACGGGCCGCGTCCCTCTCCGGCTCGCCGCCGGCTACACGCCCGCCAGCGCCGCGGCTCCGACGCCGGCCAGCAATCCGCCGACGAGCCAGGCGGCCCGCCAGCGGCCCGTGCTCAGGACTCGTCCCGCCGACCCGGCGGCGGAGCCGACCCCGGCCGCGGCCACGCCGGCGGCGAGGACGGCCCATCCCCCGGCAGGGGGTGCCGCGCCGAGCAGCGAGGCCAGGACACCGGCCGGGACGACCAGCGCGCCGGTCACCACCGCTCCCCGGAGGAAGTCGAGCCGGAGGCACCACCGGTGTCGCGACTCGAGCCGGGAGGGATCGCCGGCCAGCTCTCCGCGCGGCTCCGTCATCCATCCGTTGAGCGCGCGCAGGGCGCGCACGCCGGCGTGGCCCGTCCAGCCGGCGCCCCATCCCCCCAGGACCGCCGCCGCCAGCGCGGGAGCGCCGCCGCCGGTCATGGCGAAGGCGGCACCACCGACGACGCCGGCCGGTCCCGGATCGGGGGTGCTCGTGGCCCCCATCCGGGGGTACGGCAGGGTCATCAGCTCCAGGATCGCACCGGCCAGGAGCCCCGCCCCGGCGTCCCCGACGACGGCCCCCGCCGCCGTGGCGGCCACCAGGGGACGTGAAACCATGGCCAGGGGCCACGAGGTGTCGTCCGCGCCCGTCACGGCCCCGGCGAGACAGAGGAGGAGCCACTGCCCGGACGTGAGCCCCAGCTCGGTCATGTCTCGCCCCCTCCGGCCGCCGGCCCGGCCTCCTCCAGCCGCGGCTCCACGGGCACCGGTCGCGAGTCGGGCAGGTCCCGGCACTCCACCCGGCCGGCCCGCTCCGCCACGGCCCGCAGGTCCGCCCGCTCGCCGGCGGACAGATGCACGTAGTCCGTCACCCTGAGGTCCCGATCGCGGCCGGCACGCAGGCAACCCACGTTCACGGTCTCCCCCTCCAGGAAGCCCCGCTCGGCCAGGCGACGCATGGCCGCCGTCCCCCGGGTGAGGAGGCACCCGACGCCCTCGCGCTCCCGGGCCCCGCGCAGCTCCTCCTCCGGGGCGTCCGGGTCCAGGAAGATCACGTCCACGCCGGCCGGGACCGAGCTCAGGTAGAGGTCCTGCTCCCACTCGCTGGCGGCCAGCTCGGCGTCCACGACCACGTAGTAGTCCACCTCCAGCCGCTCGCCCCACCCCACGACCACCTGGCCGTGGAGCAGCCGCTCGTCCACGCGGTACAGCTCCAGGGTCACTCCACGGCCTCCTCGCCCACGAAGAGGTCGACCTTCGTCTCGGCTCGGGCCTTCTGCTCCAGGCGCTCGGCCAGCTCGGGGAGCGGCATCTCCCGGTGGAAGACGAAGTCCAGGAGCATGGGGAGGTTCACGCCGGTGATCACCGCCACGTCGCCGCCGCGACGGCCCACCCGCCGCCCCACGTGGGCACAGCTCCCGCTGCCCAGGTCCACGAACACCACGGCCGGGCCCGGCCGGATCGAGTCCTCCACCCGCCGTTCCAGCTCGCGGGGCGTGCACTCGCGGTTGCTGAGGGGCACCAGCGCGCCGCGGATGCCGGAGATCTCCTCCACGGCGCGCACCAGCGCCCCCGCCACGTCGGCGTGGGCCACGATGACGCCCACCGTCTCCCGTCCGCCGCTCATTCGATGTCTTCCTCGAGGTACTCCCGGACGCCCTTCATCTTCTTCTGGAGATTGGCGTTGAACTGCTCGGCCGGGTCCACGCCGGAGTACTTCAGCAGGTGGTTCATGGCCACCACCTCGGCGATGACCGTGATGTTCTTCCCGGGGTTCAGCGGGATGACCACCTTGGGCATCGTGACGCCCAGGATCTCGGTCTCGGCGGCGTCGAGCCCCGTGCGGTCGTAGTCGGCGTCCTCGCTCCACTCCTCCAGCTGCACCACGACCTCGACGCGCTTCTGCTGTCTCGTGGCACGGATGCCGAACAGGGCCCGGACGTTGATGATTCCGATGCCCCGGATCTCCATGTGATGCTTCTGGAGCTCGTGTCCGCGTCCGATGAGGACGTCGTTTCCCCGCCGGGTACACAGCACCACGTCGTCGGCCACCAGCCGGTGGCCGCGCTCCACCAGGTCGAGCACGCACTCGCTCTTGCCGATCCCGCTCGGCCCGACGAAGAGGAGGCCGACGCCGTAGACGTCGGCCAGCGAGCCGTGCATCGACGTGCGCGGCGCGAAGACCTCCTCCAGGTACGGCTTGATGCGGCGGAAGAACTCCCCGGTCCCGAGCTGCGACCGGAGGATCGGGATCTCCTCCCGCTCCGCCGCGTCCCGCAGCTCCGGCGGCGGCTCCATCCCCTTCGTCAGGAAGACGCACGGGATGTCGAGCGCCATGAACTCCGCCGCGCGCCGCTCCCTCTCCCCGGCGTCCAGGGACTCCAGGTAGGTGATCTCCGTCTCGCCCAGCACCTGCGGGCGCCCGGCGGGAAACCGCTCCGTGAATCCGGCCAGGACGAGTCCCGCCCCCGAGATGTCCGGCCCCGAGATGGTCTCGTCCAGGGCCTCCTCGCCGCCGGCCACGTCCAGCTGCAGGGTCTCCTCCTTGCGCTGGAGGAGCTCCCGCACCGGCAGCCCGCCGCTGACGGGATCCGTCACGGGGTCGCCCCCGTCCCGGGAGGCGGGGCGTCGCCGGGCCCCTGGTGCTCGCGCTGCTGGGCCCGCTGGCGCTTGATCTGTCGGGCCAGACGGTCGCGGGCCGTGTCGATGGCGGTGCGGAAGTCGCCGTCCTCCGCCTCGGCGTGGATCCGTCCCGCCCGGTCCACGCTGGCCAGGACGTCCACGTCCCGCCGGTTCTTCTCCTCCGTCAGGGTCACCTCCACCTTCCGGATCCGGTCGTCGTACTTGTCGATGTCGCCGAACTTGTCCCGCACGTGCTGCTTCAGGTTGTCGCTCAGGTCAAAGTGCCGCGCCGCGACGATGATCTGCATCGGCCTCTCCCTTCCTCCGTGCGATTCGAATGAGGTCGTCCTCGGTCTCGTTCGCCGCGCGCTCCCAGGAGAAGCGCCCGGCGTGGTCCAGCGCGCCGGCCGCGAGGCGCCGACGGAGCTCCCCGTCCTCCAGGACCCGGGCCATGGCGTCCGCCCAGGCCTCCGGGTCGTCGTGGGGGACGAGCAGACCGCTCTCGCCGTCCACCACCGACTCGCGCAGACCCGGCGAGTCGCTGGCCACGACGGGCGTGCCGCAGGCCGCCGCCTCGATGTTCGTGATGCCCCACCCCTCCTTCGGCGACGGATAGACGGTACACCAGGCCCGGCGGAGGAGCTCTCGCTTCCGCTCCTCCGAGACGAAGCCCAGGAACCGCACGCGGTCGCCGAGCCCCATCTCCCGGGCCCGGTCCTCGAGGCGGGGCCGGTCGTCGCCCTTGCCGGCCACCAGCAGCCTCGCCTCCACCCGGCGGTCCCGGAGGCGCTCCATGCCCTCCAGGACGCGGTCCAGCTCCTTGTATCGCTTCAGCCTCCCCAGATACACCAGCGTCGGCTCTTCGAATCGACCGACCCCGGGGTCGGGGTGGAAGAAGTCGTGGTCCACGCCGTTGTGGATGACCCGGATCCGCCCGCGATCGAAGCCCCGGTCCACCAGGTCGTCGGCCGTGCTCTCGGAGGCGGCGTGGACGCGACAGGAGCCGTAGGCCCGGGGCATCACGCGCTCGCCCAGCCACACGGCCGTCGCCACGGGGAGCGGAGCCTCCCGGAAGGCCACGCGTCCGAAGAGATGGGGCACCTGGAGCACGACGGGCACCTCGGACCACATCGGCGTGAGGAGGGGGAACTTGTTCACGTCCTCGACGATGAGGTCGAAGGGCTCGCCGCGCAGCTCACGGGCGAACGTCCGCCAGGCGTGGGGCGGAAAGGTATAGCGACGACCCGTCCGGACGACGCGCATGCCGTCGAGCTCGGTCCGCTCCGGCGCGCCCTCCCACCCCGACACCAGGAGGGTGACCCGATGTCCACGCTCGGCCAGCCGGCCGAACGTCTCGTGGAGCTGGATCTCGGCGCCCCCGGCCTCGGGGTTCTCCCGATCCTGCCAGTTCACCACCAGCAGCCGGAGAGGGCCGTCCCCGTCCCGGTCCCCGGCGGGCGGAGGGCCGTCAGCCGGCGGGTGCGTTTTCCCGTTCCCGCTGCTTCTTGAACAGCCCGTCGAGGACGCCGTTGACGAACCCGGGGCTGTCCTCGCTCCCGTACTTCTCGGCGAGCTGAATCGCCTCATGTATCGCCACCTTCCCGGGGACGTCGTCGAACTCCAGAAGCTCGACGGCCCCGATGCGCAGCACGTTCCGGTCGATGACCGCCAGGCGCTCCAGGCGCCAGTTCGGAATCGTGTCCTGGAGGGCGGCGTCGACCTCGTCCATGTGCTCGTCGAGGGCGTCCACCAGCCGTCGGATGTACGGCATGTAGCGGTCCGAGACCCGGCGATGGCGGATCGTCTCCTCGGCGTGCTCCCCGAGCTCGCCCTCGCCCGCCACGTCCCAGGCGTACAGGAGCTGCAGGGTCCAGGAGCGCGCCCGGCTCCGGACGTGCGTCTTGCCGCCGCTCATCGCCGTCCTCCGCTCCTCGCCGTCCCGCCCGATCTCATTCGTCCGCCGCTGACGGGAACATGTCCACGAGCTCCAGCGCGGCCTCCGCCGCCTCCGCCCCCTTGTTGCCGTGCTTGCCGCCGGCCCGCTGCAGCCCCTGCTGCAGCGTCTCCGTGGTCAACAGGCCGAACCCCACCGGGGTCTCCCCCTCCGACTGGCAGTCCATGAGACCGCGCGACGCCGCGTCGCAGATGTAGTCGAAGTGGGGTGTCTCGCCCCGCACCACGCAACCCAGGGCCACGACGGCGTCGTACTGACCCTGGACGCGCCGCACCGCGTAGGGGAGCTCCCAGGCCCCGGACACCGTCACCGAGTCCACCTGCTCGTCGGGGACGCCGGCCTCGACCAGGGCCCGGCGGGCCCCCTTCTCCAGCCGCCCGGTCACCAGGCTGTTGAATCGGCTCACGGCGAGGCAGACCCGCACCCCGCTCCGGTCCGCGTCCGGGTCGAGCCCCTCGGATCGTCCTCCGCGCATCCGTCAGGACCCCGCGGAGCCGAGCATGTGGCCGAGCTTCGACCGCTTGACGTCCAGGTACGACTCGTTCTCGTCGGTGGGCTGTGTCTTCAGCGGCACGCGCTCGGTGATCTCCAGGTCGAAGCCCTCCAGCCCCGCCAGCTTCTTCGGGTTGTTCGTCAGGATTCGGATGGAGTGGAGGCCGAGGTCGACCAGGATCTGTGCGCCGATCCCGTAGTTGCGGAGGTCCGGCGGAAACCCCAGCGCCTCGTTGGCCTCCACCGTGTCGTGGCCGCGGTCCTGCAGCTCGTAGGCCCGGAGCTTGTTGAGGAGGCCGATGCCCCGTCCCTCCTGGTCCAGGTAGACGATCACCCCTGCGCCCTCCTCGGTGACCTGGCGCATGGCAGCGTCCAGCTGGGGCCCGCAGTCGCAGCGGCGGGAGTGGAAGACGTCGCCGGTGAGGCACTTCGAGTGGACCCGAACCAGGACGTTCTCCTGTCCCTCCACGTCGCCCCGGACCAGGGCCACGTGCTCCCGATCGTCGACGTCGTTGCTGTAGCCCACGATCCGGAAGTCGCCGTAGGGCGTCGGCAGCTCGGCCTCGGCCACGCGGTGGACCAGCCGCTCGTTCTTGAGCCGGTGCGAGACGATGTCCGCCACCGTGAGCATCAGCAGGTCGTGCTCGTCGGCGAACTCCTCCAGCTCCGGGCGGCGGGCCATGGTCCCGTCCGGGTTGAGGATCTCGCAGATCACGCCGGCCGGCCGCAGCCCCGCCATCCGGGCCAGCTCCACCGACGCCTCGGTCTGGCCCACCCGCTGGAGCACGCCTCCGGGCTCGGCGCGGAGCGGAAAGATGTGTCCGGGGCGGACCAGGTCCGAGGGCCGCGCCTCGGGGTCCACGGCGACCTGGATCGTCCGGGCCCGGTCGGCGGCGCTGATGCCCGTGGACACCCCGTGCTCGGGGCGGGCGTCCACGGAGACGGTGAACGCGGTGTTGTTGGGGTCCGTGGCCCGCCCGTCGGACATCAGGGGCAGATCCAGCTGGTCGGCGATCTCCGGGTCCAGGGTCAGGCAGATCAGACCCCGGCCGTGCTTCGCCATGAAGTTGATCAGGTCCGGCGTCACCTTCTCGGCGGCGCAGACGAGGTCCCCCTCGTTCTCCCGGTCCTCGTCGTCGGCGACGATGACCATCTCGCCGCGCCGGAGCTCCTCCAGCGCTCGCTGCACTCGTTCGTGCGAAGTCATCGATTTATCGGGATCCGTCGGGTGTCGTCGATTCCACGTAGGGGCGGACGAGCCGCTCCACGTACTTTCCGATGAGATCGGCCTCCACGTTCATCCGATCCCCTTCCTGCAGGCGGTCGAGGCCCGTGTGGGCCCATGTATACGGGACGATGGCCACTTCCGCGACCGAATCCCGGAGTCCCTGCACGGTGAGGCTCACGCCGTCCAGGGCCACGGATCCGCCGTCCACCGTGGACCGTGCGGCCTGGGGCGGGAGGTCCACGTCGAGATACACGCTCTCCTCCGCCCGTTCCACCCGGACGACCTCTCCCGTCCCGTCCACGTGCCCCTGCACGAAGTGGCCTCCCATCCGGTCGCCCACGGCCAGGGAGCGCTCCAGGTTGACCCTGCGTCCGGCCTCCAGCTCGCCCAGGGTGGTCTTCTCCAGCGTCTCCCGGACGGATTCGAAGCTGAAGGTCTCCGCGTCGGAGCCCGTCACCGTCTGGCACACGCCGTCCACGGCCACGCTCTCGCCGTCGGCCAGATCCCCGGCCATCTCCGGCGCCCGGACGGTGAAGGCCAGGCCGCGACCCAGCGGCTCGCGGTCCACCACTTCTCCGACGTGCTGCACCAGTCCCGTGAACACCTCAGCAGGCCTCCCTGAGTCGCTCGCGCACGTCCCGTCGGTCGAGCACCACCAGCGTATCGTCCCCGTACCCCGCCCGGCGCGCGACCATCCATTCCGGCGTCTCCCCGGCCTCGCCGGCGACGTCGGCGCCGGTGAAGGCCGGCACACCCTCGTCGCCGAAGAACCGGGGCGCGTAGAACAGGTGCATCCGGTGGACGTGGCCGCCGGCCAGGAAGGAGGAGCCGATCCTCCCGCCGCCCTCCACCAGGAGGCTCCCGACGCCCTCGCCGGAGAGGAAGGCCGTCACCGCATCCAGGTCGACCCGCCCGGGCTCCGTCACCGGGAGCTCCACGACCCGGACGCCCCGATCCTCGAGCTCGGAGCGGCGCTCCGTCGGGGCGCCGCGGCCGGCCAGCGCCCACACCGGCGAGTCGCCGGCGGTCGCGGCGAGCTGGCTGTCGGCGGGCAGCCGCAGCCCCGGGTCCACGACGATCCGGATCGCCGGCACCCGCGGCTCCGGCGTTCCCCGGGCGGTGAGGAGCGGATCGTCCACCGTCGCCGTCCGGCGTCCCACCAGGACCGCGTCGTGGCCGGCACGGAGCCGGTGGACCTCCCGGTGGGCTTCCGGGCCGGTCACCCGGGTCTGCTCGCCCTCCCGTCGCGAGAGGCGGGCGTCCAGGCTGAGCCCGTACTTGAGGGAGACCCAGGTCCCGCCCGTGACCTCGCGCCACAGGAAGCGGGCCATCTGCCCCCGGGCCCGCTCCCCGCGCACGCCGGTCCGCACCTGGAGCCCCCGGCGCTTCAGCTCCCGGGCCCCTCCTCCGGCCTCGCGATGGGGATCACGGCACGCGATCACCACGCGGCTCACGCCGGCCCGGACGATGGCGTCGGTGCACGGCGGTGTCTTTCCGTGGTGCGTGCAGGGCTCCAGCGTCACGTACAGCGTGGCGCCGCGGGCCGCCTCCCCGGCCTCCCGCAGCGCCAGGACCTCGGCGTGGTCGTCGCCGAATTCCCGGTGGTGGGCCCGGCCCACGGGGCGATCCCCGCGCACCACGACGGCGCCCACCATGGGGTTCGGCTCCACCCGTCCCCAGCCCTGTTCGGCCAGCTCCAGGGCCCGGTCCATCCACTCCCGGTCCCGGTCGTCCCGGCCGGAGGAGGGTCCCGCGGGCTCGCCCCCACCGCCGGGAGCCTCTCCGGGCGTTCCCGATCCCGACGTCACGGACGGAACGTCCTCGGCGGGACCTCAGTCCCGCCCGGCGAGACGCACCGAGCCGTCGCCCTCGGCCAGGCGTCCGCAGACGAAGGCCCCGGCTCCCCGCTCCTCCAGGGCGTCGACGACGGCCGGAGCCTCGTCCTCCCGGACCACGGCGATCATCCCGACGCCCATGTTCAGGGTCCGGTAGATCTCGTCCCTCGGAGCGCCGCTCTCGTCCCACAGCCACCGGAACTCCGCCGGGGGCTCCCACGAGTCCACGTCGACCACGGCGTCCAGCGAGTCCGGAAGCACCCGCCCCAGGTTCCCGGGGATCCCGCCGCCGGTGACGTGGGCCAGGGCCCGGATCCGGCCCGCCCGGCAGGACGGCGCCAGGTCGTCCAGATAGGAGCGGTGGACGCGGAGGAGGACCTCGCCCACCGTGCCGGCGGCCTCCCCCGGGAAGGGATCGTCCACGGACAGGCCGGCGCGTTCGAAGAGCAGGCCGCGGGCGAAGCTGTAGCCGTTGGTGTGGAGCCCGCTCGAGGGCAGCGCCACCAGGCGGTCGCCGGCCCGGAGGTCCCGGGTGCCGATCTCGGGGAAGGCCACCTCGCCCACCACGAAGCCCACCAGGTCGTACTCGCCGCCGGGGTAGAAGCCCGGCATCTCCGCCGTCTCCCCGCCCAGGAGCGCGCATCCGTTCTCGCGGCACGCGCGGGCGATGCCCGCCACCACGTCGTGCACCGTCTCGTCCTCGAGCTCGCCGGTGGCCACGTAGTCCAGGAACACCAGGGGCACGGCCCCCTCGGCCAGGAGGTCGTTCACGCAGTGGTTGACCAGGTCCTGGCCCACGGTGTCGTGTCGACCGGCGCGGAAGGCCACCTTGAGCTTGGTTCCCACGCCGTCGGCGCTGGCCACCAGCTCGGCCCCGGGCTCGCTGGTCCGGAAGCGGCCGCCGAAGGAGCCGAACTCCGCCCGCACCGCCTCGGTGCGGGTGCTCGCCACCAGTGACCCCAGCCGCTCCTTCAGGGCCTCCGCGGCATCCAGGTCGACGCCGGCGTCCTCGTAGGTGTACGCGCCGCCGTCGCCGCGCCCGTCCTCTCCGCCCGTGTCCCCGGTCACGGGCTCGCCTCCGCCTCCCGTCCGCGCTCCGACCGGAGAGGATCCGTCGTCTCGTCCGGCGGCTGGATCTCGTGGTCGAAGGAGGTCATGGACTGGAAGTCCAGCACCCGCCGGGCCACGTCCTCCCACTGGACCCGGGCCAGGCCGTCGACGCCGAACTCCTCGCAGGCGAAGGAGCCCATGGCGCAGCCGTGCACCACGGCGCGCCTGAACGCCCCTGCGTCCATCTCCCCGCCCCGGGCCAGCCGTCCCAGGAGGCCGCCGGCGAAGGCGTCGCCGGCCCCCGTGGGGTCGAAGACCTCCTCCAGCGGAAAGCCCGGCGCGAAGAAGACCGATTCGGACCCGAAGAGGATGGCGCCGTGCTCGCCCTTCTTCACGACCACCTGCTCCGGGCCCCGATCCAGGATCCACCGGGCCGCCCGGGCCAGGTTGTGGTCGCCGGAGAGCTCGCGGACCTCGGCGTCGTTCACCGTGAGGAGGTCGACTCTCTCCACGACCCGGAGCAGCGCCTCGCGCTCGTTCTCGATCCAGTAGTTCATGGTGTCGGCGGCCACGAGCCGGGGGTCGTCGATCTGCTCCAGCACCTCGAGCTGCAGCCGCGGGTCGATGTTCCCCAGGAAGATCCACTCCGAGTCGCGGTAGCTGTCGGGGATCTCGGCCCGGAAGTCGGAGAAGACGCCCAGCTCCGTGCTCAGCGTCTCCCGGGCGTTCAGGTCGTAGTCGTAGACCCCGGACCACCGGAAGCTCCGGCCGTCCCGCTGACGGAGGCCCTCCAGGTCCACGTCCCGCTCGCGGAGGAAGCCCAGGGCGTCGTCCGGGTAGTCGGGCCCGACCACGCCCACCACGCGCACGGGGCCGAAGACCGACGCGGCGGCGCTGAAGTGCACGGCCGAGCCGCCGGGGACCTCCTCCACGCGCCCGAACGGAGTCTCGATGGTGTCCAGCGCCACGCTTCCCACGACCAGCGTGTGGCTCATGCCGCCTCCTCGCCCTCGTCCTCGCGGATCATCTGCTCCGGCGCCGTCAGTCCCAGGAGCCGGAGCCCGTTCCTGAGCGTCACCTGCACCGCACGGGCCAGC
>Ga0207797_1001348_pt1 | contig 17789 bp, 14 predicted proteins | sample PRCRCaboRojoPR_6_FD_187275 | JGI IMG/M metagenome (GOLD analysis project Ga0207797, IMG submission 187275) | Marine sediment microbial community from Cabo Rojo, Puerto Rico - PR CR 10% Liquid 1 (SPAdes) | ecosystem: Environmental > Aquatic > Marine > Coastal > Sediment | place: Cabo Rojo, Puerto...
GAGCCGGTAGGCAGGAGCCATTCGCGGCAACGATGGCCCACCGGTCGCGGACGCCGGGCGTCTGTCCGGCCGTCCGGCCTCACGACGCGGAATCCGTATCACCGATGCTGGAGCGAGGTACATGCAGGACCAAACCGTCCCGCAGCAGTACGATGCCTGGGCGCGCATCTACGATCTGATCTGGCGTCGCTACATGAATCGGACGCTCCCGGTTCTGCAGCGCGCCGCCGACGTTGCACCGGGCGAGCGCGTGCTCGATCTGGCCAGCGGAACCGGCGAGTTGGAGCGCCGCCTTCTACACGCCGTGCCCGAGATCGAACTGGTGGGCGTGGATCTGGCGCCGTCTATGCTCGAGCATGCCCGCGCGAAACTGGAGGGCGTCGCCGGTGTCCGCTTTGTGCAGGCAGACGTGCACGCCCTTCCATTCGCCGAGGGCACGTTCGACGTGGTGTTGTGCGCCAACACATTTCACTACTTCACCCGTCCGGCGGTCGTTCTCGACGAGGCGGCCCGCGTGCTTCGCCCTGGCGGACGCCTTGTGCTTCTCGACTGGTGCCGCGACTACTGGACGTGCCGCATCATGGATGCCGTGCTGCGCTGGATCGATCCGGCCTACCGCCACTGCTATACGCTCGGCGAGATGACGGCCCTCGTCGAATCGACGGCCCTCGTCGTGCGGCGAAGCTTTCGCTACCGGTTTGATGGAATCTGGGGCATGATGGTGGTGGACGCCCGCCCGGCGCCCGATTCGGCCGCGTAACTGTATTCCTTGGCGCTCATCCAATGGCAGGGACGAGTGGCGGGACGCGCCGGCTGCTCGCCGCCCATTGCACGCTCTTGTGTTCCCAAACCAATCTCTCGATTCTGCCATGGATGTCCACACCACGTATTACCACGCCACCACGGTCGATCTAGCGCCCGAAGAGGCCGAGGCCCGAGTTCGTTCGCTTCTTGAGGAGGAAGGCTTCGGCGTGCTCACGGAGATCGACCTCGCGGCGACGCTCAAGAAGAAGCTGGACGCGGACGTTCGGCCGTACAAGATTCTAGGCGCCTGCAATCCGCCGGCCGCCTATCAGGCGCTGCAGGCCGAAGACAAAATCGGAACGATGCTGCCGTGCAACGTCATTGTGCAGGCCGCCGACGACGGACGGACAGAGGTCGCGGCGGTGGATCCGGTGGCGTCGATGCAGGCCGTCGAGAACGAAGCGCTGCGCCCGATTGCGGAGGAGATCCGGGAGCGGCTCCGCCGGGTTATCGACCGGATGGGATGAACTCTCATCGTCCTCTAATCTTCTTCTCATGACCCTATAAGATCCCTGGCGGAGCGCCCTCCGTCCAAGCAGCGACTTTCGACTCGCTATTTCCGAGCTGCCGTTGCTGCGTTATGGACCGTCGTTCCGTCAGGGTGTGGGTGGGGGTGCTCGCCGTTCTCGTAGGAGGCGCAACCGTCCCCGCTGCCGCGGCCCCGTCCGCTCCGCTTCCGGACACGCTCACCTTCGAGCGGGCCACCGCCCTTCTTCTGGAGCACAATCCGCAGCTCCGGGCCGTCCGGTCGCGCGCGCAGGCCGAGGCCCAGGCCGCCGAGAACGCCGCCCGGTATCCGAACCCAACCCTCACGCTCTCCGAGGAACGCACCAACCTGGAGGGCGACGGCGTGGACGATCAGTGGTATCTGAACGTGCGTCAACCGCTCGATTACCCGGGCGAGGCGCGGGCCCGGAACCGCTCGGCCGCGGCCGTCGAATCCGCCGCCGAGGCCCGCACGCAGGAGGCCGCTGCCGATCTGTACCGCCAGTTGCGCCACCGATACCTGGCCGTCGTTGAGGCGCAGGCCCGGCGCGACGTGCTGGCCCGCGTGACCGAGGCCGTTCGGCGCGCTGCCCGGGCCGGAGACGTGCGGTACGAAGAGGGCGACCTCGGAACGTTTCAACGGGCGCGTCTGAAGGTAGCCCGCGCGACGTACGAGAACGACTTGGCCGATGCCGAGCGCGCCCTCCGCACCGCCCGTGCCGAACTGGCGGTGCTGCTGCTTCCGTCGGCACAGGCCGACCTCGACTCGCTTCGCGCCGGAGGCACGCCGGCCGTCGCCGGAAGCCTGGCCTTTCGTCCCGTCACCGTCGATCCGGACGATGCCCTCCAGCGGGCCCGTCAGGAGCGAGGCCGTCTGGTCGCGGCCCGCGCCCGCCTGGAGGCCGAGATGCAGACGCTCGACGCCACCCGGTACCAACGCTATCCGGACCTCAGCCTGTCGGCCGGGCCCAAGCGCCAGTCGCTGCCGGGCGCCGACACGTACGGCTACACGGCCGGCCTCAGTGTCGGGCTTCCGCTTTGGAACGGGGGCGGAGCGGCCGTCCGCGCGCAACAGGGACGGCAGGAGGCCGCCGCCGCCGACCTGGACGCGGCACGCCGCGCCGTCGATCTCGACGTGTACGACGCTCTGCAACGGGTGAACAGCTATCGGACGCGCATTCAACGCCTGTCGGACGAGGTGCTGATGGGCACCGATGCGCTCCGCGACGACGCACTCTTCGTCTACCAGCAGGGCGAGATCAGCCTGTTCGAACTGCTCGACGCGCTCGACGCCGCCCGGCAGTCGGCCCTGCTGCGCACACGCCTGACCGCCGACTACCTGCGTAGCCTGTACGACCTTGCGTTCGCGCTCGGCGTCGGCCCCACGGACGATCCGCTTCTCGTGCGCGGTGCGTTGACGCCTCGCAACCCCTCGCTGGAGTGATGATTCGTCCTGTTCGCGTTCGTTCATCAATCGATGCGTGAAACGTTGCAACGTTGAACGTTAACCGTTTTTGGTATAATAACATTGGTTTAAGGATGGCTTATCGGGTTCTGCTAACGGTGTTTGTCGGAGTGTTCTTCATCGCCGGGTGTGGCGGAGACGGCGGCTCGACGCCCGCCGCCACGGCCGCCGATTCGGTGGCGAACCCGGACGTCATCACGCTCACCGACGCCCAGCTCCAGGAGGTGAACGTCCAGACCCGGCCGGTCGAGGAGCAGCCCGTCACGACGACCGTGCAGCTCCCGGCCCGGGTGCGCCCGACGGCCGATCAGGAGGCGTTCGTCACCTCGCTGGTAAGCGGTCGCGTCGAGAATCTGCGCGTGGGTGTGGGGGCTCGCGTCGAAAAAGGACAGGTGCTTGCCGACGTAGCGGCGCCGGATTTGAGCCAGATGGTGGCGGATTTGCGGCAGTCCCGCGACGCGCTCGACCGGCAGCGCCGCCTCGATGCCCGCGGCGTGGCGATCGAGAAAAACCTGCGCGCCGCACAGCGTCAGTGGCAGGCCGCGCGGCAACGGCTCCGCTCGATTGGGGTGCGGGCCGACCGCATCGAGCAGGTCGCAACCGGGAAGCGCGACATGGCCACCCTGCCGCTGGAGGCGCCCATCGACGGGGTTGTGCTGGACCGACAGGCCGTGCTCGGCGCGCCCCTGCAGCAGGGCGACACGCTCTACCGCATTGCCGATCTGCAGCCCATCCGCGTGGTGGCCGACGTCTTCGAGCGCACCCTGGAGCGCGTCCGCGAGGGCCAGCAGGTCGCGATCACGACGCCGATGAATCCGACGCGCACCTATCGCGGCACCATCGCCCAGATCACGCCGGAGGTGAGCGAAGAGCGCCGGGCCGCCAGCGCGCGAATTGTACTTGACAACGCCGACGGCTCGCTGCGCCCCGGCATGTACGCCACGGTGCAGGTCCAGGTCACGGGCGATCCTCAGCCCGCGCTTCCCGCCGATGCGCTCTTGACCGACGGAACCGGGGTCTACGTGCTCCTGCAGGAGGACACGCACCGGTTCCGCCGGGTCTACGTCGATGCGGCGGCCGACGCAGCCGGGACCGTGGCTGTGCCCTCGCTGTCGCCCGGTGCGTCGGTCGTGACCCAGGGCGCCTACCAGATCGTGAGCGCCCTGAACCAGCGCGAGTGACGCACGCTGCACGCCCCGCTGTTCCGTTTCTGCCACGTAACCGTTTCCTCTGGCCATGTTTGATCGCCTCGTCACGTCCGTCGTCAAAAACCGGGTGCTGGTGCTGCTCCTGATGGCCGTGCTCATCGGATGGGGCATGTACAGCTGGCGCCAGGTACCGGTCGACGCCTACCCGGAGCTGACCAACAATCAGGTGCAGATCCTGACGCGCGTTCCGGGCATGTCGCCGGTGGAGGTCGAGCGGCTCGTGACTTATCCCATCGAGATCAACATGACCAACCTCGAAGGGGTCATCGAGAACCGGTCGCTCAGCCAGTTCGGCCTTAGTGTGGTGACGCTCGTCTTTGAGGAGGACATGGATCCGTACTTCGTGCGGCGCCTCGTGTCGGAGCGCCTCAACCAGATCAAGGGCGACCTTCCCGAAGAAGCCGAGCCGTCGCTCGGGCCGCTCTCGACGGCGCTCGGCCAGGTGTACCAGTACGCGCTTGTGGACCGGCCCGGCGACAGCCGCACCTACAGCCCGCGGGAGCTGCGCACGATGCAGGACTGGATCCTGGCGCCGGAGCTGCGTACCGTCGAAGGGGTGGTGGAGGCCAACGCGCTGGGCGGCTTCGTGAAGCAGTATCACGTCCGGTTCGACCCCAACCAGCTCGTCAACTACGACCTGTCGCTCGAAACCGCCTACGAGGCGCTCCGCACCAGCAATCAGAACGCCGGGGGCAACTACATCGTCCGCAACGACCAGCAGTACGTCGTGCGCGGGGTCGGGCGGGTCGGAGCGGGCGAAAGCGATATCCTTTCCGACCTCAAGAATACCGTCATTGCCAGCCGTGACGGAACGCCCATCCTGGTCGGCGACGTGGCAGAGGTGAAGATCGACCACGCTGTGCGGCACGGGGCCGCCTCCATGAACGGGCGCGGCGAAACGGTCGTGGGCATCGTGATGATGCGCCGCGGCGCCAACGCCCAGCAGGTGGTGAACAACGTGCAGGCGAAGATGGAGGAGCTGAAGCAGGCGCTCCCGCCGGGCGTCGGCGTGGACGTGTTCTACAACCGCAACGAACTGACGAGCGCGGCCATCTCGACGGTCACGACCAGCCTGCTCATTGGTGGGCTGCTCGTCATTCTCGTGCTGCTCAGCTTCCTGGGCGACTGGCGCTCGGCCCTGATCGTGAGCCTCGTCCTGCCGATGACGGCGCTCGTTACCTTCATCCTGATGAACGTCTTCGGGTTCAAGGCCAACCTGATGAGCCTCGGCGGCCTGGCCATTGGGCTCGGCATGTTCGTGGACGGGGCCATCGTGATGGTGGAGAACATCTACCGCCTTCGCGAGCAGAATCCCGAGGCGTCCATCGGACTCATCGTGGTGCGGGCCGGGCGCGAGGTGGCGCGGCCGATCGCCTTCTCGGTGGGGGTCGTCATCGCGGTCTTTCTGCCCCTCTTCACGCTGCAGAATCTGGAGGGCCGCATGTTTCGGCCGATGGCCTACACCGTCTCGTTCGCTTTGACGGCCGCGCTCTTCCTGGCGCTCACCATGGCCCCGGCCCTGAGCTCGTACCTGCTGGCCTCGGTGGGCGGCACCGACGGGGAGGCAGAGGGCGATTCCGAAGCCACGGCCGGTGAGGCCGACGCGCCCGAGGCCCGGCTGGGCGGTAACGGGCGGCCCGCGGGCGCGCGACGACGACGCGAAGCGGGCTCCTCGAACCGATTCGTGGCGTGGCTCAAGGCCGGCTACCAGCCTTTGCTGGACGCTGCGCTCGCGCACCGCGGCGTCACCGTGACCGTGGCGGGGGCGGTGCTCCTCCTCGGGATCGGCGTGTTTTCGACGCTGGGCACCGAGTTTGCCCCCGACCTCGAGGAGGGCTCCATCGCGATCCAGGTGGCCCTGGAGCCCGACGCCGCGCTTCAAACGTCGACCGACGTGCAGACGAAGGTGGAGAATGCACTGCTGGAGTTCCCGGAGGTGACGAAGGCCGTCAGCAAAACCGGGCGTCCGGCCGTTGCCTTCGACCCCATGGGCCAGAACCTGACCGACATGTTCGTGGGCCTGACGCCGCGCGATACCTGGCGGTACGACACGAAAGCCGCCCTCGTCGATACCCTGCGCGGGCGCGTCAACCAGATTCCGGGCGCCACCTTCGCCTTCACGCAGCCCATCGCGCTCCGCCTCGACGAGATGGTGAGCGGGGCCAAGAGCGACATCGCCATTAAGATCTTCGGCGCCGATCTCGACGCGCTCAAGCGGCTGCAGGCGCAGGCGGCCGAGGCCATCCGCGACGTGCCCGGCGCGGCCGACGTGCTGCCCTCGCAGATCGCCGGCTTCGGCTACGTGGAGGTGACGGTTCGCCGCGCGGACGCTGCCCGCTACGGCCTCAGCATAGGCCGCATCCAGAATGCGATCGACATGGCCATCGGGGGCGAGCAGGCGTCCATCATTCTGGAGGGCGACCGGCGCTTTGCCCTGGTGGGCAAGCTGAAGGAAACGGCTCGCGGGTCGGCGGCCTCCATCCGGGACCTGCCGCTCACGACGCCAGATGGCACCCAGATCCGGCTGAGCGACGTGGCGACGGTCGAGCTCACGGAAGCGCCGGCGGAGGTGACCCGCGAAGACGGCAAGCGCAAGATTACGCTCGGCGTAAACGTGAGCGGGCGCGACACCGGTGGCTTCGTCGCCGACGCCAAGGACGCGCTCCGCGCGGCCGTTCAGCTGCCCACGGGCTACCTCGTGGACTGGGGCGGCCAGTTCGAAAATCAGGAGCGCGCCCAGCGCCGGCTCATGCTCATTCTGCCCATCACCCTCGCCATCGTGTTCGTGCTTCTCTACATGACGTTCACGTCGGTGAGCCAGGCCATTCTCGTGTTTTTGAACATCCCGGTGTCGGTCGTGGGCGGCGTGCTTTTGCTCTGGGGCATGGATCTCTACATGAGCGTGCCTGCCTCGGTCGGGTTCATCGCTGTGCTCGGCATCGCGGTGCAGAACGGCGTGGTGATGGTAAGCTTCATCGACGACCTGCGCGAACACGGGCGCTCGCTGATGGACGCCGTGCGCAGCGGTGCGCTCCTGCGTCTGCGCCCGATTTTGATGACGACGCTCACGACCCTCCTCGGACTGCTTCCGCTGCTGGTGGCCGAGGGCATCGGCGCCAACGTGCAGCGGCCCCTCGCGGCGGTGGTGGTCGGCGGCATCTTCACGCTGGTGCCCTCGACGCTCCTGCTCCTGCCCACGCTCTACGGCTGGTTCAACCCGGAGACGCGCGCGGAGACCGCCATCGCGCAGGAGGTGGAGGCCGGAAGGCAGGCGCAGCTCCGGGGCAGCGTGAGGTCCTAACCCAGCGCCGCGCGGGCTTCGCGATCGCGCACAGGTTCCTCTTGTTCCGCTCACACCGCCTCTCGTGACCATGAAAATGATCGTTGCTTACATTCGTCCGCTCGTCCAAGATGAGGTGGTCGACCGCCTGCGGCGGATGCAGGTCCCCGGGGCCAGCCTCTCGCGTGTGGATGGGTTTGGCCTGGAAGCGGACACTTCAGGACAGAAGTCCTACGGACCGCAGGTATCGCCGTATGCCGACGTCGTCAAGCTCGAAGTGGTGTGTGCCGACGAACGGGCCGAAACCCTGAGCGAAGCCATTGCCGAAGAGGCCCAGACCGGACGACGCGGGGACGGAAAGGTGTTCATCCTTCCGGTCCATTCCTCCATCGACATTCGCACCTACGCCCCGGATCGCGAACCCCGCTAAGGCCCCGCTGCTCGATCGGGTCAAATCCGGGCTTTCCGTTTACGAACCGATTCATGGATCCATGAGTGCTGCTCACGTCCATCTCGCGCTGAATCACATTCCCGTTCTCGGCACACTCTTCGGCGCGGCCTTGCTGGCCTACGGGCTGTGGCGCAGGCAGGAGGCCGTCCAGCGGGCCAGCCTCGGGCTCCTCGTGGTCGCCGGAATCGCCGTTGGCGCCGTCTACTGGACGGGGGAGCCCGCCGAGGAGATCGTCGAAGGGCTCGCCGGCGTATCGCACGACGCCATCGAGGTGCACGAAGAATGGGGCTGGTATGCGTTCCTGTTGAGCATCGCCACCGGAATTGCGGCTCTCGTGAGTTTGGGGCTCGGACGCGTCCGCCGGCAACTCGTGCGCCGAGCCGTCCCGTTCGTCCTCGTCCTCTCGCTGATCAGCACGGGCGTGATGCTGTACACCGCCAGCCTCGGCGGCACGATCAGCCATCCTGAACTGCGCGGCCAGGCGGCGAACGTCGAGTCGGTCGAACCCCACGAGGAGAACGAGTGAGCGTGAAAACGTTCAAGTTGACGGCGTGAGAAACCATCGCGCCGCGTTTCCGAGGCCCCGGATCTCGTTTCGCCGCACCGCTTCGATTCGGAACCAGAATCCATTCCCGTCACCATCCGCATCCGTTCCATGCTCCGCATTCTTTCGACCCTTGCTCTTTCCGCCTTTTTGCTGTCCCTCACCGTGGACGCGCAGGCGCAGCAGCAGCGCCAGCAGCGCAAGGGGCAGAAGGCCCCGCCGCACCACGCACCCTACGACCCATCCACCGTCGAAACGGTTACCGGTGTTGTGGCGCGGCTCGACACGATGCAGGGGCGGCACCCCACCATGCAAGGCCTGCACGCGCAGGTCCAGACCGGCACCGAGCGGCTGGAGGTGCACCTCGGCCCCATCTCGTATCTCGGACCGCAGAATCTGCATCTCCGCGTCGGCGACACGCTGACGGTAACCGGTTCGCGCATTCCGGCGGGCGACCAGGACGCCATTCTGTCGAAGAGCGTGCAGGCACGGGGCACCACCTGGGTCCTGCGCACCGACGGCGGCCGGCCGAAGTGGGCCGGGCAGCGCAAAGACAAAGGGCCGGGACGCGGCAAGGGAGCGGGCCAACAGGGCGGCGGACGATAACCCCCGCTTCCAGACCCTCCGAACCTGATCCCTCGAACCGGACGGGCACACGTGTCGAGACGGTTCCGTATACCTCGTGCGTGCTCTTCTCGCCAATGCGCCCCGGCCATGACCGAATCGCCCCACATTCTTCTGGTGGAAGACGAGCCCGACGTGGCTTCGTTCGTGCAGCAGGGCCTGGAGGAAGAGGGCTACACGGTGCACTGGGCGAAGACGGGACAGCGCGGGCTGGAGTACATTCGGCAGAGCGCGATCGACTGCGTGCTGCTCGACATCCGCCTCCCCGACCTGTCGGGGATCGAGGTGTGCAAGCGCCTGCGCCTGCATCGGCCCGACCTTCCGGTGATGATGCTCACCGCGCTGGACGCCGTCGAGGACCGGGTGAAGGGGCTGCGGGCCGGTGCCGACGACTATCTGCCCAAACCGTTTGCGTTCGACGAACTCATCGCCCGCATCGATGCCCTGCTCCGACGGGTCGACCGCACGCAGCAGCCCAGTCCGGTCGAGGACGGACCGCTCGTGCTCGATCCCGCGGCGCGAACCTGCACCTACCACGGTGAAGAGGTCGATCTGACGCCGACCGAGTTCGATCTGCTGGCCTTTCTGATGGCCCGCAACGGCCAGGCGCTCAGCCGCGACACCATTCACCGCGAGGTGTGGGGCCACGACTTTGACCGCGGCACCAACCTGATCGACGTGTACGTCAATTACGTGCGCCACAAGCTGGACGACGTCGGTTGCGACGCCGTCATCGAGACCGTCCGCGGGGTAGGATACCGGTACACGACGTGCTCGGCGGATGCCGAGGCCACCAGCCCGTCCTCTGACGAGCCGACTCCTTCGGAAGCCGATGTCTAACCGTCCCTCACTGGGTTGATCCACGCACTGCCTGCATGCCCGACCGATCGACGCCATCCTCGCCCAACGACCGCACCCCGCCGTCGGCGTCCCGCCCCTCGTTTCGACGCCGCCTGCTGAAGACCGTCGGGCCGGCGCTCGTGGGGGCCCTCGGGGTGCTTGTGCTGGTGGCCTGGGGAGCGACCTACCTCGTGTTTCACCAGAATGCCGTCGAAACCTTAGAGGCGGAGGTGAACGAGATGCGGGCCGACGTTCGCATCGTGGGCGATTCGCTGCACCTCGAGGCCTACGCGTGGGACGAGGCGCATCACCGGCTGGCCATCGACCGCGTCGACCCGATCTTCGTGCAGGTGTTCGACGCGCGCAACCACCTGCTCCGGGCCTCCGCCAATATCGACTCGCTGTCTGGCCCGTACCCGCAGCGGCTGCTCGCCGCCCAGACGCCGCAGTCGGTCCTGCCCATTCTGCGCACGTTCGAGGCCGGCGGCCGCACGCTCTATTACCTGACGCGGCCCTTGACAAATGCGGACGGCACGACGCAGGGGTTTGTGCAGGTGGCCCGCGTGATGCCGGAGCACGAGACGCTGCTTCAGCAGTTCGGTTGGGGCCTGCTGGGCCTGTGGCTAATGCTGTCCGCAGGGCTCATCGCACTCGTTGGGTGGGCCGCCGGGCGCGTGCTGCGTCCGCTGCGCTCCATCACGCAGGTCGCACAATCCGTCACTTCGGCCGACCTCGATACGCGCGTCGCAGTGTCCGACGAAGCCGACCACGAGACGGCGACGCTGGCCCGAACGCTCAACGCGTTGCTCGACCGGGTCGAAGACCACGTCGAGATGCTGCGCGCCTTTACCGCCAACGCGGCCCACGAGCTGCAAACGCCGCTCACCGTGCTGCGGGGCCACGTCGAAATCGCGCTCCGCCGGGAGCGGTCGGCCGAAAGCTATCAGGAGACGCTCCGGCTGCTTGACACCAAGCTGGGGGAGCTGGTGCGCACCCTGCGAGCCCTGCTGACGCTGACCCGTCTCGACCGCGACGGCACCCTGGAGCGCGAACCGCTCGACCTCACGACCCTCGTCGCGAAGGAGGCGGAGGCGTTCCGCGAGCAGGCCGAGGAGAAGGGCCTGTCGCTCGCCGTGGAGACGGACGGCGAGGCCTGGGTCTCCGGCCAGCCCGATCTTCTGCGCGAGGCGGTGCACAACCTCGTCGACAACGCCGTCAAGTACACCGCCGAGGGAGCGGTGCGCGTGGCTGTGGTGCAGAACGGACAGGGCACTGTGCAGCTCACGTGTGCAGACACCGGCATGGGCATGGAGGCCGACGAGCAGGCGCAGATCACGGGGCGCTTTTACCGCGGAACGAGCGCCGAGCAGGCCGCTCCCGAGGGCAGCGGCTTGGGGCTCTCGCTGGTCCAGCGGATCGTCGAAAAGCACGAGGGGCAGCTCGACGTCGCCTCCGCGCCGGGCGACGGCACCCGCTTTACCGTCACGCTGCCGGCCGTGGGGGCCGACCGCGCATGAGCCAAGCGGAGATCCGGTGCGGAACGATTGCGCGTCCGCATCCGGTAGGACGCAATGCTCGCGTCCGGAGACGGTGGACGCGGTGTTGCATCCGAGACACGCCCCCCCGCGCTGCCATCGGTACCTGAAACGGAGGAGCGCCGCCGTGCCGACGTTCTTCGGGCCATCGGGATCCGCAACCCGCGACGAGCATAGGCACGGTTATTGTCACCCAAACGGTGTGCTGTTTCATGTACTCGTCATCGACCGATCCGTCCCGTGCTTCCCGAGTGGATTTCCAACGTTCACCTCCTTGTTGCCCACGCCCCGCTCGTGCTGCTGGTGGCTGCGGTGCTGGTCGACCTGCTCTCGCTGTCCTGGAAACGGTGGGACGGCGGCCTCCACGCGGCAACCGGGCTGTGGGTGCTGGCGGGCCTCATGGCCGTCGTGGCGTACGTAACCGGGACGAGCGCCGTCGAAACCGTGGCCGTTCCGGACGGAACGATCGCTACGACGCTTGCGGAGCACCAGACGTGGAGCTGGTACACGATGCTGTACACGGGCATTTACGCGCTCCTGCGGCTGGGCATTACGCTGGTCGCCGACGTGCTCTCACAGACCATCGTGCACACTGTCGTCGTGCTCATCGGGGCCTGTGGGCTCTGGCCGATGGGCCAGGCCGCCGGGAATGGGTTGCAGATGGTGCATCGCCATGGCGTGAGCGTGGCCATGGTGGAGAAGCAGCGCGCCACCACCGATACCACCGCGCAGGCCGGCGCCGTCCCCGACTCGGCCCTGGGACTTACGATGCGCAACACGGGGTGGACGTGGATTCCCTCCTCTCCTGGAGGATGGAAAGACCGGGTCGAGTGGCTGCGCGGCGATCCCACGCAGGTGCGCGCCTACCTGTTTGAACCGGAAGGCACGGGGCAGCGCGGACTGGCCCTCCGGCTGCAGGATACACGGATCTTCGTCACCATTCCCCGCGAGTTCGGCGACGTCGAAGTTGGGGTGGACCTCAACCTCGAGGAGTTTGACGGAACGGCGCGCATCGCCCACCACGTCCGCGGCCAAAACTACTACGACTTCCTGGGCATCGACGACGACCGGCTGCTGCTGGGCCGCCTGGAAGGACAGCAGCTCCGCACCTACGACACCCGTACCTACGCGGTGGACGGCTGGCGTCGCATTCGCATCGTGGGCAGCGGCACCACGCGTCGGGCGTTCATCGAAGACCGCATGGTGGTGGACGGCGACGGCACGGTGGCCGGCGATGGGGCCGTAGGCTTGTACCTGAACGGCACCGGAACCGTCCGCCTGCGGGAGATGTCGGCCACGGCGGTGAGCGACGACGGAGGGACCTCGTAGCCGGTGGAGGCCCGCCCTCACGCGATGGACCGCAACACCTCCGCGTCGCGCTCTGGCAGCGACGGGTTGATGCTCAGTCCCGTGCTCAGCTCGAACCCGGCATCGACGGTCGTGCGCGGCCGAATGCGCAGCGACCAGTGCAAATGCGGGGCCTCCGACGCGTACTGCAGCGCCGTGCGGAAGAAGAAGTTGTAGTCCGGGTCGCCGAGGGCCTGGTGCAGGCGGCGCGTCGCTTCGTGCAGCGCGTCGGCCAGGGCCCGTCGTTGCGCACCGTCCAGCCGCCCGAATTCCGGCTCGTGGGCGCGCGGAAGAATCCACTGGGTAAAGGGCGCTCGGGCAGCGTATGGGACGAAGACCACAAAGTCATCGTTCACAAACACCAGGCGCGCCTCGGCGCGAAGCTCTTCCTCGACCATCTCGCAATACGGGCAGCGCCCCGTCTCGGCATGGAGGGCGCGGGCCTGGGCTTCCTCCTTCTCGATGTGGGGCGGCGGGAGCGGGGTCGCAACAAGCTGGCTGTGCGGATGCGGCAGCGACGCACCGGCGTCCGTCCCGTGATTTCGAAAGATATGCGGGATGAGGTCGCCGTCGGCCTCGCGGTAATGCCGGTAGCGCGCGAGGTAGGTCTGCAGCACCGCATCCACGTCGTCGACCGCCATGTGGGCCATGGAGCGGTAGTGGTACGGCGTATCGATGATCACCTCCTGGTGCCCGTGGCCGCCGCGCAGGTGGTAGAGGCCGCATCGCTGCTCGTCGGACGACGCCTCGGGGGTCATCGCCGGATACTTGTTCGGCACCACGCGCGTGCACCAGGGGGCGTCGCCGTCGGCGTCCAGTTGCCACAGCACTCGAGGCAGCATCGCTTCGTGCCCGGGGCAGAACGGACAGCCCTCGACCGGGGTGTGGTCGGTCGGATCCCGGTCGTTGGCCTCGTCGATGTCGTGCGGACGGTGTCCGCGCGTCGGCGCACAAACCACCCACGTCTGCGTGATGAGATCCTGACGGGCTTGCTGCGAGGGGATGTCGGACATGAACGAGGAGGAGGGCAGGGGGGAATAAGACAAACACACCCAACAAATCGAACAGGCGGCGTTGATTCAACCGCATTGCTGCCGAAGCAAGTGTGCGGCGCGACGGATCCGACCGTCTTCATTCCGTTGCGGAAAGATTACGGGTCGGTGCGCGCGAGGAGGGGGCGGGATGGGAGAGGCGGAACGCGGGTCCCTGCGCGCCGCGTTCTTTTGCCGGCTGCGGGTTGCGCTCCACCGTCCCGTGGCTTGTCCGTCCTACACCTGATTCAACGCACGGTCGTGTTCGAAAGAAACCCGTCTGCCGTCGCACGTCACTACAATCGGCTCGATCGGTTTTACCGGCGGCTGTGGGGCGAGCACGTACACCACGGGTTCTGGGAAACCCCGACGTGGTCGACCGCCCAGGCGGTGCAGCATCTGGTGCACCGCGTGGCGGAGGACGCACGGCTTACCGACGGCGCTCGCGTGTGCGACGTGGGTTCAGGCTACGGGGCCCCCGCACGGCTGCTTGCCGAGGACTACGGTGCGCACGTTACCGGTTTCACCGTTTCTGCCGCGCAGCACGCGTACGCCGAGGCCCAGCCCGTTGACGGCCCGCGTCCGGACTACCGGCTGCAGGACGTCCGGATGAACACCGTGCCCGACGCGTGGATGGATGCCGTGGTCCTGATCGAGAGCCTCTCGCACATCGACGGCGGGGCGGACGTGCTCCGCGAAGCGGCGCGCATGCTGCGTCCGGGCGGGCGGCTCGTCGTGTGCGCGTGGCTGTCGGCCGAGGATCCGCCGGGCTGGGCACGCCGGTGGCTGCTCGGTCCCATTCGCGAGGAAGGTCGCCTTGCCGCCCTGCCCGCAGCCTCGACGGTGGAGCAGTGGACGCGCGACGCCGGATTCACCATCGAGCGGTTCGACGACGTGACCCGGCAGGTGCAGCGCACGTGGAGTGTCGTCATTGGCCGCGTCCTGCGTGCCCTTGCCACCGACCGCGACGTGCGGCACTTTCTGTGGGACGCCTCGGAGCCGGACCGCGTCTTTGCGCGCACCGTGCTTCGGCTCTGGCTGGCGTACCGCGTCGGGGCGATGCGCTACGGCTGGCTCGTGGCGACGCGGTAAGTGTTCCGCGTTCGGGATTCCGCGTTCGGGGTTCCGCGTTTTGCGTGGCGTTTCTCGCTCTGAAGGCCGATCTCAAAACTACCGAAGCGCGTCTTCCAGCGCCGTGGCGGCTTCGGTCGAGGCGTCGCGGTACTTGACGATCAGGGGCGCATACAGCGACAAGCCGTGCTCGCGCCCGAACGGCGAGTCCACGGTGCGGCTGCCCGAGACGACGACGGCACGCGGCGGAATCGTCAGCGGTTCGTCGGCTGTGCCGGTGAGGACGGTCTCGTGCACCAGGTCGTACACCTTCGACGAGGCCGTAAGCTGCACGCCCGAGGCCAGCACCGCGCCCTCACGCACACGACAGCCTTCGAACACGCCGCAGTTGCCGCCGACGAACACGTCATCTTCCACGACAACCGGCGTGGCATTCACCGGCTCCAGCACGCCGCCAATCTGCGCGCTCGCCGACAGGTGCACCCGCTGGCCGATCTGCGCGCAGCTGCCCACGAGCGCGTGCGAGTCGATCATCGTGTCGGCGTCCACGTAGGCGCCCACGTTCACGTACATGGGCGGCATGCACACCACGCCGGGCGCCAGGTACGACCCCGTGCGCACCGACGAACCGCCCGGCACGAGGCGGACGCCGTCGCCCTTGCGCAGCGGCTTGACCGGATACGTATTCTTGTCGTAGAACGGGAAGTCGTCCGTCGAGTAGTCGACGATGCGCCCGACCCGGAAGCCGAGCAGGATGCCCTCCTTGACCCAGGCGTTCGTGGCCCAGCCGTCGTCGGTGGGCGCAGCGGCACGGACGTCACCCGAGTTCAGGGCCCGGAGGAGGTCGGCGACGGCGTTTTTGGCAGCGCCCGGATTGACGTCGTCGCCCTGGGCCACAAGGTCGGTGATGCGCTCGCGGAGGTCGGTCATGCTGGCGTTTGGATGGTGCGAAATCGAGCGAAGTCGGAAGAGGCGTTGCTGTGCCCTGGTGGGGCCGATGCGTTGAAGCACCGGCAGCAACGGCGCGTCTTGAAATCTCCAGGGTGCGGCCCGCATTGTAAACCGGGGCGGCGTGAAATCTCTGTCGGGCGTCGGGCACACCGGTTGCGAAGGAAACGCCCTGCCGCGTATTCTGTCCCACATCACCCCGTTTGTGTGAACTCATTCCTTTGCTTCCATGAAACGATTGCTCGCGTTCGCTGCTCTCTTCCTCTGCGTCGGTTTGTCCTCCTGCCAATGCTCGGAAAAGCCAGACATCGGCCCCGTCGAGGACGAGGACCAGTCGCAGGCCATGACGACGGTCGACGTCGATCCGCGGGTGTGAGTCCACGCTCTGGAGGCTTCAGAGGTTGGGGAAAAAGCTACGGAGGCTCTGGAAGCTATGGAGGCTCTGGAGGAAGCGTGGGAGAATGGATGAGTGGAAGAAGGGAAGAGAGGAGGCAACGGTTGCAGGCAGGGTGACGGTATCGCGACTGCCCGCCTTGTGTCGTCTCTTCCTCTTCCCCGGTTTCCCGTTCCTTACACGTGTCCGTAGCCGTAACGCACGTCGAACGTCCCCACTGCTACATCTCCATGCGCATCCGTAGCCTCCGCAGCATCCAGCGCGTCCACGCTTCCCGCATCTCTGGCCGCGTTCGCGTGTACACATGCCATGCACATGCGCAGGAGTCCTAACCGACCGCCCTTCCCATGCCCATTCCGGACGAAACCGTAGAAGAGGTTCGCGCCGCGGCCGACATCGTCGACGTGGCGGGGGACTACGTCCAACTCAAGCGCAGCGGATCGCGGTACAAAGGCCTGTGTCCGTTTCACAACGAGAAGACGCCGTCCTTCAGCGTCGACCCGGACCAGAACCTCTACTATTGCTTCGGCTGCAGCTCCGGAGGCGACGTGTTCAAGTTCATCCAGGAGATCGAGGGGGTCGGCTTTCTCGAAAGCGTCCGGATGCTCGCCGAGCGCTACGGCATCCCGATTCCGGAGGACGAGGTGGACACCGAGGCGGCCAACGAGCGGGAATCCATTCTGCATGCCCTTCGGTTTGCCGGGCGCTTCTTCTACCGGCAACTCACGCAGACCCAGCGCGGGAAGAAGGCCCTCGACTACCTGAAGGGGCGAGGCTTCACGCCGAAAACGATCACGAAGTTCGGGCTCGGCTACGCGCCGGACTCCTGGGACGCGCTGCTGACCGCGGCCGAGGACGAGCAAATCCCGCCCGAGATGCTCGAAAAGGCCGGGCTGATCATCGAGCGGAACGACGGCAGCGGCTACTACGATCGCTACCGCAACCGCGTCATCTTTCCGCTCTTCTCGCACATCGGGAAGGTGCTGGGCTTCGCGGGACGCATTCTGGACGGCGACAGCGACCAGCCGAAGTACATCAACTCGCCGGAGACGAAGGTGTACCACAAGAAGGAGGTCCTGTACGGGCTCTACCAGGCCAAACGAGCCATCCGCAAGGAAGAGGAAGTGCTGCTGGTGGAGGGCTACACCGATGTGATCTCGCTCTTCCAGGCTGGAATTCAGAACGTCGTGGCGTCCAGCGGCACGGCGCTGACGGCCGAGCAGCTGCAGACGCTCGACCGCTACGCGAAGCGCGTGGTGATGCTCTACGACGCCGATGAGGCCGGCGGTCGAGCCGCCGAGCGCGGCATGGATCTCGCTCTGGAGGAAGGGCTGGGCGCGTATGCCGTGGAGTTGCCGGAGGGCGAAGATCCCGACTCGTACGTCCAGGCGCAGGGCGGAGAGGCGTTCGCCGAGCACGTGGCCACGGCCCGGCAGGATCTGCCAACGTTCCGCTACCGACGGGCGCGGCGGCAGGGACAGCTCGACACGCCGGAAGATCGCGTAGAGGTGCAGCGCGACATCATGGACTCCATCGCCAAAATCCCGGATCCCAACCTGCGGCGCGAGTACGTGGTGCGCACCAGCGACGTGGTCGACGTGCCGGACTCCGATCTCTTCCGCATGCTTGAGGAGGCGCGCGAGGCGCACCAGCAGAAGTCCGAGCGCCGCGAGCGTCGCAAAAAGAAGCGCCAGGAGATTCGCCAGCGACAGCAGGAGGCCGTGTCGGCGGAGGCGGGCGCGTCCGGGCCGCCGGAGCATC
>Ga0207797_1001349_pt1 | contig 17785 bp, 16 predicted proteins | sample PRCRCaboRojoPR_6_FD_187275 | JGI IMG/M metagenome (GOLD analysis project Ga0207797, IMG submission 187275) | Marine sediment microbial community from Cabo Rojo, Puerto Rico - PR CR 10% Liquid 1 (SPAdes) | ecosystem: Environmental > Aquatic > Marine > Coastal > Sediment | place: Cabo Rojo, Puerto...
ATCGGCGTCTGAAAGCGTCGCTGTGAACTGCTCGCCACTATCCAAATTCACCGTGAAATCGGTGAGTTCCCCGCGGTAGAGAATATTCACCACTTCACCCGAGACCGTGTTTTCGTCCTCGCCCACGTGAACGTTCTCGGAGCGGACGAAAAAACTAATCGCGTCGGCGACGGCAAACTCGGGCGAGTGAGCGGTAATTTCCGTGCCTAACGCATCGATGGTCAGCGGTTCGTCGTCGGGTCGGTCCCGGACCTCCCCTGAGAATATGTTAGATCCGCGGAAAAAGCGGGCGATAAACGGGGTGCGTGGCTGCTCGTAGACCTCGTCTGGCGGCCCGACCTGGATGATTTCACCACCCTCGATTACGGCGATCCGGTCGCTCATGGACAGCGCCTCCTCTTGATCGTGGGTAACGTAGATAAACGTCGTCCCGAGCTCCTCCTGAATCTCCTTGAGTTCGATTTGCATCTCTCGACGGAGTTTCTCGTCGAGTGCTCCTAGTGGCTCGTCGAGGAGGAGAACCCGCGGCCGTATCGCCAGGGATCTGGCCAGCGCCACGCGTTGCTGTTGCCCGCCGGATAGCTCGTTTACGTCCCTTTCGGCGAGTCCAGACAATGAGACCAGGTCGAGAAGTTCCTCGACACGATCATCAATCTCCGACCGGGGTTTGTCCCGCAATTCCAGGCCATAGGCAATGTTCTCTCCAACGGTCATGTGTGGGAACAGTGCGTAATCCTGGAACACGGTATTGACGTCCCGATCGTAAGGTGGGTCGTCAGTCACGTCCGCATCACCGAGACGAATTTCACCGCTCGTCGGGCGTTCGAGACCAGCAATCATCCGCAATACTGTCGTCTTCCCGGAGCCAGAAGGGCCGAGTAGAGTGAAAAACTCCCCTTCGGCGATGTCCAGGTCGACGTTTTTAACCGCCACCAATTCCCCGAATTCCTTTCGGACATCGCGAAGCCTGATAATCGAGGTCATCTAATTGCCTGTCCTTCCTTGCTTCTCGCTCTTATAGCTGGTTGTTGCCCGGGATGGGTGGTTTACCGGCGTCGTCGTGGTCGGGCGTCGTCTGCCAATTTGACGGCTGAGAAACCGGTCATCGCAAGACTTAGTACTCCACCCACCTGTCGGCAAACAATGCCAAAGAGAACAGCGACGCGGCGCGAATTCGCAACCCAGGGAGCGCTTGCAGCTGCGATTGCCACCGGCCTCGCCGGCTGTGCCGGTGACGGCGATGGCGACGGTGGAGACGGAGGCGACGGAGGCGACGGCGGCGACGGCGGCGACGGTGGCGACGGTGGTGATGGTGGAGACGGCGAAACAGGCGTCATCGAATTCGGTGGAATTGCGACCGTTGACGCCGGTGATTACAGTGACTTCACCGAACAGACCGGATGGAACGTCAATTTCTCGTCCATCAGTAATGCCCCGGGCGAGCTTCTCAGTTCGATGATCGCTGGCGGGGGCCGCGAAGTCTACGATATTCTTGCCCCGGTCGGGGGAATCCAGCCACCGCTGGCCTCGGAAGGACTTCTCCAAACGATCGACACGGACCGTCTCGAAAACTGGGAGGCCCAATATGACTACTGGCAAACCGACGAAGGGCGTGACTTCATCAGTCACGATGGGGACATATACGGCGTCCCGACGGTCTGGCAAGGCGACTCCGTCGCGTACCTCCCGGGAGAAACCGGCGAGGTCACCTCCTATGGAGCGCTGTTCGACGACGAATTCGCCGGAAAAGTTGCCATCGAGGACAACTACACGACTGCCGGCCAGAAGACGGCGATGTACCTCGACTACCACGACATGGAGGACATCGAGAACCCGCGGAACATGAGCGAGTCGGAGGTCGAGGCAGTCGTCGATTTCCTCATCGAACAGAAGGAATCGGGGCAGTTCCGAACGATGTGGTCCGGCTTCGAGAACGCCGTGAGCCTGATGGCGGAAGGCGAAGTCGTGGTGATGGACACGTGGGAACCGGTCGTATTCAGTCTCCGTGACCAGGGGATTGAGGCCGAATACGCCGTCCCGGAGGAAGGGTATCTCCTGTGGGCAATGGTCGATTACCTCGTGGACCCCGAAACTGCGCGCGCCGATGCCCACGAGGAAGCCGTCTACGATTTCCTCGATTGGCACCTCGCCGGCTGGTACGGCGCGGCCATCACCTCCCAGACGGGATACATGACGAACCCGTCTGCGATGGACTACGCGGCTGAATCGGACGAGTTCGACGAGGCCGAGATTCGCGACATCCACGAGGGCGTCCAGGAGAAGTTCGAACTCGGCGGTACCTGGCAGCAGCGCTGGCCCGACGAACGGGAGGCTTACGAGGAACACTGGCAGAGGCTCCGCAACGCCTGAAATGCGTCAGGCAATTCGAAGACGATTGCCGCAGCTACAGTTAGCACCGGCCGTCGCCGTCCTCCTGGTCTTTTTCGTCATCCCGCTTGCGATGACCTTCATGTGGGGATTTTGGCCACGGACCCAATTCTGGATGGAGCCTGGATTCACGCTAGAAGCCTATAACACGTTCTTTAGTACCGGCCGCGTCGACGTCTATCTGAAGAGCCTTCGATTGAGCGTCATTTCGGTAATCCTATCGCTAGTACTCGGGTATCCCGTTGCGTATTTCGTCGGCCGCCGACTACCAGAGGACGTCGCCTTCGGGTTGTTGTTCGTCTTCGTGCTGCCGTTCATCATCAGTAGCGTCATCCGAACCCTCTCGTGGCGATTCCTGCTCGGTCGCCAAGGCATTATCAATCAAACACTGGTGGGCATCGGAATCGTCAACGAGCCACTCGATTGGCTGTTGTTCTCGGAATTTTCCGTCATCCTCGGGCTGGTGACCGCCTCACTGCCGTTCGTCATCTTTCCGGTCTGGCTGTCGATTCGAACGATCGACGATTCCTTGTTAGAGGCCAGCGCCGACCTGGGGGCCCGGCCATTGACGACGTTCAGACGGGTGACCCTCCCGTTATCGCTCCCCGGGGTCTTTGCGGCGAGTATATTCGTCTTCGTCACGGCGTTCGGCGAGACCGCCATTCCCGAATTGCTCGGCGGGAGCGGCTTCTCAACCGTCGGTACCTCGATCACGAGCGTGTTGGGCGTACTGAATTATCCACTCGCCGCGGCCATCAGCAGCATTTCCATCGCGACGATGCTCGTCTTGCTCGGGCTGTGGGCGTACTTCTTCGATCTCAATAACCTCGTGAGCATGGGCGGAGGTTCCTGAATGAATCGCGTGGAACAGCGACTTGCACGAGTTCTTTCGGCTGTCTCGGAACGGACAGTAAACCGACTGTTTTCGATATATACAGTCCTTGTCGTGACATTGCTTCTGCTTCCACTCGCATTCATCATCCCCATCTCCATGCATCCCGACGGGTTGGCCCGTATCCCCCGCGAGCCCACGCTGACGTGGTATGCGCAACTTTTCGAGGAAGGATCGCTGCTCTCGGCCCTCGGGGTTTCAGTACAACTCGGCATCGCGACGATGCTCGTGACGACCCCTCTTGCATTCCTCGCAGCAGCCGGCACGCGTAACATGCTCCGCCGCGGGCTATTCATCGGCTTCTTCCTGCTGCCGGTCTTCATGCCCGGCATAAGCGTCGGCCTCGGCCTGGCCGTCTATTTCGAGCTGTTCGGAATTTCGTTGTCGAAGTGGACGATGCTGATTGCACACGTCCTGTGGTCGCTCCCGTTCGCCTACATTATCGTCCTCACGAGCATGGCGAGTTTCGACACGCACCTGAAGGAAGCCGCCTACGACCTCGGGGCCAACGAGTGGCGGGCATTCGTCGACATCGAACTCCCACACATCCAGCCCGGGTTGATCGGCGCAGCAATATTCTCGTTCACGCTTTCGTTCAACGAATTCGCCAGAACGATGCTCGTTCGCGGCCCGACCGATACGTTGCCCACGTTCGTCTTGAGTCGCGTCCAGAACCTCGGCATCGATCCAACGGTGTACGCAATTTCCGGTCTCACCATACTCGTCTCAAGCACACTGCTCATTATCGTGGGCTACCTCGTGATAACGTCAGAGACATGAGTACGATACTCCTCACCGGATACGAACCCTTCGGGGAATACGATACGAACCCCTCCGGGCAGTTGGCCGACGATCTGGATGGAAGCGCGGATGGCGAAACGAAAATCGTCGGCCGCAAACTGCCAGTGATTTTCGAAGAGGCGCTTCCCGCCCTCGTCGAGGAAATCGAAGCCCACGACCCGACCGCCGTGCTCTCGACCGGGCTAATGCCGGATCGAAAGGTCCTCTCGGTCGAGCGGGTCGGGATAAACGTGAGAGACGTCGAGGACGTTCCCGACAACGCCGGCAATACGCCCGTGGATACACCGGTTAACGACGACGGACCTGCAGCATATTTCTCGACCCTCCCGATACGAGACTTGGTCGACGCCTCGAACGCGGCGGGCGTCCCGGCACGACTGTCGAATACAGCCGGCACCCATCTGTGCAACAATATACTGTACGCCACTCGGCACTACGTCACGACCAACGACCTCGACGTCGATTCCGGATTCGTCCACGTACCGTTTTCCCACGAGCAGGTCGCCCGAAGGAAGGACGACGCCCCGAGCATGAGTTACGACGCGATGAAGCGCGGCCTCCGTGCCATGGCCGAGGAAGTCGCCGAACCAAGTTGAAGGAATCACTCCGTTTCGACTTCGAGACGGTGTTCGGCTACTACCCCGAACGGGCACTCGCCGCGGGGTGGACGATCGAAGTGGCCTACTTCCTCGAATACCCGACCGAGTGTAACTCCCGAGGGTGGGTGAACTCGGGTCACAGGATGGCCACGGGAAGTCATTGAGACTGCGACGACGGCCGCAATCCGTAGCCCCTCCTTACCGAAACACTCATTTGGCGAACTTACGGATTCGTTTCTAACGATCGCTAACACGCTCGACGTCGATCGAGAACCGACAGCGACGATCCACTCGGCCCGTTCGGACGGCTACGTCATCGCCGGCACCGATGTCGTTGCAGGCGAGAGGCCGGGGAGAACTGGAGTCGAAGGGAGGCCACGAGAAAGGAATGGCAGCTAGTTCGTCCGTTTCGAACGTCGTGCTCGTCACTGTCGATTCCCTCCGGGCAGACGCGATCGGCGCCTACGACGAAGACCGGTACACCCCGGAACTGGACTCGCTCGCGAACCGCGGCGCCGTGTTCGAGCGAGCCTTCGCGACCGGGAACTGGACGCCGTTCTCGTTCCCGTCGATCCTGGCCTCGGGGAACGTGTTCGCCGACACCGACGGCATCGGCGTCACGGGCTCGACCACCCTCGCTCGGGCGCTCGCGGACGCCGGCGTCGCGACCGGCGGCTTCAACGCGTCGAACGGGTTTCTCACCTCGTACTGGGGGTACGACGACGGCTTCGACGAGTTCGAATCCTTCGTCACCGACGTCGGGTCCGACATCTACAGTCGCTACATCGCGACCCACCCCACCGTCGAGGCGTGGTTGCAACTGGCTGCGTCGCCGTTGCGTCGCATCGGCTCGTGGCTTCGGCGCGAAAGCCACGACCGGCCGTTTCTCGACACGTCCCGACTGTTCGACGTCGAAGGCGCCGCGACGTCGTTCATCGAGGACGCCGACTCGCCGTTTTTCCTCTGGATCCACTACATGGACGTCCACACGCCGTACACGCCCGCGCCTCGCTACATCCGGGAGAGCTCCTCGGACGTGTTCGGCACCCACCGGATGTTGCTCGCACACACGCGGACGGGCCTCGGCTGGAAGGTCAGCGACGGGACGCGGTCGGACCTCCGGACACTCTATCAGGCCGCAGTACGGCAGGTCGACGCCAGCATCGGGCGAGTCACCGAGACCCTCGCCGCAAACGATCTAGCCGACGATACCGCCATCGTCGTCGCGGGGGATCACGGCGAGGAATTTCAGGAACACGGCCACCTCGCACACTACCCGAAGCTGTACGACGAACTGATCAGAGTCCCGCTGATCGTCAGCGTCCCCGGGTCCGAGGCCCGTCGGGTTGAGACGCAGGTCGGGCTCGACGCGATTCCGCCGACGGTGACGGAGTTACTCGACGTCCAGCCGCCGGACTCGTGGACGGGACGGTCGCTGCTTCCGAGCGTCCGGGGCGAGGACTCGCCGGTCGACGACCCGGTCGTCTCGGTGACCGTTCGAGGCGAGTCCGTGACCACCCAACCGATTCCGCGGTCACTCGCGGACGGGGACCTCCTCGTCAGCGCCAGAAATCGAGACTGGACCTACATCGAGAACGTGGCGACGAACGAGCCCGAACTGTACCATCGCCCCACGGACCCGCGCCAGCAGACGAACCTCGCACTCGATCCGACCCCCGAGCAGCGCGCCGTCATCGAGGAACTCGCGCCGATCGTCGCCGATCACGCCAACGCGGTGCGCGAGGGCCCCTCGGGGACGGCCGACGGCGAGGACGACGGTGAGGCCGAGGCGGAATCGATGGACACCGACCTCGAGGCTCGCCTCTCGGCGCTCGGCTATCGATAGATGGTTCGTGGATTCATCCGCAACCTCATCGAGGGGCCGATCGCGCCACAGCTGCGCCGGTTCGTCGCCGTCGGCCTCGTCGCCGCCGGCGTCCAGATGGTCCTCCTCTGGCTGTTCGTCGACAGAGCCGGGTTACACTACATGCTGGGTGCGCTGATCGCCATCGAACTCACGATCATGCTCTCCTACGTCCTCAACAACGCCTGGACCTTCCGGTCGGATCGAAAGACCAGGCTGGTCACGTACGTCACCGGGTTGCTCAAGACGAACCTCGTCCGTGGGACGGCGATCCCGATCCAGCTCGCCTTCCTGCTCCTGTTCGTCGAGTGGATGAGCGTGCCGTATCTGATCGCCAACGCGGTCGCGATCGGTCTCAGCGGCATCTATCGGTACGTCCTCGACGCGCGGTGGACCTGGGGCTGACGGCGACCGACCCTCGGGAGTGGGGCTGCTCGGTGGTCCTCAGCTGTGTCCGGTGACCGGCAGCGGCTCGTAGGGCTCCTCGAGATAGTCGATGTCGGAGTCGGAGAGGTCGATGTCGATGGCTTCGACCGCCTGTTCGAGGTGCTCCACGCTCGTCGTCCCGACGATGGGGGCGTCGACCCAGTCCTTGTGAAGGATCCACGAGAGGGCGATCTGGGCCATCGAGACGTCCTTCCCGTCGGCCAGCTCCTCGACCCGCTCGTTGATCTCGCGATTCCCTTTCGCGTCGTAGGGTCGGTCGTGGAGCAGGTCGTCGGATTGGCCGCGGGTGGTCGCCTCGATTTCCTCGTGTGGCCGCGTGAGAAATCCCTTCGCCAACGGGCTCCAGGGCATGACGCCGATCCCCTCGCGGCGACACAGGGGCAGCATCTCGCGTTCCTCCTCCCGGTAGGCCAGGCTGTACTGGTTTTGCATCGTGGCGAACCGGTCCAGGCCGAGCCGGTCGCTGGTGTGGAGCGCGTCGGCGAACTGATAGGCCCACATCGACGAGGCGCCGATGTAGCGAGTCTGGTTGCGCCGGACGGCGTCGTCGAGCGCCCGCATCGTCTGCTCGATCCGGGTGTGCTCGTCCCAGCGGTGGATCTGGAAGAGGTCGACCGTGTCCATTCCCAGCCGATCGAGGCTGTTGGCGAGTTCCTGTTCGATGGCCTTCCGGGACAGCCCGCCGGAGTTTCGGTTCTCCTCGTCCATCTGGAAGTAGGTCTTCGTGGCGACCACCTGGGCGTCGCGGTCGTAATCGGCGAGCACGTCGCCGAGAACCCGCTCTGACTCGCCCTTCGAGTACATGTTCGCCGTGTCGAAGAAGTTGATGCCGAGGTCGATCGCCCGTTCGATGATCTCGCGACTCTCGTCGTCCTCGAGCACCCACTCCCGCCAGTCCTTCGACCCGAACGTCATGCACCCGAGGCAGATCCGGCTCACGGACAGTCCCGTGCGACCGAGCGTCGTGTATTCCATACCTGGGGTGACCGAGCGAGCGCAATAAAAGGGTGCGACATGGGACGGGACCGCGAGACCGGTCGTCGGCGTCTACTGTCACCGGACACCACCGTCCGTCGGAGGGGCACAGCCGGTTCAGAAGACCTCGAAAATCACCAACAGGACGAGGCCGGCAGCCAGGAAAGAGAGGGTCCCGAGAAACCCCCACGCAGCCCAGTAGCCGCTCGTGTCGATGAGGTAGCCGAACGTCGGCGGCGCGAACAGCCCGCTGACGGTCACTGCCAACTGCCCGGCGGCGGACGCCGCGCCGAGTTCGTCGCTGTCCACGATGGTCGAGATGCAGGAAAAGTACAGGCCCAGTGAGCCGAGGACGAGCACGCCGAGCCCGACGAACGCCACGCCCGCCGCGAGCGTCGTCTCGGCCGACGGGAGCAGGAAGAACAACACGCCGCCACCCGCCCCCTGGACGGCGAGCAGCGACCCCGTTCGCACTCGCGGGGCTCCCGGCAGGAGGTCGGCCAGGGTCCCGGCACCCACCCGTCCGACGCTGCTCGCGATCTGCAGCGCCGCGAGGACGAGTCCGCCCGTCGCGACGGTCGCGCCGATCGACTCGTCGACGAACAGGACGGTGTACCCGGTCGTGGTGTAGAACGCCGCGCCGAAGCAGACGCCGGCGAGCAACAGGACGACGTAGGTTCGATTCGAGAGCAATCCACGGAAATCGGGGCGGGTCGCCTCGGTCTGAGTCGCCGCCGGAAACACGACGAAAAAGAGGCCGGCGACTGCGAGCCCCCCGGCCGCGGCGACGAGGTAGCCGGACTGCCAGAAGAACAGCCCCGCGAGCCCCGTCACGAGCACGGCCCCGAGGGCACTCCCGACGGTCGGCCCGACCTGCTTGATGCCGATCGCGCGATGGTGGCGCGCTGGGTCGATGCGGTCGAATATCGCCTTGTTCGTCCCGGGCGTGGCGCTCCCGTACATCGTCCCGAGCAGGAAGACGGCGGGCAGTAGCAGCCAGTAGCTCGGTGCGACGGAGACCGCGACCGCCCCGAGGGCAAGTCCGGTGAGACCCCCGATCAGCGTCCGTCGCTCGCCGAACCGATCCGTGGCGATCCCGAACGGGAGGAGAAACGCGGCGTAGCCCAGCGTGAGGACCGTGATGACGAGGCCGATCTCCAGGCCGGACAGGCCGAACGCGTCCCGGAACAGCGGCGTACCGGCGTACACCGAATAGTAACAAACGCTGGCGGCGACGTGCCAGACCGTGACGGCCGTCACGATTCGCCAGAATCGTGCGTCCACGTTCGGCCATGACGTATCGGTCCAATAAGCGTATGGTTCGAGGTGAATCTCGTCGGGCCAGCGAGGTGGAATGGGTCGCGGCCGGGCCGATATGGCCAGTCGCGTCCGCAGTGGGACTGCGTGCTACTCCAGGGTCGAGAGCACGAGCGTCGAGAAGTCGGTCTCCGAGAGGTGGCCGGCCTCGAGGGCGCGGAACCACCCCTCGCGGATCTCGAAGTGACTGCTGCTCGTGCGTTCGTCTTTGTCGGCGTCGTCGAAGGCCCACACCTCGACGGTCTCGGGTTCCCACGTCCCGGCTTCCGGGACGCCGGAGGGATCGCGGCCCTCGGTGTCGATACCGGCGAGGTCGAGCAGGAGTCGGAGCATCGTCCCGACCTGCGTCCGTGGGATCTCGTCACCGAGGCCAGGGGATTCGTAACCGACGTGGAGGGCGCCGTCGTGTCGCTCGCAGTTCGTGACGTACAGCCCCTCCGCCATCAGGTGGGTTTCGAGCACGTCACCGAGCGCGGCGGGCGAGAGGGTCACACGCTAGGATTCGCTGCCGGAAACTTAGCAACTATGCTCGCCCTGACCAGCTGGCCGCCCGGCAGGACGGGCCAGGAACGATCCGTTCCCCCGGAATTGACGCCACGTACTACGAATCGACGGCGACGGCGAGTGGCTCGAACTCGTCGCCACTCCACCGCCACGCCCGGAGCGTCGGCTCGTCCGCGAGCGAGGCGATCGCGTAGACGTACCCCTCCCACGTGGCACGGTCCCGGTCCACCCCGCTCGGGCCGTCCGGGCCATGCGGGTGGGAGTGGTAGAACCCGACGACGTCGTCGCCCGCTTCCTCGACCCCCTCCAGGAGCGAGAGTTGGTCGACGGGGTCGAGGGCGTACCTGTTCCCGGGGTTGGCGGCAGCGTTGCGCGCTCGCTCGACGCGGGTCACGCGCTCCGGGTCGGTCCGGTCCCCGACGAGCACGCCGACGGCCTCGTGCGGGGCATCCTCGCGGGCATGGGCGAGAATTGCGTCGTACGCGTCGACGGTGATGGTCAGTCGGTCCCGGGCCGACGTCGGTCCGCTCATTCAGGCACGCCTCACTCGACCGGCCGCACGGTCACGGCGGAGTGCTTGTACTCGGGAATCTTCGCCTCCGGGTCCAGCGCGTCGCCGGTGAGATCGTTCGTCGCCGGATCGCTGTAGTGGAACGTGAGGAACACGCTTCCCTGCGTGATGATCGGCGAGACGGCCGCCGCGACCTCGACAAGGCCCCGGTCGTTCTCCACGGCGACCCGCTCGCCGTCCTCGATGCCCCGGTCGTCCGCGTCCGCCGGGTGCATCTCCAGGACGTCCTCGCCGCGCATCCGGACCAGGGTCTCCGACCGGCGGGAGAACGCGCCGCTGTTGAAGTGCTGGAGGACGCGACCGGTCGTCAGGGCCAGTTCGCCCTCGCCGAGGTCGTCTGCCGGCGGGACGTGCTCGACCGGCAGCAACGGCGTCGTCCGGTCGCCCGTGGCGAAGGTGTCCTCGTGCAGTACCCCGACCCCGTCGTCCGCCCCCGCCGGAAACGGCCACCGGAGGCTGCCCTCGCCGATGTCCGCGTAGGCCATCCCCTCGTAGAGGGGATTGACCGTGGTCATCTCGTCGAACACCTCGCCCGGCCCGTCGTAGTCGAAGGACACGTCGGTGAGGCGCTCGCCGATCTCACGGAGGATGTCGAGATCCCGGCGAGCATCGCCCGGCAGCGAGGCATTCGGTCGCATGCGCATGACCTGCCGGTCCGTATTCGTGACCGAACCGGCCTTCTCCGCCCACGTACTTCCCGGCAGGATCACGTCGGCGTGCTCCGCCGTCTCGGTCATGAACAGGTCCTGGACCACGAGGAAGTCCAGCTCGTCGAACTCCCTGCGAACCCGGTTCAGGTTCGGCTCCGTCAACCCCGGATTCTCCGCAAACACGAACGCCGCGTGCACCGAGTCGCCGAACTCGTGAGTCAACTCGACCTCCGTCAGGCCGGGCGTCGAAGGGGGTTCGAACCCCCAGACCGCAGCCACGCGTTCGCGCGCCGCCTCGTCGGTCACGGACTCGTAGCCCGGGAGGTCGGCCGGGCGCGCTCCCACGTCGTTTGCGCCCTGCACGTTGTTCTGCCCCCGAAGCGGGTTGACCCCCGTGCCTCGCTTCCCGACGTTGCCAGTCAGCAGCGCGAGGTTGAGTAGCGCGCGGACGTTGTCGGTGCCACAGTGGTGCTGGCTCATCCCCATGCCGGTGAAGGCGGCCGCACGGTCGGCCTCGCCGTAGGCCCGCGCGGCGGCCCGTAGCTTTTCCGGGTCCACGCCGGCGAGGTCGGCGTTCGCCTCGACGTCGACGTCCGCGAGCGAGTCGACGAACTCCTCGAACCGGGTCGTCCGCTCGGCCACGAACGAGTCCTCGACCAGGTCTTCCTCGAGGAGGACTTTCGCGAGGGCGTTCAACAGCGGGATGTCGTATCCGGGGGACACCGGCAGGTGAATGTCCGCCGCGTTCGTCGTCTTGTTGTCCCGGGGGTCGACGTGGATCAACGTCGTCCCGTCCTGGATGGCGGGGCCGAGGTAGGAGTTGAAGATGACTGGGTGTTGCTCTGCCGGGTTGGCGCCCGTGACCAGGAAGACGTCGGCCTCGGGAATATCCTCGAGGGTGTTCGTCATCGCGCCCGCGCCGAACCGCTCGGCCATCGCCGTCACCGTCGAGGAGTGACACAGCCGCGCGCAGTTGTCCACGTTGTTCGTGCCGAGTGCCCGCGCGATCTTCTGGAAGAGGTAGTTCTCCTCGTTCGTACAGTTCGACGAGGAGAAGAAGGCGAGCGACTCCGGGCCGTGAGTCTCACGGGCTGCCTCGAGACCCTCGACCACGCGGGCGATGGCTTCCTCCCAGGGTGCGGTGACGAACTGGCCGTTCTCCCGGACGAGGGGCTGGGTCAGGCGGTCCTCGTGTTCGCCCGGCTCGAACGCGGCCACCCCTTTCGGGCAGAGTTCGCCCCGGGTGTTCACCGGCGCTTCCCAGCCGGTTCCTTTGCCCGTTTCGTGGTTGTAGACGACGCCACACCCCACGCCACAGAACGGACAGATCGATTTGCGCGGTTCGTACGCACGCTCTGGCGCGTCGCTCATGCCTGAGATACTGGGGCCGCTTCGTGTTAAGCTACACCACGGTGCACGCCCGTGGGAACGGGCGACAGGTACTTACCCGGCCAGGGAGCGGTCCGGTTCGGCCGCCCCTCTGGTAGGCGAGCGCCCCGCTCCCCCCGGAGCGCGGACCGCGGTCGGTGTCGTTCGCTCCAGAGACTCACTCCTGCCAGTTGTGGAGCGCGGCTTCGAAGACGTCCCTGACGGCCGCCTCCGTGACGGGGCGTGGATTGCACCGCAGGAGCCGCTCCTGGGTGTCGACCGTCTGGGCGGCCAGCCAGTCCAGGTCCTCCGCCGTGATGCCCGCGAGTTCCGTCAGCCCGCTCGGCAACACGCCCAGGTCGCGCTGAAGTTGGACGTACTCGTCCTTGAGCGCGGCCGCTGCCGCCGCGTTCGACAGGCCCGTGGTGTCGACGCCAAACAGCTCCGCGAGGTCGGCGAACCGCTCGGGATCGCTCGCGGCGTTGTACTCGATGGTGCTCGCGGGAGTCAACACGGCGATGGTCTCACCGTGGTACGTGTGATACCTGTTGCCGACGGGATAGGCCATCGCGTGACAGAGGCTCGCCCCCGCCGTCAGTCCGGAGATCGCCCCGAAGAGCGCGCCCAACAGCATGTTCTCGCGGGCCTCGAGGTCGTCACCGTTGTGGACGGCCTTCCGGACGTTGGTCGAGAGCAACTCGATGGCCTTCTCGGAGAACATCTCCGTCAGCGGCGTTCGCCCCCCGTAGACCGGTCGGTCGCCAGGGTCGCTCGCGCGGAGCAGCGAGTCGTACTCGTGGGTCGTGTACCCCTCGATCGCGTGGCCGAGCGCGTCCATCGCCGTCTTGGCAGTCTGTTCGGGCGGGAGCGTCGTCGTCAACGTCGGGTCGAGCACGGCGGCGTCGGCTCTGACGTGATTGCTCGAGATGCCCTCCTTGATCTGTTCGTCCGGGACCGAGAGGATGGCGACGGGCGATATCTCCGAGCCGGTTCCGGCGGTCGTCGGCAACAGGACGAGCGGCGGGCCGGCCTCGGTGAGCGGCTCGCCCTCGCCGGTCGGCGCCGCGACGTAGTCGAGTGGCTCGCCGCCGTTGGCGACCACGGCACGCGTCGTTTTCGCCGTGTCGAGCACGCTCCCGCCGCCCAGCCCGACGTAGAAGTCGTACCCGTCCTCGGTCTCCGCGTTGACCAGGTCGATACAGTCCTCGACCGCGCCGATGGACGGCTCCCGCTCGCAGTCCTCGTAGACGTCGACGGCGAAGCCAGCCTCGTCGAGATGCCCGGCGACCCTGTCGGCGTGGCCGGCCGACACGAGCCCCTCGTCCGTGACGAGGAGACCACCCGCACCGTCCGGCACCCCGAGGTCACGGAGCTGGAACGCGAGTTCGTCGGCCGCGTCCCTGCCGAACCGGATCTCCGGCATGTCGATGTGCCAGACGGTTTCTGGCGTGAGTTCGTGGCGGTCCGGGGAGACCGACCGGTCGCCGCTCATCGCACACACCTCGTGGCGAAAGTCGTGACGGAGCCATCGATTCGCATGGCCAACCCAAACGGACCCAGCAGTATCAATCCTCTCTCGCCACGCTGGAGGCTGGCGGTCGATTCCCCGCTATCGGACGCTCGTGACCGGCACCGGTGACCGACGGAACACCGTCCGTGCCACGTTGCCCACGATCAGCCGGTCGACCAGTTCGCCGCCGTGGGCCCCCATGACGATGGCGTCGAAGTCCTCGGCCCGGTCGAGGATTGCCCGTGCCGGGTGACCGGTCATGACCTCCGTCGAGATCTCCGCGTCGTTGTCGGCGGCAACGTCACGGGCGGCGTCCAGCACGGGTTTCGCGAACTCGGTCGCCGACTCCTCGAAATCGTCCGCGAGGGCGAGGCTGGCTGCACGACCCATCATCGACGAGGGCGTCCCGACGACGTGCAGGACGGTGATCTCCGCGTCCGGATGCACGTCCAGTGCGTACTGGAGTGCCTGTGTCGCGACCGCCGAGTCGTCCATCGGAACGAGAACCCGGGACACCATACGCCCGCTTCGTCCGGTTCGAGGAAAAAGCCTCGCTCGGTTGCCACCGCGTGGGGGGTCACTGGCGGCAATCGTTGCGCCCGGGCGGACCCGTTACGAACGGCGTTACCTGATGCCGAGGACCGTCGAGAAGACCCGGTAGAGGCCGAAGCCGATCCCGACCGAGAACAGAAGCGTCAGCAGCCAGAAACTGACAGTCACGCCGATCTTCCGTCGGGAGACACCCGCTGCCCCCGCGGCGAGGCCGCCGCCGATCACGCCGGAAATGATGATGTTGTTGAACGAGATCGGGATGCCGAGGGCGATGGCCAACTGCGCGATGATGAAGCCCGGGACCAGCGCCGCGATCGAGCGACGGGGACCGAGCTGGGCGTACTCCCGAGAGGTCGCCTGGAGGAGGCGCGGCGCCCCCATCCACGCCCCCGCGAGAATGCCCGCCGCGCCGACGCCGAGGAGCGCGATCGCCGGCAGACCGAGCCGGACGCCGTAGAGTTCCTCCAGTGGCCCGGTCGCGAGGCCGACCTGGCTCCCGCCGCTGGAGAAGGCGACGACACTGCCGAGGATGAGCAGAAACGTCCGGATGCCCGTCTCGACCGAGGCCCGCGTCCGGCGGCGGACGAACTGGAACCCCGCAGCACTGAACAGGAGGGTGCCGAGGACGGGAACGACGTCGAACCCGACGACTGCCGGCGAACCGAGGGCCATCGACGCCGCCTCGATGAGAGTCCCCTGCGCGCGGTCCGGATGCGGGATCACGCCGAGCCGGACGTTGGCGAGGATGCCGGCGACGAGGCCCGCCAGGAGCGGAATCCCCACCGTATCCGGGACGTCCTCGCGGCGGAGCAGCCGCGCGGTGAGATAGGCGAGGCCGGCCGACGTCGGCGGGACGAGCAGCCAGAACGTCCCGATGCGGCGGTAGGTGTCGAGGGCCGCCACGCCCCCGAGTGAGAGCCCGACCCCGACCATCGCGCCGGTCGTCGCGAACGCGGCCGGGACCGGATAGCCGCTGTAGACGCCAAACGACATGAACGTGGCCGCCACGAGCAACCCCGTCGCGGCAGCCAGCGGCGTGATCGACACGCCGTCGATCAGGTTCCGGCCGACGGTTTCGGAGATGGCCCCGCCCTGGGTCATCGCGCCGGCGGCCGCGAGGAGGCCGATCAGCAGGGCCGCACGCATCGTCGAAACGGCGTTCGCCCCGATCGCGGGTGCGAACGGGGGCGAGTTGCTGTTCGCGCCAAGCGACCAGGCCATGAACAGGCAGCTGACGGTCGCGACGGCGACGAGGATCCAGAAGACGGCGGTCATTGGTTCGGCGGTGTTTGTCGTCCCGCAGAACGGCCGGCGGACCCATCAGCGTTCGGTTCCGCCGCATCCCCCCTGGGGGTCACGAGGTCACCACCAGATCCCGAACAGCGCGGCGAAGGTCAGGTACGCGCCGACGGTCGAGAGGATCGGAACGACGTTCTGCATGACGATCACGCGGCCGGTCGTGGCCGGATCGAACAGATCCGCCGCCGTGGGAATGTCCTCGGGCTCCTCCTCGCCGATCGGCGGCGCGTCCGATTCGGGCTCGTCCGCCGCGAGTGCGCCGACCGAGACGCTGGGCGGTTTCTCGCCGCGGACCACCTCGGGGATCGTCGCCGTCCGGGTGGCCCGTCCCCAGCCGAGGCCGACGATCGACGTGGTCGCGATGATGACGAACGAGGCGGGGATGCCGATGGCCGAGAGGCCGATCACGATCGTCGAGGAGACGATCGCGACGAGGATGGCCGCGGTCAGGGGCAGGTCCGTGATGTCGTTCCCGAGGGTCTCGAGCGTCCGTCGGGCGATGGTGAACGCCCCGACGGCGACGGCGGCACACCCGAGCAGGATCATGGTGTTCATGTCGACCCCCGCCCCCACGAGCGGGGCGATGGCGTTCGCGATGTTGGAGGTCCCCGACGAGAATGCCATCAGGCAGCCGATCGTAATGACGATCGCGCCCCCGACGAGTTCCCGGCGCGTCGTGTTCGGGCCGGCGGTCGGGCGAGGAAGCACGCCGGATCGGTCGACCTCGAACAGCGGTCCGGGACTGGTAGTGATCGCGACCCACTGGTTGATCCGCGGGTAGAAGTAGCGGCCGATCATCCCCGAGACCCAGAAGCCGACGATCGGCGCGACGATCCACCAGACGGCGATCTCCCCCATGACGGCCCAGTTGAGTTCGCCCGTCGCGATCCCGAGCCCGGCGATGGCCCCGACCGCGGTCATGGAGGTCGATGCGGGGACGCCGTAGTAGTTCCCCACGAACAGCGCGCCTCCGATGAAAAAGAGCACGACGATGCTCGTCCGTATCGTGAACACGCCCGGATCGGTCACGAGGTCGACGCCCAGCGTCTCGACGACCCGGCGACCGATCGTCCACCCGCCGATCAGGAAGAAGGCGGACATCAGGGCGGCCGCCACGGTCTTCGAAATCGCGTCCGCCCCGACCGCCGGGCCGAACGCGGGGCCGGTGGTCGCACCACCGATGTTGAACCCCACGAAGAGTGCGACGGCTACGCCGACAAGCAGCAGAACTTCAACCATACCGAGCGGTCGTCACCAACGCTCTTAAGCGACGGGGTCCCCGTGGTCCCTCGACGACACTGACCCCGCCAACAGCCGGTTGGAACCGCACCCACGCGATCGAACCGGCCACCCTCCCTCGGAAACGAACAGACGGCTATACCAGTCTGGAGGCCCTAGACCCGTGCATGATACGGAAAGGTAGTTCCCGGCCGTTCGAGGGGGCGGCACGATGAACTCCAGTCGCGCCGACTTCGCGGCCGACCTCGCTTACGGCGTCGCGATCCTGGTCGCGATCGGCTCGGTGCTCGTCGTCGAGACCGGCGTCGGCGTCGCGTTCGGGCTGGGCGTCTTGGTTTCCTACGTCATCCACATCGCCTGGAAGATGTCCCGCTTTGACCCCGAGTGGATGACCCGGGAGGTCGCCCAGCAGGTCGAAGACAGCGTGAGCGAAAAGGTCGAGGAGACAGTCGGCGAAACGGTCGACAAGGAGATGACCGACGTGGCCGAGAAGGTCGGCGAGACGGTCAGCGACGAGGTGGCCGAGGAAGTCGAGAAGACCGTGAGCGAGGAGGTCGAAAAGACGGTCAGCGAAGAGGTCGGGGAGACGGTGAAAGAAGAGCTCGAGGACGCCATCGAGGACGCCACGTAGCGCCTCGATCGAGGCACGCGGGGTAGGATCTCCGACAGCTTGCGGGATCGGACCGCTGTCGGACCGCGTCACGCCCGTCCCCGACGACGTCACGCACCGACGAGGCCTCGAACCCAGCGATAACCCTGCACGCTTGCTGCTGACCGGGGGATGGTCTCGCGACGCAATACCCCGACCG